>Ga0179593_1508450_pt1 | contig 25239 bp, 24 predicted proteins | sample CZODoug2_1_08_16_FD_185931 | JGI IMG/M metagenome (GOLD analysis project Ga0179593, IMG submission 185931) | Vadose zone soil fungal communities from Angelo Coast Range Reserve, California, USA - CZODoug2_1_08_16fungal (PacBio error correction) | ecosystem: Environmental > Terrestrial > Soil >...
GGCGGGGGGCGGGGTAGTGCCCTTTTCCTTCGAGACTGCCCGACCGCAACCATCTACGCGTGTGGGCCTGTCCGAGGAGGGGGGGGAACATCAAGAAAAAAAATGATCGACGCTTCTTAATCTCCATCAATTTCCCCTACACAGACCCCGTTTTCAAGAAAAATAAAGCCCCTGAAAGAGGACGGAGAAGGTGCCAAAAAGGAGGGACAACCAAGAAACGCAGTAGGAACGTACTGGTGGTCTCCAAAAGTTTACGACCCCGGGCAAACGCAAGCAACCAAAAGGGCATCAGAATGTCAGGCACACCAGCGGGAGAAAGGCAGAAGAAGAGGGGACTAGGGCGCGACCGATCCACAGTTGTATCTTCAGACGTGTAAGGGCAGCTGGAACAAAATTGCCCATGACTACGTTTGTGGAGTTGATAGCTCACCAATTCGACCACAAACTCCCCAGGTAACTTGCATGGGACCGAGCGCAAGGGGAAGAGACGATTCTGGCCGTAAGCGCAGACTGTGGCCTGTCTCAGAGGCAAATACGAATTCTTTATCAAAAGGGCTATCCAAAAGTTGGACGAGACGGTTCCGGGCGCCTCTCTTTACTAAATCTTCGCAAGGGCTGCTCTATCCGGAAAGAGGGGACGAAAAAGGCCGGCCATTGATACCCGAATACGGTCGGGCGGCGCTAACCCTAAATAAAAAAGTATAAGATCAACGCACGCCGGCACCAAAAAACCTGCGGTGGGAAAGTCGTATCGAAAAACGGTCAATATCGGGGGCAGACTTCACCAACTGGTTACCGCCCGGAGATAAAAAAAACAAAACGGCCGAAAAAGGACAAGAAAGGAAGAAAAGGAGCGAAGCGGCCGCAAAACCTCCATTTTGTTATTGTTCGTCAATTGTGAAGAAAGAAAGAGACGGAAAGGGGAAAGCAACAGAGTTCCAATTGGGTTATGATATTTCCGGCAGGGGCCCCGACAGGCTGAAGGTGGTAGTGACCGGACCTGCTTCTTACGAAAAAGAATAAAAAAAAAATACAGCTTCGAGTAAGAGGCCGTTCTGCTTTCGCCGAACATTCCTGGATAGAACCCTCAGGATTCGGCTTAGTCGGGGAAAAGGGGGGGGGAAAAAACAAGAACGTACTGGTTCTGGGGGTGGATCTCCGGCATTGTTCTCACTTGATGTAAAGTACGACCGACGGAAAGGTAAACCACCGGGGGGATTCTCAGATCTGGAACCTGAGCTGGTGGTCGCAAGGCCTAAGACAGAAACCGGGGACGGCATGAAGAGCCATGGGGCCAGATCCACAGGACCTGTAGCGTCCGGCAACGTCATCACGGGTTGAGGAGGAAACTATAAAGTGGGGGAGGACTTGACGAAAACGTCCTGGAAAACAATGCACGGGGGCCATCCGCGTGATGACGTTAGGAGCTGTTAGGATCCACTTGGCCGATGCAACTGGGGGATAGGGAAGACGCCCCCGGTTCGGAAATGTGGTGAGTATCGCTTAGGGCGGCAGCCTCTACTCAAAAAAACCATTCCGGTCTTGAGCTTAGACAGAGCCTGGGGTTGACCTGGCCGTCGGCAAAGTGAACAGACAATTTATACAAATTGACGGGATTGCTTCCACTCCACTATTCGTAGAAAGCCCAGTCATCGGGGAGGGGGGGGTTTTTGAGGGTAAGTCCGCGATACGAGTGGTGCGCTAAAAAGGGGGGGATGCGGCTCATCAAATCATAGGAAGAAGTATGTTGGTGGGATTGAGTAGCAAAGATACAGGGAAGAAAAAAAAGGTCAGAACAAGGAAAGGTGGGGGGGGGAGGGATAAGCGTGCATACTCAAAAGGAAAAAAAAACATGGGACCAGTCAAACGATGGAGTACCCTTAAGTGGGACTTCCATCCAAAACCGAAGTGGAAGGGGGAAGAGTCGATACTGATGCGTACGATGGGGGGGGTCGTCTTCGAGTGGGGTTGGCTCCTTGCTTTTGAAGGGGTTGAGCTGCAATTATTGACCATGTAAAGGTGACACAGACGTAGACCCAACAGACTGGCACGAGTTGAGAATCGGAATAGATGATGGAGGCCGTGGAAATCCGGAAACGGATGGGCGGGTCGGTTCGACGCCGCCGTATTGAAAAAAAAAGGTCTTGCCCGAAAAAGCAATGGCAGTTAAGATAAGACGTAAGAAGAGGCACCCGGAACCCGAGAACGGAAAAAAGGGGTTGAGCAACTTTCGAAACGCGTGAAACCGGGGGAGCTGAGAAAAGCCGCTTGAGTAAGGAGAAGAGTAAAAAAGGTGCCAATCGCGGGCAAAAAAAAAAAAACCCGGAAAAAATCCTTTGCAGGACAGAAGTCGGTTTGGGGGAGAATTGAAAAAAGATTGTCGAATGGGGAAGGAGGGTGTTCTGGCCGATGAGAAAAGTGACAACCGGAACTAAACGCTTTGTGTGTGCAAGGCACCAGGACAGAGGGTCTCCGCTGAGACGAGGGGGGGAGGTGGGCAGGAGAACCCTTGGTGCAAAAACCTTTCAACCTTGACGCAAGACTTACCAGTCAGTAGACAATGAAGGGAAAGAGGGAGTAGGTGCGAGCAGGGAAAGGGGGAACCGTAATTAAAGAAAGCCGGAATATGGGAGGAGTGTGGTGAAAACGAGAAGAGGTGGAGAGGAAGTAGGCGTCCGCGCCTGTTATATTAGTTCACCCAGAAAAAGGGGGTGAGCGCATTAAAGGGTGCTAGGGGGAGTAAAACCAACAACTTTTCCCCGAGGCTTCAACACCATAGCGGAAGAGGGCCCGTGGGCAATATTCTCTCTAAGGCTTCCCGCCAGACGCCGGCTTTTGAGATGGGCTAAGGGAGGGTGCATTGAGCGCGATACAAGGAAATTGGTCCAGGAAAGGGGGGGGAAAAATGGGTAGTGGGGGGAAGTAGGGAAAAAGGGGAATACTAAATGCATAAGGATACCAAAAGGAAACCTGTTTTTTAGGCAGGAGGGCACATCCCCTTTCCTGCTGTAAGCCGGGGGAAAAAGACCAAACAAGAGAGAGAGGGACAGGGAGGCTTGTATTGCATTAGGGCTAGGGAGAACTGAGGTTAGGGCAAAATGGCAAAGGAAGAGGACCCTGGGTCCAAAACAGTAAAAAATGGACGGACGTCCCCAAATAGGATTTACGGTGGTTCCCTACAATAATCGAATAAACTCTTTCAGGACAAGGAGTCGAGTCACAAGCAGAAAATAAACCTGTGGTCTAAACGACCCAGGAATCCGGAAAACGCCAATTTCGGAGCGCGGCGGAAATGAGAAAGAGAGGGGAGGGAAGTAGAAAATACCCCAGAGCAAAGTAGCCAACAGGCCACGACCGTTTTACGTTGGAGGACCCCGGTCTAGGGGTCAAGAGAAAGTGAGAAGGGGAAACGAATGACCGAACGACCGTTGCAAAGCGCGATTCCGCGCAGGAGGGACAGGGAGGGGGGAATAAAACCGGTCGACGAAGAGAGAGGAGGGTCTGAAATATAAGGCCGAACTCACGGTTTTATTGTTCCGTTAGGAACGCCCCGAATCCGCAAGAGGGAATGCAAGACGCGAGGGAGCCTAACCAAGGAAAAAAATAGGGACAGCGAAGAAGAGGACTAAATGGGCGCCGGATCATAAGTCGTAGCCCCGCGCCAAAGTGCAGAAAAAACGGAAGGTGGGGGGGCCATAGAGAAAAAAAAACGGATTGAAAATCAGATCCACCCTTTTCTGCTGCACCGGGGCCTACACGAACGGCCTGCCACACCGAATTAGAGGAAAGAAAAGGACTGGGAAAGAGGCAGTCGATGCCAGACTTTGGCTTTGCACATTGGGCGTCCTGCAGGTATACCCAGGGAGCGTCGAAGTTAGAGGGTCAAAGACGGCTACAGCGAGTCTGTTGACAACCATACCTACAATAAACCATATTTGATATATCGGGGACTTTACTCCAATGGTCTCTTTCCCGGTCAGAGAGACTCCCGGAAAAAAACAACGTAAAAGGGAGTGGCAACCAATGCCTTCCGCGGGGGAATGAATCACCTGACCCCTCCGGAAGAATTTGAAACCCCAGCAAATGGGGGGATGGGGTGTAAAGGGACAAAAAGAAGTGAGAGGGAGGGAGATGGAAAACTAGAATTGACGGGGGGGGGAGAGCGAAGAAATATTGGTAGGCTCTAAAAAAAAACCGAATACAGTGCGTTGGCCGCTGGGCAGTCATTGAAAGGTAGAAGGAGATGCAAAGGGCAATTTTGACACAAGAGAAACGTGGGACCTCGCTAAATGGACTCTACCATCAAGAACCGTTCTTCGCGTGGGGAGGGGATTTTCTCATGGCGCAACGGGATTCGGGCTTAAAAAAGACCCCCGGTCACCGTAAGAGTGAAGCTATTAAAACCCTCAAAAATGGTATGGTGCAACCCGAGAGAAATGGCCAAAATTAACCCAAGAAACAGTCCCATTAATCCTCTCAGGGATCCAGTCAAAATGATCAGGCGAGGAGAAAATCGGGAGGCTACACGGGAAGTCCGTAGGAATTTTGGTGGGGTGATGTTTGGAAAAGAGGGAGGGGGGACAACGGAGAGAAAGGATCTCTCAAAAAAGATGGAAGAGGGGGGGGGGAGATCGCTATAGGCCTCTGATAGTCCTATAATTCAAAGGGAGGCCTCCCGAACAAAATAGCCTCTCAATCCTTCCGCTGGATAAGGTTGCTCAAGAGAGTAAGCACTGCAAAGGAGGGGGGAAGACCGTACACAACTCTTCATTAGCAACACTTGGCCTGACTGTCGGTACAGAACACGAGGTAGATAGAAAAATGGGGGGGACGCAAGATCACGATCGCGTGGGGTTAAGGACGTTTATCGGCAGAGGAAAAGACATTCCGGAACGTGGTACTGGAGATCTCACCAGAGTCGAACCGAAGCAGGTATGTGGGTCTTTGCCCGAAGGGGGGGGATGGGGAAGAGGCTCTACTCGCTCTTGCAAGTCCTCACACGCGGCACGCGATTGAGGAGAAATTTCAATGGGCAAAAGTCACGGAGGGAATCGCTTACGAAGGAATATGTCCATTTCTGACCGGGAAAGACAGGGTTGTAAAGGCCTGCAGGGAAACCCAAAAATTTAACAGAAAGAGCCTATCTCAAACGCCGTCATAAAAAAACATGGCCGTGGAATACCGAAAAAAGACGGTCATAGACTGATAAGGGAATCAACTCACGTAACCACCCCAAATGAAGATGCATCTAAGCAGAGAAGGCGGGAACCCGGGGGGTCTAAAATTCAGTGTAGAAAAACAGAAAAAATGAACCAGCCGGGGTGGGCCAGACCTAGACGCACAATTGGTGGTGTCTTGACCTGAGTCTTGGATCCAATAAAAATAGCGAAGCTCAGCAGGTCGTGGAGGAGTACCGGCCTAAAACCACTCGTCGTGAAGGAGGGGGAACAGAAGAGAAAGATGGATTGGGTCGCGAAAGTGGTGTATAAAAAGCAACATTGGGGACACGGGAAACAGACGTCAATGGACACCTGGGGTGTCTCAGTCAGGCTTTTTTCTGCCTCACATATGAGTCACTAGGGACTCCAGGAGATCCGAAAGGCAAGAAGTACCAATACACGGATCATCCAAGGGCCCAAAGGGCATTTTTGTCTGTCGACTTTGCGGGAAAAAAACCTTCAGGGGCCAATCATTCAGCAGGGGGGAGTGAACTTTTGCCTTAGCTTGGGTGAAGTAAGGTGACGTGACCTGGAGAAAGGACCAACCCGGGGGGGGGCTACGTGAAAAAAAAAAAAGAATCTCCGAAAAGTGGACGAGTCGCGTCCAGGACAGTTAACAATTGCTCAACCCGAACGAAAAAAGAGTGTTTTTCTTCCAATTCCGCCGTAAAAGTGCGCAGAAGACCCAGAACAAGGAAAAATATGTTATTTGGGGGTGAAAACAAAGAAAACCAGAAACCGTAAGGAAGGGGACGGGAGAAAAAGTGGAAAGGATCGGAAACTAGGGTGCCTTGGGGGAGTGTTCGACCAAAACCGGGGGTGCATCCGGGAGCGATTCTGCGTAACGCAAGGGGGCAGGAGAGAAGGGGGGGTGGGATCTCCTGCGTTTGAAAAGGGGGAAATAGGAACAGGAGTGAGGTCCCACGGCCAGAGAAGGTAATGGATAGGATTAAATGAAGAAAAGGCGGTCACTCAAGAGGAGGTGCCCGGATGAAAAGCAATGGGGGGGGGAGGAGAAACGAGGACCCCGCCCTGGAGCGTGTGTGAAGGCTAGGACGGTACATGCCAGGCGAAAGATCAAGTCGACGCTCGATTCCATAAATATAAAGGAAAAATTACCGGGCAGGGTTCGGTTGGCAAATAAGAAAAAAAAAAAAGGAAACTGGTCGGGGAACTGCTTTAATCTTGGCCTGTAAACCCAGTAAAACAGACGTGGGGGGGAGTAGGGGGGCCAAAAACATGAACTCAAAGAGAAAAAGGAATGGCAATGAGAAAAAAAATCGGTCACCGAGTAGGAAGGAGGTACAACGTGGAACAGTACGTGGGGGAGGGACTGAGATTTAGGGGGGGTGGGTGGGGTGGCGAAGCGGAGATTTTTTAACAAGAGGGATTCTCGGGAAAGGGTGAGGAAAAAGGATAAAGGAGAAGAGTTATTGTTAAACCCTTCTGGAAAGATGATGTGGGTTGCGGAACGTGCTATGTTATAAAAACCCCGGGAAATAAGTCGGACAAAAAAGCGCGAACGTTGGTTTCTTCAAGATAAGAACGCATTGGTCGAACCAAGGGGAGGGAAAGAGAGGCTCTTGTGACAAGGTCATTTGGGGAAAGAAAGGATAATGCACCCTTAGGAAAGCCGGGGGGAGGTGACCGCAGTTCAAATGTGAAGGTAAGGCAGGGAGGGAAAAGATAACAAGCCATCAAAAGGAACGGTCCAGAGGGGGGGTAAGGCGGGCCCGGGAAAAGTTTAAAAAATGAGCAGGAACTGGTCAAAGTCAAAAAAAGAAAGGAAAGGACTGGAACACGCAATCAGGGGATGTGGTTGAGGAAACCAAGGGCATGCTCTTCCTACGGAGGAAAAGTATGCAGGGAGGAAAAAAGTCCCACGTTCTTACGTCACTTGCGGAAGAAAAGAAACCCATGGACTTCAAGGGAGGCGATCGGAGGGGGGTTTACAGGGATCTGATCACTTAAGGGGAGGGGGAGGAAGGGAAAAAATGCCACCACTATGACCCGTGGGGGAGAGGAGCGGCCGTCAGTGAACAGGGGCTAAAAGACAATAGAATCAAATCTCTCAGGCCGGGGCTCCTGCGGAAGTAGTGGTGGACCCAGGAAAACTCAGAGAGGGCGACATAGGAGGATAACTCCGGAAGGGTGGGAATTTAGAACCCTAGAGGCCACTCCACAAAGCGTGAAGAAAAAGGGGAGAAAGGGGGAGAAAAAAGAGGAATAGAGAAGTCGCCTGAAAAAATAGAAACGTCGGAAAAAAGAAACAAAGTATGTCAACGGAGAGAAGGGGGATTTAGCAGGGAAAGCAAGGGCTTTGCACGGACGAAAGAAGGCTTCCGGCGAAAAAGGGACAAAATAAGGGAACCTAATGAAGAAAAGCGGGAGAGAGTCGGGAAGGATGGATTGCGCCAATCATCGAGTTACCCTAACCTAGGGGTTAGGGAAGGAAGAGGGGGGAAAGAAGCCAGAGGGAAAAAAGGAGAGATTCTGAAATGGGGAAAAAAGAACGAGAGGCACTCTGTGGGAGATTTAAAAAACGTGGAAGGGAAAGGACATCTAAAAAAAAGGACAAAAACCACTGTCACGGTAAGGCGACGACTTCTCCTGGGGAAAGAAAAGACAAATAAAAAAGAAGACAGAGAGGGAAAAAAAAGACAGCTGGTCGTTGGGATATGACTTTGACAAAAATTTACTACTCGACTCTGGATGGGAAAGAGGAATTGGGATCGAGCCCACACAGGACGGGGAGGGAAGGAGGGAAAAAAGGGGGAGGGCTTGAAATCGTAAAGGGAGGTTGGCAAAATGACTCGCACGAAAGAAACAGGGGAAAAAGGGCTGGAGCGCTAGGAGGGGGGAGGAAGCCAGGGAAGAAAAACCCCATAAAAGGATTGGGTCAAAGCAGGTTCAAGTCCGAGAAACAAGGGGAAAAATTGAAAAAGACAATGTCCCGGAGCGAAATCAATGCAAAGGCGCGCGGGGCAAATTCTAAGAGCAGATCAAGGGGGAAGGCCTGGAATGATTTCTATAGGGGGATAAGAGTCGGGGGGAAGAGGGTCTGGTTGTACAAATCATTAGAAAGGGTTCGTCACCACGATGGCTCAGCAGGAATCTCGGAGCGGGGACTTCTTTTCTCCTCCACGAAAAAAGAAAAAGACCCGCGGACAACAACGAAACGGGAAATCCAGAGAGAGAAGGAAGAGATAAGCTCGACGAATAACGAACACTGAGAAATCGGCAGGAGCACCCAAAGGGGGAAGAAAAAAGAAAGGTGGAGTAACAGCGAGGCTAAACAGAAGCAAGAAAAGGACGGCAAATCAAGGGGAAGGTCCAGTAACGACGAATGAGGGCAGCTTAAAGCAGTGCAAAGAAAAGAAAAAAAGGTGGGGGTTATAGCACTATGAGGAAAACAAGGAATTCCCGAAAAAGGGGTCCTTGCACCGACAACATCTTCGTAAACTGATCGACAAGGCCTCGGATTGAAAAAAAACTGCAAGAAAGAGGGAACAGTGACAACTTGGGGACAGCCGGCTTGGGCTTTGACTAAGGAGGCAACTTGGCGACAGGGGGAAGACCTTGTGCTAAGGAACGCGTCAATAAAGGAAGACCCGCCTTTGAAACGGAAAGGAACCGGAAAAAAAGGGGGGGGGGAAAAGAAATTACCCGATCCAAGAAGGTCCAAAGGCAGAAGAAGGGGGCAAAAAACAAACGACCGAAAGGGAAAGACTCAAAGACGGGGGGGAAGAAAGAAAAAACGAAGGTTATCGCAAAAAAATCCCGATGGCGGAAACAAACCATGTCGTAAGTTCTATACAAGACGGAACCGGAAGGTGTTTCAGAAAAGGGACGGGGGATCCAGGCGGGGGATGAAAATGAAAACAGAAAGAAGATACTGACAGCTTGAGGTGAAAAAAAAGGAACCTAGTGTAAGCAAAAAAGAGAGAAGGCGGAATGGCGAGAAAAAAAAAAGAAAAAAAAGGACTTGGGGAAAGGTGGATGAAAATCCGCCAGTCCTTGGAAGACGCGGGAACACTGGGGCTTTAAAGAAGGGGGAAGAAAGCAAAGAAAAGGAAAAACATACCGACCCGGGGACGGAACGGAAGATCTTGCAAAGGAAAAAAAAAGAGAAGCTTCATCAACTGTGGGGGAGAAAAAGATTGTTGAGGCAGAGGCCGGAACGAGTGCCAACAAGTGCAAAAAAAAAAGATGACTTCCGAGCTGTTGGGGGGAAGAAGGGGGGGGAGTAGGATGGCCAATGAAAGTCAGACGACCCTGTAGTTAAGGACTTGGGAAGACAGTGAGGGGCCGTACATGAGGTACGCTTCCGGGAATAAGGGAAGACACAAATTAAAGAGGGAAAAAAAAAAAAATCCACTTTGGAAGAACCCAAAGAATGGGGCTGGAAACTAAAGAGAGGGGGGAGAGAAAGGAAGCGGCTCCAGAAAAAGCGGTTAGATTTGTGGGGGGATGAAGGACTATTAAGACAGGAGAGCGTTCTAATAAAATTTGGGGGGATATAAAAGGGTGGAAGGGACAAGATGGGGGGGGCGGGGAGCGTCACAAGCCTGGGGTTAGCGCGGATTGATCGGACGGTCAGTTAGGAATTGGGGGGTTCTAAGTGAGTTGAACCAAAGTTTAGGGATGAAAGTTACCTCGTTTTTGAAAGTAGACGAAGTCATGAAAACGGAAAGTGTCCAGCCATTCTGGATATCGGAGAATGTATTCTTCCCCTAGTGGGAGGGGAGGGGGACCAAAAGATTATGTTCAGAGATTCCTCTTCCCTGGGGTCTAGTCAATTAGATATACGCCCTCCGCCCCCGTAGAGGACAAATGGTGGTCACTGTCCTGGATTCTCTTTCTGGGAGAATGGCTTCAAAATAGGAGGTACTCCGTCCTCGCCATCTCGGCCTAATTCAACACCATGTACAAACCATTTGCTAATTTTGGGGTGGCACTACTTCTAGTTTTTCTTTTGTTCCGAAAATGGAAGTATAAAAAAATAACTACCAAAAGATTATGCTCAAAAGGAGATGAGTCTTAAAATAAGACTCTGAAAATAAGAAAAGCGCTTGGGTCTGAAACCGTAAGATGTCTGAAGAACCTGGAAAAGGACGTGGGGGGCCGGAAAAAGTCGGTGGAGCGGTGGGGGGAAAGTCGGAAGGGAAACGTGGTGGTACGGAATCGGGACTCAGTAGGAGGGTATTGATAGGGAAGTAATGCGGGAAAGAAGAAGGCTGGGTGATGGGTACCAGATGCTCGTTTTACAGTAATTGGAGTACAACATACCCTCGGTTCCCCACAAAGAAAAAAAAAAGGGGAGGGAAAAAAGAGCCCAGTGTAAAGTTGATTCGAAGCGCGCTCCGCTCATGAGACCGGGAACTAGAAAAACTGATTGGGGTGTCAAGGTTGGGGGGGACAAAGGGGGGAGAAAGCGGGGACTAAGAAAAAAAATGGAGAGGATTCCTAACGTGAGGTGGGGCGGGTGACAGGCAAGGAGGAAATCCAAAGTCCACTGGGAAAAAAAAAGCTCTACTAAACTACGGGAGGGTCCAAGGGTCGCGATGGGGGGTCCAACGGGTAGGGAGGTGAAAAATTCAGCTTCAGCGACCGGGAATAAATGGAAAAAAGACACAGGAAAAAAAACTTTTGTGGTGCTCAGAGAGTCCAAGAAAGAAAAAGGATAGGAATGAAGGGAGGTCGCTATGGAAAAGGGGAAAAAAGTACCGTTTGAATTCAAGGAAAACCAAACCTCACTAACCCCAGAGGAGTAACAGAAGAACTTGAGGTTCCTGGGAACACCCTCAAGATACGGGAACACAAAAAGGAGAAAAGCCGTTTTGGGGGCCATGGTGAGGCTTAAAACGTTAAAAAAAGGGGGGTGGATTAGGAAAAGAGCAGACGAGATCCTCCAAAACGAGGAAACGGGCGGTTCAGGGGGGTTCGGACCAACGAACTGTCGCAGGCTTCGTACATAAGGAAACGTCACAAGAAAAGGGGGGGGGGAAGGGGGGGGGGGGGGGGGGGGGAAAGGTTCTTCAAAAAAATAGGCCTCCGGGCTGATCCTACGAGGGGGAAGGACCGTAACCCAGTCAGAGGGAGGGAAAGGCAGAAAAATGACCAGGGAATGGAAATTCGTCCGTGTAGACCCCCCAAACCGGTGTGTCCACTAGAACAAGAGGGGGAGATAGATCCAGATGGGGGGACAGGAGGGAGGCGAAAGAAAGAATTAATGCTACTAAATATTCACCGAAAGTCGGTATTTCACCTTCATTGTGGGAAAAAGCTCTGGGCGGGAAGAGAAAATGGGGGAAAAGGAACCAACAGAATTCTGATTCTAGAATCTTCCTAACCGCCACCAGAGAAAATCAAAGTCGACTTGGAGAGGAGTCGTATCTACCAAGGGAGTGAAAAGGGAAAGAAAAAAAGGGACTGGACCAAACAAAGTCGTACGGTTGGTTTAAGATTACAAAAAGGAAGTTACGATCAAAGGAAAATAGAAGAGAGGAGGGAAAGGGGAGGGAAAAGAAGGGGGTTTTTGGTGGCCAATTGTAGGCCTAAACTAATAGTTAACTAGACTACCTGACTTCGGGAGGAAAGAAAAGGACAGAGGAGGGGGATGCTCAAACCACAAACCGGGGGGGCCGTCTGGGGCGAGTGGTTGAAAGGTGAGGCCAAAGCCCACTTTTGGGGAAAGCCTGATCCGGGGAAACGCCCCTATGGAAGATCCTAACAGAGAACCGGTAAAAAACCCCTTTTTTAATCGCAGGAATGGGTTCCTTTTAACCCCTCCTTCAGGAGTAAATTCAAGGGGCAGGTGATCCCTTTCACCAAAAACCAGTAAACTGTCGGTCAACCTGAATGCAAATGGCAAACTGGGGAAAAGCATGCGAAAGACAGGGGGCCAACTCCAAAGGCCCCGTTCTCCATTCCCGTCAACATGAACCATCGATCCACCTTCCGGCCTCAAAGAGGGGAAAAAGAGGGGGGCAGAAGTACAAACCGGTTCTCTGATTTCCGAGGAAAAATCTGGGATTTTACAAACCCCCCATGCCACAAGCTCGCATCACGGTGAAAAGGGGGGTTGCAAAAAGGTGGGCGAAAAAAAGGAGGAAAGGAAAGACAATGGAAGATCTGCCTTAAATCCGAACTTCCGATAGCTGTGCAAGTGATCCGCAAAACAATCTTCGGGTTAAAAACTCGCGACTTATTGGTGCTCCAAAATGGAAGAAAATGTCTAAAAAAAAACTCAATACAGGTTCTCGAGAAGAAGGTCCTCACCAGAGGTATTGTTAAACGGCAAGAAAGCCAGATTACTTTCTCCAACGAAGAAAAAGAAAGACTGTTTCGGGGCAAACGGGTGGGGGAATCGCAAAGAAAAAAATGGAACAGGAAAACACAAAGGTTTCTTCATAATCTACCCGGTGAATTTTGGGCTTGAGAGAGAAAGGGACATTAAGGGCAAAGGAGAGGCAGTCCAAGAGGCTAATCCGTCAACGGCCCAGAACACTGAAAGGGGCTAAGGGGGAAGGAACGGCCGTCGGGGCTCGCAAAGATCTTAAAAGGGAACAGGAGAGGGGGAGGGAAAAAAAAAGGGGGGGGGAGATACTCTATCGTCTTCAACGGACCCATCTGGACGGCACCAAGAAAGGGAAAAAAAATTTTTTTGGGTCATATCAACGAACAAACAAGGAAAACCTGAGTACCCTTATCAAAAGGATAAACCCCGTGGAGAGACCCCAAAAAGGGCGACGCCAACAGACGAACGAGAGAGAGGGGGGAAAAAAAAAAGGGGGGGAAAGAGGGGTTGGATGGATCTCAAACTCTCACTAGTCAATGTGGGGGGAATAAGGGGTGGATCGATAAGAGCTGGGGGAAGCCAAGGAAGGGGTGGTAGTTTCGGCCGATTGAAATAAAAAGTAAGAGTACTACTAAGAGGAAGGGGACTGGAAAAGCCCAGCAGGAAAGAGGGAGAGAAAACGAATTCTTTCCTATAACGACTGTGGTTGGGGAAAAAACGTGGAGACTGAATGTAAGCAGAAAGAAAGGTAAGCTGGGGCAATAAGAAACATCGCCAAGAAGGAAGAAAAAGAACAAGTTAGGCCCTTCTAGGCCAGCTGAGAAAGAAGAAGGGATAACCATAACGAACCTGCAACGTAAAGGAGTCAGGATGAAAAGAGGAAGTTTGGGTCCTCTTCCCAACAAAACAAACAGTCAGAGTGGACATCTAAACAGGTGAAGTTTTCCGGAGATGAGAAAAGGACGAAAGGGGGGGGGAAAGGAGCTCAAGGTCGTCCCCCCTTGTCGAATTCTTTCTGAAAGCATCGTCAGTAAAAAACCCCAGTTTTAATGGCCGGTAGGATTAACTAATGAACAATCAGGGGTTGGCTCCAAGTAAAAGTTCAAGAAAACCCAGAAACTGGGAAAGGGGGGGTTTTAATGTCTAATAATTTGTAGATACCCTTACTTCGATGAAACATCCATTCCGGAGCTTTGAATTGGGGGTCACTGGGGAGCTCATTCTACCAAAACCGGCGAAAAAGAAGGAGCCTGACAACGATAGGAGGGGGAGAGGAAAAAGGACTATCTACAAGTTTGCTCTCTTGGGTCAAGCCTAATTTTGGGAAGCGCTTGAGAAACTTCGTCTGGAAAGGGAGCGGAGAGGGGGGGGGGTATAGGACTTGTTTGCTTGTCAACAAAGTGGGAACGAGCAGTCGAGGGGGAGGGGATCCGGCCCACGCAACAGGGGGTACCGGGGGGACCCGGGGGGAAGAAAGAAATAGTATGGAATGTTGCTAGCAGGGCCGAATTCAATGGCGTGCGTTTTAAAGTGCGACCAAGTAGGGGGGGGAAGTCGAGCAAATGGCAGTTAAGAGAAGAGGAAAGAAGAAAAAAAGGTACCAAGATCTGCCATTTGGGGGAAAATATACTGGGTCAGTGAGGTAAGAGGTGAAGCGGGGGGAAAGAAAGAGGAGGTAAGGGGGGGGGGGGAGAAGAGGAAGAAAATCCCAAATAAAAGGTGCAAAGACAACCGCGTTGTGTCAGAAGGGTGGGGAAAGATATATAGCAACGAGCGTGGAAGAAGGGGGAAAAAGGCTGTTTCGCCTTGAAAAACCTACAAATACGCTGATGAGTGAAGCTCACAAAAGCTCTGCCAACTGGGGAATCCGTGAGTCACAAGGGGGGGTCTTGGGAAGCTTCTTATCCAACGCATAAGGGGGAGGGGAACTGACGGGGAGGGGAAAGGGTCGAGGGGGGGAAGGGAACCATAATCCGGTTTCTATTTGTTTACACTCTGTAGGACAAGGTGAGGAAAAAAATAAGTAGAGCGAAAAAAAATCAGCCCGGGGGTCTGGGGTGAAAAACAGGAGGCAGTTATGGGTTTAAAAAATTGACTCTTGGCAACAAACAAAAGACCTTGACCCACATAAATTCCACAAAAAGACGAAGGAAGTGAACGGGTTTTAAACCTCCGAAATGCATCCGGACATATGGGGGAGGGCTACGGTGGTAAAAAAGCAGGTGGGGGGAGAAAAAGGGGTGGGAAGATTTAAATTTAATTTGTGCGGCTACGACGGTACTGAAAAAAATGAAGGTAAGAAGAATGAAAGAAAGAGGGGGACCGGGGGGGCTGGGGGGTGACAGTAACTTGTATTCATACACGCTTTGGAGGTCTTTCCGGGAACGAGGGTTACGCGGGCCACAAGAAAGAGTAAGGAAAAGTAGGACCGGTTGGGTAGGAAGCTTACGGAGGGAGTGTCTCAGGGGGTCCAACCCCTTAGAGGGTGTCGTTACAATAAGCTACCCTAGGGGAAGAATTACAAAATGAAGGCACCAAAAAAGAAGTAGGCAGTGTTTCTATCCGATCAAAGTTTTATCAGCGTAGTCCAAATCCAAGGCAAACGGTTTTTAGGGGAGGGAAAAGTTCGAATCAGGAAAAAAAAAAAAAGGGGGGAGGAGGGGCCTCTGATGAATAGATTGGACGCACGCAACAGGGAGAAAAGAGGAACCCCAAACCCCCCCGCCCCCCACCCAACCCCCCCCCCCGCAACTCTACACAGCAAAAGAAGGACAGAAGACGCGTACGCAACACCCGAAAGCCCGATACCTCCCCCCTTGGTGAACCGTAAAATGGTGGAAAGGAATCCCTTACTCGGTTTACGCGAAAACGGGCATTCGTAGGGCAAAGATATCACTAGCAAATCAAGAAAGGGTCAAGTTCTACAAAGGGGCAAACCAGGCTGTCGCGGCGCGGTTAATCCAAAACACAAAAGGGGGGGAAGGTGGGGAAGCTTCACGACCCATGACCCGTTACTTAAAACGAGTGAAGAACCGGTTAGAAAGGGAAAGGGGGCCTTAATTCAAATGCGAAAGACATGGAAGAAATACAGTGGCCGCCCAAGTTTCCAAGAGCTCTCTCAAAAAAAAACGAGAAAAAGAGAAGGGAGGAAGAAAACGTTGCGCTGTCACAAAAAGCGTGACGAAGAAGGAAGAGAAATCCAAAATGTCAAATGTCTTGCCGAAGGGCTCCCAAGGGGGACGCATGTGGTGGGAAGCGGAGATAGGGGGGTGGACTGGGAACATGGGCCCAAACCAACGGAGGTGATAAATAAATGGACGTACTAAAGAGCTAACAGGAAATACCTGAAAGCGAGGGTAATCTCAGAGGGGGGGGAAGGAGGATCGGATTTGTTGGGTACGAAGGCAAGGGGAGGACCTACTAAACTGACAGCAACAAAAAATGTCTGTAAAGGGGGTTGTTAAAGGCGAAATCTGTCACGGGGGGGAAGTGGAGGAAAAGGTCGACGAGAGGTGGAAAGAGAATCAAATTGGTTCTTTCAGGCTGGCGGACTACGGGGAGAGATGAAGAAGAGAAGAATTGAAGAGGAAATTGGATTGCGATCCACCAACCGATCAAATGTGCGTGGTCCTGGTCAGTCAACATGTAGAGGAAAAGGCTCTGAAGGGGCAAAAGGACTAGCCGTTGGGACCACAGGCGCCACTCAAGGGGGGGAGAGCCGAAAAAGTACAATAAAGGACTGTTCTGAGGCGAGGGTCTGACTGCCGGACACGAAATACGGAACTTGTTGAAGTCCCTCCGGTCACCAAGCCTGGTAAACAATAATTCTGTCCGCCCGGCATTCATCCTGCAAATAATATTCAGGGAATCAGGCAGAATATGTACACGTGTTAAACAAGGAACACGGTAACCCATGGAGCAGGCGCAACCGCCGGGAAAATCAGTCTGCTTCCTACCTAAGGAAAGTGGCTACACGAAGCACTTCGCGTCTGGGAACCTCCGGAGGGGTCATCTTCTTGGTAAAAAGGAACTGCTAAAAAAGTAATGCGTCACCCAAAAAATCCGGGAGAATACGTTCCAGAACACGAGCGGAAGAACCCAAGCTTAAAAAGGGGATAAACGAATTCAAGCGCGCAAAGAGGTTCAAAAAGAAAATAAATCCCAGCCAAAAGGCTACGGGACCACGCTCCCCTTTCATAAAAAAAAGGTTGTTAAAAATGTTAAGACCAGGCCGAGAGGGAAGGGGTGAAAGCAAACCAAGAGGTACCGGACGGCCTAAAAAGGGAGATGTCAATTGCCCTGAGTCCCCTGAAAGTTTGGGGGGGACACGGATTGGTCAACGCAGCTGAACAAACATTTCCCATACGACAAAGAAGGTGTTCTTAAAATAGAGGGGGGGCCAACATTCAAACAAGGTAACTTGAGGGGGACTTTTGTCCCGCGATGCGCCGCCACGGAGGGGGACCTTAGGAAGCTTCTTTGACAAAGGCAACAGAGAGGAGGCCACCCCTCTCTGGAATGGATCGGGGCAAAAAGGTTTGCGATCTTGTTTTCGGAGGCTATCTTTACGAGGAGATTAAACTGCCATTGCTTCGATCAAGGGGGGGAGTGTGTCTAAGAAGGGAAGGACAGGACAGCTCCGGGTCCATCTGCACTAACAGAAGAATCCCAGGGGATATCAACAAGGCAACAGAAAAACTGGGACGGGGGCCGGACCTTCCGGCCGCGAAAGTCATAGCCGGGCAAGAATTCACAAATTTTGAAACTGATCAACGACCCATGCCCAGGAAAAAGAAAAAGCTAACGCGAAACACCGTCAGGGTGGGGGGGATGGATAGAAAAATGGGAGTGTCACGAACAATTCGGGGACCAATTAAATTTTTATGAAAGAGATAGCATGCCCCGGCCATGAGGGGTAAAAACTGTCACCTATGGAATGGGTAAGCAAACAGGACAGGCGACTTATCAAGGGGGGGCAATGTTTTAAAGCGTAAGGCACGAGAGTATATCTGGTGTGACGAACAAAACAGTGCCTTCGATATGGGGCCGTTACTTCTAGTGTAGGCCATACGCCCGTTTGGTCTCCCGTTGATGTACAGGAAATCAACAGGCAATGTCACCACTTTGGGTCTGAAATTCTCAACTCCCCGAGGGGCGGGGGCGGGGAGTGAGGGACTCAGAAAGGAGACCGGTGACGGTGAATGACGAGACATTTGAAAGAAAACACGGAGCTCAGGAAAAAGGACATCAAGTTGCGCCAAAGACAGGTTGTTCCTAGGCCTAGAAAGTCCTAATGCGATGGGGAACATCCAGGAAAACTGGAATGGAACGTGGCCCGAGCTGTTTTATGATCGCGGGCCTTTGCGAGATTCCTGGGGGATAATTAAACGGCCCCAGACTGGGTTGACGTCGTGAGGAACACCTCTAAGGGCCAAGAAGTGTTACTTCTAGCAACGGGGGAAAAAGGTGGGGAACTGACGGATACATCAGTAGACCCAAAGGGCGGAAAAAATTTACCACACTTTTTGTAACGCAATAAAATTGTTGGTTCTCTGAAGCAGGGGGGGAAGGGGGGGTGAAGAACACAGAGGGACAGCGCGCAAAAACGTCAAGGTGTACTAGTGGAGGTGTTTCATAAAAACAAGGGAAAAAACTTCCGCGAAAGGGGAAGTTTCATAAAGATAAGGGGAATGGAGAAGGGGGGGGGGACCGGGGGAGAATAGGGGAACGAGAGTGTACACTTGATGAGCTAACTCCCAACGGGGTGGCTGGTCTCAGGGGGGAGGGGTAGTCGTCGCAGTTTGCTCAGCGGAAAAAGGGGTTGGGAAGTACTTCCAGGAAAATGGAAGTGGGAGCTTTTGACGGATACGGAATCGCCCACGGGCCAGGGGGTTTGCCGGGAACTGAATAACGTTATGGTCTGACGTGAAAATGGGGGCGGAGAAAGAAGTATTAAAATCAAAAATTTAGGGCCCCAGGATAGCAATTGCAGTGAGATCCTCGTGATGGTCCAACCTATAAGAAATTTTTGGGAGGGAAAGGGCTAGACCGCGTGGCACTCGCGTGCAACCGAACAAGGGAACATAACGTCCTTCCATCTAGAGGGAACCGGAGGCAATTCCCTGACAGCGGTGTGGGCGGGGGATAGAAAATGGCAGGACTGGGAATGTGCTAGATTGAACAGGAGCAAGTACGAGGAGGTTGCCCAAGACTGTAGAGGGAGGATGAAAAGACTTAGTAAGCGGGGGAGGACAGGCAGTTAGAGAACGCTGTGTCAAGGCACGAGTCGTCGGCGTAACCTCCCCCTCCAAAGGTAGAAGGAGGGGCGAGCATGGGACACAAGGGGGTAGACGGGAGAGGGAAGCAACGGATATTGGAACCCGAAGGGCAGGAAAGAGTTTATAGTATAAGACAGGACTTAAATCAGAAATTTAGGGAAAGGTGAAAACCAATCAAGAAATGTGGTTTGAAGCTTGAGGGGAGTCCCCACCAAAAGATTTATGGACGGAAAAAAAACAGAGAGGGGAGGAGACGCGTTGGACCGAGGCGCAGGGAGATAAACCGCTCGCCGGAATTTGCTGGAAAAAAGTCTGGGGGGACGAGGCTGGAAGGGGAAATGGGGAAAAGACGGGGGGGGACTGTAGGACTAAAACGGGGGTGCATCGGCCTTAAGGCATAGCAATGAAAGGACCCGCCACAAACCAGGTTTGGGCTGGGACAGCAATATTGAAAACCTTTTAACCGTTCCTATGTTAACCAAATCCCCCAGCCCATGAGGGAGGCGATTGGGACTTTTGAGAGACAGGATGGGAGAGAGGGGGGGGGCAAACGGAAGGGGTTTCTTTTGCAAAAGTTCATCTCAAGTCCCGCAACTAAGTATGAAACACGGCCCCAGGGAAATCTTCTGGGTTGTGCTCAGGAAAGCCAATAACGTGCCATTCGCTTCAGAACGAATTCACCGATGAAAGGGCCGCCCTCTTCCACGGAATTTTTTCGACGTCACTTTCCGAAATTCAGGAAAGAAAACCTCCCGCGTTGGAAAAGGGGGTCGGACGCATTTCAAGCGTCGTCGGATATGTTACTGTGATGCGAGTGAGACCACAGCGGTTCAAACCCCCTTCTGAAAAATTGGGCCGGGAAAACGCCCAGTCGGGAGACCACACCAGACGCATTTTGTTCCAATTTTGGGGAGGAGAGGTCCCCGGCCAAGTGTGAAGAGAGACCTGTGTCTACGCAAAACTGGTGGAGTTCGTGATAAGATCCGACGATATATCAAACAAAGCGCGAGTAAACGTCCTTGATTTGGATTTACCATTCAAAAATAAACTTGGCAGTCTTTGTCTGACAGAAACTTGAACAAGGCCGTTCCCGGGGTGGGGGGGGGGGAAACAGGTTCTTCACCGCCACCGAGACTTCAAAAGAACAACTTACTCCGACAAAAGATGATAAAAAAACCCATAAAGTGAGCACTTCAGAAAGGAGGAAAAAGGGGGATCACGGAGGGGGGGCCGATAGGCCCAGAAAAAAAAGTTAAAAAGGTTGGTCCAACAACAAAAGACCCAACGGACTTGGAATGGACGCGTGGGCGAAAAACAAATAAGTCAGGATAAGGCAAAAAATTAGGTTATATGCAGCGGCCAACTGGTCGGTAATCCCCCATTCAGTTCACTTGCATAGAGAAGAGGGGGGAGTGGACCGGGGGCAAAACGTAACGGAGTGTCTCCGTAATATAAAAACTGTCGGAGGGGGGGACAGACCTTTGGGGCATGAAAAAAAATACTGAAAGAAAGCGAGGGAAGGAAGAGAAGTTGTAAGGAATATCGAGTAAACTGGACTACCAAGGGCCAAACGGTGGGTCACTTGTCATTAAGCAGCAAAAGGGAATGTGTCCCCAGGGCAAATTCCCTGACTGCCTTGGGAAAGGATACGAGCAACGTAAAAAAATCGTTTCATGTCAAAAATCAGGACTCCTTTTCTTGATAAAATAAGCCTGCAAGGGACGCTAAACAGCTACCGGGGGGAATAATTGGAGTGGCGCCTGCGCTCTCCTCTTTGGAAAAGTCCATTGAGGGCAAAACAAGAAAGAATGAAGAGGGGAAGTACCTTGGGGACGAGTGGAAGGGGGGCGGAAAAATGGCATGCGGCACTTGGGGGGGGCACAGCCTCACGGAGAATGTTGGGCCCGAGCCAGAAATTGGCTCGGACTCCCAAGGATATTTCTTACAAAAGCGTGGTCTGGGGGGGGGACGCCGGTGAACGCTGGAAAGGGGATGGGGAATGACGTCCCAGTTTCACAGGAAAGGAGGGCAAGCGCTAAAACTGAAGAAGGTACCCCGACCGGTACGGTAGGAAAAAACAGGGCTACCATACTCCCCCTTGAACTCAGAGTTCAAAGTTCTAAAAAACCGAAGAACAACCTCGTCGAGCCAAAAATGAAAAGAAGGAGAGTAGAATCACCAACCAAAATGGGCATAGAAAAATTACACGAAGGGCATTCGCGATCGTGGGTTGAGCAGCTTATTGTGTCGGGTAACCCGTATCAGGCGACACACCAAAGAAGGGGAGACAAATGGTGGAGAAAAGAAACCGCGCTGGAGTCTGGTCCTCACCTCAATTCAAATAACAAAAACCAAACTGGTTAACCCATAAAAAGGAGTCCGATTTACTGCTACGGTGACCCAATCGACCGAAAATAAAAAAGAAGGTTCCCTTTTGTCCGGCAGAAGAACTCTGGACGAGAGGAGGGAATAAAAAAAATCGGTGAGATAAAGGAGGCTATCTAATAAGGCTTGTCTAGTCGGGGGAGTGCCTGAATCCTTCAACAAGCGGGTATTCCATTTGGCGAGGGAGACATTCACACTGGACCCCACGGACGAAAGACGTTGTGGGGGCAATTGGAAGGAGAAAACTATCGAAAGCTGTCGGTAAACATTTGTCCGGGGCCCTCGCGATTGGGGGGAACTAAAGAAGAGGGAAACACTGCTAAGGAGCAGGCCTACAGGACGAAAAGAAGGAGAAGGGTAGACGTGCTTTACAAAAACTTTGGCCGATCTGGGTGTTGGAGAAAAGGCTAAAAGACCATGGGGGCGAAGGCACTTTGTGTAATCTTAAGCAAACCAAAAAGGTCACACTGGGAAAATACAAATACTATAACGAGTCGATAGAAGCAGAAAACAGCCGGGGGCCGCCTTAAAAAGACTAAAAGCGGGAAATATCGTCCTAATTCAAACCAGACTCACAAAAAAGCACGAATAAAGAGACATAACGAAGGAAAAGAAGTGGCAAAAACGTCCGGTTTTTGGATGGGAGGAGAACAAACTTACAGGGGATACATCTAGCACCACTGTAAGGAAAAAATTTGAGAGGACGATAATGCTGAAAAGGGGAATGTGGGAGGGAAAAGTGTTTTCCTATCCTGCAGGGCTTAAAAGGAAATAATCAGAGGTATCTCTGGCTGGCACCGCAGTACCGAGGGAGAAAACTCGATTGAGGCGGAAGTCAAGCGAGAAAAAACCTCATAGAATGGGGGGGGACGTTACGAAAGGGGGATTAGGCAGAAGACATTTGGTTGGGGAGAAGGAATTATACTCCAGGAAAACCGTGGGGAGCCCTCCAAGAGGTGAGAGGGGGAGCCGAATACCTTAATTTACCTTACCTCTCAAACTCAATTACGGAGCGGAACTTCCCAGGACCTCACGTCATAAATTGCCAAGGATTTGTGGAAAGGAGCATCACTGGGGAAACCGGGTCCTAAAAACATCTTGGAAGCAACCGATAAAGGGAGGATGCCTTTCGTGGATCAGACTGGCCCGGAAGCAGGACTCCCAAGTAAAGTTTCGTCACGCAAGAACAAAAGAAGAGGGCGGATCCGGAAAGAAGTACAGGGGAACCGTTGCTCCGTTACCTTTTAAGACAAGCACTTAAAGAAAGAAACAGTCAGCTGACCGGGGGGGTTTTCTCAGAGGAAGCCAATAATGTTGGAGAAAAAGGAAGGAGGGGCTGCCAAGCAAAGGATAGTTGATGTGTTGGGGAAAGGGAGAAATACGGTAGCATCCCAATAAAAAAAAACAGGCTGAACCGAAAAAATCAATTGGAACGAGGGACAAAGAAGGGGACCCAGGTGCCTCAATGGGAGGGAATGAAGGAAGTGTAGATACAACGCCTGGTGCAAGAAATCGGGAGCATTGGGTTCTCGTTGGGGGGGTGACGGGGGATGCAGGATATGGAGGTCCGATCAGGAAAGGAAAGGGAACAACCATTGGGACCCTGGAAAGCGATATACGGGGAAAGAATACTTGCATTATCCAGGAGGGTCAAACTGGAAAAAAAAGGCCTTCTTCAAACGTGCCCAGAAGAAGCAGGAAAGGTGTAAAGAAGGACTAAAGGAGGGCCCGAGAAAAAAAAAAGTGGTTGAAAACTGTGAAAAGCGGGCAAAAGGAACTGCAAAAGCGCTGCAGAGGAAGCAGGTCAAGGCCCAGGACAAAAGCAATGCCCACCTGAATATTTGGGGGAAAGAAACCTTCGAAGGTTGCGTTGTGGAGATGAAGGAGTGGAAAATCAGGGACAGACGATTGTGGAGGGGAGGGAAGGAGCCCATGTACCAGGAGGGAATTAATAAGGACTTCGACCGCTTGGTTGGTCTATTGGAACCGACAGAGGAATTCTTACCAGGAAACCGAAACCATACGTGAGTCCCCGACGTGCGGGTAGGGGAAGTGCCTTATCGAGAGACAAAAGGGCATCGAGTGTTGGAAAAAGGGAACGGAAGAGGTAGGGGGAAGTGAACAGAAGTAAAGTAACTGTTATTGAGGTAAAGGTATCGATTGTTTGGGGGGAGCGGCATACTTGGGGGTCGGGACCAGACCCCTCGGTTACCAACCACATAATCTCTGGCACCAAAAAAGAGGAAAAGGGATGCCCGGTGTAACCTACAATTCCGCACAAGGAAAGGGGTACGACCATTGATCGTGTAAAACGGGTCCAATTAAGGGGGCCATTGCACGGAGGGTACTTAAGAGAAAAAGGATGGCAAGACATAGCCGCTGCACGGACACCGTTGGAGGGCAAGTATGAAAAAAAATTGCCTTGCAAGGAGTAAAAAAAAACAAGAGGGAAAAAGGGAGGAAGGACGACGAGGGTCCAAGGCAGGCGCTGCTATGGTCTGTGGCAGTGCATCAAGACCCGGGGGACAAGAACCTGAGAATGCCCAAAAGGACCCGATCGATTCGGGGTGGGGCGAAGATAAAAAAAAATGAGACTTCACAGAGTAGTCATTAGCGCAGCAATAGTCCAGGGGTTGGAGGGGGGGAGGTAACTGAAAATCTAACGAACCGGGCCCGGACGTCCGCAAAAAGATGAATGGACTGTATCCCGGAAGAACTGTCTTGAAAAAAAAAATGAAACCCGGGGGGGGAAAGGGGTTGGGAAAGGGAGCAACGGCGTTGCGCCTGAAGAACAGTGCAGAAATACGAATATACAAGCAGTAGGGACTGAAGAACAAAGGGTATGGGAAGGGCCCAGACGAAGTCAGGCGTTGGAAAGAAAGATGTAGATGAAAACCACCTCCGCGCCCGGTTGAAATGTGGGTCCAAAAAAAGAAAGCCCTGATCGGTGAAAACTCCACCAAAGGATTTAAAACAGGCAAGACTGGGCGGTTGGTACACCTTCCTTAAAAGGGAAGTAATAATGGGGAGAAAAGGAGAATTGAATTCGGAAGTAAGGGAGAAAAAGAAAAGTTGCAGGTCAAGTTTACTACTGGATGAAGAAAGCGGGACACGACGAAGTCCACCGGTGCAGGCGCAAAGGAAAGAAAAAATTTCCAGCCCCAGTGCGAATTATAATTAAGCTTCCTGAAACTGGAGGTCACGACGAGAACCAAAGCGGTCCATGAGTGCATGGCTGAACTTTGGTGTAGTCTTTTTCAAAGCGGGGTGACACCTCCACCCGTCGTGTGACATTATCGCAACTTACGAAACAGGAGAAAAATCGGTTTAGGCCGAAAGCACGGCGCGACAGCCGCTTTGGGAAAAGGAGAAGAGGGTAAAGGACCAAACGGGGGGAGGGAAAATTACGTCGCGACGCCGAAAAACCACCCCAGGAAGGGGGTTTCCGTCGAACAAACTGTGGGAAAGTGAAAGAAAAGGGGTAAAAGATAAGGGAAAGAGGGCACCTGGAGAAGCAAAAGGGGTGTTGGGGGTTCGATTCTGAAATCCGAAAATTACATTTAGGAGGCGAGAAGCTTCCAAACAGCCCGAGAAGAAAAGAGCACCAACCAGAAGAACGAGGGGGTGGCCAGGATGTGCAGGAATTGGGGTTTGTACACGAATCTGGAAAGGGTTTTGAAAAACTAGCCTTTTGAACTCTCTCCCTATGGGGGGGACGCGCACTCAAGACCGCGGAAGAAAAAAAAAAATTCTCGCTGGGGAGGGGGTAATCTTGGTGGAGACGGCACTGAAAGAGGGGAGGATAAGAAAGGGGAACCCCAATACTCAACCTTGCGGTCCTAAGGGGCCGATCCTATGGATTCGGGAACTCAGTCGAAACAGGGTGGACCTTGAAAAAGGGAACCCACAAGTCGAAAAATCACCTCGTCCAAGGGATACAAATGGCTGGAAGGAAGGAGACGCGATGAAATGGAGGCGCTTCGGTATACACTTAGGAAGCTTTTGTGAGCAGCTGGACCGAAAGGGGCTGTGGTACACAAACAGGAAGTAGCACTTA
>Ga0179593_1411012_pt1 | contig 25236 bp, 35 predicted proteins | sample CZODoug2_1_08_16_FD_185931 | JGI IMG/M metagenome (GOLD analysis project Ga0179593, IMG submission 185931) | Vadose zone soil fungal communities from Angelo Coast Range Reserve, California, USA - CZODoug2_1_08_16fungal (PacBio error correction) | ecosystem: Environmental > Terrestrial > Soil >...
TCACCTGGCTACCGATCAAGAGGAAGAAGTCGGTGGAGAGAATCCAGTGCAAGCAAGAACAAAGCTTGGGTTGCTCTCAAAACCGTTTTCCCACCGGGTCAGTTTGGACAGAGCCTGGTCCAGAGAGTTTCTGTTGCAACTCCAAAGGATTAGAGGAAAGCATGGTAAAAAGCTGAAAAAATCGTCGCCCGAACGGGGAATGGTCAGGACAAGCCACAACTCCACACAGGAACAGGGGGGGCCGAAATGGGTCAGAGGGTGGGAGAGAAGTGACAGGGTTTCAAGCAACGGATGATAACCACCAATGAACAATGGCTGGGGGACCGTAAAGGTGTTGGGGACTAAAAAAAAAGGGGGGGTGCCGTTGGGAGAATCAAGATCCCTCCTTAACAAAAAAAAAAAAAAAAAACTTCTCCAAAAACGGGGGAGGAGTGCAAGGGGGGGGGGGGTTGGAAATGGGAAGAAAGCGGTCACTTGAGGTCTGACAAAGCCGGAAGGGCTTAAGGTGTTCAAGCAAAAATGAATCTTCCCCTATATTTGGGAAAGGGTGACGGGGGGGAAGAAACCGATGAGGGGTGGGGAAGAAAGGGAGGAAAGGGGGACGTTTGTGTCAGCACGAGCCCAAAGCCGACCCTTGTACGACAACTCGTAAAAAAAAAGGAAGTGAAAACCGGGGGGATAAATGGGGCTGGGGCTGGACCAGTTCCAAGAACGGATCAAAAAAACCTGGGAAAGGTGCAACGGAGGAAAAAACGGTTAGGAGCCGGGGGGGACGTGTAGTTGGAGGGAAGCTGGGGGCGGTGGTGCGGGTCTGGACTTTGAAAAACAAAAAACAAGGGTTTAAAAAAAACAAGCAAAACACTTTCACCAGGGGAGGGTTGCTAATGAGATGGGGGGCCCACGGGAGGACGGGGGTGCCGGGAATTGGTTGGCACCCGTAAAACGTAAAAACAAAAACCTGTACCTGGATTCAGCAAGACAGTTGGGCGAGAAAGGGAGAGAAGTAAGACCCTTGGACGTTCGCAACATTGTTGCCCAAAAGAAGGAAAGAGGTTGAGCATGAAACGGGGGGGTTAGGGGGGGAGCGCAGGGAACTCCCTACGTTGCCAGAAGAAGTGACCAGAAATGGTGTTCGGTGGGGGGCTCCTATGTTGGGGGGAAAAAGTGCTTGAACAATGAAAAAAAATGACGGGCCGCCGAAGGTGGTAGCCCAGGGGTAGTTTGAACGAGGCGGCCCTTGCGCTTGTGGTTCAAAAAACTTGTTGTTCTGCTAAAAAGAGTTGGAAGGGGGGACAAAGACAAAAAGGGACTTAAGCAAAGGGGACTTGGCAGGGAAGGAAGACCGCAGGGAGGGGAGGGTTGAACCGAAAAAAAAATGCAAAACGCCGCTTTGTCACTGTACTGTGGAGACGTGCAAAACTAACGAAACAAAAACGGTAAGAAGACCGGGTTTATGGGTTACGCGGGGGGTGAGAAAAACACTGATTCTCGCCGATCAGGGTCCGTAGGGGGGGGGGGGCACGGGCCGAAAAGAAGAAAGGGACAAGGGTGTGGTGCGAATTCCGGGGGTCCAGTGGGGGGCGCCAACCGGGGATAGAAAGGAAAAGGGGTGGAATGGTGTTTTGGGTTTCAGGGAAAAGTCAAAAGTGGGTTGATTGGACCAGGGCACCCCCGCCCAAAAGAATTTTGTTTCCACAACAAATTTCCACGCGGTTTCTTGGGTTAAAAGAGGGGGGGAAAAAGAGGCCAGGTATCAGCAGGGGGCAAAAAAAAAGAAGGAAAAGGATCGCGCCCCTTGAGCGTGAAAACGACCCCACTGTGACCCATGCTAACTGTGGGATCAGTGCCGATCGGGGGGAACAGAAACTCGGCGTCGGGAAGGTGCCGCCGAGACGGCACGAGATATGTCTCACGCCAAACAACATGGACCCAACCAAGAACACAGAAATCGGCCCGCAAGCGGGGCCGGAGAGCACAAAAAAAAAACGGTTTGGCGGAAGAATAAGCCCAAAGCACCCAGAAGGAAAAAAGGTCTTTTATCCGGAACCATCCTTAAAAAATGGGGACGGGTCGTGCAGGAGAAGGAAGCATCACCCGTGACGAAAAGGTGCCAGAATACCCGTGGAAAGCAAAGGGGGAGAACGACAAAAACCTTTTGGTCAAAGACGTGGTGGGGCCACAGTGTTGGGACGAGAACCGGAAAAGACTAACTGCAAGGAGGAGTCAACGAAACACAGGGGGATACCGGAAGGACTTTCCCTTGTTCCCCTCAACCAAGAAAGGTTCGAAGCCAGACAATTGGAAAAACGACCAAAAGAAGGCCGAAACAAGAACAGGCCCAAGCGAGATAAGAACTGCATCCCCAATAAAGGGGGGTACAGAAAAAAAAAAAATTCGGGGTCTCACTACAACCACGGATAAGAAAGGTGTAAAGTATCAACGAACACCAATGCGAAAAAATCCCGGAAGCGTACAAACGGGGAAAGTGAAAAAAAATCGGCCGGCGAAAAGAGAGTTTGGGGTGGGGGGAGGGGGGAAATCACTATGAAAGTAGCCCAGGATACAGGTCACGCCTTTTGGGGTGTGCCAAGACAGGCAAACATGTCATAAAAACTTAAAAACCCGCGCAAACCAAAAAATAAAACACACGAAAAGGGTGGGATTGGGGGCAAGTTTGAAACCTGAACGTTGGGGCAGAGTTTCCGATGACTCATGAGGGGGGGGGAGTGCCCAAGGACACCATAAACAGCAAAGGGGAGGGTTAACGTAAAGGAAAATCAAACCCCTAACCCCCCTGCAAGCCTGTTTGTAGGGTGAGCTCTCACACAACGTGCCCCGGAGATTCATGATTTTCATCGAAAAAAGGGAGACGGGAAAAGTGGGAAAATAAACAAAAGAGAGGTGAACACTCCGCCTCCACGGAAAACGCTCAGCGGCCTAGGCAACCGGAAAAACAGCCAAGCCTCGTGGAAGGGGTTCTAACGAGGAGGGTCGTGGCTTAAGAGGACAACCTAAAACAGGGGAAAAAAAGGACCAGCCCGGGGGGGGAATCACAAAAAAAACATGGTTCCGCAGAAAAAAAACCATACAAGGACCGAGGGAGAGGAAAACGCCAAATTTATCCCATTCGAAAAGAAATTGCACCCTTAGCAATCTTGTTGTGAGCCACCGACGTGAACGACAGATGAAGAGAAAACCAAAAAAATTGGGAGGCGACAGGGAAGGATCTCCGTGATACACCCAAACAAAGCGCACGGGACGCCGAAGAAGACTGCAGATACGAAATCCAGAGAGCGGTACTCACCTTGTCAAAAAAGCCGGCCGGAAGAGAGACCACGAGAAAAACCAAAGCAAAACTTCCGACAGTCGGGTTTCGCAAGGGGAAAAAAGTTGTCCAAGGGAAAGGGTCAAAGAACAAGGAAAAAACCAAAGAGCCGCACGGACTAGGGATGTCGGAATCGCCGCGGGCCAGATCCTGGGCCGCCAACGGAGAAAAAAAAAAAAAAAAGTAGGGGAATCAGAAACGAGGGAAGGGGGAGGGGGGTCTTGAAAAAATCCCTTTATTTTCGAAAAGCTGCTTTTTAACGTCAATGAGTTTTCCACTAAAAGCTGCCAGGGAAGGGGGGGGGAAAAGGGGAAGACGCATCACAAGGCCGGGGACAGGCGGTTGGGTCCAGAAAGTGATGGTTAGGCCGAGGGACCGGAAAAAGAAAAAGGACAAAAAAAAAAACGGGGAAGCGGGGAAACGCAAACTCCGGGGTCCAGGCCAGTGCAAGCCAAAAATTGGAAGGAAGGCAAACGACGACGGACTCCGGAAATATCCCCCCTCCCGGACGGGGAAAAAGAGAAGGTTTCTGTCAGGGGAAGGCGGGGCAAAGTGCTAATGAGAAACAAGGGTAAAAGGGGGGGGGGGGGGGGGGTTGTCCCAGGGTGGGGTTTTTGACGCCCATGTCCGTGACTAACATTCCACTGAGAAAGGCAGGACTCCCTTCTTGCCTTTTCAAGAGGTGGTTGGGCTCCTAGGCTTAAACGTTGGGCTGGGCAGGTAGGTTGGGAGAAGGTCCATCCTCTTTGGTGATCGTGTTGAACCAGAGGTTGGGAGGAACGAAGTTAATGAGACACGAAAACGCAAGCAGGCCATCCTTTCAAAGCACAGAGGGATTCTAGGTTAAAAAACGGCAGTGCGAAGAACGGGGAGGGGTCAGCCAGCATTGTTGACGCGGGCAGCGGGGGGGAAATAAATCTCGAGTGAAACAACAAAAAAAGGAGGGAGTCCGCAAGAGAGCAAGGAAAGTTAACCAGCCGGACAAAGGGTTCCAACAGCGGGGACTGAAAAAAAAGCAGCCAGTCCAACGTGGTTCGCCAGAACGGGGGTAACCAGCGAAGAAGGGGGGCAGTTTGGACATCAGGGCACCCGCCGCCAGGGGGGGGGGTGTAGGGTTTAACAAAAGGTGGGGTGGAATGACTGGGTGAAACATTGTCAAAAAGCACTACAAACGGAGCTACAAAAGAACCACCGAAGCCCAGCCAAGTTCGTTGGGAAGCTTGCACCCTCGTAAACAGCCGGGGACCCCGAAAAGGACGCAAAAAACCAACACCCATACCTTGGGGAAGCGGAGCGAAATCATGTTGAAAGGGTTAGGACAAACAAAAAACGAAATTTTCCGGTTCCCCGGGGTTTTTTGTTCGGAGGGGGGAGCATGAAACCCCCCCAAAAAATCTTGAAGGAACACCAGGGGAGGGAGTGGCTACGTGAAGAGGGGTTCGTAAAATAATCTCGGCGTCCGTCGCGGGGAATAGGACAATGTGGAAGGCCACTTCCTTATAGGAGGGGGAGGTGGTTTTCACTCACAGAATGGGGCCACCTACCATGTTGGCCGAACACCGGAAACCTGAAGAAAAATCGGGTGGAACAAAACAAAGGGCCTCGAAAAAAAAAACAAATTTGATGCAAAGTCTTTCCCAGGAAAAATTCCCGTAAGAAGGGAGAACAAAAAACTCCTGTGGCCGGAAAAAGGTTAGCAATAATCGAAGACATTTTCACAGGGGAAAAAACGACCAAAACACAAAAACGGCCAAGTCGCAAGAAAAAAGAAACAAAAAACGGGCAAAATAAGGGGTTTTGAAGACTCGCCCCAAAAAAAAACCCCAGAGAAAAGATCGAGGGGTTTTCTAGCCGGGCGAATTACGAATCCCCCCGAACAATGGGGACGGCTAGGGGGGGGGGCCATGGAAAAAAACAAGGACTATCGAACAACTAAGGGGGCAAAGGACGGAAAAAACAAAAGAGAAACCGGATCCAAGGGAGGAGGACGGGGGCAGCTTCAAAACGGGGGTCGTCGGAAAAAGCGGGGGGAAATGGGCTATGGACAAGAGTGAGGAAGTTGTGTGGGGAACGCGAGAAAGAAAACGACCGGCGGCCAAAAAAAACAGAAAAAGCGCGGGGGGGACTGATGGGCAAAAACTAGAACCATATAAAAACCGATGGGGGGCGAGTGGACGAATCGGTCGTCACATTCGTTGCATCCACCGAGAACAGGGCAATAAGCGGTACCGAGCCAAAAAGGGGTCGTTGAGTATTCAATCGGGCCTTTGTCGCCCGAAAGGTTGGGATCAAGAAAACAGGGGGTGCAATGGAATAAAAAAAAAACCGGCAACACTCGAAAAAAAAGGAAAAGCCCTCGGGTGAATAACTGTACCCACGAGAAGGAAAGCAAGGCACGGTGCCGACCTTAAGCGCAAAGAGCCGGTAGGACAACAAACTAAAATGACGTTGCCCCCGCCCGCCTGGAATCAAGACGGGGGAGGATTAAGGAAAAAAAAACGAATCAAGACAAAAATGGGGTGAAAAAAAGCACGAACGGGCAGGGCCAAAGGGGGCAGACAGGGCCACCGCGTGGGGGCCCACGAGTTAGGGGGGCGGAAATCAAATCAAAAAAACAACCAGGGTTGAGCAGGGAGAAAAAACTTGGAAAACAAAAATCACATCCAGCATTACCACTCCCGGTTAACCCCGACTGGGGGAAGCGAAACCACAAGGGGGGTTGAATTGGAAAAGTTGGGCTCAACTGGATGCAAAACAAAGTGTAAAGTTGGATCCTGGGAACTCAAGACGAGTCCAACAAGAAAAAGTGGGGGGGGCAGATACACAAACAACTTGGAGACCAAAAAGGAGGTCACGCTTTCCGCAAAAAAAAAAAAAACCCGGTACAATTTCGGTGGTGTTAAATTTCGCATTGACGCGTGGGAGCTAAATACAAACGGGGCCGCCGGAAAAGGGGGCGTAAAACAACGCTCCCTCGACCAGACCGGTTGCTGGGAACAGGGGCTGAAAAGGTGAGGAAGGGGAAGGATTCCGCGCTGGGGTTTCCTGGCTTTTCGGACCAACCCTCAGGCTGATGGCACTGGGGGGGACGGTGGGCGGCACCCCTGAAGGGGGGGCTAAAAAAAAACCACCATTTGCCATGGAAAAACTAAAGGGAAACCAGCCTGCTGCGTGTCAAAAGTGGGACCCTAAAGCAAGAGGGAGGGGGCTGGCAAGGGGGAGTCGCTGAAAGTGGCAAAAAAGTTTCCCAAAGGCGGGCCCCAAACCCAGGGGGGGTGAGGAAGAAACAGCAAAAAAAAAGTTGGTCCAAATTTTTTAGGGGGGGGAAACACCTGTCAAAAAGAAAAAAAGAAAACGGGAAAAGCTGCCTTGGGCCAAAAGGCCTCCTAACGCCCCCAACGGTCCACAAGACAGGCTCAAGGATTCAAAAAGACCTACGTTGACATACGGTTGCTTGGTCAAAAGATCCTCCAACTATCATCATCTCCGATGATGGGGGATGATGCAGGCGGAAGGTGGGGACCGGGGGGGAGGTCAATAACTCGGGTCACTGTGTGGAACGGGGAAAAAAAGGGAAAAACAAACAGCCCGGGTGCCCGTACCGCAGAAGAGACGAAAAACGGCCGGTTCCATTAAAAAGAAACCAATAAAAATGGCAGGATGTCCCAAGAACAAAAAGGGGCGCGGACTACCTGGGCAGTCTAGCTTGAAGGAACCTTCTTCGGGGCCAAGTATAAAACAGAAAAAAGAGGGTAGGCAAAAAACGGTGGGAAACAGGGGATCCGGAACCAAAGGGAATCACAGTGCGGGGGGAACCAAACAGTACACCGGCCAACCAGGGAATATGAACGGGGGGTGGAAAGAAAACTGGTATTAAACAAAAAGGAAAAAAGGGCACACAATGGGTCCGTTCCTCTAGGGACAAGTGCAACATCGACTAACAGGAAAATCGAAAACCAGAGACAATGTGGGGGCTACACCAAAAAAGAAAACCAATTCAAAAGGGAAGTACCCGGTCCCTCACAAAGTTCGGGGGCCTTAACAGAGTCACAGTCCAATATGGGGTCCCGCAGACTGGGTTTCCAAGAAAAAAAAACGGGGGGCTTCCTCGCCAAAAAAAACGAAAAAACTTTAACGAAATTCGATGAAACGGCCAAAAAAAAACAGGGAGGGGGGGGACAAACAAACAAGTACAACGCGAACAGAAAAAAAGCCACCCTACGCCCTTGCAAAAACAAAAAAAAACAAGCTGCGAAAAACAAAAAAAGCCGGATGGGCAACAAGAAATGGCGTCAAAGCACTTTCAAACCGAGAGAGGCAATGTTGTCAGTTCCTTCAACTGGGAACGAGGAAGTGCCTGAAGGATAACCAACCCCGAAAACCCCAAAATGATCAACCTGCGGTTGGTGGACCAAACCCACCGCGAAACCCACTCGAAAGCAATGCAGGAACAGGTTCAAAAAAAAAGTTATCTTGGTGTCGACAAAAGGGCAGTGCCTGATTAGAAAAAAAAAACGTCCAAAAAGGATCCGCTGACAAAGGGAAAAAAAACCACAAGTGACCCCCAGGTCACAAAGAAAAAACGTCCAAATCGAAATACAAAAGAGTAAAAATGAAAAAAAAAACAAAAGCAAAACGCAAAAAAACAAGCAAAAATGGACGGGGGAAAAAACCGTTTGCCCGCCGGGGGCCGGAAAAAAACCAAAAAAAAAGGGAAAAAAAAAAAGTCAATTCAACTAACGGGGGGGGAAACCAAAAAAGAAAAAAAAAAAAAAAAGCATCGCCCCACGGCCAAAACAAATGAGGGAGCGTACGATTGGAAACGTCGAAAAACAAAGCACAAAGGGGGGAACTGTTGGGAAACTCTCGGCACTGAAAAAATCGGCTAAATGCCGTAAAAAAGCCGGACCAAAACTTGGGCTGCGGTGAGAAACAAAACGCAAATGGCCGAAAACTGCCGTCGCCATACCGAAATAAAAAAAGAGGGGGCATCTTCAACAACCGAACTGCAACTAAAAAAAAAAGGGCACGCCCGACGAGATGGGGGAAAAGCCGAGGGGGTGACGTGGCCAAAACCTCAAAAAACGGCAATCATAAATTTTTCGGGGCGGGCCTATTGACAGGACGGAATGTAAACGCGAGGGCTAATGGGAAGTCGGCAAAACACATAATCGCAACAATGTGAGGGGGAACTGCAAAACACGTGGGGCAGTTAAGGTGTGTGGGGAAACTCACGGTGAAAAAAAACCGGGGTCCACTTGAAGCTGTTCCCCCCACGAGAAAAAGGTCGCAAATCCGGAGTGGGAAAAGGCACTATGAAAAAAAAAAAAAAAAGCCGCCAAACGGCAGGGGCAATAGGGGGGGGGGACGAAAACCGGGGGAAGGACAATGTGGGCCCCTCATTCTCATGGGGTGAGGAAAACAGTAGGGAAAAGAAATGACGAGAAGGTGTCCCAATGAAGACAGGGGTCCACCAAAAAAAAAGTGGGGGAAAGGTCCGTAGGACACACCAAGCTGAAGTCCTGGACCCATTATTCACCGAAAAAACAAAAGAGGGTAGGTAAAAACCTGCCCCGGTCGAGCTAATATCTAGAAAAAAAACAAAAAAGGAAGGACAGGAGAAGAGAAGAAAAGATCACGATACAACGCGACGAAAAGAAGTGCCGGGCGGAAATTTGCCCACTCGAAGAACAGGCCCAACCAAAACAACGCCGTAAAGAGGGTGCGAAAAGGGGGAAAACCTGGGGGGTCAAGGGTTTACCGGGCAGAGGGGGGGGAAACAGAAGGGTAAAGGAGGTACAAACGGGGAAATAAAGGAAAAAACAATTTTCGAAAGCCCAAGCGGCCAATCTGAAAGAAAGGAAGGGGGGGGGGGAGTATGTGGGGGCCGGACGGAAAAACCAACAGAAAAAAAGTGCCCGAAGGAAGGGTAAAAAACGCAGTTTGGTCACTATCCCGGGGCGTGGGAGAACAACGGATAGAAAAAAAACCGGAGCCCAAAAAAAATTTGTTGTGCTATCACGTTTGCGAATCAAAAAAGCCCCTGGAAAAGGCAGCAGAGGGGAAGCACAAGGAACTGCTTCCGGGGGGGGGTAGGGACAAACAAAGTCAAACGCAGGCCCACGTGCGCGGGTGAGTGCAGCCAGCGGGGGTGACGTGAAGGGAGAGGGGGGAGGTGATAGGACGGCCAATCATGGAAGGGGCCAATTGGGGGGGGGGATTTGGGGCAACCAAAAAGACCCACAAAAAAAAATTGTACGCCTCTGTAGATTGAAAGGGACGCGAGTGAAAAACGTGGGTGAGGGGGGGGGGGACGAAGCCAAAAAAGAGAAGAGCAGCAACTGGAGTTGGACGACTGAAAGGACCTCAAAATAGGAGATTGGATGTTAGTTTTATGGGTGACAAAGGTCAGGGTGAAGGGTGAGGTCGAAAAGAGTTTGGGCACTGGGTAGGGTCGATGAAAGAAAGGGGGCGGGAGAGGAAAGGGAAGTGGGGGGTGTGCCAAAAAAAAATTCAACAGGAGGGGAAAAAACTTTGACGGGAACACACGCCACGTGGGAGGGGGTCAAAAAAAAAGAAGGGGGAGAAGAAAGTAAAAAAAAAAAAAAGTGGGAGGGGGTCGAATCAAGCCGTGTTGGGCCCCAAAAAACACAAATAAAAAACGGGAGCATTCCCCAGGGGGAGTGAAGAAGGGCAGGAAAGAAAGACTTTTGTCAGAAAAAGGAACATCTGGGGGTTTGGAAGTGCCTGGGAACGAGTGGAAAGGTGACGAAACGATAGAGGGTCCGACCAAAATGTGGAAACGCGTCAGGGTTGAAGGAGTAGGGGCGTCTTGCCCACGGGGGAGCCATGGGTTTGAGGGGGGGGGGGGGGGGGATGCACAAAGAGGGGTTTGAAGGGCCAGCAGAAAAAAAGAGGGAGGATTGCTAATAAAAAAACGACGTGGGGAGAACCAAAAAGCGCTGGACCGCTTCAGGTTCCAAACGAAGTGGGGAGAGGGGGCAACGGAAAAAAAATCACTGAACCCGGTACGAAGGGGCCCTTTAGTTTCTCCGGGTGGGAGAAACATTGTGAGAGAGGCGAGCTGAGTCGTAGCGTGCAGGAAAAAGGAAGGGGAACCTGTGGGAACCAACAACGAGAAGGTAAAAGCCAGGGTGGGAGGGCAAACAGGAAATGACGTCAAGGTGAGGGGTGGGGGGGGGGGGAAAGCAGTTTTGATGACCAGCAGCCTATGTGGGGGCCAAAAAAAAAAAAGGGTAACGGCCGAAGGGACGGTGGTTTCGAAAAAAGAAATCCAGGGGGTAAAAAAGATGGACAAAAGAAGGAGAACACAGCCCCCTGGGTTAACGTGAAAAAGCCTTTGAGCAAGGGAAGACAATACAGGGGTGAGCCACTTAAGAGTTTAACGCCTTCCCAGGAAAAGTGAGGGGAAAAGGGGTTCCAAAGACTACCCGCCCTTCCCAAAGATAGTAGGGGTCGATCCACTTTACCAATGCCAGAAAGAAAAAGGGTAAAGCCAGCAGAGAAAGAGGATAGGGGGAGGAGGTAGAAAAAGTCAATACCACTGGTCACAAATCATTGGGGGGGACCATAGGTCTGAGCCGGCTATACTTAGTCAAAAAAAGCTCGGTAGACCGGGAACAGAAGCTCCGTGAAACACTAAGGGGAACATCAGAAAACAAGTGGAAAAAACAGCAAAAAAATCCGAACAGGGGGAACCGTGGGAAAAAAGTTGACCGAAACCAAAAGCCCATGAAGGAGGAGGAAACGAACCAGAAGGGACAGAGAAGGGACCCGGTAAAAGTCAAACGGAAAACAAAATGGGCGAAAAATGGTGCCAAAGAACCTAACGAAAAAGACATTCAAAAAAAGAAAGGAAACATCGCAGAAAAGCCGACCGGGGAAAGAACCAATGAAGGGGAAACTCAAAAACAAAAAGCCAAAGAAAGGCTTGAAAAGTGACATAAAAAAATAGAGAATACAGTCCTGAGCAAAGGGGTCCCTAGGAAAAAAAGAGGGAAAAATATAAAAAGCACCAAGTAAAAAACTGTGGTCCTGGATCTAGTCACGAAAGACTATGACGAAAAAAGAGGGGGGGGTTGGGGTAGCGGGGGGAAAAAAACTCAGAAGTATGAGGATCCCCATTAGACCAAAAGGGAAAAAACCGTTTTGTTTTCAATCCAGGAATGACCAACAAACGGTTCGGAACCTGACAGGAAAAAAAGGGAAAGGAAGCAAGTGGTAAAATAAGGGGGGAGTGGGAAACATGAAAGTCAGAGTTCGATAACAGTCAGTGGGCTTGGGATCAAGACAAACGCCCCCAAACGACGGGGATAGGAACCTTGCCGGACCACTCTGAGAAAACTGCCAAGTGAGGTGTGCAACGAAAAAAGACAACCAAACAGGGGGAATTTTAATTGATTCATCATCCAAATGGGGGACGGATGGCAAAAACAGGAGGGGAAAGCCCCAGGAAAAGGTGGGGGCGACCAAATACTGAACAACGCGACCACCCCACAGGGCCGGAGAAAAACCCAATTCAGGCAGAGGGGGGAAACAGTGGACGGTCGGAGTTTGGAGGGGGGGCTGATGCAAAAAAGGGGGGGGGGAAAGGAAGGAATTACATTGCGGTCTTGGCACACTCCAACCGTCGACACCGGAAACCGAGGTAGTAACGCACACCCAACTTGATCTTAGGCAGGAGGTGAGAGGAGAACCTCGGGGTGAGAAAAGGGGACGTTGAAAAAAAATAAACGATTCGACAATACGGGGGGAACCCTCGAGATCGCCATACACCACCCAGAGGGGCTGCCGTCCGTAGATCGCGAATACACGGAACAGAAAGAAACGAGGGGGAGGGAACTGGGGTGAAAAGCGAAGAAAAAAAAGCCGCCAAACGCGGCCAGGAAACCAGACGCAGCAAGTTGAACGCATTTCGAACCAAAAACGGTTGTTACTATTGAAGAAGAAAAACCATAGGGGGGGCAAAAAAATCTTCGGAGGGGGGCATTCTCAAACCCGCACACTATATAACCGTGGGGCGGGCGTAACGAACCTACGAGGGGACATGTGGAAGAGAGAGAGGTGCCAGGGGTCGGGGTCCTTGAAAAAACGATCGGCAATTTGCGAACGAGGGCGGTACGCAGGGATTTGGTTGGGACTAAGGCAATTCAAAGGGTGTGGAAGTGGAAATGAAACGACCAAAGAAGCAAAGGGTGACGTGGAGGTGTTTCCCCATGGGGGGGGGACTGGGTTTAAGGGAGAGGGAAAAGTTAGTTGGGACAAAGGGAATTTTCAATAACAAAGAATCATTTAAAAAAGAACAATGGGGCACACGCTTGGGTGAAGTCAATGGGTGGGGCAGGAGGGAGGGGGAACCTAGGAAAGGAAACGCCAACCTACACGAGAGACAACGAACAGGTGCTTTACTGAGCAAAAACAGTGTCGACATCAACTTCAACACTGGGAAATTCGGGGGGAATAAAATGAAAAAAACAAGATCGGCGAAAAAGGGACCGACGTAAAAGGAATGAAGGACCGGCAACAGGGGGGGGGGTCGTCACGAAGAAAATTAGTCGGATGAAGGGTGGGTCAGTGGTCAGGAATCAAGGAAGGTATTGGGGGGAGAGGGGGGGGGGGTGGAAAAAGTCCACAGTAATGAAACTATAAAAAAAAATCAAGAAAAACAAGAAGGGGGGGGATTATTACAAAAGGATCGCAGCCGCCCGGACTGGTCAAGAAAAGGGGGAAAACGGGCGGGGGAAAGTCCGGGGGGGCGAAAAAAAAGAGGATGGGATTGGGGGGGGGAAAAAGAACCACGGGGTTGAAACGGGGGAAAGGAGGTAAAGAAAATCGTCGAAATACAACCACGGAGGAGGGAGGACAGGTTGTTACAGCCAAGGGCCGTCAAACACGAGGGGGGGCTGCCCATCAACAAGGGGAAAACGCCAAAGGAAAAACCGTAGTCGAAAGGGGGTCGGGGGAGTGAAGAGACTACGCCCATCGGTTACCAGGTGTGAGGGGGGAAGCTTTGTTTAAAAGCCCTCAAAAAAAAGAAAAAAAGGATGACTACAAGGAAACACCAAAGAGGACCACGTTTCGGGCCGCTCTTCATGCCGACAAACAGCTGAAAGTACTCCAACTGGCGGGTGGAAAGAAGAGAAGGTGAGGGGACCAGAAACAGGGCAAGGGGTTTTTTAAAATGGGAAATACCTCCTGAGTAGAAGACAAAAACTTCGGAAGAAGCATAGAGGGGAGGGAATGAATCAGAGCGCTTGTCATTCTGGATGGCTGCAATCTTACGATAGAGGGGACGGTGGGACGAAGAAAAAAGGAAGGGGGCCCAGTAATTTTGCACGAAAACTAAAAAGGAAAGACACACGCCACCTTCTGGGGGGAGGGCTTATTTACCTGTAAAGTCAAGGGAAGAAGAGGAAAACAGAGGGGGAAAGTAAGAAGAGGAGAAATAAGAGATACGTTTCAAGGAAACGAACAAACAACCTATAATAGTAATCAAAATGAAGATATGTTAGAAGAGTCCCAGATGAAGTCTTTGGGAGCGTACGGGTGAAAAACAATCCCATAGTGTGGAGAGATGGGGAAAAAAAAAGGGAGATGGGAAAGAGCGAACACTAGTTGGGGCACGTGAAGAAAAAACAAAATCCGAGATGGATGGTTCAGGGGCTCTTGGACGTCAGGAGGAGGACCTGACAAGGGGTGACAAAGGGAGAAAGGGAAACGTCTATTTGGGACAGTTTGTGCGCGAGAAAGAATTCCTGGGGAAGGCGCACGAGAGGGCATGGGGGTGTGAGAAGGAGATCTAAGGAGGCAAGCAGGAACGAATACGTCGTGTAAATTATGGTAAAAGGGGCAATGGGCAACATCGAATGGACGCTAAACGGGGTGCGTCCAGCCCTCAGGTGTTTCACGCGAAAACATTCAAACCGGGCTAGTACAGTAAGCCCAGGGGGGGGAAAAAGATAAGACCAAACTCGAAAAACAGGGGCAAAAAGCCTGCAGCAGCAGAGGCATCAACGGAATAGCGCTGGGAGGAGGGAAAAATAAAGGCAAACGCGACGGGGCGGTTAACAAGCCCCGCCTTTGACATAATCGCATGGGGAAAGAAGGAATGCGAAGGGGCCCACGTGTAGAGCGAAAACGGCATGTCACAAGGAAAAAGTCGAAAACGGGATTTGAGCAAAACTGGGAGGGGACAAAATTGGTAAGAAGAAAAGAGGAGAGACTCGGAAAAAACGTAAAAATGGTCAAGCCATAACACGCGTCAGACTTGTGCTTCAGGCCCAACCCAAGGGGGGGGGAAATACGTGTTCCTTAAAAATGTGGTGCAGGGCCTTGGCAAAAAAAAGAGGGCGTGACTGGAACAAAAAAAAAACAAAAACTCCGACCAAACGGGGGGGCCCAATGTAAAAAAACTCAGTAAGAAGGAGGGGTCACGCGCCCCCTCAGACACCCCGATGTAAAGGACTCTGACGGGTCGCATGTTTTCACGGCGTTTTAGATCTTTAACACTTGGTCAGAAGACGTATGTCTGCGAAACCCAACGCCAGCAAAGAAACAGAAAAAAAATCTTGGAATTACAAGGGAGGGGGGGGATGCCCTTGGATCGGAGTCCTAACTGTGGTAAGGGGGCACGGCTCAAGTTCCCGTGGGCGGCGTGTTTCGGGAAACAACTGACTGGCTACCGACCAATGAACAGGGAACACTAACAAATGAAACGAGGGCCCCGTCCTCAGATGGGGAGTAAGAATAAGGAAAAAGACTAGTCGCCGTGCGTTACTATGGCAACGTGAATGGCCAAAAAAAAAGGATACCCAGGGTGTGAGGGGCCCCAATATGGGTCAAGGGGGGGGATTAATTTCAAATTAGTCCGCACGTAGCATATGGTGTCTGAAAAATAAAGAAGACTGAAAGAAAAAAAAGACTCCGGTCCTAAGATGCAGACTAAGTGGCATACGGGCGTGGGAGAATCCAATCCCAGGAACAAAGATCGATGGCAGCTGCTGAAAGATGAAGCAAAGGTGGACGTGGAACAGGTTGGCAGGGGAGACGATATAGTGACAAACGAATGCGGGCCCCACTCGTCAAAGCAGGAACGTTAAGGGGAAGATGAGCAACAAGGGGACGCTCAAGGAAGGTTAAAAAACGAAAAAGGGGGAACGGCGTATGTACCATGGGATGCTGAACGATGGAAAAAAAGGCCAAGGGGAGTACGTAGGGGATAACCAGAACCGAATCACCCGGGGGAACAAAGAGGCGGACCTTGAAATGCAACTTGCAGCAATCGAAAAAAAAAAAAAAACCATCACATGAAAGTATGAAGGGGGAAGAAAACCGGATAACCGGATCGGAAAACACCAAAGGTGTCCTGAACCAAAAAAGCCCTTTCCGAGGGGTAAAATAGGGAAAGACGAGATCAAGGTTTCGCACAAGGCCAATCAAGAGGATTACCTATTGGAAAGTCAAAAAAGGACAGGTGGGGTGAATGACAGGGGACTAATCCAACATTCGGGGGGGGGAAAGCTGGGACAAGCAGTATTATGGACCACGGGCAGGGCGTCAAAAAAAGGGGTCTTTCGCAAGCCGAGAACTAGTCTCTTACAGGACCCAAAGTAAAAAATAAACAAACAACAGGTCAGAAAAACGATAAAAAAAAAAAAAAAAAAAAAAAAAAAAAAAAAAGAAAAAAAAAAAAGACCCAATAAAAAGAGCAAGGGAAGGACGGAAAGCATCTGGTAAAAAAAAAAAAATAGCGGCCCGATACTTGCTGGCCGACTTCAACTCTGATAAACAACTTGTGAAGGGACTGGCGTTGACCGACGGAGTTCCTGCCGAAAAAAAAAAAAAACGGACACCGGCGACATCAGGCTGATGGGTTGCCCAACCGCGCCTCAATGACACGCAAGGGGCGATTGACAAAACTCGTCAAATCGTTCGGACCACCCAACGAGGTGACCTGAGAAAACAAAAGTCCGACCTCAAAAAAAAAAACAAGAAAAAAAAAAAAAAAAAAAACATTAAACTAAAAAAAACAGGCCGCGTCATCAAAAAGTCCAAAGCATCGACACGAAAGAAGCATAGCGGGGAGGGAAACCCGGGTCCCTCGAAAAAACTGAAAGAACGCACAAAAGGCAAAAATCATTAAAAGTCACCCGATCCAAGGGGTCAACCAGACCAGAATAAAGAGCATCAATAACCAAAAAAACGTCAGGCGCGTCAAAGGGGAACGTCGCCACCCCCAATCAAAAGGTTTCTACAATCAACGCGCCTGTAAAGGAAGGCTAAGGAGGGGGAGTAAAATGTGAAAGGGGGTCCGTCGGAAACTTAAAGGGGAAACAACGCCAACGGGTGCCGCATCTGAAGGAATAAAAAAATGCCTACGAAAAAGAACAAGCAAGAGGGGAAGAACCAAGGTCTAAAAACACACCTTGAGAAAAGACGGGCTGGGGGGAAAAAAAAAAAAGGAGTGACGGGGGGGGGCAGGGAACAAAGAATGGGCAACGGGTGGGCGCAATGCATTAGCCGCGAATAGTGGCAAAAAAAAGAAGAGCAAAAAATGTAGACGAAAAGGTCCTGAAGGGGGGGGTCTCAAAAGGACAGTTGTGGCCAACAAATCACGTATAAAAAAAAAAACAAAGCGAAAAAAAAGGACGGCAATACGGAATGGGCCGGGGTTCACGCAAGGGTCCCAGGAACCAGTCAACAAGAAGCAGGGTGGACAAAATGATCAGAAAAAAAAGGGAGAGATCATCTAACTGTAGGGGGGGGGGGAAGGAACAGAAGTAACTATAAAAAATCGGGGCTTGGAAACACTGAACCAAAAAAAAAAAAGGAGATCAACACGCCTGAAGGGCCTGGGCGAAGTGGAAGGGAGTAGCAAAAACCGCAAAAAAACGCTTTGGCGAGTTCGAGCGCGCGCAAAAGTCAACAACAAACAAACAGGAGGAAGAGGAGATGAGCACAGCGAAAGCAACCTAAATCAAAAAAAAACCTCGGGGACGAAAGGGGGCTTGGGTCAGAAGAACAGCCAAAAGGGGGGGGACTTCACAGCGTGTGAGCGACAATGTCACCGTGGGGAAAGGTTGGGGGGGACCCTAACGTTGGGGTTCCAGATGTAAATTACTTGAAAAAAAGGGTCGCACCTTCCGAAAAAACAAGCAGGACAAATCTTGCGCACGACGGTGGCGACAAAAGAAAAATGACGGTCATTCAACCCGAACCGAAACTTGCCGAAGGTGAAAAAAGTTTTGTCAGATCAGGGACGGGTTTTCGAACCCTAGAACAAAAAAAAAAAGCGAGAAGAAGGGTTCGAATCAGTGGGGGGCAAACAAGAAATAAGCGGCCGGAAAGCGCAGCAAACCTTTCTGAAAAAGGGGGGAACTTTGGTGGGGGAAGCACACAAAATCACCTCGCGACCGCAGTCAAGGCGGAAAAGGGGTGACAAGCAGCGTGTTGACGAGGACGTATCTGGGGAGTTTCTTAAGGCGATCGGCAGCCGTCCGTATGGTTCAAGAAAAACGAAGACCAAATAAAAAACGTGTTACGCCTCGCCGAAGTTAGGAAAGTAGAAAAGGGGGGGCAATGGGGGCGACGTGTCCAAGACGACAGCGCAAAAAAAAAAAAAAAGAAAGGTAGGGTGTTCGCGGATGCTCGGAAGAGACTGTTGGTTATGTAAATGGGGGGATTGACGCGTGGGGGTACGGGTTCGTTCGGCATGGGGGAACGCAAGCTTGAAAGGGGACGGGTTCGGATGCGATGGGAGGGAAAGGGTAACCGGGGAATGGGGGGGGCCACCCCAAGGAAAAGCGGATCCTTGACCGGAATCAAAAAAGCAAAACTAGTCTGTTAAAGAACGATTAACGAGAAGTCCGAACCCACCTTGACTTTCAAAAAGAGCGCGTGGGAAACCAGCCACAGCAGACGGGTAGCGCAGGGGAAGGGTGAGACAGGAAAAAAGTACGCGGGGAACCAGCAAGAAAATGTGGGGGGTCTTTCTCAAAGAAGGTGGTGAATTGCCGGCGAGCCAGTACCAAGGCCCTAAAAAAAACTGGGTAGCAAGCTGGGAGGTTGAAGCGGTAGGGCAGAAGAACGGCAAGTTCGGCGCGGGGGGACTTTGGTGGGCTTGGAAACTTCTGGGTCGTTCACGGAGAGACGCAGGGGGGCGAAGAAGAACCGGCCGCACGTGGAAGTAGAAAGAAAGGACTTGGAAACGCAGTCAGGGGCAAAAATGATCGTGGCCCGCCCGAACTGGAAAAGTGTACTCGAATGTATTTAAGAAAAAAAAAAACACTTGCCCTGCGGCGACAGGAAAAGGGGCCGGGCGACCCAAGAGGAAAGAAAACGTTTTAAAAATCGGTAGCCAATGGGGAAGAAAAAAAAAACCTTAATACATCAGGTGATGGTGTTGTGTGGCGGCCGCCGGGGGAAAAAAATGACCCGAAAGGGGATTGGAACAAAAAACAAGGGTTCAAGACTATTGGGTGGGTAGCAGCACGGCGTGGCCAGCAGATTCACCAAAAAATGAACAAAGGAGTAGTTCAAGAAAAAAACGGGTGGACAAGCCTTTGGCCAGGAGGGGCGAACAGAAAAAAAAGGGGTCAGGGTCACCGGAAGCTTTCGGGGGAAGAGCACCTAAAATGAACATGATTCAAAAAAAAAAAAAATCCGAACCTTAAACAAACGAGATCGTCTCCGCCAACTGGGGGGAAAAATTTCCACAAAAAAAAAAACGGGGCCCGACTCGGCTCTGGGGCGGTGATAAAAAAGCCAAAACAAACAAAATGATTGCACGTAGGTCCTTGGAATCAGCGAGAAAAAAGGGGGTACTAAAGTAAAAGGGGGTGCAAAAAAAAATCAAAAAGAGAAAAGTTGAAAACCTGGAAAAATCCTCACACCGTACCACTACGCACTAAGGTGGAAAGAAGGGTTAAAGCAACCGTTGACCTAAAAAATAAAAACGGCAGCGAGACTGCAATGGGAGGCGTCACCCGACAAGAGCCCTGATGAACTGCCCGTTCATTCCCGGCCAGGGGGGGAAAAGTTAGCCAAGCAGTTTCAAGAAAAAAACAGCAAAACGATCAAAACCCAGCCAGGAAACCAGCCGAAACAAAGGGCAAAGACATTTACTTGTAAGAAAGCTGCCTCGGGGGCTTGACCAAAGAGCAGAAATTGCCGTAACGCTCACTTGTCCCTATAAATCAAACGCGCACACAGACAACCAAAAACACCGGGAGTTAAAAAAGGAAAAGGGAAAGCCCGGAGTCGAAGGGGTGTTGTATCGGCACGCACCTAGGAGGTACCAGGGGATCCAGTACACGCCTTGTTGTTGCCCGGGAAAAACATTGGGGGGGAAAAGTCGGACAGGCCGCACCAGCGGACGCGAGGGGCGGAACCCCTGGGCAAGTGGGGGGGGCAATCTTGACATAGGGCCTAAACTGGGAGTACACCTTAAAAAAAAAAAACACGCGCACGGAGGTGCGGCCTGTCTGCCAGACAGAACCGTTGCAACCAGGTTCAAAAAAAAGGAAAGGGAAAATCTAAACGACCAAGGAAGATGAAGGAGGGCATCAACGAAATAGGGAGGGAAAAAGCGGAGCGCCGCAAGTAGCGGGTGCGCAAGACTCCTAAAAAAAAAAAAAAAAACGGCCCACGATAGGAGTTCCAAACCAGCTACGGTTGACCATTCAAAGATAACCAAAAAACAGGGGGTTGTCAAAAAGGCACAAGGCTCCGGGTTAAAGCCGGTCTTGAGAAAGAAAGGCTCAAACCATCGAACCGAGTAGAACGAACAACTTTCATGCAACGGGAAACTAAAGGAATCCACAGTGAAACAAGTGAAAAAAGAAAGGGGGAGTCGAACCTCGGATACGGATCTCTACGGTATACAAAAAGCAAGCATCAAAGCCGCGAGAAGAAAATAACACGCAAAAAGGAAAAGTCATAGACCTTGGGAAAATCGGACCTGCACAAGGTAGCACGCCGACATCCGGTAAACCCAGTTGAGGCACGTACCAACAGTGGGGGGCGCTAGTCAGACCAGCAAAAACCATGCCGCACAGGAGACGGAGTACGCAGGAAAAAAAAACACAAGGGTCCTTTGGAACGTAAAACGAACTACAAGGGGTCCCTGTGGGATCTAGAGGTGAAAACGGGGGGAGTGGTCCTTGAAAAAAAAAGGAAATCGCTATGGGAGAAAAACTGACGTACGGCATGAATTGGTCTCCTTCAACTTCATTGTAGTGTTGAATGGTTGAGAGCAGACAGCCTAGGAGGTGGGTAAACCGGGTTTGACGGTGTGAGCACGCCCAGTCGGCAAAAACAAAACTCCGTGAGAGGCCAAGACTCTGACACGGCGACCAAAAATTGAAAACGGGGGGCAAAAAACACCAGAGAAGAGGGAAAACAGGGCCCCAGCAAAGCCTCGAGACCAAAAGTCTGAGATACGGCTGGGCATCGACATCATCCAACAGAAGTGAGGAAAACGAAAGACCCCTGACAGGAAGCAAAAAAAGAAAGGGAAGCCGCGTCGCGTGGGGGGTTCGGCGGAAAGGACGGCGGAAATGGCGCGTAGGTGGTGAAAAGGGGGAAAGTCAGATGGTTGGAAAAATTCGGTAGGACATTTGGCGGGAGGGACCACCAATGACAAAAAGAAAAAAAAAAAAAACGGAGGCTGGGGAAACCCCGAAAGGGGCGGCGCGGTACCGTCACTGGACGAAAAGATGGGGGGGTCAGCCGGCGTTTGTGAAAAAAAAGAGCAGAAAAGTTGAGAAATCCTCAACAAAAAAAAAACAAAAAAAAGGAGAGGAAAGAGGAGAGATGTATGACAGCTCAAAGAAGTTCAACACACTAAGGGCCTGCCCATCCCAGCTTTCGGCCAGACGGATAAAAACCCTCCCGTACGGGGGGCGCCGCAGGGAGGTGGAAAAAAGGGGAAAGCGCGCTAAGCGGAATTGGTGTAAGTCACACTGAAGTAAAAAATACTTTTAAAACACACAAAAGGACAGGGAGACAAAATCAGGAAAAACAAAAACTCGAAAAAGAAAAAAAAAAAATCGCAAAAACACCAAAAAAGCAGGCAAAAATCAGGAAAAGCTCGAGGGGAAATTGGAAGGTTGACGTCAAAACGGTTCCGTGGGGTAAAGGGGGAGCAGTTGCAAAAAAAATCCCGTAAAAGAAAAAGATAAAAGATAGTGAAAAGAAGGGGACCGGGCCAGGGATCCGAGCCACGTGCAAGTAGACTCAAGAGGACAAGGGGGGGGATGACGCAAAAAAAAAAGGGGAAAGTCGGGGCAAAAAACAATGAAAGTGGGCCGACGGGGGGGCCGAGCACTAACAGTCAAAAGCGAAAAAAACCGGGTCTCAAAACGTAACAAGCAAATTGGATTCGTTTTCACATACAAAAGGAGAAAACTCGTGGCAAACAAGCAAACGGCAAAAAGGAGCGATAGAAAACGTTCAAGACAAACGAAAAAAACCGGCACCGATGCGAGAAATCCATGAACGAGAGTGTAAGAAGAGACCCCCGGTGAGTCTCTTGGTGGGGGGAAGGGCAGAAAAGGGAAGAGCCCGATAAGTGGGGGGGGCTATGGGTGGGCTGGTTGAGTACTGAAAAACAAACGGGGGAACAAAACCGGCTACATCCCGTCTTCCTGAAAGAACGGGTATCCGAAATCCACGAAACCAACTAGGGGGTGACAAATGGAATATGGACTCTGGCAAAAGTGGGAATGCGAGAAAAAAAAAATCGCGTTGCCGCAAACGAGCGGCTTGGGGGGTAATACGGAGAGAGAGAAAAAAAAAACCTTAGCAACAATCGAAGCTTCAGTCAAAGTTGTCCTGTCGCCACAACTATGAGCAACGAAGAATTAAAAGATAACGTGCGGATAGCCCTCGTAAATGTGCCCGGAGAAACAGTTTACAATAAAATGCATAAGCCAGGGAGAACGGCATCAGCGAAGACAAAAGCCTCGAAACATGGTCCAAGAGCTGGGACAGGAAGAAAAACACCTGAGTTGGGTGGGAGGAGGGGGGGGAACAAAAAACTAAAAAATCGGGAACCAGCCCGCCTGAAGCCCTTGATGATGAAAATCCTGAAAGGAACTGGGGGAACGCAAAAATACAGGAATGGGGGAAGAAGGGACCAACGGCACGACAGCCGTGGATCTGTGGGGCCTGGCGGGAAAAGAAACCATTGGTAAAATCGCCAGGAAACCAAAACTTCAATTGGAAAAACCCGTTTGGAACAAAATGCAACCGACCTTGTTGCGGCATGAAAGAAACCGGTTCGGTGTTGGGCCGGAACTGCAAAAAAAATACGGAAAATGGAACCTGGGATTCCTCAGAGTCCCTGGCGTGGGGAACCGTAACAACAACAACAATTGGGGAAAAGAGGGAAAAAAAAAACCCGCGGGAGGGGGCGCGCTAAAACGCAGACAACGAACTTTACGGTGATGGTGAAGAGGGGGGGAGCGTGGTGGATCTAGGGGGTACACTTTGCGCATACTGGACTAATCAGGACGCCAAACACTCTAACGGGGGCTGGATGGGCTGACCAGGTAGGGGAAAGCACCGTTATTTCGCAAAGGGGGTAAACGGGCAGGTATTGCGAAAAAGGAGTGTCAGGGTGTCAAAACTGGGTTCTTTGACGGCCCCTTGCCGTGTTGCTCGCCCATGGTGGCAGGAACTGGACCTGCAGACTACGGTCAGGGGTAGGGGGGACACCGTAAAAAAAGCGCGCCAAAAAAACAAAAAGGGGTGGCTGAAAAGGGGAAAAAATCTCTCAAAAAAAAACAAAAAAACACTGGCGGCAAAAACTTCGAAAAAACTGTAGCCTGCGCAATGGGGGGGGGGGGTCAACGGGGGATGGAAACAAAAGAAAAACGGGACCGCAACGGTAAAAAAATGACTGTTTACAGAAAAAAGCAAAAAGAGAAGGTACCCAAGAAAGTACTACACAAGGTAAAAGAACCAAGAAAGACACAAAATGGCGTGGCGAAATCTCCGCCAAAAGGAGCCGCGTAAAAAGGTGACTTGCATGCGTAATTTGAGTGTTGTCCAAATGACGGATACTAATAAATCTGGGAAAAGAGCGGCGGCCAAAAAAAAGCGTGCATGACCGGAAGATCACCGACTGAAAATCCAAGGCACCTTCACCAACGAAAAAAAGAAGCGCAAGAGGGTGATTGTCCACTATAAAGGGGGCAAAAATCCTTGCATGCAAATGGAAGCATGCTTCCCAAGGGCGTAACTTCTAACGGGGACCCAAAAAAAACGCAGGAGCAACCCGGGTGGGAAAAAAAAAAAAAACGGTCAGCAGGGGGACACGGAAAACACTGCGGCCAAAAAAAAAAAAAAGGGAACCTGACGAGGGAAGAAGGGTTGGGGAACGAACCTGAGACCGAATAAAAAACGGTCCTTCAGGATCTCCAACCCATAAATAAACCTTAAAATCAAGACGAAAAGAAAGAAAAGGTTGATTCACCGCGAACACCAGGGAATGGATTCCAAGGTTTCGGGCAGGGACACAGAGCAGTAATTGGGAAACCAAGCGGCCAAAAAGTCTCAGGTCCACTCAGGGCGGGGCAACTTCTTCGAAAAAGTCCTGCCGAGCTCTTACCAAAGAAAGGTTTGCCGTGAAAAAACAGGAACAAGCGCCGAGCCGTCCAAGAAAAAAGAAGCAAGTCACTAAAGCCGGCTAAAAAAACCGGCGGCCCCGTCGGGGAACTTCAACTCAACTGAAAACGAGAGAACAGCTGGGGGCTGGCAAAATAAAAAAAAACGATTGAGGGATGCAAAAAAAACGCACGACCCCGAAGGCATCAAAGGCCATCGGTGGGGGGAACAACCTCTCAACCAGGAACCGAAGGGGGCGAAATGGGAAAAAGGGGACCTCAAGGGGGGAACGTTGAAAAAAAGACAAGAAAAAAAGGAGGCTGATAAAACACGACATGAAGACCAAAAACGGGGTATCAACAGTCCAAAGGAAACTGACACGGCAAAAAAGACAAATGAGTCAGAGGACCATAAAACGGGCAAAGCAGGCTTGGAACAAAGGGGGTACCCCCTTGACAAACAAAAAAACGCCACATCGGAAACACCCTCAAGACAAAAAAGACACGTACCAGTCTTCAAAGAAGAACAAGAAAAAAAAAAAAGGCACAAAAAGACGACAGGTGTCGCGAGGTAAACTTAGAACCACAAAAACACCAACATGCTACCCAAATCACTAAAAGAACTTTCGGCACGAAGGCGGAAAGGGCGGCAATGGGGGGTCGTGCAAAATGAAAAAGAAAAATTTAACTAGGGGGGACAAAGACGCAAAGGAAAAGCAAAAACAAAACAGCTAGATCGGACAAAACCTACAGGAAAGGGTCACAACCTAACAACACACAAGGGGACTATGGAGGGGGGGAAAGAAGGAGGGGGGAGGGGGGCCAGAAAAACAACGTGCCCAAGAATGGGTATGACATGTACGAAAGGGCAGTGAATCTGGTGAAACAACGATACAAAAAAAAGGGGGGTCGGCCTCGAAGTTGACTGCCCGGGGGGGGGTCGGAAGGAGTTTGCTAACCGTCAAAAATTTTAAAAAAAAAACGTGTCCAAAACAAAAAAATTAACGGCAAACGTCGGGCCCCGTGCGGGTAAAATCCTTCAGCAAAAAAGCGCCAAAAATCAAGGCTTAAGAGGTGGGGGAAGAAAAGTTTACTCAAAGGGTAACTATGCCGTTCAGGCGACAAAAATCTTGGAACAGCTCGGGCCCAAAGTACACGGTGCCGGCCAAAAACACAGGGCTGGGGGCCACCTGGTGAATTGGTTTTCGAAGCCACAAAGACCGAAGTTCCAGCACTGGCGGTCGGGAGAAAATGCTCGAATACGGCTCTCAAAAAACAACAAAA
>Ga0179593_1260841_pt1 | contig 25232 bp, 30 predicted proteins | sample CZODoug2_1_08_16_FD_185931 | JGI IMG/M metagenome (GOLD analysis project Ga0179593, IMG submission 185931) | Vadose zone soil fungal communities from Angelo Coast Range Reserve, California, USA - CZODoug2_1_08_16fungal (PacBio error correction) | ecosystem: Environmental > Terrestrial > Soil >...
GGGGTTTTCACCACGAAGTGCACGCCGACGTACTCCAGAGACCCGTCTGGTGAGGGTACTAGGATGCGGGGGTGGCAATGGAAAAGGGGATGGCTTAGATGGGGTGCAAATCATCGCTGCGAACGGGGGAAAAGCTCTACGGTCGAGGGGAAAATTAAGTCAGAGGAGGGAGGGAGCGGTCTCCCAAGCCGGGGAAAAGGAAACCACGTGATCACCTCAGCTGATCAAGGGCCGCAGCCATCTCTGGATTCGTCTGTCCAAGGGGGCCGAAAACCCAAAAAAGAAAAGAGAGAAAAAATAAAGGGGGGGGGGGGGGGGGGTTCAGTCACGCGCGCTGAGGACGTATCAATCACGGGGAAAATCCGGTTCAGCTACTTGGGCGCCATAAAGGGAAGCTTACGTCCTTCATACGGAGGCTGTGGGTAAGGCGGGTGGGGGGTTACTCTTCGGACCTGGGCAATTGTTCAGCTCCATGTGTTCAAGGGAAGCTGGGAAGAAAAAAGGGAGGAAACTTAGGCGCATAACTCGTGAGTGTAGGGGGCCGCGAGGAGTCTGAGGACGGGGAGGTAAGGCGGATAGGGGGGAGAAGGGATGGGTATAATGCTGAATACGGGCGAGACGACAAGCAAGGGCGGTCATCTGCAGCTATGAAAAGATCACAAGGAGGGGGGGACGCTTCAGAAGGATAATCCATTGCAGAGGCAGGCGAGATGGGAAAGGACGCAATTTGACGCCTTCGAGCTAATTGAGACCGTCACGAAACATAGGAAAAAGACGTCCATCCAAGGAAAAGAAAAAGCAATTACGCCTTCGAGGGGTTGGAAGTTAGCTTCCGGGGTAGCGCGCTGGGATCGCGCAGGGGAAAGGGAGCAGCATATGATTATTTATGGTAACCAAAACAGTGGTGTAGGAAAGCTTGAGAAATGGGTAGAGGTACGGAAGTGCGTATCTGAAGAAAGTCCTTATGAAGGCAACATTGGGGTCCAAGAGGGAAGGGGGGAAAACCGCGTCCTCATCCTTCCACAGCTACAGGGATGGAGGGACATGTGATCCGGGGGGAAAGGTGAAGCATGCCTACGGTGAAAAAGGGGCATGCTGCTCTGAGAAGCAAGAATAGGCGAATAAATCAGGAAAGAGGAGTCGGAGACTTCTTCCTGTTGAGAAGGCGATCTTTGAAATAAAAATGGAGGGGAAAGGGCTGAGGTAAAGTGAGAAATCTCGGGGGCTAATAGACTCCTCTTCTCCAGAATTAACTGTTGGAAAGGGGGGCGGCTGAGGAAATGAACAGAAGAGCACTTTGCGGGCAGAAAAGAATTAACCAGGACCAACATACAAGACCAGCGGCCGAAGGGGAATATCTTCTTCGAACTCAAAGAGGGGGCTCAAGCAGGGATAGGAACCTAAAGGAAACAAAGTGGGGTTTTTACGGTATTCCGTCCAGGGGAAGAAGCGATCGACCCTGCCATGGAGGCGTCGGAGCACAAAAACAGTGGAAAGCGGGTCGAGGGGAAGGTCAGGGGGTGACGGGGCAAGGAGGGGGGAGAAGGGATGGTTTTCCGAATATCTCGGAGGTTCTGAAATCGCTGGGGCAGAAGGACCACTGCCTGCGAATCTAAGGAACTGATTGGGTTGGTCCGTGAAGGGAAGGGAGTGTGGACATTCAAAAAAAGTCGCGGGGATATTTCATCTCAAGGGAGGTGATGCAAGGTACCTACAAAGAGGGAAATACATCAAGGAGAAAGGGACCAGTGGGTCCTCGCGGAAGCCTCAAAGGAAAAAAACTCGAGGATCAGGCGGCAAGGAGCAACCCTTAAAAAGATACAAATGAGTCCTGTTGAGTAGAGCCGACCCTGGAAAGACGGATTCTGTAACGGTCATAAGGGAGGAAAAAAAAGGGAAGGGGTTTGAAAATGGACGTCAGCGTTCAGGGGGGTGGCCTCCATTCCTTAAAACACCGTGCAAAAAGTCCTTTCACCGGAAATGTTTTGGGGTAGTTTAAAGTGTGGCGGCATGATTTCCTCTGCATTCGAGGCGTGCCTTACGGTCTGTCGGCAAAAGTTTGGCCGGAAAAAAGCGCTCTAAAAGAAACCGAGGATAAGGTCGCTGGCGACATTGGGCGTTACGAGCTGGGGCCGCTTACGTAAAGGTTTCCTTTCGGGGGCCGGTAAAAGGGAGCCAGGGGAGAATATTGGAAAGTGCGCGGGGAGTGATCAGACGGGTGGATTAGGGAAAAAAAAAAAGAAGAGGAAGGCTGGAATATCTCTCTCACAAAGAGGAAAGATAGCTCCACGAAAAAAGACGCGGCCGCCAAAAAGACAGCACACTCAGCAGCTGGGAAACCGAGCACTCGATCTCTACGTTAAAAAAAGGAGAAAGAACCGGCAAACCCGACAAGGGGAGGAACGGCCAATCAAAAGGGAAGCACGGTACACTCAAAGGACGAAGAGGATCAACGTGCAACTGGGTATGCAAAACGAACAACGGAGCGCAAGGACGCCTTACGCGGCATTTCATACTCGTCCAAAACACCTAACCTTCCCTGAAAGCACGAACTGTCATTCTCGCGGAGGTACGCGTAAAAGTAAGCTGCTAGGGCGTCGAAACACCGGCGGGGGGTGCACGTCGTAGCTAGGGTGGGAAGGGAGAATAGGGCTCAGCGGGGATCGCAAAGACAAGCATTCGAGGAAGGGAGGGAAAAGGAGGACAGAACTGCTCAAAACGGGGGTCTTTGAGAGGGGATCCATCTGAAAACGTCAAAGTCTCCGATCAGGGGGGGAGCTATGAAATGGTGGAGTGAACGTTGACAGGGGGTGCGCTTAATATAGGAGGGAAATTCGAAAGTTAGGTCTCGGTGCCTGCTAGGACAGGGGAACAAAGTAAAACAATGATCCGCAGTAACGCGCCAATTCAAAAAACATCAGCGGCAATTTCTCACGAAAAATCTGCGGAAAACCATCCAAGAAAAAAAGAAAGGCCCCTTCAAAAAGGAAAAACCAGGGGCGCCCGTAGTGTTCGGCTGGCTTCCAGACGCGCCGTGCACTGTGCGATCTCTCAGGGGCGGGGACCAGTCCTCCAGAAAAGAAGGGCCATTGAAGGGGGCGTTCCTACGTCTGTCGGAAAAAGAGAAAACGGAGAAAAGTGAAATCGGCCGGCGCGCAAAAGTATCTTTGATGTTGAAAACCCGTTGTCGTCTGCAAGCTCTTGGGGGGGATAGTTGGGGGAGAAGCCCTTTAAAACCGACGGGCCGATGCTAGCTAGACGGCAAGATAGCAGACGAGATTGGCAACCCGGCCGAGCCGCTCAAGTCAAAGGCGCCGGAAGTGGCCTGCAATAAAAGAAGACAGCGAGAGGCCTCGTAGCTCGGCTGAATTCGGAAGAAAGCAAACTGGCGGACCGAAAGGGAAAAATGCTACCTCCGCCCCACCCGCGGAATATAAAATGGTTCAACTCAAAGCCAGCTGGTGGCTTTACGGAGGAGAAAGGTTAAAATGAGAAAATGATATGTGGGGTCATTGGTTGACAGGGAAGAAAGGGGGATATTTCCTTGGGCGATCGATACGCCCACCGTGGGGACAGCTCTCAAAGAACAAAAAATGTTCGTGGGGGTGTAAGCCTCTAACGGGAAACGAGCGCGCTCACCCAAAAGGAAAAACTACAGGCCGGCGTCATGGGAACGGGTCTGGTGCCTGGAGGATGAACCTGAGGCTATTTGGTAGACGGTAAATGAGAACTTCAAAGGCGAATGATCACAGGAAAATCTCGAGAACCGCGGCTTTAGGACTAGGGACTGTCTGGTTGGGGAAGAGAGGGGCCAAAGGCCGTATCCGCATCCATCGGGGAGGCCCTGCAACTGACCATAAAAAAATCAGGAATACGAAGAAAAGAAGACCCCTGATCCCTACAAAAAGAAAACAACACTGGAAATGCGGCGTCTTTTCGGCGAGAAAAAAAAAGTGTAAACAACGGAACTGAAGCAGGAAATAACCAACGCCTCCATATTAGGAACACATCGCAGAATTGGAAAGGGAAGAAGGGCACTGTCTCCAGTAAGCTGACCTCTGTGCCAGAGGTTGGATACGAAAGAAGGAAGCAGGGAAAAGGAAGTTAGACACCCCCAAACAGAGGGTAAAGAGTATAAAGTTGGGGGGGGGGGGGGGGTGTTCGAGTTATCTTCCAAGGGAAGGAAGAAGGGGAAATGAATCTGGGTTTTTCCAATGGGGGAGCTAGGTTTTAAGAGGAGGGGGGGTGCCTGGGGGTCCAACAGCCCCGAGAAGAAGGGAAAAAATCAATCCAACAAGTCTAAGGCAATTTCCACTAAGCGCGTGGGCGAAAAGAACCTAATTCCTCCACCATGTGGCCCTAAAAAAAGGAGAAACCCCGTAATGGACCTCCCAAAAGGCCAAGTATGTTTACCTTTGAGAGCACCTGGCGCGAAAAGGGAGACGGAACCATCGCCCCTGAAAGACATCAACAACCAAACAACTGGGGGGGGAAATAATATATGGGGTGGGGCACTCAGGCATTGGAAAATCTAAACCAGGGGGAGAAGGGCAAAAGTAATACCCTTTGGGGAGAAAAAGGAAAAAGTGGGTCGACCCGGGGTTGGTACGTCCAGGGTGGGGGGGAGGGGCGAGTCTGGATGTACAAAAGAACGCGGGCGCCAGACATTGCTGGACGACTAGAGGATTCGGAGTGTGGAATATTGGGTTTTAGCGGACCAGTGGAAAAGAAAGGGGAAAAGCAACCGTATGATCACTCGGCCTTCCGCCCAAAAGAAAACTCGCCTGGGGGAAAAGGAGCTGTAGTGGGCAAGAAAAGGGAGACAACCCAACCCAGAAGGAGTAGATCACTCGGGGTGGCTTCAAAAAAAGAGGGAACGGACGTCTTAAGGATCCCATAGCATGGGTAAAGGTCACTACTTGGGAAACAGAAAAGAGATTACTTCCCTTCAAGGGGAGATAATATGAGGCGGGGGTGAGTGGGAACCTGCGCGGCCTAATGGCCTGTGGAACGCAGTTGCCCACCAAAAACCGGATCGCCTCACTCGTGAGGGGGAGGGGCCAGGAAGAGCAGGGGGCGGATACGGATAGGGAGCATAATAGGGGTACGAACGGTCGAAGGGGCTGGAAAGGGGAGAATTACAGGAACGCCGGAATGCCGGCCCCTAGCAAAACAAAACGATGCTGAGGGGGTCGGATATGACAGTGGGAAGAAGTCGTTATGACTCCAGTAAAACGAAAGAAAAAGTAAGAGAATAGCACGACGTTCAAAGGGATGGGGAAGAAGACCCGGCAACTCCCGACCCTGTAAGGGGAGGGTTGGTATTGGAGGGGGGGGGGGAGCGAACCGGGCGTCTGCTACAAGAACAAAAGTACAGGGGGATATGGGTAACAACACCAGCCCATTTTTGTAAAAGGGGGAAAGGGCAAAAAACACTGGGGGCGTCAAAGTGCCGTAGCCTCAACTAAGTCCGTGCTGGGAAGGAACCCAATGCAAAAGAAAAAGGGGAAAAATTGAAGGTGGACCAAGTCCTCAGCCGTAAAGCACCAGAAGCGCGGTGCCCAGGTCGATAGGGCGGAGTGGGGGAATGGGACCTAAAAAGGCCGGAAATGCTGCTGGAAGGGGAAAAGGGAAAGGAAGGGGACCCCGATTAACCAAAAAAAGAAGGGAAAATTACTTGCTTCCCACAAAAGAAGGTCGGTCTCTACTGAGGCCTGGAAGGGGGGAGGCGTGATCTTTGAAAAGGCTACGGGAAGGGAAGGGAAAGGCCAGTAATCTCGGTACATACTCTCTCTGCAAAAGACCCTCAGAGAAGAAAAAAAAAATGTTGAAGCGGAAGCGTCCACTTAAGAAAAAGGTATGGGACTCTACATACTGTTCGGGGGGGAAGAAATCCAAAGATCCGCACAGAAGCCTCCTCTTGAGGAAAAAAGGAGAGACCCATCCAGCTGGAAGACACCGCTCCTTAGGGGAGCACTAAAAGGAATGTTCCACGTGAGTGGAAGGTTTCGGGAAAGTCCCGTCCTCTAGATCGAAAAAAGGGGGGAAGAGGGACCTCCTGAACGCGCGGTATCTAAGCTGGTTTCCTCGATGGATGAAACTTGGCAAAGTCTTTGGGTCAAAGGGGGGTGTTGAAGAAAAAGAATCGCTGAGGAATAAATCCGCTGATGGAGAAAAAAAAAAGGAGGCCGAATGCGGAAGCTGAGGGAGGCTGAATTATGCCTTAAAGGGAGTGGGGAAAACGAGAGTACGGCGCCCAGTGAAACTATATTCAGGATAGAAAGACTTCAACGGTAGACAAGATGGAAGAAAGAAAAAAAAAAGCAGATAGGACTCCAGAACAGGGGGGCAGGTGCTCTTCCGAGGATAAAAAAAAGAAGACGGATAAATACCGACCGAGTAAAGAGAGACTGGCGAGGGAGTGGCCGGAAAAGAAAGGGACGGGAAAAGAAAACGGTGAGAACTCAACCAACACCACAAAACAAAAACCTATGACGCGAGGGGGGATAGGCCCTTGAGTCAGATGGGTGGGGGTAACCTGGGCCAGACCTCCCGAGCAGGAGGAGGGACGCACAAGGGAAGGGGAGTGGTGGATTTGAGGAACTGTTTGGGGGGGGTAGAGGTGATGATCCATACAGGGGAAGAAGGGGCCTGCGAAGGGGGGATCGAGGCATACAGTTGAGGGGGAAGGAGGAAAAGAAGCCCAGAGATGGGTCCTGTACCTCAAGCCCCCCGTGGGAAACCTTGGGAGAAACTGGATGACGTAAAGGGAAGGGCAAACGGTAGGGCAACGTGAAAAGGACCGGAAAAGAGAACGCATGAGAGGTGAGCGGGGGAGCTGACTTGAGTGGAATGGAGGGGGAAAAAAAAAGGAAGCAGGTGGTGAGCGCTCCATGAGTAGGAAAAGAGAGCGAAAAAAAACCTGTCGGCAGAACGTAAGACGGAGAAAACGCAAAAACTCCGCCTAAAGGGAGGAGCTCTTCCTGGAACTAAATAAACGGCAAAACCCCTAACAGGGTAAGCAAGAAAAAAGAGGCAGAGGCATGGGAGGGTAGCTAAAAAGCCGGCTTTAAATAGCGAAAACGTACTGGACAAAGAGGAAAAAAACGGGATAATTCACAGCTACACCGCAGGAAAAAAAAAAAGCGACTGCCATCAGTTCCCGAAAAGAAATCCCCGGGTTAAAGGAAAAAGGTCAGGTAGCCGTATTTCTTGGTACAGCGCCAAGGAAGGCTTACCGAAAGGGTAGAGAGAAACTCCCTCGTCCCTCGGAGGAAGGGGCGAACTTCTTCACTCAGCGTGGAGGAGGGACGATAGTCAGAATCAGGCGAGCGTCCATGGCTCCAGCAGGAAACGATCATTTGAAGGTGATTTGCGAGTCTTCCTCCACGGCAGTTGATCAGTTTCAAAGGACTTCTGGGGGGGTATGACCCGTTTCGGGGGAGGGAAGAGAGGAAACGCAAGCCATCATCCTCGGGGCGGAAAAGAAGGCGGCATCGACAAGATCAGGGGGGACCGTCGAGTGATCGCGGGGGAAAAGACTGCAAAGCAGAACAGGAGTTTCCAAAAGTCGATCTTCGGGAAAAAAAGAAAAAGCGAAAACTCAAAAACCAGAAGGCCAAGCGAAACACAAAGAAACTTGGCGTGAGGGAGGATGCTTTCCGACCCAGCAAAACGATGAAGGGGCAAGTCTCCGGGGGACCGGAAGGGAAAAAAGAAGGGAATGACCGTTAAGTGGAATCGCGTGAACACAATCATTAAACGGAGCTTATTTTAAGGCAAAAGGCGGACGAGCCGCTGCTCGAGAGGGGGGGGGGGAGGGGGATCAACAATTTTAATCTGGGCAGCCAAATTGAAAAGTTTGAGACCTTCTGGAACCGCAAGGAACCTTAACCGCCTTGCTGCCGAGTAGGGGGACGGCAGGAGATAAGGTGAGAGAAGAGAAGGGGGAAAAAAAGAACCCCTCAATGTATCCAGGTATGATACTCCTCCTGAAGACAGGCCCCGTAGCAGAAACCGAAGAGTACAAATCTCAGTAATCTGGCATCTGAAAGCGCCGGGAAAAAGGGGGGCGGGGTCTGGGGGAGGGAAAGGGGATCAACCCCCTCAAGCCAAAACCACTGTCGCAATAGACATAATGCGGGGAGTACTATGAGGACGGAGGTTTGGCTTACGATTGAGGGAAAAGTCGATGGGGATTTTTACTTACTACTGGAAGGTAATTGGATTTGGTACTATAAGAAGTTTAGAATAGGCTCCCGAATAAAAGGGTCTTGGGTGTTTGGAGACGAACTATACAAAGGGAGGGAGGAAAACGGGACCATCAGAGATTAACACCCCCTCCTTCAAGACACATAAAAGCGTAATTGAAAGGTTTCAGTTAGTAAGAAGGAATGGGGACAGTATGGGTCTGATCTAATCTTCAGGTCTCGAGGAAAGGGGGGGGGGGTATCAGAGATCTGCCTCATCACTTTTGGCCGAGATGGTGCAGCGATAGGAGACGCTTGGTAAAGGGCGATGGGCCTAAAAGGCCGAAAAAGGGAAGGAGGGGTCACGGCGTCCTTTAAGAGAACAAACAATTACAAATAGCGAAGAGAAGATAACTTACTAATCTCGCCGCGCAAAAGAACTCCAGGCCCCCAGCTGACAAAAAAAAGGGGGGGGGGGGGCCGACGGTGCTCGCCGGTCGGTCAACATACGACAGAACCCAGATGAAAAAAATTGGGATCCCGAAGGAAGACAAACCGCCGAAGGGAGGAAACCCAAAGAGAAATTTTTGGGGGGGTGAGAGCTGTCCGCTGAAACTTCGGAAAACAGAAGCTGACCCCCTTATGCCCGAGATATGGGATAAGGCCGCGGGAAGCTGGGGAGAAAGGAAAACAGAGGCTTTAGACGATGGTGGGTGGGTTTAACGGTTAGGCCCACTAAAATGGTTCCAAGGAGTGGGCAAAAGGGTCAAAGGAAAAGAATCAACGGTCCGTGCCGCGGGGGGCATTGGGATGGACTCAAAAGTGCACCATCACCGACAGCCGCCGAAGTAGGAAGAAAGAAACGAAAAACTAATCACTAGGGTGTGATACCAGACACCAAGCCTACCGCCAGGAACACCAACTTGATCACCCAATCAAAGGGGGGACCTTCCCCATCCCGGTAATGGACGGAAGAGACCGTGTTAGAAGTGAAGAAAACATGCTGAAATCCAAGAGATCACAACAACAACGGGAAGAAAGATAGATGGGGGGGGGAGAGGGCGCATTTCCCTGGTATTCCTATTAAAGGGATGGTTAGCCTTACAGGGGGCGAACCGGTGTTTTTTTAGGAAAATTAATGGGGTGAGTCGAAAGGGGGGGGAGGGGGGGGAAATCCCTATGAGCTGCGAAGGGAAATTCTGTCGGGGAGGGACTCTATCGGGCGTCAGAACAAAGGCCACCGGAAGAACAATCTGATTCACGTCAGGAAGCAATAAGAAGACACGAAATTAACCTGGTCAACAAGAACCGGAAGACCCCCCACCCTATAGAATCTCTAATAGCCGACTGGGGGGGGAGGAGAGGGGGAAAAAACAGGACTGAAAGCCCTGGGAGCAAAGAATTCCAAAATCGGGGAACACAGGGAAGCGACTTGGGCGACAAAAAAAAAAAGACTACAAATATCGAGCAGGGTGGTGATCAGAAAATGGCGGTGGGGTGGAGGGGAAACGAGAATCCAATAATCCTTGTGGAAAAAGGTTAACAATAAGTGGGGGGTGCCGCCAGAGAACCTGAGTCGCATAACCTGGTGAAAAAAAAGGAGAAAAAAGGGGAACCGAGGATTGCGTCGCCTGTTCGGGAAGAGGGTGAAACGGATAGGAACGGGTATGGTCATAGAAGGAAGGGTACTCTCTTCCTGAGGTAGACGCCGCCATGGGCTTACAGCGCCGTTGGAAAAAGAAGGGGAATGATTTAGGGCTTCAATTGGGAATGAAGAGAAAAACAGCGATTATCCATGTGGGGACACTGGGGTCAGCTTAGATTGAGACGCACGACCCAAATTAAAAGATCTCAAAATCCCCGAACCTAAAACGAAATCTAGAGAGGGATGAGGTTAGGGGAGGATCTCCGAAAAATAGAGTACCTGCCGAGAATTAAGGCGCTGTAGAGGGGATGGGAAAACCCAAAACAAGAAAAGGTTGGCGCGCAGATCAAAGCTTTGGGCGGAGGGAAATACCCTACCGGGAAGGCAAGGAAAGACAGGAATGGTATAACCAATGAAATGGGGCACGCCACTGGTCAAGGGTAAATCCCAGACCGGAAAAAAAGCTCAAGGATGGAGCGCCAAAGGGGGAGGACTGGGGTTTTTGAAAAAAAACTATGGATTACCGACACGAAAAGAAGGGCGGCGTCTCTAAGAAGGAATTGAAAAAGGGCGCGCATACGAGCCACGGGCGGTCACGCGGCCAAGGGGAGGGAGTAGCTTTAAGAATGCTTATTTAAGGTGGGGGGGCAGAGGTCGGTGGAAGGCCAACGTCTCCTTAAGAAAGAAGGAGAGACGAAAACGTTCTTGTTACGGTTTCAAAGGGGAAAACCTTCGTCCGCAGGACTAAAAGAGCACTTTGGAGGCGAATGGAAGAAAGGGGACAATGTATTCAACAAATCCCAAGAAGAGGTGGGATCGCGTGTATTCTATCGACCGCATCTCTTTTCAATCAGGGGGGGATCACCGCGCCGAGGGATAATAGAAACACGGTAGGAAAAGGGGCGGTTCCAGGTAAAGTCTCGATCTAGAATAAAAAATTCAACGGCGTCAAGCCAGTAACTAACGCGGGGGGGCTCTTTTGTGCCCAACTATGGATTTGACGGGGGAACAGAGAGGGATGGGGGACAGAAGAAGGAAAACTCTGAATCATATTGCAAGGGAAAAGGGGCCCTTAACAACGGACTATTGAGGTGTTCCGAGGGAAATTCGTTTGAAAAAAAAAAAGGAACAGAGATGAACGGGCGGTGAGGAAGGGAACGAGAGAGGGACAGCGAAAAGAGAAAAAAGGGAGAAAAAAATGAAGAGCATCCCAAAACTTGGAGGAAAAAATTACCTGTGGAAGCGCAGGCTGCGCAAAAGAACATTCATGCGAAGTAAGGCAGAGCCTGAGCGCGGAGCTTCTTCCTAGGGGGGGGGAAAAATCCCCCTAAGCGGAGGGAACCTTCAACCCTCGGTAAACTCAAAAGGAAACGGCTCTGTGAGGGAAACCCTTGAGGGCAGCTTACTGTGTGACTCGAGTCCCGAAACCTCCGCGAGCATATAAGTGCGTCAAGGTAAAAAGAAGGGGACGATTGTAGACTTGTTTTACGATAGGGAGTCCGCTCAGGGACGCGCGTAGAAGTTGCGGTCGAAAAGAGTTAAAGTCGAACCTCCTCGATGGCAAAACCGCCCGGATATTGCAAGTACCGCCATGAAAAGAATGGGGGGAAAAGAGAGGGGGGCACGCAGATAAAGGGGGACTGTCTGTGTGGGGAAAGGGGGTCCGTATCACAGAACCGGACGCGAGCTCGCGGGGGGGGGTGAAAAAAAAAACCTACTGCTTGGTGTGCTGTCTGGCGGGACCCACGTCCTCGGCTGGCAGATAGTCAAAACAACAACAACGTAGGAAAAAAAGAGGAAAATCACCCAAGGGGACTCTGGGAAAACAAGAAAGCATCAAGCACGAAGCCTGAGCAAAACGGCCAAAAGGAAAAGGGAATTGGAAGTCAACCTTGCAAAACCCACAGGGAGTCGGGCGTGCCCCAGCTACTTCTAAAATTCATGGCGGTAGTCAAAACATAGACGAGGAAGAACTCGAGGGGCGCGAAGCAAAGGGGAAATCTGAAGCAAGGATCAGAAAGAGGAATGACAGGTAATCATAAGTCACCAAAAAGGACAGAACTCGTCCAAACAGTCATAGGGTACATTTAAGAAAAAGATGGAAGGAAAAAAAAAAGTGGGATTTATCAGGGAGGAAAAAATGGGACCATTACGAAGGGCCTAGATCGGAACAACCAGCTCAGGACAAAGGAGAGAAATGAATAACGGCCTGCTCAAGGCAGTGAGGGAAATAAAAGTCAAATCAGAATAGTCTCGAAGGCTCAGAAGTCGGAATCCGCATGATAATTGTAGAGGGTTGCGAAAAAGCAGCGCACCGGGGGCGCGAAAAAGGAAAAAGTGGATCAAGGGTAAAGTATTTTATGCAGGACGGGTGGTAATTCCCTGGGAATCGGGGCCGCTTTACAAAAGGAAAAATAGAAAGTTTCATCATCTCGGGAAAGTCACGGATCAAAGGACCAGAGAAGAAAAATCGACTATTTACTGAAGACCGGCGGAAAAGACATACTGGCGCCGGCGTCGGAACTAAAAAAAGAAAATCCACTTACCGAAGAAATCCCCATAGACGAATCAAAACCGCGTTCCAAAGGGGAAAACTGATCTTGGCGACTACTAAACGGGAAGGGGGTAGGTCGCGAAGCCGTGCTGGCAGGAAAAAAAACAGGCACTAACTTTGCCATGGGGACTGATCCCTGTGCGGGGTGAGAAAAAAAACGGGAAATATCCTTGAAGAAGTGGAAAGAAAAATCGCCGCTGAAAAATCTTTTGAATTGGGGGACGCACCCGGTGGTAGACAGCGCCAAAGGGGATCAGGGGGAGGGAATCTTTGGTGAAAAAATTCGCCAAAAGGGAAAACTCAGGAAAAACTACCGAGCTCTCAGAGGAAAAGGAGAAATCCGACTGATCGGAAAACAACCTGGACCTCCGCACTTGGGGAGACTGATTTCAAATTAGGAGGAAGCCGAAGAAAGGGTCGAACAAGAAAATCTATCTACTGGGAAGAGGGCTTTCATTCAAACGCCGCAACTTTACGGCACAGGCAAAACCTCCGAACAACCCGAGCGGAGGAAACGGAACCCGCGCCATCACGGGAAGACAGGGAGGAGTCTACGAGGTTTGCAAACACCCAAAGTACAAAATGTTTGCGGGCATTGTGACAGGGGAGGAGAGTTCTTGGTCTGAGAAAGGGAGGTAATAATCACCCCCGTTTTGTCGACGACACCATGGGGAAGGGGTTAAACATACTCCTAAGGAAAAAAAAGGAGACTTCGGGAAACGGAATCAAAAACCAAAGAAGGAAGAGAACTCAACACCTCCTCAAAGCATTGACGGGTCGGGATTTAAGTGAGGATACCTGGGGAAAGGGGGGACATAGTGGTCGTTAATCTAAACCCGAGCTCGAGGGGGGGGATATCCAGAAGAGAATTACGCAGTAACTGGAATAGAAGAAAGCCCTAAAAAAAAAGGAGAAGGGGGTCCAGTGCGCCGCCGGGCAAATGAAGTCGGTGCGGAAGAGTCAACTTTCCCAAAGGTGGGGGAAAAGGGACCCGTAATTACCACCGCCGGCCGAGAGAAATAGACAAAACATAGGAAAAAGGACGGGAACCATCTATATACCGAGTTATGAAAAAAAACGCAGTCCTGGCGTCAAAACAGACAATTGAACCAACAGTAGCTTCAGCCAGAAGGCAGCGAAAAAAAAAGTCAAAAAAGCCTGAAAAGGGTTCCAAACATAGGGAACGGAAAGGGAGGAAATCCTGCCCGGGGGCGGAAAATAAGGACCCGTCGGGCCACGACTATGGAGAAGAAGAAGCAAACGTGCGGGCACTAAAAAAAAAACACCATAGGAGTTAGAGTTCGGGGGGGTGGGGGGGGGGGGGGGTTATTAACGGGTGAATCTGGGGACCCAAGGGGACGAACTGAAAGGCGCTGCGGACAAAGGATCGGGGTTATCCTAAGGAGAGTTGCCGCCGTGGGGAATTCGTCCGCAAAAGCATATATCACCGATCATACCGCAATCAAAGCAATGGGGAAAGACCTAGGGTTGCTCAAGACACCGCCATAGGAAACCACCAAGAACTTAACCCCGTGCGCACCCCACAGACGGGTAGGGAGACCCCCATCCAGGATGAAAGGATACCTAGTAAGGGCAATTCCATTAAAAGAACGGGCCCCTCCAGCTCAAAAAGGAAGGGTTAAAAGAGGGGGGGGTTTCAAATGGTTTCACAGAAGGCATTGTCAACCGAACGGAGACGGCCAGGGGGGAACAGAAGGGAAATTTCGAAAATTCGGGGTTTCTAGGTTTGGGGGGGTAAACCCCATTCGGAGTCAATGTTCTTTTTATTTTCAAGGGCAGTAGCGCTGCCAGGGCCATTGGAGGAGATGGCGGAGGGAAAGTCATTGTTCAGACTATTCTGGACGGTACCATGTCCCAAAAGCACAAATCCAGACCTGAGGGATGAAGCGCGTCGTCTACCGTGCACGAAACGCAGCGGGGCGGACGTCGGAAACTTTTTCAATACCCCAAAAGATTATATCTCTAATATCCTAGGGGGTTCTTCGCGAGCCAGGTTGGCCCTGGCCGGAGAGTAAGGGGCCTGGACCGGGAAAAGGTGGGGGCACAGCGGGACTCTACGTCCTGCAGGGAAGCTTGTTATACTAATAAGGATGTGGAGGGGACCCAAGAATGGAAGGGGGTATCGTGGTGGAAGCTTGCGATGTGGTCAGGAAGAAAGGAGAAAGATCCAAGCAGAAAAGGTGAGGTTGAGGGGGTCGGTATGTGGGAAAGGGGGGAGTGGGACGGATAGGCCGGAGGGAATCCGGGGATGAATAAGGTCGAATGGAAACGAGGCGGAAAGACTATTGGCAGACAAAGCCGAACGATAACGGGCAGATGCTGGGAAGCGGCTCAAGCAAGAGGGGGAAAAAGTTCCTGACGCTAAAAATGGGAGAACTGTAGGGAGGTTAAGAGTCACAGGAAAAGATAAAAGATGATTCTCACCGACTCAAAGAAAAAATTCAAATACGACGGGGAGGGGGGGGGGGGGGAAGGGTTATCTTGCCGAGGGGTGGAGCGAGAATCGTCTGCATAAAGGATACGGGAAGTAATGTAGTGGGGACAACAAAAGGTGTTTTAACAGCTGCGCCAAATGGCGGATCGGGAACCCGGTGCCGTATCCGAAGGACATCCTTTCATTACAGTCACCAAAAATGCCACCAGGGTCACGCCAAAGGTGCAAACCGAACCGAAAAAACCAAAATGGGGTCAGGCGTGCCCGGGAAGATGGGTGGGAATAGGGGGAAAGACAAAGCCCAGTGCGAGAGGGAGGAGATTCAATAAATTTAAAAAGGGGGAACGCACTACGAAAAATCGCGGTGCAATCAGTCAGGGATGGCACAGGAGGGGAAGGGATGGGGTAAAATGAAAGGGGATACTTTTCATTTGCTGAAACGGGCAACAATGCTAAAAGGATCTCTCTCCTCTAAAACCAGGAAGCACGGGACGGTAAAAACAAACGGTGGGGAAGAAGGGGACACCGCTTATTAGCGGGAAAGAAAAATACAAGGGGGGAGAGAAAGCCAGGAAAACGGAGGCCTAACATCCAAGAGAGGGGGGAAAGGCGAGAAGGACTGATTGGATTAACGCATCGGAAGGAGAAGAAAAGAGGGATCCCTCTCCTTAAAGGGAAAACTGAAATTTCCATTGGAACGGGGTGAGGATGCAAGGAAAGAAAAGAGATCAGCTATTGGGGGGGAAGTCGTAGAAGCCCCCGAGAACGAGACGAAAACTGGGGGTGAGACCGGATATGGGATGGAAGCGGGCTGTGAGGGGTTTTCCTAAGAGGAGGAAATGAAAGCCGATAGGATTGCAGACAGTCTTGTACTAGGGAAGAAAGGGGTCTGGTCTCGTGAGCCCGTGGCAGGCATGTCAGGCCAAGTATAACGGAGAGAAGGGAAAGAAGTCAGAAACCGGCAAATCGAGAAGAGGTCAGAGGACAGAAATAAAGGGCAGGGACAGGGAACTCCTGTGCTCTTCCGTCAAATACCTAGAAATGAGTTAAGAAAACGCAAGAAGCCAAAAGCAGACGGTGGAGTGGCTCTGCACTAGGGACGCGGAGTGGATCGGAGGATCCACCAGGGAAGACTCTCTTCGCCGGCTTCGTAGATAGGCCTATCAGGAAGAAAGGGAGGGGCCCAGAGAGCATTACAAGAAGGTTTCCTTCCTTGAAGGGGGTGACGTGGAGGTGGGTGGCGCGAGGGAGGAATGAAAGGAAAAGGGACTCTTGCCTCTCCTTTGCGGTATAGGTGTACAGTTTGCCGTCAAACTAATGACGACACGCCCCGTAATACCCAGAAGTACATTGTGACGGAGGAGGGGGAAGCTTCGTAAAGTCGGTATGGAGGGGGCCCCAGCAAGGGAAAGGAGAAAAGCGCGGGTTTTGCGTCTCGGAGGACTGGCGGTTCTTTTGGCGGCCGAACTAAAAGGGGGGGAAAATTAGAGGGTCACAACAGGAAATCTTAAAACTCTCCAGCCAGGAAAAGGACCGGAAGAAAAAGAAAAAAGCAAGACGCAAACAAAAAACCCTGTTCATCGCTTTCCCTTGGCCCGGATAATAACAGGCCCCCAAGACAGGAAAGTAACAGAGGCCGAACGATAGGCAGGTGAGGGTACAGCCAGTGGAGGATCTCGCTACGGCAAAACGGGCAACATCGGACAGAAAAGAAAAGGAAAGAAAGTGGAGTCTTAAAGAAGCACGCCACATTCCGAGAAAAAAAAAACCTTCCCGGGGGGGAAAGAAAAATTCTGCCTGCTCAGCCGGAGGTCCTAAAAGTTAAAAAGGAAAACCTAAGAAAGAAGGCCACCAAACAAGAAGGAGAACTCGTCTTGACCGAGGGTTCGGGGGCTGAAAAATCGAAGGAGTAAAAAAAAACTCAAGTTAAGGCAGACGCGACGCTCAGGGGCTCTGCTGGGTCGGGGGCGATGTCTTTGTCTCGAGAGGGACTACAAAACCGCGGCCCCACTGGTCCGCGGTGAAGGGTGAAAGAAAGGTTTGTGGATGCAGAGGGAGACTTGTGGGGGACCCTGTTTGGAATAGTGCGCTGAATATGCCCAGAGGGAATCGCGTTTCATCTCGGGAAGGGCGCGCACGAATCACGACCCTAAAAATAAGGAACGGGGAAATAAGGCAGAGAACAAACGAGTTAGCTAAATCGGAAGAGGAAGGGAAAAACCATCCCTCGCAATCCGAGACTCAAAGAAAAGAGAACCGGCCAAGGCCCAACCGGAGGGTTCAAACGCGTTCGTGGAAAGGCGAAAAAAGAACCAGTGACGGGAGATCGCTCAAAAAACAGAAAACCCTTCACGAAAGAAAAAAATTTGGGGCTTGGCCAAAGAAAGACCACCATCTTCCCCAAGGGGGAGGAAGGAGAAATATTGAAGCCAGAGACTCTGAGGCGAAGGGATCTTTTTAGTTGGGAGGGGGAACTTGAAACCGGGAAGAGTCACGCGGAAAAAAAGAGGGGTGGTTACAGGAAGCCCGTAAAATACAAAGGTGATGACGACCGTCTGTAGAAAGATAACTTCATAGATGAGGGAAGAGATAGTGTCTCGCACCCCAGCAAAGCCTTTATGAAAGAGAAGGGGACCATCCAGTCCGCCGTAGCCGAGAAGAGAGGGATTCTTATTCTTCATGTGAGTGGGAAGCGCGGAAGAAGCAAGCACTGGAGAGTGAAACCCCCTCCGCACAAACAAAACGACGAAAACTGAAAACCATCCACGGGCTGGGTGGGAGGGAAACTGCGACTCGGTTGGCAACCGGACGGACCTCCTTCTAGGTTTGGGAGGGTGGGGGGCTTGTGGACGGCAAGGGCTTATGGCGGCTACTACTGGGAACCCAAAAAAACAAGTTGCGAACGGACACACCATGGGCTGGGGGGTTGGGGGGTTGAAAAATACTACTAAAAAGGGACTCGGTAGACGATAAAGAAGCGCCAGCAGCAGAAACTACAAAGAGGCGAGCATGAACGGGGTGGAGTGGAGGGGTTAGCCTAGAGGGAAAACCTGTCGGGGAAATCCCCAAAGCTCCGAAAGGCTAATAAGGGAGTAAGAAAAAAAAAGAGAGGCAGTCGCGGTACTGCTGAAGAGAAAGAAGCATCGGCGGGGGGACTCGAAATTCATGGAGAAAGACGAAAAAGTCGTACGTCCCCGAAGAATGAAGAGAAACAAAGAAACAGGGGACAACAATATCTACTACCAAAAAAGCTCCACCCTCAAAAAAACTCCAGGGAAAAACCATCTATGAGGGAAACCCTTTATTCTCCAGGCGCGCCGGGGACGGCGGCAAATCGCCAGACAAGGACACAACAGAAAAAGGAAAGCACAAGCCCCAGTTCTTATCCATCAAACTGGCGCTATAAGGACAAGAGCGTCGTCGCTAAACAGGGAAACCAAAGGAGAGGGAAACCCCGCTTAACGAACTATGGGGAGGGCCGCTGAACGGTGCAAAAAAAAATATAGGGTTTGGGGGGGTCTTTAAACTTTTGCCCAGGGCACCGAACGGGTCCAAGTCTAGTTTGGTCACGGGAAGCGCGCGGATACAAAGGGGTTGAAGGGCTGGGGGAGAGGGATTTACACCGAAAGCAGAGCAAACCGGAAAGAGCTAAGAAGGTTCTCATACAATTGGCAAAAAGAGCATCGGATTTAAGGACAGCCCAAGGAAAGACCATCCCCATTAAGGGAACCAAAACCTGGCGACCCCAGAAGGGAAGCTGACCTCAAACGATGACGGGACTTGACCTTAGGCGTAAGGGACAAAACTTCTCACACTCTGAAAAGAAAAAAATACCTCAAACACAACAACTTATGAGAAAGAGATATTTGTAGTTAAAAAGGGGGGTGAAGAAACATTGCCCGAGTACATCAAGGTCATAGGCTGGGGGGGGAACTTAACTCCGGAGGTTTTCGGGGAATCAAAGAGGGGGGCTGTCTACATGTCCGGGGTGGGATCACTCAAGAGAAGGAAGGATGCGACTGTAAATATGAGGGTTGCAGATGCTTTAAGGGACAAGGACCAGAATCAAACCCAAAACATCCATAACGGAGGGAGAAAAGGGAATAAAAGAAGGGAAAGGGGCCCAAAACTAAAATTAGTCTAAGGGGGGGAAATAACTCTTAAAAAGAACACTAATTAGTAAGAGAAGGAAATTGTTTCTTCGAGAGCCTACGTTCACGAGGCCTTCTGGCCTGTAAGAAGAGAGGGGGAAAAGGTCGCTACTGCAGGGTCATAGAAAGAGAGTACTCCCACGAAGAGGGGGAGAAATGGGGGAAGGAGGGTGGGGGGACAAATTGCAATTGGGGGGGAAGCACCGGTTGGCATTGCTAGGTGGGAAGCCAGAGAACAGGGAGAAAAAGGGTGTGAAAGGGTCATATAATGGGGGAACGACGAGTAGAAGCCGGGGGAGATAGCTCCGGAGGGAAAATTGGGCGCTAAGGCTGTGAAAGGGGGGGAGCCGATGCCGATAAAACCCGGCATGTGGCAGGCGCACAACAAAAAACTAATGAAAAGCGCAAATGCGGGGGGAAAACGGCAGCGGCCTATCCGGACTCTAGGGTCGATCAGAGCATATCACATGGAAGAAAAAAAAGGGCCCTGAAGAGTTTAGACGGATACCCGAGGAAATAGGCAGGCTGCTCCGAAAAAAGAAAAACCGAAGGAAGACCGGAAGGGAGGTTGTCAGGGGCTGAGGGTTTTGTAGGAAAGGAAGGGAATAGGATGGGGTAGCAGTTAGGGGGGGTCCCCAACCCTCCCATGTAAGGAGAGTAGTCTAAGGTTTTGAGGTAGTACGCCAACGTAACCCATAATGAAAGGTATGAAGTAGGACCCCCTGTGCAACCAGCGGTCACCGGAACGCGGTACGCAAGAAGGACACACCAGAGGAAAGAAAACCAGGGATCGGCTGTTAGGGTCCCAGGTGCCACACTGGGGGGGGGGGTTGGGGGGGGGGGTGGGGGCTTCCGCCAGAGCTTAAATGATAATTACCTTCGCATCATACTCTAAAGGTCAGGAGGAGCTTAGGGAAAGAGGAAAGGAGATATTTGAAGACAGCTAGGACGGGGAACGGGCTTAGTGGTTCCAGGGGGGGGACGCCAATCTCGGCTAATCTCAAGGGCCGCCGATATCAAAGAGGAAAAAAGATTTCTGTTTCACTGGTTCTGGATCTACAGTAAGAAAAGAGACATTGTAGGGGGAGAAAAGTAAAGGGGACATTTGAGGCCTACCATACATAAGGCGGCGCGCGAGGAGATGCGATGATACCGGCTCCAGAAGTTGCTCCGTATTGATCACGGACCCTAGGGGGAACTTTCTTTAAGGGTTCGGGGGGGCAAGGAAAGAGAAAAAAGAAAATAGAAACGGGGGTCAGAGGTGAATCCTCAAAAAAAAAATCGTTGGAAAATGGGAATGGCAGAGGAGGGGAGATTTATCTCCGGAAAGAGGGGAGTAGAGCTAGCTTTGGTTTGATAAGGGAAAGGGAGGAGGAAAAGTAACAGGAGAACTTGGGAAGTTATAAACCAAATTCAGCGACAGCGCGGGGGAGGAGGGGGACATATTTCGGAAGACTCACACCTACGAAGGGTTACAAAAGAAAGATTAGGCGGCAGCCAAATCCTGAATCAAGTCTCCAGGGGGACCTGGGGAAGAGCCTGCTCTTCACCGCTAAAGGAAAAGAGAACAGATAAAAGTGAGACACCGCAAGAGCCCTGATGCAAGAGACTGATTCTTGTGTGAGGGAGGCGGAGATCGAACGGGGAAAAAAAAACTGGATTCTCCAATAAAACCTAATCGCGCCGAAGGGCTCAGATATTCGGCGGGTCAGAGTAAGGGGTAGCTTCCAACATAAAGAAGAAGGAAAGAATTCGTGCGTCAATTGGGAAGAAAGATGGCAGTTGAGAATGGAGGATTTCAAGCTGAGGGCAGGGGGCGTCGAAAAGGGAGAGGGGGAAGGGGGGAAAAGAACCCGTCGCGCTCAGAATTCTCGCATGAATGGCGCGTAGGGGGGGAAAAGGAAGAAAGGTGAGGGGAGTCCGCTGGGAAATCTTCTTTAGTCCGTTTTGGGAGAAAAGGGGGGAAAAGGAAGAAACTCTTTCAGGGAGGCTGGGGGGGGGGGGGGGGGGAGGAACTCTTGAGTGTGTCAAGGGGACGGTGGCGCACGCGGCCCTCGTCTGGCATTGAGGAGAGAGAAAAAACAAAAACAAGGGGGGAAAAGAGAGAGTCGTCCTGCCAAAAGATGTACGCGGCGGAGGAAGGACAAAGCCACACTAGAAGCGAGACCCAGCAGGTCTAGCGAGGGAAGGGAAAAGGGTGCGAACGGCCAAAACCCGACAGAAACGGGTAACAGACGTGCCCCTCTAGAAAAAATAAAAAGGAGGAGCGGTACAAAGAAGATGTCGGCGATCGAAAAAGGGAGAAAAGGCAAACTTTATGAATCGAAGGGACTTAAAGAGGACCTTCTTACCGTAAGGACATAAAGCGGCCCGGAACCAAAGTAAGCAAAGAAAAACACCCTTTCCCGGGAAGTTAAAACACTAATTCTGCAGGAAACGACGGAGTTATTTGAAAGTAAAGAAAGGAGACGGCCCTAATATCTCAAAACCTCTCGAGGGAAGAGGAGGAGTGAGAGGCTCGAATCCAAGTACTCCATCTATGAATCAAAGGAATATAAGCGAAAAGATCAAGGGAAAAGAGTGCTTCTTCCTGCATTATCATTTCGGACTTTGCGGCGCGCTCGACGGGAAAAAAAGTTAAAAAACCGCGGGAGCCGGCTCGATGAATACAAGGGGTTTCGTTGAAAAAAGCGCGATATCAAAGGAGCCGCGCCAGTTGAAGAGGATGATTCAAACTCCGGAAAGGGAATCAAAAAAGGAAGAAATCATTAGGGTAAAGGGGGAAGCGAGGCTGAAACAATCAAGCTAGGTTCATCTCTAATCGGATAAAGGAACCATCCTCAAGGACCGCTGCCCCAAAAACAAAAGAAAAAAAAAAAAAAAACCCAAGGAAAAGAACCGACAAGAAGCGAAAGGCTTTGGGACCTTGAAAAAAGAGTGCGTTGACTGGAAGGTACGAAAGGTTCAACCTAATGCCGTGTCAGCTCGGAGGGTGCCCAGAAGGAAGCAAAAAGAAAGAATGGCCAGTGGGGGACGTTAAACGACGTTCTTGGAAGCAAACCGCTGCCAGGAAGGCCGGAAAAAGATAGGGAGGAAAATCCGGTCTCGCAGGGGACGACGATGGAGGGGGGGAGGCTCAAAAAAGGTTTAAAGCTGGAGGTCGCGGAGGACTTGTGGCTTAGCAGGGGGAAAAAAGACCCCCTTGAAAAACGTAAAGAACACCTTCTAAATGGACGATGAGGGCTTGGCTCCTCATATATTGTTGCGAGAAAGGACATCATCCGGGAGTGGAGAAGGGAAGTAAAAACCTCCGCAAAATAAAGAGACGTCGAATAATACCTCTATAGGACTCTGGGAAAAGAGGAAAAAGGATAAGGATCCAAAACAGGAGGAAAGTTGAGTCAACATTGCAAGGGAAAACCCATTCCGCCCAACCCTATAGCGATATAAATGGCACCCTAAAGAAATGAAAGAGGGTAGGCGGCTGCGCGGGGGTTAACTCTTTACCAAAGAGTACCTTGGATGTGGGTTAATGGGGGAATAAAGGGTTATCCCTTACTTCGGCCTACGGCACGATGGTACTATCCTAAAAAAAGGGGGGGGGCGCAGGGGCAGGGGAGAACGAAATTGGCGGGTTTGGTTGTACCACCAATACTAAGTACATGCGAAGGAAAAAACCTCGGGGTAGGAGAAAAAAGAGAAAACGCTCTCACAAAGACGCAACCCTACAAAAGAAAATGACCGGCGTCATGAAGGTCCGGGAGTTGTGGAAAGCTAATTTTACAAATAGGGAAGTGACGTCTAAACATCAACAAGGGGGGATAGAGGGAGGAAAAAACTTCGCTTGTCATTCGCGTCACGGAAGAGACAGAGGAACCAAAAGAGAAGAGGAGTGGGTCCGGTGGAGAGTGTCGCCGGCCAAGCGGGAGTAAGCATCGCATCGCTTCAGGAGTAAAAAGGAAAAAAACCCTACCCCGATAAGCCTACGAATACTGAACTATCCAAAAAGGGGGGAGAAACAAACCGGAAACCGCGATACCCTAAACTGCCTCAAGGAGCGCCGGTCTGCTTCAAAAAACAGAAGCTGGGGAAAGGGGGGCCAAAGCAGGGAAAGAACAACAAAGCCTCAAATAGGAGTACCACGTCCTCATCTTTATGAGGGAAGAAGATGAGGGAGAGGGAAGCTGCTCCCAACACGGCGTCCCCTATCTGAGGAAAAGTCCGGGAACAATGGGCTCTCGTAATGATGGTGCTGAGGAAATTTAGGGTTTGTTGGTTTCAGGACGGGTATCGTCCCAAGTTAAGAAATGAAGACTTGTCAAAAAGGCAAGATGGTGCGCACGGAGGGCGGGGGGGCGTGTGATCACTACGACTGTGAAAACAAGAGTGAACATGCGGGGTTCCGAAGAAATCTATAAAAAATGGAGAGAACCTATTCGGGGAAGAATGGGGCCCGGAAGAGAGAGTGATTGCCCGGAAAACAGAAAGGAAGAAAAAACCCCCGGGACCAAGGCGCAACCCCCCGCAAGGGGGACCTCCCCAGCCCGGGTAAAGGACCAATACGGGGGGGGAGAGGTGCGCTTCATTCGCAAGATCAAGAGAGAGCACAACAAAAAGGGAGGGGGGGGGGAAAAAAGAGAGAGAGTGGTGAGAATTTTTACGAAGAGTCAAAAAAACGGGAAGGGGGTCCATACCCGGGTCCGGGGAGTGTCCTTAAGAAAAGGAAAGGAGGGGGGACCCGTTTTTTTTGGTACGGACCTATGGGGGGCGGAGTCTCTAGGTCGTCGGAGAAGAAGCAGAGGGCAAAAGACGGTGCTATGGCGGAAAGGAGATGCATTAGAAAAGGCGGTAAGACCCAACTCAGGAACCGAAAAAAAGGAAGCTTACCCGCACTCTCCGCCGCCGTTCCGAGAAAAAAGCATTGGAAAGGGAGGGGAAGGGGACGACCGTTACCCCAAACCAATAATTCAAAGTCGAGAAAGCCTCTGGGTGGGAAGAGCGACCAGCGAAGCCAGGGGGACGCTAAACGGGGTAATGCAGGGGAAAGATAAAGTTAAGTCGCAGCGACGAATCTCTTCCTTCTGGGAGGCGTGTCGTTTTGTATAGGGGGGGGGGGATGCGGTGTGGATGCCGGCGCTGGGGAAGTTGCCACTCCTTTGGTTCAAGGGGGTGAAAAAGAGGACCAAAAAAAAGTAGCATAACGAGGGGGAGGGGGGTGTATGTCCGGCGAAGTATTGCTGGACTCGGTGGAGGAGAGGATAGTAGTAAGAGAATAGGGGTAAAAGATGGGGCATATAGGAGAGCAAAGTATCCTAGAGAGAAACCGGGCTTGGATGCGCGAAGCTAAAATGCTGGAAGGAAAGGGAGCATGCTATCCAGTGACGAGGGAAAGGCGGAAAAGGGACATTAAAAGAAGAAAAATGGAAATGGGAGCGCGAGTAAACGGACCCATAAATTTGAAAAGATTGAACACCCAACAGTTAAAAAAAAATGAAAGGACAACGTAGGAGGGGGGGGGTGTTTGGTTGAGTTCCGGAGGGTGAGAGAGGGATCGTCTGGACCGAAGCTCCTAGCAGGGGAGAAGAGAAAAAGGTACAACAAAAAAAAGGGGGTCGGGAGCGGGGCGCCAAGGGGGGAAGACGTCCCGGGGTTAGAAGAATGAAAAAAAAGACGTCAGGTGAGGATCCCCAATGAAATGAAAATTGGTCCCAGAGGGTCCGGTAACAAAGGGAAAAAAGGAAGCAGGAAGCCAGGAAGGTGCCCAATTCGGGGAGCCTGGGTTTGGGGCGGGTGGGGGGGGCAGGCCGACACGGAACATTGCTTGCTTACGAAGAAGGATTACGCGAGAAAGGGAAGATAGAGGCTTAACGACGGCGGGCCTTGATGGGGGGCAGGGACGATCTTGAGAAAGGGGGGGAGAACGGTAGGGGAGTAATTGGTCTTCCAACTCGGAACATTTTCTCTGCCGCCGGAAAGAGGCAAAGTTACAGGGCTTTTCACGGGGGGAGGGCATCAAATCAGTAACTCAAAAATCAAGGGTGGGGGGGGGAAAGGAGAAACTAGGGAAACCCGGGTGATGCCTCAAACATATCTGCAGAAAACCGATGGGTTTCAATAGAGAATCCGGAATCGTGGGGGGAGAAACAGCTCAGGGGTAAGGACCCAAAAAAAGGGGAACTGCTTGAAGGTTGGGGGTCAGGATGCAAGTCACGGAGCGAGCGATCGAAGAGTGGAAGGG
>Ga0179593_1587864_pt1 | contig 25231 bp, 31 predicted proteins | sample CZODoug2_1_08_16_FD_185931 | JGI IMG/M metagenome (GOLD analysis project Ga0179593, IMG submission 185931) | Vadose zone soil fungal communities from Angelo Coast Range Reserve, California, USA - CZODoug2_1_08_16fungal (PacBio error correction) | ecosystem: Environmental > Terrestrial > Soil >...
GCCGTATCGCCGTTGAGGAGGCCGCTCGAATTGAGAGGAAAGACTGAAGTTGCCGGGTCGAGAAATAAATAAAAGTGCCAGGGGGAAAAGGGCCAGTCTCGGCGCCCTCCATAATGCGCCTTCGGGGGACCGTTGGAACGAACACTCTGGTCTGGGAAGTGTCGGAGTTGTCCCAGATCCACCCGGTTGCGGAGAGCGTCAAGGCGAAGAACACCGTAAGCCGTCAGCATCAGGGGAGGGCACGGTTCTTTATAGAACGGGTCGAAGATCACGTGCCGTTGCTGGTTTCTCGACCATGATAGGGCGTGGATTTCCGACCGTAACAGGAAAAAGGTTACCAGAAAGGGAAAAGAAAGATGCGGCGCTTGGGTTCCATTTTTGTGAACAGGCCACAAAACGCCGTTGGTGAAGAGTGCTTTCTAGGGACCGGGGTGGCGGGACGGACCACAGGAACATGGATGCATGGAAGGGAGAGTTGTTCTAAGTCAGCATTGGGTTTGCCAAGAAAGGGGAAGGCGTCGGCCATAAGAATGGCTGAACCGGCAAGTGCTCCGTGCAACGAAGCCAAGGGCAAATTGCCCGACAGGAGTCCGAGTAGAGCGTTCGACGACGTGGCCATGTTACGACCGAAGAAGTTAGCCTCTGGGAAAAGTTGTTGGTCAAAAGGTTGATCATACTGAGGGAACGGGCGACGTCCGTGGAAATAGGTGAGCACATCGTTGGGGCAGCGACTGTAAGGGAGAGTCGCGAGGGGGAGGGGGCACTGTGCCGACCGTTGGGGGGGAGGACGACGACTCTTAAGGAGGGAAATATCGGCGAGTGGGCCAAATGTTGAGCCTTGGAGGGGGGGCAGACTGATATGGCAGCCCTTCTGCACTGATAGGAACAACGCCGCCGCTCAAGGAGAATGTAGAAGGGCCCGGCTACGATGCCTAAGTGACTAATGTGGGCGGTCCCGGTATTGGCTGATTCCCGCACCCGGATCCGATTCTCATGGGGGAAACAGAAACAGCAAAGCGAACTCAGAGAGGGAGGAGGTGACGGGGACGCCAAAGGGCTATTGATGACAGGCGCGAGGGGGGTTGGAGATTCGACGAAAAGGATATAAGGGACAGCTGGGCGCTGGGCGTCGCGCGGGGGGAATCAAACTACGCATGTCTTAAGAGTTTCCCTTCCTGGATGCTGATTATCAGGGGAATCGGGCTGTTAGTCTAAACCCCTCGACAACTATGCGTGCGCCGCCATCCTAAAAATGTTGCCGAAAAGTCTCGTTCCAGTAAATGAAGACTTTCTAATTGGTTCATGGGCAGGGGTTGACGTGATTAAAAAAAGGTGGGGCGGCGACGGAAGACTCGTCAGACGAGCATTGGTCAGGGCGCCGGTTTGGTGGGGATCTTACCCTATGTTAGTAATGAAGTTTTGCACGCGGGGCGGGGGAGAAGGTAGCTTGGCAGAGATTGAGGAGGCACAATGGCGCGTAGAGGGGGGAGTATACAGTCCCTCGGGAACGCGTACGTGGCGCCACCTGAAAGGTTATCCTCTATTGGATGTATCGGAGTGTTGTGCTTGGAGTGAGACGGGCGAGGAGGTCAAATATTTGCAGTGCGGGGAATGGCGTATACGTCAGAAAGGTGCCCACGATTCCTGGAGGGCAGCCGTTCCAAGGGGTCGAGACTCCGGACGTGGGGGGAGAAAGGGGGAAAAACCTTTCTGGTTCGAAAGACCTACGTTCTGGCGGCATAGCGGAAAAACAAAAAAAACGGAGGAGTAGAAAGAGTCAACGGGATGGGGAACAGCAGTTTTGCCTTCGAAAGGTCCGGAGTCTCAAAAAAAAGGGGGGAACTTCGCAAAGCTCAAGGGTGGGCACCCAGGCTCGCAAGGGAAGCGCTCATCCAGCGCAGGCAAAGGGATTTGCACTCTCTCCACATACATCCATCCAGCCCAACCCTAGGGATAGGGCGGCAAAAAAGGTGGAGACCCGGAGGTCCCGAGGTCTACATCCCAAATCAATCGAGAGCGGCCCCCCAAAAATTGTGCCGCCGGCAAAAAATAAGTGCCAAGAAGAGGAAAAAGGAGCACGTTAGGAACCAAAGCGCCTCGGTCAAAAAAGCTGGTGTACTAAAAAAAAAACCGGCATCCCCAACTGAAAGATGGCCTCGATTAAGGTGGTTCCGTCTCCTCACAGCAGAATCAAACGTCAACCTAGGAAGTGCGGGAAGGGAATCCCACATGAACCATTCGAAGTTTAAGGAGGAGGTTTAGGCGAAAATCCCTGGCCGAGTAGAGGCACGCATAGTTAGTGCGAGGTGAATAAACTCGCGGCTTGGAGAAAGACCACTTATAGAAAGACAAGAAAAGGAATACAACGCAGGTTAACATGGGGTGAATTTCATTGCAACCGCGCTACCCCCAGCCGATCCCTCTTATCTCCTATAGGAACTTTCTACATCAAAAAAAGCTCGAGCAGGTCAGGAGTAGTGAAGGGAAATGGAACTAATTCGGTGAGAAAGGACGAATGGTTCCGCGTTCTGTCTTGGGAGCAAACGCCTATCCTGTTGGGAAGAAATCAGACATACCTGAGGCGAACCGTCCCCCATTAAAAGTCGGACCGCACATCCGCCATACCGAAATTCTCCGTGTCAGCGGCTGTTCCTTTTATCTCGAGGGGCAGAATTTCACCGAATCCAGAACTCTGAAAGCGAAAAAAAGTGGGCAACCCTCGAAGTTTGGCTCGCAATTCCAGCGGAGTAGTCAGCAACAAACGTCGGCAGGGAAACAGCACCTCCGAAAGTCAAGTGCCGCAGAACCAAGAGGTTGCGCACCTAGACTACTAAAACGTACCCGGCCAGAATCGGGACAACCTGACCACAAGGAAGGGCAACCCGGCTTCTAAACGGACTCAAAATGGAAATCTATTTGAAGTCGATGCTGGAAGACTAAACTCCGAGTCCCAGTGTCGGGCAAGGGGAACCAATCTTCTTATCGTTGGCAATAGGAGGTCACTACACGGTCTATCTCGAGCCAAACTATATCCCCCTTCTCAAGTTCTCCTTGGAGAGACCAACCTCCGAATAAAAGGGAATGAGCCAGGTCAGCCCTGATAGGGAAGGGCAACCAGCCCCCCCAGCGGCCCTCACTAGAGCCACCAACTTCTTAAGTTGTTGGAAAATGGGACTACCAAAGGCCTGCATGCTAAAAGAAGCGCTGGAACGTCAAATGCGGCGGACCTGTCTAAAAAGACAACCTATACTGTCAGGATACACAAGAACAAAGGCACCATTTTGGATAGATACACGATATAAATAAGGAAGGCCTATCCTTCTGCTAGCGTGATTGACAGGGAGTGGTCTTAAATTAGAGATCCTCCCAAAGAGAGGGCTACAAAAGAACTCTGGCGCAGAAGCTCAACGTATTTTCCAACGGAAGGAATGCTCCAGCTGGAAGGGCGCCTGACGGAAGCCAGGAAAAAACTACCTGAAGGCGGGATATTTTCCTCGGGACCGGCCACTGAGGGAAAAACGGACCTCAGAGACGGCCTCACCCAAAGAGGATTACTGCACCAGCAAGAAAAACAAACAACAACTGATTAGAAAGAGAAGGATATGTTTGCCGGGGGTAGAGAGAGGGGGACCAGCGAGAAAGTGAGAGTCAGTCGAATGGCCTTTAAAAGAAATAAAGGCCCCAAGGAGGGGGGGGAAAGAAAAGAAAAAAAAGGGGAGTCGCAGAAGAAACGAAGAGATGGAGAAATTCGGAGAGTTTGTTAAACTACTAGAAATCTGGTCTGAGCGTTTCACGAGGGGTATCCCAAGCAAAGCACGGGGGAGGGGAAATTCGGAGAAAGACACGAAGAAATCCAAGAATTCAGCCTCAAGAAGGACTGGTAATTTCTCCGGGAAAAAAAAAGCAAAGGGGGGTGCCGTTGAAAAGGGGTGTAAAGGGGACATGATGTGGCTTTTGAAGTGGTTCGTACGGACCGAAGACCAGGTTTCCGTTCCAGGGCAGATCAGTAGAGCATAGGACGGGGGGGGGGTAGGTTGTCCGTTGGGGGGGGGAAAAAGTAGACCACGAATGTGGCGAGCGTGAGAAAGACCGGGGTGGTCGGGAAGTTTGAAAAACTACCTGTGACTTGAGGGACTATTTCCGGGGGGATCAAAAGAATGCAGCATTGGGTTTGAAGATCTTTTAAAGGCTTCTTCTGGGAAAGCGGATACCTTTTCTTCTCATTAAAATCAGGGGGGGGCAGGGCACTGCCCGACAAAAGCGCTTCTTATCGCAGGTAAGAAGCAGAAGGGCAATAGCGGGAATTTCAGGGGGAAACGTACTAAGTTCTCCGGGGGAAAAGGCAGTTTTTTTCATTGGGGTGGGTATGACTGGACGGGCGGAAAAGTGATGTTGAGTCAGAAAGTGTTTCCCGGGGGCACTGACTTGTGCGGTCTTTTCAGGCTTTGCCTACCGGGTGGAGAAAATAACTAGAGGAAAGCGAAGGAGGAGAGGTGGGCCACAGGGGAAGCTTTTTCCGTACTGGGGAGGGATGGCGGCGGTAGGACAACTGAAGAGGACAACGACGTCCGCTAAAACTGAAATTTATACTGGGTCTGGGCCATTTGCTCTAAGGAACGCTAATGTTGTAAGAAGACGGTAGTTTGAAGGAATTGAACTGCTTCCGACAAAAACACCGTGGGAGGAGAAGTTAAAAAGGAAAGTCTTAACAAGAGGGGTGAGCGGGAAAAGGTCGGAGAAGATAGAATACGAGTACCTAGGGAATGATTACAGGCGCGATCCAGGGGGGGGAGATGTCGAAAACCTATAGGGATAAGCGAGGGGCTCTTTTGCGGAAGAGAGTTTGCATTCAAAAAAGAAAAGAAAACTTGGAGTGGGCTGGAATAAGTGCTGGTAGTTATCAGGGGGAAATCCATCTGTAGTAACAACTCGCACCAAAAAAGAGGGCAGGAATCCACAAGACCTCTGTCAGGGAGGGGGAGCATGAAAGGCGTGAAAGACCAGAACGATAAGGAAATGGGGCATGGTGGAATGGGGCAGCGAATCACGAGTGAGGGAGGACTTCTTTTTGGGGCTGTCTACGGAAGAAAAGAGGAGAGATAGAAATTGAAAAGTTGGGGAGGCCAGGTTTTGGACCCGAGGGTAGTGGGAAGGAGGGAGGGGCTCTGAACGGGAGAGAATAGGGGTCTCTTCTGGGGGGGTGAGGCGGCAACAATGATATTGATTTGGTAGTTAACGACGGGAACGCTGAACGGGGGCCAAAACAAAAACAAGAGGGTTGGGCGGGGTATCGGGGGGGGGCTGGATGAAAAAGGGGGAGGGCAAAATGCTGGAAGCGATGGATGACAGGGATGAGGAAGGCCTGGGACACAGAAGGGGGAGCCGTTCCCCATTAGGGAAAAGATACGGACGTTGGCTACGGGCGGCAGGAAAGGAGTCAAGGAGGGGGGAATCTCTCTACAAAACGTAAAAGAGAGATATGCCGCAAACGCATGAGGGAGAACCATCCATTTTGTGAAAAAGGCGCCAACTTCGGAGTGAGAAAAATATTGGAAAAAAAAAGCTCGAAAAGCTCAGCACGTATAATTCCGCGCAGCCCGCGTCCAAGCCGCCACGTCTCGAAAGCAAAAAAAGACAGATACAAAAAGAGGGAGACAGTCTCCGTGGAAAGAATCGGGGGACCTAGGGGAAGAAGGAAAAAAAGAATCTGAAAAGGAGCAGAAGGGAAGAAAATCTCTGCCAAGCCGGGAGTCTCTTCAAGAGCCCCAGCGACCGTCGAAAAAAGTAAAAAGCCCCGGGTAACAGGCAGCCCCAACTGGACCAAGGGGGACGATTATGTTGGACTAACCAAAAAAGAGTCAACTCTTAAGGCATCCCATTCAAAGGGCTTATGGGGTACTGGAATTGCCGAATATGGCAACATCCCTGTGGGGAAATGGGCGGGCTTCAAGGGTTAGTGTGGAAACAAAATAAGAAGGCTGGCCAATGATAACTCCCTAAAAAGGACAAACGAAAAGGTAAGACCGGAGTAGGGGGGGTGGAAGGGAAAACCTCTCGACCAACGATAGCCTATCCCGGACCTAAAGTTACGTGGAACCGGGAGACCCAAAAGGGAAAAAAACCGGGATGAGATCGACTAGTAGTCTCGAAGCTGTTGGAAGCTCGATGGTTTACGCTTGGGGGGGAGGGCAACTTGATCCTCTCCTATACAAGAAGAAAGAAAATCAAACAAGACGGCAACTAAAAGAAAGTTGAAAGACAAAACAGTCCGGACCTCGGTCGTACCGCCAGCACGAGATGAGAAGTTTCGTAAGGGAGATGGGGATTTTATCTAGCAGGGGAAGAAGGACCAAAGTCCACCTCAGGGAAGTCGAAGACCAAGCCTGTGCCAATCGCCGATATTGATCGAAATTAAGACGGGGAAATCAAAATGTAAGGAACATTACCAGAAAAAAGGCTCCTCTCAGAAAAGCAAGGGAGCCACCGATGTGCGAGAAAAGAGTCCCGAGAAAGTCCAGAATCTCATGAAAACACCTTGACAAAGACCCCCGTCACCGAAGGAAAGGAGGACAATTGGAGAAAGGAAGGGAAAGATGATCGAGGCTTAAACTCTGACGATAACGAGATGTCAAGGAGGGAAAGGGCACAAAGTTGCTTATCTGGAGGGGGGAGAAACGACACGGTCTAAGGCCTGATCCACAGGTACCTAAAATCAATGGCAATGAAGGGGAAAACATCGACACTCTGAAAATCCATTTCACCATTAAATCTGTTCAAAGCAAAAGAAAGGGAGAGAAAAGCACTCTCGCAAGGGAGTGTCTACGTGGGGGTAAAAAATGGGTCAACTAAAAAAAACTTAAAGAGAGTCGGGACGGAACGGTTCCGGAGGGGAGGGGGGAGAAATCCAATCCAAAGAAAAAGGGGAAAAAAATAATAACCAATTATCTAGGACCCTGAGAAAGATAAAGGGCCCTGCCGACCTGATGCGTCGAAGGCTTTGACTAGCATTGCGATGATCCGCACCAGGAAAGGGATATCATGGAAACCACGCCACTCGAGACTACCATGCTTTCCAAAAAGAACAAACGCATCTAAGGAGAAAGGGGTAGGGGGGGGAGACGGAAAGGGGAGCCGAATCCGGATGGGGGTTCTCTCGGCCACGGACACTTCGAAAAAAATGAGAGCGAAACCCTCCAACTGCGATAGGGGGGACAAACATCTCTCGCCAAAACCAGGATTAGGGGGGGGGTATAGGAAAAAAAAAGTAGAGACCTGGGGAGTGGAAGGCACGATTGAGAGTCCATTTGGGGAAGGTGGGGAGGACAGTAAGATTTCCTGGGTGGTCTTAAGGGGAAAAGAAGGGGTCCCGTCCGCACGGGGCTGGAAGCAGTTTGGTACGTTGATCGGGATCGGAGCCAGGTGCGGAGTTGGAAACATTATCCATCCGTTTATGGAGGGGCAATAAAAGCGAAAACCAAGAAAGGGGTACATGAAAGAGGGAGTAAAAAAAGGAAGGGCCAGGGCTTTATATTTAGAGGGGTCGAAGATCCCTTGGGAAGGGGTCATGTTGTAAGGGAAATGATATGTTGCTGGGGGATGTCTACAAGCCAGGAAAAAGTTCGTGAACCGCCAAGGCAGGAGGTAAGGTGGGAAAGCCATTGGACTGGCACCAAGGAACGGTTGTGTCCGTAGCAGGGGAGATTACAGGGGGTGGAACCTATGTTCAGTGCCTGCTTAGTCAGGGGGAGGTGGGTTCTCTCCCAAAGTGGAAGTTGGTTGGCCAGATCGGTTTACGGCTTCAATAGGAAGGAGGAAAACTTGGGGGAGAATATTCACGAAATAAAGTGGGGTTCTTGGGGAAGACTGGGTACAGTCTATCGTAAGGTTCAAACATCGATGGCCATCGTACGGGGGAACGAACATTTAGGCACAGCGGTTCACTTCAGGACAAGGTTGTCTAGGAAATTCTTTCTGGGGGGCGACGTCTTGGTAGAGTTGGAGCAAAAGGGGGGTAACGAGGGAAACTGACTGTGATAGCGCCGTGAGGTGCTGTGGGGGAACTCCCGGGTTGTACGAAAAGACGAAATCTAATTGAAAGAAGCGGGACGATGTTGCCAACAGGGTAATCTTTCCTCCGTGGCAGGAAATGGCGGCGGTTCCCTTCGTTCACGGAAAAGAAAGAGTGACAAAGGAGGACGGTCTTGCCAGGATGCTGAGGACGAAAGGGGGTGAGAAGGGGTGGCTTTCGCCAGGGGGTTGTCTTATTGCTGCAGGAGGCCGCACCCGGATCTTCCGTCAGTGAAAGCGGAACAGCGAGCGTCCAGAAGAGTTCACTCCACGATATAAATAAGCCTTCATAATGATTACGGAAAGGGAAAAGTTGGGGGGGGGGAACGGAAAGAGAGGTATCAGCGGATAAGGAAGGGGGCGTCGCCGCGGGTGGAAAAGAAAAACTAAAAGGGCATGAACTACGTAAAGGAATGCATGAAAATGGAGTTATACATGCCGCTCAAGCCGCTATGAAGGGAGTACTCCCTCAAAAGGAGTGCCTCCGGAAAGCAGGCCATTTATGTCTATATGTAGCGTTCCTTCCATAACGAAGGAAAACTGGAGGGGGGTTGCATGGGGCCAAAAGGTGGGGGAGGCGGGGTTGGGGGAAAAAGGAAAAAGTTCAATAGGAGCGAGGCAATGGGTCCCGGGGGATGCCGTTTTTGGAGAGGGGAAAAGAGTGTAGGAAGGAGTTGTCGCTTGCGCAAGGAGGACGGAACGGAGGAGAGCAGTTAGCTGGTCAGACTGGGAAAGGGGGGGAGAGGGAGGGGGGGGAGTTAGGGGAAACGCGGAACCTTCTCACCGGGGGGGGAAACGCATATTTTTTCTGGGTCGGGGGGGGCTTGTTTCATCCGTGAAGAAGGAAAAATCTTTGGCCAGTGGCGGAGGGAAGGATGGGGAAGGGATGAGAAGGGCCCAAAAAGAGCTGGGGTCTATAACATGAGTGTCTGGTCCAGGAGTGACGACGCAAACCTGTGGAGAAGCTATCACAGGGGAAACTTGGGGCAATCTCAAAAAGAAAAACAAGGAGGTGCACAGATATAATGCACCACTGTTGATTTGAAGTCGAAAAGGAAGGAGTAGAAAGCATGTGACCAAGAAAGCTCAGAATCGTGTTAAGAGAAACACGTATCCGCCATTCAAAAAGAAAACGGAGGAAAATATGGGGGGTGCCCGCTCTCCGAGACCAGCCCAACCCCTACAATAAAAAAAAAGCGGATAACCTTCAGAAAACGTCCGCGGGTTTCCCTAGTGATTGAATAACTACCAAAAGAGCTCTCTTTTTTAAGAAGGGTCAAAGCAGAGAATCTCTCTTTCAGAAGGAACCGATAACTCGAAAGGGAGTTGCAAAAGAGCATCGCCGAAAAAGCCCATCCCCTAGGTGAAAAAAACACGGCAGCCCCAAAACAAGGGCGTAGAGGAGACGATGAGGGGCCGGGAAAAAGGAAAAAAAGCAGAATCATTCAATCATTAGAGGGAAACCTGAAAAAGGAAAAATTCTGGGGGACATTACGTTCTTGAAAGGAGGGAAAAATTTGGCTAAAAAATCCGCAGAGGGATGTCGTCTGAAAATCATAGTTGAAGGTGCGATGTGAAGGAAAAGTAGAGGAGGGAAAGAGGCCAAATCAGCAAGAAATTCATTCAAAAGGCAAGGTACGACATGATATTTTGGGGGGAAGAGAAAACTCTCTACAAAAAAGCTCGATCCCGAGGCAAGGATTGCACTTTTTCACATGAAAAAAGGAGCGCGCCTTCATAAGGAAAGGACTAGGGAGAAAAAGTTAAAAAAAAAGGGGGGAGACTCGAAAGGTGACGCCACTTTTGGCTGTCTTTGGGGGGGAACCTCTCCCTATCCAGGGTGAAAACAGGATCCACTAGGGGGGCGTCCTACCTCGCAAAGGGGGGAACATTCAGAGCGAGGGGGGGGAAAGGAAAAGGGAAATACGTGGGAAATAGGGGGGACGGGGTTAATTGGGAGATATCAGAGGGCACCTCCTCCATCTAAGGAAAGACGTAAAGCTAATCAACCTAATGGGAAACTCGTGCTCGAAAAGGAAAACGTGAGAGCAAACTTTTCTGCAAAAGGAAAAAAAACCGCAGGAAGCAGAACAGTCATAGGAGGTAAGCAAAAAAACAAGGTCTCACCTAGACACACAAGAATCAAAAATAAAGCAAAATCTGAAATTAGAAAAAACGTGCCCCAAAACGAGGCTAAGAAAGTAGGAAACTGGGAGAGGGGAAACAAGGAGACCCGCTCTAAAAAAGAAAATAATCGATGGATTGGTAGGAAAGGACTAAAAAAAATGAGCTGGACAGACGGAAGACAAGAATGCGGATGCCGACACTTTAACCGATCTGGCAAAAAAAATGAGATCGGGGAGACCACGGAAGAGAGAACGAAGGGAAAGACCGGGGAAAAAAAAACGACCCCCACCGTAAGAGGGAATCAAAAAGAGGAACAACGGCCGTGGGGGGCAACTTTTTTTGGATCAAAAATGGATCCCCGACAAAAAGAGAACTAGAGGGAGCTGGGAGACCTTTTCTCTGAAAAGAGACCAAATCCACCTATCCTGTAACCGTAGAAAAAGGCAACGGAACCATTGGGTCGACCCTGGAGGAAAGAAAAGAACTTCCCAAAGGTCTTCTTAACTTCGTTATAAAGGGCTGTTGGGCTTCGCGTTCGATAAAAAAAGGATGTATCATGGGACACAGAAACTCTGCGGACCATCGGGGAGAAAAGTAGTCAAGCCTAAGGCAGGGATGTCGGAGAAGGAAGGGTCAAAGTCAGGGGAGAGGGAGGTTCCTAAAAAAAGGACAAGTAGTACGATCTAAATTAGGAGGACCTAAAAAAAAAAGGAGAGGAAAGAATCGGTAGACACAAAAAAAGGTTAGGTCTTAATTAAAAAGAGGGGGGACCTAATCCTCCTGGTGGAGGGGGATGAAAGGAAAGTGAGAGTCGCTTCTAATGGGTGGGGTCCGTCTAGAAAAGGTGGCAGGATTTAAAAGGGAGGGAAATAGAGCCCTCCATCCAATTTCACCGGGGGGGACGTTGAGCACGGTCTGAGACAGTGGCGTGATGAAGAACATGAGGTTGGATTGGCTAGAAATGCGATACCCCGAAGTGGAAATCCACGCCGTTAGAAAGAATGGGGAGGGATATTGCAAGGTTCGAAGAGCCAAAATGTCCGGTGCTTGGGACTTCCTTTCACTTATGGATTTGAGGAGGAAAAACGTCAAAACTTTGAAAGAAAAATAAGGGGCAAGAGCTGCAGCGCGGGTTGGAGGTTGAATTGGAATGGTCCACCACTTAGACCGAGTTGGGTGCAGAAGACCGATCGAGGAAAGGGGGTGCGGTGAAAGAGGGCATTGCTGACCTTGAGGGTCCGAGTGTAGGGGGGCTAGCCCGATTCACGTGGGGGGGGGGTGGAAGAGGGGGGAAAAGGCGGAGGAATAGAATGGGAAAAAAACCGTTTCGTGCTCCGGCAAAAGATCAGAAGAAGGGACCTTGCCCGACATGACATTCTATGCTTAAGGGGAAAGCATCTGAAGGGAAAGAAGGGGGAAATTTCCACCTGGAAGAAGGTCGGGAAGGCAAGGTTGGGGGGGGCTCATTCAGGGGCAGGAAGGCGAAGGGGATTTTTATAGGAAAGGAGGTGGTGCCTCCAGTCACTGGGGGGGCGGAGGGGGGGGGCTGGTCACTGAATGTTGTATGTAAAAGATGTGGGAAGGAACCCTATGGGGAACAGGAGTGAGGGGCAACGACGTTTTCGCCCTGTGGAGCGTGTGCCCTTTCAAAAGAACTAAAGGAAGGCCGGCAGGCCCGGGGAGGGGCTAAGACCGGAGAATGGAGGGAAAAAGGGACCGACGGTTGCCCGAGAAGGAGTTCAAGAAGGAGTGGGCGGAGGGAGTGACCGAAAAGCAGATGCTAAGCATACGGAAAAACGTACAGGGGGAGCTTAAAACAATTCGTTTTCACCCCGAGAGTCCTAAAAAAGGAGATGATTACATTCAAAAAAAAAAAAAAAAAAAAAAAAAAAAAAATAAAGGGGGGGGGGGAGATTTCACCGTCCAGGTCGAGCTGGGGAGGGAAGCGACGGCATCAAAACATACTCCGGGAAGTGGAGGGTCTTGAAGAGGCGTTGCTGATTAGTAAAGAGATAAAGAAAGGTTGGGGAAAACTCACCTCAAAAGAAAAAGTATGCGGGATCCGCAATCCTCAAAAGGGTGGTGAAAAAAGATAGGGGCCAAGAGAGATCAGGCGAAGGGTGCCGGGTACTCTAATCAAGGGGGAAGGGGATTCGTCTGGAGGGGGCGACGTAACACAGGAAAAGGACAATCTCTATCAAATAATTGGGGGGAGGGAAAGGTTTTTTGAGGAGGGGGGGGGAGGAAGTGGAAGGGGCGCGCGAACGTGCGCGACTAGGCAATGGGGGAAGAGAAAAAAAAAAAGGGGTCGAAAACAATGGCGCGAGCGATTGATTTAGGGAGTAAAGAATCAAAAGAGACAAAACCGGAGCAGGTTTGCCTGCTATTTGAGGGGGTAGAAAAGGGGGGGGTCTTTATGGAGAGAGCTGCGGCACGAGGTGGAAGAGAGGGCGCCGGGGGGCTATACTTTTCACTGTTAAAAAAAAGGAGGAGCGGAAATTCCCCACTGCGGGAAAAAAAAAGGGCGACGGCAAACGGGCTGTTTGAAAAAGGGAATCGGGCAGGAATCCTCTCCAAAAACAAGAGAGAAATAGAGATATTAAGGAGAGTCTGCTGATCGCTTCTAAAACCGTAGGGGGAGAAACAGGCGAGGGGAAAACCTACTGCGCAAAGGAAAAAGCACTTGAAAAAAGGCTCAGCCACAAACCAAGAGCCAAAAGAAAACGAGGGTAAGAAATTTGGAAAGATCCACGTCCCTCCATCAAAACAAACCGAAAATACAGCCAAGGCGGATAGAGAGAAAAAACCGAAGGGAAAAAAGAGGGTCTTTAATCACAGCAAGATCGCAGGGGCCGGCGAGAAAAAATCTCTGCCAACGAAATATCAGAGAAAGAGCACACCTCTCAAAATCCTTGAAAAAAACCAATCCGGGAGAAAAAGCAGAAAAAAAAAACAATTGCTCGAGATAAAAAAAAAGGGAAAGGGTCAAGAAAAAAAAAAACACATCGTGATCGACTTCGAACCATATCCAAGTTATCGAAGGGGAATTGCCTATAAACTGTGGGGGGCTAACATCAAACGAAGGCTGAGGGGGGAACGCAAAGGGGAGAGGTTGAAGACCTCAAGGATGGAGCTATCAACATCAAAGAAAACATTCACAATTTAATAACATGGTTGGGGGGGGGTCGTGCAACCCAAAAGACAGCCATCGCCACCCGGGGGATAACTAGAATAAGCACCCAAAAATCTCGCGAAGGTCCAAGAATTAGAATCGACTAAGAAATAGGGATTGAACACAAGGAGGAGAAACTTGGTGAAAAGAGTTCTGGAAAAATGGGACATAAGGAGTCAAAAAGGTAAAAAAAGGAAGCATCAAAAAAAGAGACAAGCCCACCATTATCGGACCAGGTCAGGAATCATCAGTTGATCAAGGAAGAAGCTACCTGAAAAGGGACATCGGGACCTTCGGAAGTTAGCTATCATGGTCAGGGGGAAATCAGAGGAGAATTCAAGGGAGAGAACTCACTCCTGTTGCAAAAACTACTCCTAGAGTAATTAAAGAGCCTTGAAACAAGTCTGCTGACCAGCACAAGGAAAGCTCAGAGTTCCGAACAACAGATTGAGACACTATCACAACGCTTGCGAGGAAGAAAAGAGGGCTTCAAACTTGACCACACTCTGAAGGCCTTCCAACCGGACGGCGAACTTTAGGGAGCCAGGGAAACAGAAATTCCGATGCTTAAAAAGCGCCTACCCTCTACTGTCGGGCAAGGCAAAAGAGCTGATCGTGGCACTCGGAAAAGCAAGGTCCTAGGCCCTGGACGGGTCCGGGTAACAAGGGAAAAAAATCAATGGGGACAGAGAGTCCAACCTCCGACACTAAAAAGACGCATCCAGGGGCAAGGAAATCGAGTCACCAGCAAGAGGACCGCACTAGAAGCAACCACTTCTTTTTTAGGGGTGGGTCCATGAGGGTAAACAATACCACCAGACGAGGCATTGCTCTCGTCTTGCGCGGTAACGGGAACTTTTGAGAAAAAAAGGGAATCACAAGAAAAATATCGGGATACAACAAAGGAAAAAGGGAAGACGCGAAAATCCGGAAGAATCAGATCAATAACTGGAAATCCTTCTGCTTAATAGTCGTGAGGGAACACGAGGGGGGCTTCGCATTGAGGGAAGACCCATACAAGTCTGGATATAAACAATACTTCCACCTATCGCAGGACCATCTGATACGTAGTTGGGGAAAAAGCAAAGTGCAGAATTGGGGGGGGATTGGGGAGGACCAGTTACAAGCAGGGAAAAGCTTCAAGGGAGTGTAAGACGCCACGGTCCAATTGAGAAGACTCTCATGGGGAGAAGAGGGGGGTCCCTCCAAAGCGGAGATTACGGCCACAAGAAGAAGGCCAACAACAACTAGTATATTACGAAGGGACCGGAGAAAGGGAGGGGGGGGAACTCTGAAGAATCTCTTCTAAGGGGGGAGAGATAAAAGGAAGGGGGGTTGACATTCAAGACCGCCATCCATTGGAAAAAGGGAAGGCTGCCGTGTAAGTGGAATGTCAAAAAAGGAGTTGAGAGGGATAAAGGAAGCAAAGGGGGGGAGGAGAGCGCAAAAAAGACAGTGTAAATCACGCAAAAAAGGGACGGGAACTCTTTGGAGAACGGGTTCGAGACAGTGGGGGAAGGTGGGAATGGGGGGGGGTGAGCACGGTGCCAGGGGGATTGATTTCAAGAAAGAAGCATGTAACTTCAGCCAGAAGATATATCATTCAAGGGGTAGGGGCCATTGGGGGTTTACATGGCCAAAGAACGCCGTGGGTGGCAAAATCGGGGAGAGTAAAAGGGGGTCTTTTGTAATAGGGAAGGGCTGACCTGCTGCAGTAGAGGTTATCCCGAATTCAGGGTTTGCCATGTGGGGACTTCGTCCGCATAGGGAGGAAAAAAAAGGGTCGAGAAAGGAGTGCAACACGAGGGGGCGTTCCCGAAAAAATGAGAGAGTCGAAAAGGGGGGGCAGCAGCGACGTGGCCATCGGGGAGTGAAGGAAGACCGGGTGAGGGAGGGGGGAGGTTGACGGTGTGGGGTAAAGGGGGTGGAAGAGGAGGAAGGGAACTTTCGGAAGGGAAAAGAAAAGGTGAGCAAATGGAGGGGGGTGCCGTCCGTCGAATACTGTGGGTATAGGAAGAAGGGGAGGGGACGGTGCACTACCGGGGGAGGACGAAAAAAATTGGAGCCACTATCGGCGCAGGGAAAAAGGAAGGGGATTAAAAAAAAGCGAAGGGGCGCCTGCAGCTGGCGAGGAATTCGGAACTGATAAAAAGGGAAAAGCGCCGGCCGCTGAAGTTATCGGTCTGTCGGAGAGAAAAGGGAAGCTCATGGTTTCGAAGACGAAAGCTGAATTGCTGCTGAAAACGGAGAGGAAGAGGAGCCTTTAGAAAACGTACCATAGGAAAACAAAAGAGTTCAAGACTACTATTCCTTCGGGATGACAGGCGCGAGAATGGGGGGATTTCGAGGCCTATAGGGAGAAAGAGAGGGGAGGGGAGGGAAAGGGGTGGAAGAAAGCAAAAAGAAAGGTAATGGCGTGTAGTTCAAGGCGCTGTAGTTTATCAGTGAATCAAGCGCGAGTCTTCATCACCGGACGGCACCTCAACTAAGGCGTTGACAACCGGGGATGTTCGGCCGAGAAGTGAATGGAAGACGGGCGACCTGGGGGGAGGGTGATGAAGGGAATCAAGGTGACGTATTCCAAGGGGGGCGGCGACGTAAAAAAAATAAGTCCACTCAGGACTGGTGGGGGGGTTTTGAGCGTCAGGAAGGGGGTAAATGAAAGTGTTCAGCTGGGGGAGAAGAAAGGTACGAGGACACGGTATCTTCTTGGGGTCCTGCTGTCACGAAAATGAAAATTGATTTTTAGGAGCAAGTCAACTCGGAAACTTAAGGGCGAAAAAGGATCAGAGAGATTGGGCTGTATCGTCGGAGGGAGGGAGAAGTTGGAGGAAAATCGGGGACCGGGGGGGATGATGCGGTAATTTCTGATATTGAAGTTGAAAAGAAGATGATAGGGAAAGTTCCCCTGATTGTCTATAAAAAAGGACAGGTGGCTACGTCAACCTGGTTGAAGAGGGGAAAAAGCCAAGGGAGGAAGAGAGAGAAAACCACCAAAAGAGAAAAGAGAGGATTATTCCGCCAGAATAGAGTAGAACAAGACATTTTGGGAAGGGTCGCCAACATTCGAGACCCTCATTGAGAAATCTCAGAATCTTGGAAAAAAAGAACACAGTCCGCCATTCCTCGATCAAATAAAAGGGGGGAACGCCTGCGAAAAGGAAAGCCAGCCCCAACCCAAAAAAAGAAAAAATAAGGATAAACTTCAGGCAGGGGGAAAACCCGTCCGCGTTCCACGAACCAATCCAATCGGGATAAAAATCGGAAAGGGAGAAGCCGCAAAATCTCTGTCCAGCCGAGAGAGGTATTCAGCGGACCGGCAGAAAAGCGCAAAGAAGGAACCACTCAAAATAGGTGTACGATCACAAACCCAAAAAAAGGCCAGGGCGAGAGATGGGCGAGGGGGTTCCGTCTCCGCCAACGTCAACCTCTTGATTCGAGCCGGCATCCCATGCAACCAGTCGAACAGTCTTATCGTGAGAAGGGACGATACAGTGGAGTCTACCCTGCACGAGCTATAAACCGAATTGGAAGGAGGAGTGGGAAAGACTCGGCTTTAAAAAATCCAATGATTAACTCCAGCAAGACAGGAAGAAGAAACAACAAGGTAAGCCAGGGAAGGTGAAAGGGGGGGGGAAAAGAAGCTGAAACGCCCAAAAGCAAAGGGATAAAGATATTTGAGAAGGAACATCTCCCCCAAAAACTTCTCAAGGAAGAATTAGAGAAGGGGGAAGAGTCGGTAGACTAATGCAGGGGGCGAAAAATCGATTGTACGGGGGGGGGGATTGAACTGAGCCTCTTCTAGAAGAGGAAGACAGCAATCAGAAAAGGAGGGAGGTACCTCCAAGTAGGTTCAACAGCTCATGCAGGCCAGACAAGAAACTAAGAGGAACGGCCGACGGTTTCCTTGAGGACGTGGGAAAAGCAGCCATACTCATGAACGTGAGGAAAAAAAGGCTACGAAAAAGGAAGGGTCCAAAAGCAGGCTATCTTTCTAGAGAGGCCGTGTCAGCAAAAACGTGACCAGAAAAGAAAGCAAGAAAATGTAGGGGAGGGGCCTGGAAAACCGATTGGCTAAAAGAAACAGAAGGACGTCCAGGAAAGAAATCTGAATGTCGAAGTGAACAACTGACGGAAACTGGCGAAGCCTTTCTGAAAGGTTCCAATCGATGGGCCAATGAGAAACCAGAGAGAGGAGGAAATTGTCGGGGAAAACGGCCCCGAGAGGGGAATCGGGAAACACTGGATACGCAAAGGGGGCCGACGCGGGCCGAGGTTGATGGAGCTAAAGAGGAATTAAGTTAGAGAAGACACCGCCAGACACTCTAACTTGGAAAAAATTTCATCCCTGGACGGAACAGCAAAAAAGGTCAACTAGCCCTCGGCCCCAAAGTGGTCTAACTTTGGGGAAAATGGGCTCCAAGAAAGCGCTGCCATGCTCGGGAATGTGAATTAGCAAATGACGTTCGAAAAGAAAAATCTCCTTTGCAGGGGAAGACAACAATCAAGAAAACAATGAAAAAAAGGGACGACCCTGCTTGAATAAAAGGGTCCTCCTTAGTCTGGAAGTCGGGGGAACGGAGGAGGCAGAAGGGTCTATAAGCCCATACAAAACACGGCTTCGGAGAACCGAAAGACGAGGGCCAGACCAGCGTGAAAAAAAGGTGAAAAGGCATATAATAAGGGGAGGGGCTGGGCAAGGACTGGCAGGAAAGAAGGGTCAATATGGGGGATTGACACGAGCCTCGGAAATAAGCTCGTCGATCGGCCAACTCAAAAAAAGGCGGGAGTCAACATCCTCTAAAAAAAAAAAAGGAGGGAAGAAAGAGGAGATGTTGCCCGGAAGGGGGGGGGGGGAGGGTGAGCAAAAAAAAAAAAGGAGAGTCTCTGGAGTTGGCGTTAATATGGGAAAGGAGGGACGGAAAATCAAGGCGCCTCCAATAAGCTTGCAGAAAGCGATGGGGACTACTTAATGGGAGGCGCCATCGGGAAGCGAGGGGTAAAAATAAAGAAGACCAGCCCGTAGGGGGGTGGCTTAGTCTGCAGGGAAAGACCCCGCAGTTTGAGCAAAGAACGTGAAAAAGGATTGAGAACGTTATTTCTCCGGGGGAGAGAGTCAAAGGGGGGGGGGGGTTTCGTGAAAGTGGGAGACAGTGTCCAGGATAAGTTTATTGTACTTCCGCCTAACTTGAAAGGAAAAACAAAAAAAAAAAATATCGTCATCAAGAAGTAAGGGGGGAAATGGGGTGGACATTTCCACCAGAGAACAGAAGTTGGAAGGGGGAAGGGGGGGCTGTCACGGGTTGCGTTGCAAAAAATGTCAGGTAAGGTGGTGGGACTGAGTCAGTGAAGGGAGGGATTGAAAAGGACAGCATTGTGGGGGCCATCGCGTGAGGAGGAGGCCTCGAGTAGACCTTGGCTACAGGGGAAGTCAGAATAGGGGCAGTGCCCTTTCACTAACCAGGAAAATTAAGGACGGTCAGGCAAAGTGTGGCCGAGGGAGGGATTAAAAAAGGGGCCGAAGTTCCCGGAAGTCAGTTGTGGAAGGGGGTCTAAGGAGAAGGACTGGGGGGGGGCGAGAGGGGGTGTAAAGAAAGCAGGGGGGGTTTCCGAAGGGACGGTGAAATTAAGTGTAGGGAACGGAAAAGGGTTCTTACTACGCTGATTGCGAGCCAAAAAAGAAGGGGAAAAGGGGGGGTGGGGGTGGGGGGGGGGGGGGGGGGGGGGGGGGGGGGGGGGGGGTGGGGGGGGGGGGGGGGGGGGGGTGGGGGGGGTGGTTGGGGGTTGGGGTTGGGGGGGGGGGGGGGTTGGGGGGGGGGGGGGGGGGGGTGGGGGGGGGGTGGGGGGGTTTTTGGTTTGGGTTGGGGGGAAGTATCTTTCGAATTTGACACCGTAATGGAGGGACTTAGAGAAAGAAAAAGAACAGCGCCGAAACCTGAAAGGGGAGGGGACGGCTAATCAGGACGCTTTCCAATGTAACTCTAAGGGGCGTCCGAGAAGGGGAGAGGGAGGAGTCGAGGGAGGCCGATTCAAGAAAGACGCAAAGGTAAAATCGAGCGTCTGCAAAAGCAAATTCGTTCAACTCCAAAAAGAAGGAATTAACTATATGGGGCACTGCAAAAGGGGGGGTTATAGGAAGAACTATATTACAGAGGGGTGAGAGGGGGACTCTGTAAAGAGGGGGGAAGTCAATAAAGGGACTGAACTTGAGGGAGTGAAAATCATGTCTTGAAGGGGAAAGGGGAGCTCTCAAGCAGAAAAAGGGTCTCACCTCAGAAGAAGTTCAAGATCATAGCACAAGGGATGATAAAGGTCTCGTGGAAAGAAACGAAAAGTTCGGGGAAAAAGTGTGGCTGCCGTCCTGGGAGGGGTTGGGACGTGATTCTGAGGTTGGCTGGCTACGTAAAAAGCATCTCGAGCAATTTGTGGGCTGCCGGTTTTGGGGGGGGAGAGAGAAAAAGGGGGGGGAAAGTTTGAAATGAAGGAGGGGAGATGGGGGGGGCTGCCGACAGAGGGAAGAAAAGGGCTTGGGGGAGAGGGGGGACGAGGAAAAATGGCTCTATGGGGGGAGTTTATTAATGCAGAGAAGTTGCGTCCAAAACTGAGAATTATCCGGGCGAAGGGGGGTGTGTCTTGATTGAAAGGAGCGGCGGGAAAAGAGTTGAAGAAGGGGAGGGAGGGCTTGAGACGGCTGAGCCTGGTGGCAGAAGCTGTGCGCTTTCCATGAAAGAGGAACGGTTGCCGACGTTCAAAGAAGGAAAAAAACCGAAAGAAAGTCGTCTGGCAAGAGATAAAAAAAAAAAGGCCTCCATAAGGACTGAGAAGTTCGAACCATCAGAGGGAGAAAAAGGGAAGGGATTCTAACCAGGGACGGCCACAAAGAGAAAGGGGAACAGGCTCAAGCACGAAAGACGCCGCAGCACGTCTTCAAAGCAGAAGGCCACGTCTCTCCACAACAGAAAGAAAAAAGAAATCAAAAGAAGAACTAAGGTTTCAGAGGGAAAGAGGGGGGAGGCTAACAGAGAGCTGCAAGGGGCGCCGAAATCTCCACTAGACCAGAGCACTTTTCTGGTCATAAAACAAAAAAAATCCTTAACTCCCTCAGGGAAAGGAAAGAAACAGGGAAAGGTACAAGTGACACTCGCGGAGGAAAAGGGGGTCCGTCTCCGCAAAGAAGGAAAAAAGATTTTGGACCGCCAGCCCATGCACCAGAGGAGCGTTTTCTGTAAGTTAAAACTTTTAGAAAAAAAAAAAAAATGCCGAGGATGGAGCAGAGGTTTGGGGAAGGTGAGAAGAAAAAAGCGAGAGGAAGTCTCAATGTAAGCCAGCAAGACAGGAGGCAGCAAGATGGGCATGAAAAAGGGAGTTTGATTGCAGGGCACCCAACAAGCCACCAAAGGAAAACTCGAGAGAGGAAGCCCTCTCAAAAAGAAGGAGGAATGGAAGAAGGAAAGAAAAGAGACTAGGGGAGAAGGGAGTTGAACGATTCTGAAGACGATGGTAGGAAGGGCACTGGCCTCTGAAGAAGGTGTCGAAAAAATCACAATAAGAAGGTACCGTGGAAGAGTCAAGCCTGAACCAAAAAAAGAGTACCGGCCATCCAAATCAGAATTTCAGAAAAGGCAAGGCGCTGTTCTTGGACAGGGACCAAAGCCGGCCATCGGAGAAACGTCTGGAACACTCCTGTGGCCACCCGAGGAGGATGGGACTCGCAATTAGGAACAGAAAAAAGTTGAGGAAATTGACCAAGCAAAGCCGCGACTCTCTCATCATGGGGGAAACGCAGTCAAAAGTGTGAAGCAACGACGGAAGAAAGGGAAACGTGCCATAAAAAAAATTTACAAAATACGGAAAGGGGCCACTTCGGAAAGTTCTTAGGGGGGAATCGATGGTCCACGGGAGAAAGTTCTAGATCAGAAGCAGAGAGAAGGTACCCAGTTGAAGAGGGGTTCAACGGAAATTCTGATCGTGAAGCAACGACACCCAGGCTCCAAGAAAAACCGGGAAAAAGAACTGAAAGGGCAAGATTCGGATAACCCTCCACACGCTAACTGCAGAAGGGAAGCCATGAAATCAGAGTAAGACACACAGGAAGGGGACAACTCTCTTCAAAGGTGTCTCTTGTGTTACCAGGGGAAAGGCCACCGAACCAAAGAGAATGATAGTGGAGATGGAAACTGAAAAGAGCTTACCTTTCCAAAAAATGAATAATAACATCAAATGGTTATCTTCTGGACCCGGCTAAAGATAAAAACGTCCTCCACTTCATGATAAGTGAACTGATATGAGCATTTGGACGTCCGCCCCTACACCGGGGGATGGGGATACAGCCAAGAGGAGCAGACCATCTTGAACGTATTAGAACTAGGGGTCTAGGGAATGTCGGGCGCTAAAAGGCCGACAACTTGTTAGGTGGATCAGGGGAAATGCACTGAAGGGACTCAAAATCTAGCGTCCATCCAAGGAGCATCTCTCAGACAACACAACAAAGAAAAGAAAGTGGGTGACGTAAGAGACCTGGTAGGGCTAGAGGGGGAAATTCCGAAGGTTGAGGAGAAGAAAGGTGGCCGGGGGGGGTTTCTGCCATTCCAGACGACATCCAATGGGAAAGGAGGTGAACTACTTGAGCCCCAGGTCTTAAGGCAAAGATTTGGACGTTGGAAAAGGAGACCATCCGGAAGGAGAAGAGAAAGGCTAAAAAAGATGTAAACAGGAAGGGGACAAAGGAGTCCGGCAAGATTATAGTGCAAACGCCGGTCTAGGAAATTGGTTAAAAAGTGCTTTTGGCTCAGCCATGGAGGATGGGAGAAAAAAGTGACACGTGCCCAGCAGGAGGAGAAAAAGGGAAGGAGGCTCTGGGGGGAGAAAGGTTTTACGGAACTACCCCTTAAACGTGGGGGCCGAAGTGCGGGTCCGAGGTGTGGCGGTGACAATTGCTGACCTGCTTAAAAGGGCCGGGGAAGAGGAAAAATTCATGGTGGTTGCCAGAAAAAATTCAAGAGGCGGCGGGCAGGGTCGTGCTCCACACTATCATAAAGGAAAAGGAAAAAAGGCCTCACTGGCATTAAAAGAAGGAGGGACAAGCGAAGTGGGCCATGGAATTTCCGGCACCGAAAAGGAGAAGGGAGGGGTTACAGGGGGGGGGAAAGGTGCTCAAATGAGAAAGTACACAGGGGGGGTGGGGGGGAAAACGTTGTGATAGTTGCCCTCTTTGGGTGAAGGAAGCTGAAGGAGGAAAAAGCTTTTCCAGAAGGGTGAAGAAAGGGGGGGTTCTGAATTGAGGAGCACCCCTATAGAGGTGGACAATTAACGACGGGGGCGCCTGAGAAAGGCGGGGCCTTCTCACTGAATTCGGGGAAAAAGGCCGATGACAAGATATTAAAAAATTAAGAAAGGAGTCACTCCGTTAGAGGGGGGGGGGCGTCCGCCTCCGGGGATGTAGTTTGCTGCTGCTCAAAAAAAAAACTCAGTGCCAAAAAAAGTCCAGCGAAAAGCAAAAGTCAATTCTTCAACTCAAGGAAAAATAGTCGCTTCTAATGAAAAGAGAAAAGGGGTGGGGAGGAAAGAATATAGGGACAGGAGAGGGGGACTGGGGGGGGGGGGACTTCGCGAAAAGAAGAAAAACCTAGATTAACGGAAGTGGGACAGATGTCTTGCTTCAAGTGGATCGCGAAGGGCTGGTAGTCCTAAACTCGAAAAAAGCAACGAGAACAGCCATCAGAAAAAGGATGTTCGAATAAAAAAAGGGGGGAAAGGAAATAACTGGAGGGAGGTCATGGGACCGCCTTCGAATACTAGATCATGGGGAAGACACAATTAAAAATCGTAAGAATGTTGGGATGGGGGCTGCCTGGGGGGAGAGGAAAAATTGGATTGGGGGAGGGGGAAGAGAGTTGAAAGAGTCCGAGGACTCTGAGGAGGAAGTGCAAAAGGATTTTTTGACGGCCCAATGGCGCGAGACTGAAAGGGATTTTGATTTATTACACTCTTAAAAGCTGGGGGAGAAACCGGAGGACGCTATTGGGGGGAGGTTCTTTTGTTTATGGAAAAAGGGCTTTCTCTTAGGGAAGAAACGGGGGGCGGAAGAGAGAAGGAGGATCCTGAAAAGATTCTGAGCTTTGCGAAGAAAAACATGTATGGTCCCTCAGAAGGGTGGGGAAAAAACTGGCTGGTTCGAGAAGAAGAAGAAAGGTCAAGCTGAGAGAAAAACCACAAGGGAAGAGAGAAGAGGAAAACAGAGGAAAGTCACTTCGAACCATCCAGGGGGCCACGTCCGAGTCCCTCTACAAAAGGAGCTCAAATCGTGGGCACAAATGATCAGGACAGAAAAGAGACAAAAAATTGCCCTAACGGCCAAAAAAAGAGGCATCAAAAATAGAGAAGGAAGGAAGGTTGCGCCCCCGTACCAGGGAAAAAAAATAGAGGTACCAAAGGTCGCGCCATTGTGCCGGAGGAAAACGTAAATATTGGGGAGACGTGAAAAAAGCGCCAAATCATGGAAAAGGGGGGTACTTCAAAAACAGGGAAAGACTGGACAATTTGCGGAGGAAGGTTAAAAGAAAAAAAGAATAATCACTTCAAGTGTGCGAGGCCAGGCCGCATCCGCAGAAAAAAGGGACTCCAAAGGAAAGGGAAAGAAAAGAAAGAAACCTCCCGAAGGGCGTCAGGGAATCAATTGAAGGTTTCGATAAAAAAACCAGACTCTCGGAGTTAGAGTATCAAATAAGACCAAAACAAGAAAAGGGAAAAAAGACACAAAAAGAGGGGGGAGGGGCAGGGGGAAAAACACCAGCGCCTATTCCAAAGGAAAAAAGGATGGAAGTGACTAAAAAAAAAACTTGAAGCGCCTGTCCTCAAAGGAGTAGTCTCTCGGTAAAATTCTCGAGAGGTTTGGGGCGGGCTGGCACGACATCGGAGGGGTGGGAGGGAATCAGAGAAAAAGCCCACGAACGAGGACCGCCCACCCTTGGGCCGTCTGGACAGGAGAAGATACCGATAAATCTCCGGCAAGTTCAGAGAAAATGGATATAAAGTTGCAGAGGGGAAAACCGCCGCCTCTCAGGAGACAACGCGGAAGACTACTAAGCAAAGAAGGGGCAAAAACCGGGAGTGGGCTTCGAAGAGTCATCGGTAAACACCGTGAAAAATCCAAAAAGGCGACTCTTAAAAGGAAGCGGGAGAACGATGTGCGAAAAAAAAAGACGTCGCCCGTCCAGAGGTGACTGATACACCTTGGAAAAGGGAGTCACGGAGGATGAGGGCAGGGTACTTAAAAAAGGAGAAGGAAGTCCGAGGGGCGAAGCCTCCTCTACGTAGGGCAATGGCACGAAAGAGGGGAGTTCCGGGTAAGAGACCTCCAGAAGGGGAAACCGAATCTGAACCTGTCGGGGGAAAATAAATACCCTAGAGGAAAGAAAAGGTCAGAAAAAGGAAAGCGGGAGTCAGAAAACCGGTCATCCGAAACCAGAGACCCCAACGAGGGTGTAGAAGGGGGGGGCAAGGGGGTCCCAAAAAAAAACAAAAAAGAATGCTCTCGATGGCGACTTGGGTAACCGGACAGCAAATCCAAGCCACCGTAAGGAGCATCAACACAAAGCAAAACCGCGAATAAAGGAAGGGAAGAATGCGACAGGGGGAGGGAATGACTACAGTCTTCGCATGAGAAAGCCAGAAAAGACTCGTCTGAGAATGACAAAAAAAGCCACTCGGGGGCGGAGAAAACCTCAGCAGAAAAAAAGAAATGGGGAAGAATAAAAACCGGGATGGCGGTCGCTCCGCAAAACTCAATATTTATTGTCAAGAAAGAAAAGGGAAACTCGAAGGCAGAGGGACCAAAAGTCAACCCAACGGGTATACGGGAAGAAG
>Ga0179593_1441483_pt1 | contig 25223 bp, 26 predicted proteins | sample CZODoug2_1_08_16_FD_185931 | JGI IMG/M metagenome (GOLD analysis project Ga0179593, IMG submission 185931) | Vadose zone soil fungal communities from Angelo Coast Range Reserve, California, USA - CZODoug2_1_08_16fungal (PacBio error correction) | ecosystem: Environmental > Terrestrial > Soil >...
GCGTACCGTTCCAAATAGTCCGGGAATCAGAGAACGGCGATCGGACGACCGGAGGGGGAGGGGTCCGGTTCTTTCATCAGGCCTGGGCCCTACAAATGAGCGAATTCATTCATATCAGCGAGGTTGGAAAAAAACGTCGTTGAGGCCATATCGCGAGTCTCAGCAGGAATTGACGTTCCCTCTCAGAAGCAGGGGCTGAGGAAAAGTAGACTACGGTCTTCCTCGAAAAGGTCGAGAAAAAACGCACAACACCTGGTCCCGCGGCAAAAACCCTAACCGTCCGACCGGTTTTCGAAGAAAGGGCGTAGCTATGGAGAACAGGGGGGAGTCGGCCGGAGGCGGTCGGGCCGGCGGGAGGAGGCGATACCGGAGGGGGGCCCTGCTCGAAGGACTTGAGGGGAGCCTTCTCCCCTGTAAGGAAACCGGCGTTCGCGCAAAAGGCATTTCCGTGGTTGGGAACCGGAGGTAGAGGGAGAGATGGAAGAAGAAACGGAGCTTCTAAGAGCGGTCAGGGATCCAAAGACTACATCCAAAAAGGCGCTACAGAAACTCGGAATAGAAGCCGCAGACAAGTGGTCCCGTGAAACGACGGTGCAAAATTACTGGGGGGTTAACGGAGACAGAAGATTGGCGGGAGCCACCTTGATGGTTCTTCTTGGAGATCAACACCAAGCAGAAACAGAAATCCTTCATTCTGCATGAGGCGTCAATATGCCTCGTAATCTAATAAGAAGGCGTGGGCAAAGAAAACCGGCTCGGGGGGGCCGTTAAAGATCAGACGTCTCGGCCTCATAATCATCAGATTCATCGTGAGGAGGGGATTGAGGCCCTGATAAAAAATAAACGACTGAATATCCTCCCCGACATTTCAACAAGAAACTGCCGGGAATGACGACAATAAACGCGAAGTCACTCGAAATAGTGGAGAAGAGGACGAAGGAGGAGGATGGACAACCCCATTTCGCGACTTGCGAGGTTCACGGCTTTCTCCCAGGGAGCTACAAAGGCTCATCAATCCGGAAAGAAAACAACACGGAAGGAGGGATACAGGCCCCGCTCTCGACAGAGATGGGAAAAAAGTTAAGCTCTGGACATGAAGTAGATGAAAAAAGAAAGGGGGACAGGTGGCTCGATCGGGTCTCCCTCGCCGCAAGAAGGGAAAACAACAGGAGATTCTGAAGTCAAGCGTATCGATCGAGGAAAGTACATCCTAGGTAAGAACAGGATCAGGAGTGCTTGACGGAGCAAAAAATAAGAATGACAATGAGATTCGGGTCTCTTGACAAGATCTAGTCGCCCGGTTGACGGACCGCCGTTAAGGGAGGGATGGACCTCCAAAAAGGGCACATGCAGAAAAAGAGCCTAAGAAAACTGCATTATCTTTTTAGCGAACCAAACCGACCTCAGCGAGGGGGCCGGGCGTGGTCGCGATAAACGTGTCTAGAAGAAGAGAGTCAGACGGAAACGGAAAGGGACGAGGTTACCGCCACCAAGGGCTGTCCGCTCGCTGCAGGGAACTGATGTTAGCCCTTTCACGGAGGGTGGGCGCGACCGACCCTGATGGTTCTACCTCCGATAGAGGGGAAGAGGGGGGGGACCTGGGGGAGGAAAATTGATCCGGTCGGAGAAGAGAAAGTAAAGAGCCCGTTTTAATTCTAAGATTGACAAGGGAACCGAGCAGGACTTTAAAGAAGTACAGGGGACGATGTCAGGGCAAGCCACTAACATTAATGAAGGGGGAGAAACGAGAGCGTGGCGGGCAAGAAAGGGCCTTAGTGAAGCTTACCAGGAGTAGGAGAAACTCGACCCTCCACGAGGGGATCTCTCGGACGCGAAAAAAAGAAATCACTGAGCGACACGAACTAAGATTGTTTCTCTATCGCAAAAGTGTGCATGTGGGGGGACTCACCGGGAGGACGGAGGGAAGGTATCGCTATCACGAGACTGATAGTGATGCCGGCTGGGGACTGTTCGTCTTTCACGGGTGGAGAAGAAGGGACGCACTTATACGGACCTACTCGCGCAAAGGACGTGCGCCGAGAGATAAGAGCCACAAGGCGCAAATATCCTACTATGCGGGCCAGACCAGGGGGGACGTTCGACCCAAAATTTGGCCAATGCAGAAGCCTAATGCAGGCCAGTAGGCTTTCCTGACTACCTGGCGATACGTTAAGAACCAAACCAGCCGGAATACGTGCCCCAGGAATGTTCGAGAACCACGAGAGCGTGCTGAAAAAGGACGCGAACATCGAGAGGAAAATTATCGGGGGGAAACGGGGGGAATTGCCCGCGGAAAGCAACGTGCCAACTAGACCGGCAACCGGGTAATTGGCGAACCTTCGGGACTGAAGGGTTGGGAAAAAAACGGCGAGGAGAGGGGGGGGGACCATGGCAGAAAAAAGACATCACTTCCAAAGAAAAGAGCTAAGGGGAATGGCTGACACCAGGGGCGTGAAAGGTCGTTAGTGGGAGGATGCGGGGCGTTGGAATCTGGCCAAAAAACGGTCCTTCAGACGGCGTCGGGGGGTCCTTCTTACCAGCGCCTGGTCGAGGGTTTGACAGGGGACCAAAGGGCAAGTGGCGCAGATTTGCAGTATCTCCGGCGTAGGAATTATGGGGGGATCGAGTCGCAAACAGAATTATAAAGAGGGGCAATTCGACAGTCAAATGTGATGAAAAAGGGGCGAAGACTGTGGGACCGCTGAAGGGGTCCGCGCCAATAAGTAGAGGGAACTGAGATGCAAGATTCACTCTCTATGGGAGCAAGGACGCGTGGTGCATTTAGCAGGTGCAACGTACCTTTCCGGGAACTCCTACGCGAATGGGGATGGGAATCCGGCTCGAAAACTCTGCGAAAAACCGTTCCTTGGTTGCTCCGACGGTTCGGGATCTGAAGACAGGAAAGAACAAGTGAAATCGGGGGAAAAACAAGTTCGACGAAAACTGGCCTTATGATATCGATAGATAAGGCTCTCAAAACATGGGGGTCTTGCGGTCAAGCAGTTCTGGGCATTCAAGCTAAATGGGTCGCGAAGTCACACTGGCAGAAGAGACTAGGGGGGCAACTAGAGGAGTTCTAGACTTGCGGTCCAAGTTCCGAGGATACGCGGGAAGTGGAGACCCGGGGGAGGCTAGTATGCCCGTAGCAGAAAAAGTCCCCTCGGCTTGGGGTGAGAGTCTCGGGAAAGATCATCGTAAGCAGACGAAATGAGGGGATGGGGCCCGACACGAAGACGGAAAAGGCTCGGAATGTAAATCCAACTTGGAAGAAAAGGAGGCAAGCAGGAGATCGAAGAAGTAAGAGGGTCTTCTTTTAGTCCGACCAAATTTTGGGGGGGGAAGTGCCGGGGCTTTCACCTCCTCAACAGCAAAGCCTCGGCCTGCGGAGCAGTGACTATGTCGTTACAGTTCACCCAGAAGAGGTCTGTGACTAACGAGCACCTCGTCAAAACCCCAAAATCTGGGAGAAAGTTCGGCCAGAGAGGGGGATCGAAAAGGATCGTCAACGAAAGACAAAACAACAAACTACTTCTTAAACTATATAGGATAAAGGCGAACCCGCGAGACTCCGGGATAAAAGACGAAAACCAAAGGGGTGCTGATGCAGCGAAAAAAGACCTCCCTTATTAACGAAGCAGGCGGAGGGATCGAACTTAAGGAAACTCTTAACCCGGGACGGGGGGTATAACGGGGCGGTGTAACAATCAAAGGTTAACAAAAAACAGGTGGAGAAGCGAAACGACCGGAAAGTCGGGCACTCTTATAAACTGGGAAAAGACCAGCTCGGTCAAATCAGATGGAAGAGATCTTCCGCGCAGCAGGGGGGAGAGGCCCCAGGGGGTGATTGGAGAAAGGAATCCGAAAGAATCGAAAAGAGGCCTGAGGAGAAGGGAGTACCTCTGGGGGAACCCGAAAACCCGCCAGTTCATCCTGGTTCTTTATTTTACTTCGAATCCTCCGGGAAGGGAAAAGAGGTTCGAATCGCGGTCGGCATGAGATTCAGAGAAAGGGGGGAGAAGAAATGGAGACAGCGCTCGTTAGGGGGAAATTCCTAGAACTCACGCCGATCAACCGGGAAGCTACAAAAAAGGGTGGCTTTGCCTAGGGAAAGAGGAGGGGGAGAGACCGATTTGCGGGCAGGGTCGAGAGAATCCTCCTTTTTACGAGATGCGACCGATTTGACCCCTGGTCATGTTAAAAGAAGTAGAAAAGAAGGGCAGGGAAGACAGGCCCGGTTGCGAGCGAAGGAGCAGGGGGTCGACGAAAGGCTTCCTTCTAGAAACTCTCCGAGTTCACGTAATCCGGCAACGGAGAAATTCGCAACAAAGCGCCTCAAGATCTCGAGCCAAAGGGGGTGCTGGCTGCATCAGCTAAAAACGAGAAAGGGGGCCTGCTCACGACAATGCGGGGAGGCACGAACAGTCACTGGGGGGGAAAAAAGAGGAAGCAAAAAGGAGCAAACTAATTCAATTGCTAAAAGGACTAAGGCAAACGTTGAAAGATCCCTACCTCCGAGAAGAGATATCACCACGGGAAAGAAATCGGACTCCAAACCGACTCGAACAAGTAGGGGAATAGAGTACTCCGTTTCACCTAGAAAAAAGGCACGCTGGCGCGAAGCTCCTCTCAGGGGAACCGATGGGCGAGTCTCGACAAGAGGAAATAAACAGACTAAAGGAAGCCTGGAACGCCGCGACGGTGCTCTTCCTTTCGAGGGGCCTTTGAGTCTTACGAATTGGAAGGGGGAGGAGCATTCGCAGTAATCGAGCACAATTGCAGCCGAAGAGACCAAGACGGGTCAGGGGGGGCCTATAAGGTCCCGAGGGGGACAAGAGATTCCGGACTTCTGATAATCAATTCCCAAGAGAAAAGTCAGAGAGCGGAACAGATCCCTAGCAGACGGAACGTGGGGAGACTACAGCACGAATGGAAAAAAACGGCCGGGTCTTTGGAAGGAGAAAATCCGTTTTTCGGCCAAGGGTAGGACCGCAGCCCCCGAAAAAAAGGGGGCGGGGAGTCTCGTGAAAAAGGGAACCTTGGTTTTGGTTAAATAATCGTTTAGGGGGGGGAAAGCTGAGGGGGGGGGAGAGTATTTGCTCCTTTCGGAGGGGAGGCCCGAATGTCCGGGGATCTTGCGCTCTTTATTGGCGGGGGAAGGAGCTGAGATGTCCGCGTTCAAAAGCAAGAAAGGACGGAGGCATAAGTCGATAAACTCGGGGAAATGATAATACGCACCGCAAGCAAAAGGAAGTCAGGAAAAATGGGAAAACGTTCAGGAAGAAAACAACAGAGAGGGCGTATGGTTTCCGATTCCCCATCGGAAGGGGGGGCACAAGACAAGGGACTGGCGAGGCAGGGGCGCGCCTATAAAAACGCTTCAAGAGAGCCGGATGGCGACACTATCCCCGAGAGTCGAGGGGAAAAAGGGGACCGACTGGCATGCCATTTCTAGGCGGAGGAAACGAGACACGCCGTACTGGGAACGTTTCACGATCGACTCTTGCGAGAAAGGCCATCTTGTCCCGGGGGCGAGCGGCAAACGAGAAGACGGAAAATCAATGACCTAAAGAAGGATGGGGCGCTAAAAAGGCCCTCCCCAAAACATAAGGGTCGGTGCTCGAAACAAGAGCGGCGAAAGGCCACGATCTGCAACAAGGGGGCCCAGTGGCTTGCGGTACGTAGCCAACGGGACGAGGACGGCAGCGGAAAAATCTCGAAGCACTCCTACCACGGGCGCGGATGGCCGAAACTCTACCACGCCAAAAGCAGCGGGCCTCGGTTGAGGGGAGAAAAAAAATGACACGATCCCGGGGTTAGCTCACCAACTCGGGGGACACAATGGGGTAGAATTACATGCCAGAAGAGAACGGATCCCTCAGCAAAGGTAAATAATCTATACTGAAAAACGTAATCACAGAAAAAGCATGAAGGAATGTGCCACCCAGCCACACGTAAATCTAGTGATACGATGCTGTGACTTAAACTCAATCGGCTCAGTCTTCGCGCGGTAGCGAGGTCGTGATGATTAAGACTTCGTCTGTGGAACGAGTCTCCAAAGCGAAAAAAAGGGTGGGGGGAACTTGGGGGAGCGGCTGAGTTTTGGCAGGGGTATTTCGCAAGGATTAAAGCTGTCTCGGAAAGTCGGCGGCGGGAAGTCTCAAACTTTTCCTGAAGTGGTTGCAAGGGAAATCTTATAAGATCTCGACTAGGTGGAGACCAAAAAGGGGCGAAAGACTTATAGGCCCTCTACTCATGGGGGGAAACGGGCCTTCGTCCTCGGAACACAAAATTGAGAAGGGGGAAAAATGGATGCCATTGCGATGTAGGCGTGGAAATGTTCCAGGGAGGAATCTCATCATCGATGGGCCTGAAGACCTGCCTGAAGAGGACATAGATGATAGGCGGCGCAACCCAGATCTGAAAGGGGAAAAAAGAAATAGGTTCCGGAGACACGACGGGGAGCACGATTCTCAATGACGAAAAACAGAGATCTAGGCATTCATAAGATTGGCGGGGGAAAACGACGACAGAGGAACGCAATCCGAAGACCGGGGCGAAGGCAACCAGCAGGATCGTCTTTCTGTCACCCTAGATTCGGGTAAGGCGTCCGTAAAAAGATGAGGGGGAATTTCCTTTCCGTGGGGTTTATCCCAGAAACTTCGACGAAAAAAAGCCTGACCAGCGTCAGAGAAGGTGACACGCAAATGGGCGTTCCTCTAACTCAAAGTTGAGGAATGGGGAGCTAAGCGCGAAGCAGAGAAAAAGTATAAGGACCAACGAAACGCTTGGCACAGAGGGGGTGGGGCGGAACGCCGGCCGCAAGACGGCGCACGGCCATGTGACCATTTTGGACGCTTCACAGAGTCGAAACATTCCTCACCGACTTATGAAAGGCAGTTACCATTGCAGGCCGGATCGTACAGGGTACTAGTCCAGCCGCGGGGAAAGAGCCTCTCAAGCGCGTCACCGAAAATACCGGACCGCGATATCGGCCCAGGTTTTTGGGGGCACAAAAAAGATCATCAGAAGGAGATTTTTAGGGACTAAAGGATCAGGCATCACTGCTCAGAAGCGGTACGGATAGCAGGCCAGAAGAGAACGAGGGTCGGCTGCAAGGCAGGAAGCGAGCAACAAACAACAACAAAGAGGAGAAAGATCGGCCTCGTGCTCCAAAAATCGGAGGAGGATAGCCTAGAGGCCGGGCCGGACAGGGTGGGGGATAGGCATGAGGGCAGGTCCAACGTAAGCGGGCAGGAAGAAGATCGCGCAAACCTGTGGCGCCAGTATGCCACTTCTCTGTCCGGTGAGGTCCCGCAGAGCTAAAAGCCGAAAGAAAAAAGGACCTCTAATTGGCAAGAGACAGAACGCGGGGGGAAACCTCGGGAATGGTGGGCTACGATCTTATTCAAACCAGGACAATGGCCGGCGAAGACTTCTTTCTTTTTCCAGAAAAGCCGTTAAGCGGGAAGAATGCTGGTCGGCGAGAAGTTCGAAGAGCCGCACATGTTCGCCGCCGGCCAGTGAGAGGACGCTTCATGACCAAAAGGTTGGGAAGACAGTCTAGGGATGACGGATTGGAAAAGGGAGAGGAGGTGAAACGGCAGGTCAAAAGAGGGAGAAGATATAGCGCACTCTTCAGGGAAGAAAAAAGGAACACGTTCCCTTTACACACAAAGAAACCTTACGCAGGTTTGACTCAGATTCGACTGTAACTTGAGGGAGGCTCACCTTGAACTGCGGCGGCAGACTCAAAAAAAGATAAAAGGGAGGTCATTCATTCTGCGAACAGCGGATAGACGCTTCTCGCTGGCGACGGAAAAAGGATCGTGCCAAAGGAAGAGCTCGCAGAAGCCGGGGGGGTGTACCCGTGGTGGACGGCACCTGAAAATCAGAAATCGTTCAAGGGAAAGAAAAAAGGGATTAACCTTCTGCAGAGAGAGCCGAGACGGCTAGAAGCCAACGAAAACGACATGGCACGAAAGAGAAACCCAGCCATTTCACCATCGAAATTTCTGGTGGGAAGACCAGGACCGGCCTCACCCCAGCGTGACGGGCAGATGACACTTCTTTTCGCAAATTGGGCATGCCAGAAGGGAGCGAAAGGTATCTACGATGGACAGAGAATCCTCACGTAAAGATGGCGGACTACCTCAACCGCACGACCGCGGTAGATTAAAAATCCCATTGATAAATCATCGATGGAAACGGAAAAGCCCTCTCTCACCTGCAAATTGGGCGAGGGGGGGGGTACACTGAGGTACCCCTCCGTCGCCAACGAAAATCCCATCGAAGTAGCAGTGGGATCTTATCTATCGATTACCTGGAAACTCCTCAGAACGTATCTCCTTGGCTCGTGTGCTGGAAGTCTGGCAGGACATTAACAGGAGTAGGGAGGGCTCTGTGACAGATCTCTAAACTTCCCTGGGTGTAATTTCCTCGCAGTGATCTGGATGTCCTCCGTGGAAAACCCAGGTGAACAGTTTTGGCCCCTATGACCCACGCCGGGCGGACACTAGAGAGGCGCATCGCTTCAGGGCGGGGGTTTGGGCGGTACAGAATGTCTGTAGTCCGCCTAGCTATTTGCACACCGGGAGAGGGAGGGGGGGAATGGTAGTACCCGAGATTGGAAAAGCAGCTCGTACATACGCTGGAAGGGGGACTAAGATGGGACAAAGAGCCCAGACAACTGGGGGTCCCATCGGAAGGTTTGAAGGGGGTCTTCTAAACGTGAAAGGACCGCTCGCGCGGGGAAAAGTCGAAGTGGGACGCTCAAAGAAACGTCGTGGCCAGTCTATTTCACATCAAAGAATTCCTCCCTGGGACGTTAAGGGGTGAGATCTATAACTGGGAGGTCCGTCCGCCTAAACAACCCCCCACGTGGGGGAGAGTACTGCCCGCCAGAAAAGTTCTCGTGCAACGCATGGGGGAAAGGAAAACGAATCAAGAGCGGTAATGCTTGTTCTCAAAAGACCCGCCAGTGTCACATAGGACGTCGCGGCGCTTGGAAAAATTTCAGCAGGAGAGAGAAGCGTATGGGTCTGCCGCCGCTCTGGTTCGCGGGGAAGTGAAAGAAGATAGGAGAAGGTAGGACATCTGGCCGCCAAGACAAATCTCGGCCATCATCTTCACCATTGCGATCAACGCGGTCGAAGGAACACCACATACTCGCGCTCCTACTTCACACCAAAGGCTTCTACGGTGCAACACCTGAAACCGTTCCCGAGAGCAAAGCTGCTGCAAGGGGCGCGGCTTTCCCGAGTATCTTCCATGGTGGAGGCCTCAACAACATACTTCGGCATATCAGGGAACCATTCTTTTCTATGACCACGTTGAAGTGAGAGAGATGTGGAATCGCATAGGCGATTGTGACGGATCTAAGTCAAAGCGGGCGGGGAAGATGACAAAAACGGAAAAGCGAAGACTCACTTGATGGAGGCCAGTGACAGGGTTATTCTTATCGAAAGCGCTCACCGAATTCAGGATGCAGGGGAGCTCCAGCGCCGGAGGATCTGGATATTAGCAGGGGAGTGCGTTGTCGGAGGAGTCCGCGGAATTTCTTGACGGCGGGAGGTGGAGGAGGGGAAAGTGCCTTGGCGGGTGGTGCCAGGCTGCGTCTCCGTAAAAGAGAATGGTGGCGACAGGGGTGACGGGGGAATGCAGACCGGCGGAGAAGTAAGCGGGCGGCGGCGGCCGAACTGATAGAAATTCATTCGGGGGGGGGAGAAGTGACGATCTCGCTCCGGATAGGCGACCCGCTTGAAGATTTGATGACGCCAAGCAATTGGGAAGTCGCAGGAAGAGCTCTTCATCACGATGAAAATAGGGAAAAGCTGAATCTTGGAGAAGGGATCCAGGGGGCATACCTTCGTGACACAACGAGTGGCTCTGGGGGTACCCTTCTTTCGGTAAACATGCAAGCTCTAGCAAAAACGAGGGGCCGGGAGGGGAAACCGGCTGGGTTCTTAAGCAACACGAACGAACCAACACGGCGGGCATATGGGGGGGTGGGGGGGGGGGTCGGGAGGAAAGGAGATACAAAAAGCAGGAGTATCGGCTGCTAAATTCTCTCTCGGCGGTCTTAATCAGATGCTGGCGAAGGAGGTGGCGGGGAAGGCTGCACGTGCTAGAATTCTCAGGAAAGGAGGAGGGCGCATTTCGTTCATTTCGGGATGATATCATTCCGACGGGGAGGGAGATGCGAGGAGGGACCGAGGTTGAGAAGGTCAAGGAGGGAACTTCCACTCACTCGCTGCGGGGGGGGTGCAATCAAGCGGGCGCGCCGAACTTCCGAGCACAAAGTAAGGGATTGACCGTTCACATCACCCACGTCAGGCACGGATCCCACAACGGCAGGAGATAAAAAAGGCGGCCTATATGTGAGGAAGCTTTCTCAGCAGCGATGGGCCTATCTGGCAGGGGGGAAGCGGAGATTGGTGGGAATGCCGGGCAAGGACGTCCTCGCCCGACGAAGCTCCGTAGAGAGGGCACGAGGAAGTCAACGGCGACAGGCCTCAGAAAATCGACGCTCCACCACGCCTTTGTCGGAAGTCAGGAGGGAAAGGAAGAACTGGTGCGGCACGGATCTCTCAACAAGAGAGAGAAAAGAGAGGAAGAGACAGTGGCTTACCAGCCTCGCCGAAATGAAAACTCGAGAGGAAAAAAAGCGTGGGTGATCGGAACGCGGCCTCGTCACGCCCAGAAAGGAGGGAACCGCCGCCTCGTGAGAACTGACGGGAAGATGCTGACTGGAAAGGGGGAAACTTAAAAGGTACCCACCAAAGGGGCAGTTCACCAAAAAGAGCAGGGAACGCGGAGAACGACTAGGGGGTCAACGGCCGCGGGAGAAAATCTCGAGAAAACGTGGGCGGTCTTTACCAGCCGGTTATGGAACTACCACGAAGAGTCAGGGAAGGGCGATCGCCAACCGTCAGGGATGCAAAAAAACCTCCCCGGAGAATTTAGAAGTGGAAGGGAGGGAGAAGGCGCATCCTCCAGGGACTCGGGGCAGCACTTCTCAAGGACCTTCTGCAAATAACAGACTGACCAAGGGATAACAGCGCCTAGGTAATCAGTGAAGACAAAGATCCGAACAAAAACCCGCCGGTGAGAGGGACTGACCATCTGCACCACCGTGTATATTCATGAACGCTCATGAGGCCACTCCGAATGTGTCTCGATCGACCGTGATACCTCGCGTATGAAACCGTAGGGGATTTGGGCGGAAAGGGTAGAACAATCCTGTCTGCAGACGGAAAGTGGGCGAGAGCGTGGCTATACAGGGGCTCCAGATCCTTCAAAAAGACCTAGGGGGAGAAAAAATCAACGGGAGAACTTTAACCAAACACCCCACCGCGGGAACGGTCGATCAAACCGTCGAGATAAAAGGCGTAGGGGGAGCAGCGCTCCCGCCCTTCATTGAAGGGGGCTGGAGAATAGCAAGGCGGTCAGACTAAACGGAATCAGTCGACAGGAAATTCTCCACCCCGCAAGGGACGAGCCTTTCGCAGGGAAAACGAAGCGCCTATAGCGAAAACTAAGATCACCGCGCAAATATTAAGTCCACCACCTCGCCTGGCGACGCTCGAAAGTTCACACCCTCGACACAGTCCCGCTGAAAGAAGGACCACCCTCAGACACGAGAAGAGGCCAGAGTATCCAATACGTGGAAAAAGGACGCCTAAAACGACGACGAGGAGCCTGATCGCTTCTTCATCGCGGGGGAAATTTGGGGAAAGGGAGGGGGAGAGAAGTGTTAAACAAAGGTCTCCGGAAGATACAAAAGGCTCAAGAAGAGTCGAAGATGTAAGATAACGGGACCTTTTTGACAAGATTTCCTCCGGACTCGATCAAAGAAAGGCAAAATAGACGCCTTGCAAATCGAAAAGATGCCCCTAAACTTGTGGTCTAGAAACCGGCCCGGGGGCAACGAGCCGCCGGTGGGAGGTCACATTGGGCCAGAGCACGGGGGTCACGACGATAAAGGCACGATTGCCGGGATCGTGGACGTATCTGTGGCTAAACTTACACCACCGCCAAGGAATTTAACTATTCCGGGATGAGTGTGGCAAGGTGACGAGCCGGCTGACTTAATGATTCTTGCGCGCGGTGAAGGGGGAAGAAAACGACATGGGCTCATCGAGGGTATCAAAGTCAACAGAAGAGTACCGCTGGGGGAACCAAGGAAGTCCAGGTCTAAGCAGATCAAGAGAAATACCAATACATCCTACAGGACCTTAGAAATTCGTTGTATGGAGATGACCCATCAAGGCGGGCTGGAGGGGTTTGGCAACAGCAGTTGATTGTGTTCCGAAGTATTCTATCACTGAGAGGGGAGGGTCTTAAGCGGAGAGACCTGCGTTTGGTGAAGCGGACGACTAATACCAAATCACGAGTTCGAAAACGGGATGAGTACTGGAAAGGCATGGGATGGAGACTGCTGTTAAACAAAACACGATCAATCGAGCTTCGAGTGAAATATTTGAACTAATCCAAGGGGGAGCATCTACAATGCCGCAGCAATGACCACACTGTCTAGGGGAGACGGAATTCTGCTTCATAAACCCACATAGTCTGGTCAAAGCGGCCGAACGCTGGGAGCACGAGAGGGCCGTGACAGCTGGTGTCGGTAACTGCGCCCGGCAAATCTATACTGGTCCGGAAACGAGGAACTTAAGCTTCGTCGGGAAAATGTCAGACGAAAAAAAAACAAAAGGCAGCGCCGGCTCGCGGGATTTAGAAAGACACTATCAGTCCCTTTTGGATGGAGCGCCGATTGGCAAGGGGGAAAAGGACATCAGAATTACCCAGAAGCGGCTTCACCAGGCCGTCCCGGGGGGGCAAACCGAGATCAGAAATGTTCAGGCCTTGAAAGAAATAATCCTCAACTGATTCCGTCATATACCGCTGCGTAGGGAGTATCGGGATCGTAGGTACTTAAGCCTACTGCGAATATCTTATTGGTGACGGACGGCTGCGAGTACCTATCGGCGGCCAAAAAAACCCTCGTCAAGGTTGTTATAAAAGAATTCTTGCCTTCGTGAGAGGATGGATTGACAATGGAGGAAAGAGACGCGTTGAGCTTCGCAGTAATTCCGCAAGTACTGAGGTTGGAAGGACGCTTGATTAGCTCGTCCAGGGGGTCCTATGCAGGGTACCCCTCCGGGAAATCTAAAATGGAGATCATGGGGGGAAGACATATCATCCGGCCAGGTGTAACATATACACCAGAAGGGGTTGGACCGTTAGAAAGATGGGAAAAAAACTCGACCATGGGGAGGGAACTGGGTCATTCAGGTGTTAGAAGGTTAGGGGCGGAGTCGTAAAGGTCTGCGCTCTAGATTGCAATGGCCGACCGCATCCATGCCGAACGAATGATGCGGCGCCAAGCCAGCGGCGGAGGGGGGGGGGATCGTGCGACACTCGAATACTTCGGCAGGGGGAAGCACGAGCAGAAAGAAAAAGCTCGACAGGAGATAGAGAAGGGAGGTAGTGGAAAGGAGAGGGGGCTTGTTCGTTCAAGAAGCGCAACGTTGGAAAGCAGCAACGCAAGCACAAGATACAGGCTGGCGGTCCCCACGAACGTACGGTGCGGGTCGGGGTAAAAAGGAAGATCTCCGGATTGCCGGTCGTCGGGGCGAAAAGGAGCGGCGACAGGGAGGGGGGGGGCCCACTGAAGTTCGGATTCTCCGAAGCCAGGCGGCGAGGCAAGGAGGGAAAAAACAACTCGACGGGGGTCACCCGGCGGCAACAACAAGAAGTTTTCCTCTAAAAACGGCGGCAGTACAGGGGCGATCTCGTACCGGGACCGATATATCGCGAACTTCGGCCTCGCTTAAAATGGCAGGGCGTCGAACCGAACTCAAAGGGGAGGAGACGTCATTTATGGGTTTCGAAGTAAATCGACTAAGAAAAAGGTGGGGTAGGGGGGAAACTTCTTACATTTAGGCTCCGGTCGTCGACCGGTCTGCCCGATCGTCCGCCGGATTGGACAGCATTCCGCGCGAGCTGGGACGGAGACCGTAAAAAAAAAAAAAGAAGAGGCCCTGACGATGTTCTCCAAAAGCATGGGGGGGGCAAAAAAAAGCATTCATACATTTCCGGACGCACGTGTTCTTTACCAGGAATCTCTGAAAAACAAAATCAAAATCAGCGCAGGTCGAGGAGAAAGAATGATCACGACATCATGTAGGAGGGAAATGCCCGACGCTCTACAACACAACTTAGTAAGGTAGAAGGAGGAAGTGCCGGGAAGGACATCGTTTCTTATTTCTTATCCTATGCTTGGGACTAGCCGACGACGGTCGGTGGGTTGGATAACGGGCAGATATTTGACGTAGCGAAGTCCGATGGCGAGCAGGTTAACCTGTAGAGGGGGGAGCAAAGAAATCTCGATCTCGAGTGACGGTGAGAACGGGTCAAAAGACAGCTGAAAGAGGCTAAGGGGGGGCTTTAGTCCTCTAAGACGGGATTGGCCCGTGGGGGGAAACTTTTCCCGAAAGACGGGGAAGGGCGGTTTTCGCGAGGCGAGTATGGAGGACAGGCAGGCCAGCCGTAGGCGTAAGGAGGTCCCCCAGGAAATCGAGTGCCAAGGTCGATATGCTCGTTCTCTGATTGAGCGAAAAAAGTGACTCCGAGCGACAAGGGGACCACCCCGTTCCGCCGCGCAAACAAGGTTGGGAACAGGTATGAAAGAAGGGGGCCAGGAGGGTTAATCATCGCTTAAAAACTTTTACCTTCACGGCAATGGCGCCTCACCATCGGGAGACATCCGCCGAAGAAAAGCTGCACTCGCCGCCCGTCAATCGTGATGACAGCCGAAGGTTGACCTTCTCCACCCCCAAACCCCCACCCCTGATGTGCGGTCGGCGCCAAACGGGCTTCTTTCAGACCAAAAAAAGCTCCTTATATGGGGGAGGAAAAGCTACTCGATGATCGAGACATCGGGCAGCATCCTACGTCGCGCGGTCGCCGTAGGGTTAAGAGAGAGGAAAAGATCGCCGCCTATCATCATATGCCCCATCGGGGGTCAAGGGAGATGGGCTTAACCCGGCATAAAGAGACGGAGTGAGACAGATTTGAAAAACCTAAATGTCGCCTCTAGGGGGGATCGGAACCTCCATCGAAGTTTCTGTTAAGATTACGGCGGGGCTGGAACCAATGGGTCGCGACGTTCAGTCACGAGGGGTTTCCGCACAGGTGGGACATCAATCAAGGAGAGGAAGGAAAAAAAAAATATCTAGTGTGAAAACCTGACAATCCTCACGGGGCAACTCTTGCACGTCCGCCGACCGCGGAGAGGGTGCCAATCCATCAGTTTAACCTTGAACGGACCTCGCTCAACAGGTCAAAAGAGGGGGATTGTGCTATAGGTAATCCCGCCGCCGGGAATGCACTAAAACGACAAAATCGCCGGTTCGCAAAGGGTCGGCTTTTCCAGGATCCTCACATCAAGCAGGCTCTTAAGTGCGTTCCGTGCCACAGCACGGAACATGGCTGACGCTCTGGCACTCGAGGGATCCAAGGGGGACGCCGCGGCCCCGGTTTCGAGTCTGGATGGCCGGAAATGGGGGGGGCCCCACAGCAAGAGCGGGTGGTTGAGCCAACATAACCCTTCGGGTCGGTGAAGGAAGAGGAATAATGCTTCCGGCAGGGGGCTTGACATCCGCCATTCGGATAAAAATCCAAGGCCTATCGAGGTCCTGACCGGATCGAGGAACTGGGAAAATGAGCCAACCATGCTGGAAAGGGAAGCTGCGTAGGTCGGGTCGAGCAGGTCGCCTCTTGGCAAAACCGACCGAAATTATTGGGGCGTGAGAGGACAACTATCAGGCCAAGCCGGGTAGGAATTGACGGCCGCTCGTATGAAGGCGCAGCGCCCAGGGGATGTGAGGGGGAACTACTAGCCGTATCTTTGAAAAGGCAAGGGCCTATTGAGGGAACACTTGCCGCCAGGAGCATGCGGGTAACCGAGAGGTGTCGGGCAAAACGCCGCGGCGTTCCCTGGGAAACCCTCGGTCAAAAGGCGCGAAAAATGTCCCAACGACGGGCGAGATTCAGCGCGCCCCGCCACGAAGGGAGACAAATCGAACGATGTGCGAATGGCCAAAGTTGGCTTGAGAAGGCAGGGCTGGGGGGATTCGCGAGATCAAAGGGTATCCAAATGGTGGTCGGGGCCGTCGCGGATTGGGGAGGAAGGGGAAAGGGATCTGATATCTCTGAAAATCTCCGGAAACGAGGACACAGAAGAAGTCACGAGCGGGATAAATACTCCCGTGGGCAAAAAGGGAGGAGCAGGATTTCTGGAGACATGGAGGTCGACGTCAAACACACGCGAGGCGAGACGAATCCCCACTTCAGTGGCCGTATCCGGACAGGGAAGACCGAAGGCATTCCAAAAAGAAGGCCCGACGGTCTGACAATAAGGTGAGACCTCGTGCGCGTAAAGGAAAAAAAAAAAACTCGAACAGATTGATCGATAGAGTCAAGGAGGCTCACTCTCAATAGTCCAATCCCGGACTAACTCTGTCGCGTCTAATGTCAATGGGCCCCTAGTTGGGAGGGCAGCTACAATCTCACCGCCTGAAAGGGACATGGAGACTATCACAAAACGCCGATGCAAGTCTGGAGGGGAGGACTGCGTCTTTGTCGAGAGTGACCTCGGGTCCTTGAGAGGGCGGGCGGGTCCGGTCACCTGGTCGAGGGTGGGGAACGAACGCTTGATCAGGCCAGGCAGTCGAGAAAGGTGGTGGGAGCAGGTTGGACGCGGATTATCGGAAAAAACGGGTCGTGGAAAGGGGAAGAAAAAGAGCACATTCGGGTGGGCGACGGACGGCGTCACAGAAAAATAGGAGACCCATTTCCAAGCCAGCAATTGTGGCGGGAGAGGAGGCAGCACCTCAGAACTCGGGGGAGGGGATTCTTGGACGAACAGGGAGCCGGTTTTCAAAAAAGAACCGGGACGTACGGCGAGGTGGAAGGAGAGGGATGGACGGAGGCGAAACTTCGCGCGCGCGCAACTCATTGCGGCAGGGAAAGCTGGTTCAAACGATAGGACGAAAAACGGCGTCCAGAGACGCGGCGAAGGTGCACGGGACGATCGAGAGAAAGCTCAGGAGGGTCGGGGGTCAATCAGATGAGGTGTCGAGCACCAGGCGGGGGAACCAAGGGATCGGAGGACGCGGGCAGAGGGGAATCGAAAAGCGGGCCGGTCGGGAGGAGAGAGGACCTCATGACAGGTCGCAAAGAAGTGAAGGGACCCGAGGCAGAAGACGGGAGCTCTAACCCTAAATCCCCTCGGCGAAAGGCGGGGGGATGTTGGAACAAGAAGGGCGGCGCGGCATCGCAGTCGGAAAAAATCTACGATTCGGAACACTCGGGGAAGGAGAAACCCGAAGTGCCGGGGACGCCCGCAACGAGCGGGCGAGATTCTTCAAAAGAGCGCGGCAATTTCAGGAAAGAGGTCGAATCATCTGCCGGCTACTGGCTTGGGCACTCCCACTGTTGTGTGGGGGTTACTTTGGGGGCAACTTCACAGCATCAGCAACGGCGCGGCCGTCTCAGGGGAGAGGGGAAGGAAGGGAGACGGTAGCGCATCGTCGTGTTCAGCTCACCTCGAGGGACGGGGGGAAAAAGACCACAACCAGGTTGGGCAGCGGCGGGGGTTAGATCAGCGGCCGAGCAGGGGGGGGAACGAGAATCCGAAAAAGATCACAAACAAACGGAGGGAGGGAAAGAGATCCGTGAAATCATAACCGCGAAGACTGGAGAGACCGCGACGAACAGTGTTGGAAGGGGACGAGAGTGACGTTCTCGTCTCTGTCCAAGGCCCCGATTAGAAAGACGCCGCCGTTTCTCAAACTTACGGAAAAGGACCGGAAGACTTGGTGAGGAGTGAAGGGCCCGAAATTCCCCAAAGTGCACGCTCACCGCAGCCTAGCACATAGCGCTGGGAAGCGGGGAAAACCACGTCGTTAAAAAAGAGCGAGTTATAAGAGAGAAAGCACGTTGCGGGGAAACAGCCGGGTGAAGAACGACAGCAAGAACGCATACTGATTGCGAGCGAATCAAACAGCGCATGTATAAAAAAAAAACGCCGCAGGGGTCAGGGGTGGGGGGCGAGGGCGCATCCCTCGTGGAGGGGAGTCGGCGACGGCACTAGACTCTCTCGGAAGAGAAGAAGCAGCGAAATGCTACACTTGTCGGGCCTCGCATAACTGAGAGGAGGATCCAGAAAAGAAAAAATCCAGTCGGATTGAGACTTCGACAGCATCGGGGGGCCCGACCCGGTCGAGAGGCACTGGACATGACGACCCCGGCAAAGCAGAGGGGCAGCCGGGGGAGGGAGTGAAGGCTGAAGAAACCAGACCCGGCCGACCTCCCGGGCGCAGGGGGGTCGACCGGGATCCAAAGATGAAGTAAAAAAACTGAAAAGGAAAAGGCACGGGTCCGGCGCACTAACCCTGAAGAATCACGACCCATTGCTTCAGGAATCAAGCACTGGGCGAATTCAGGGCCTGGTTCCAGAAAAGAGACTGGGCGGCAAAGAGAGGGCCTCTCCGGATCCTGGAAGACGCGATAGCGCCCAAAGACATTCAAAGAGGTCGGCCGTGCTAATCCCCGAATTGACGAGGAGGATCCGAGAGAACGGAGAAACCCCTCCTAGGTCCTAAAAAGCGACGAGTCGAAGTTGAAAAAAAACGCAAAAAAAAAGGGACGTACACCGACAGGAACACTCCTACCTGGGGGGAAGCTTTTCCATTCAATACTAAAGAAAGCAGCTGACGCTCGGAGAATGGAAATGCAAGGGGGGGCCATTTTTAATGTCACGGGGGGATCTCAGGGGAGTACCCGGCATGACTGCGGAGTCACATTCCCCTATCGTAGCCAACGTTCAGCCAAGAAGGCATGCCTCTTTGGGTACGGATTGAAAAAAACAAAAGTTCACGCCAAATCGCAATGGAACGCGTCCCTCTCCGCAGCTATTAACAACCGAAAGGGGCCTTATGTTGCCTGATCCGGGCGTCTTGTTGGTGAGAACATTCCGAATACGAAGGGCGAGAGAAAACTAAAAGGTGCATTCGGGAGATAGGGGGACGGGAACGGTGGGTGCGGAACGACCATTCGTGAAAATCGTCGGAAGGAGCGAGGTGGTCTGTAAAAGGGGGCGGACCTGGCCTGGACGAGGTGATTGCCTATGAAGGGCACGAGGAATCCCACTTGACACCACGAGGAAGAAAGATAAAAACAATAAAAAAGGAAGGGATCAAACTCGAATAACCGAGGACGCCGCCCCGCCCTTCGAAAAATGAAAAAAGGGGCGGTGAGACGGACATGCAGCGATGGTTCTCTATGCAAACAAAGGTCGGGAACTTTGGGCAGGACCGTGAAAGAAAGTCTCGTCAGACGAAGATCGAACCAGGGAGGGGGTTCCAACGATCCCAAGAGACAAGAAGAATCGAGTTGCGACCACGCAGGTGAGCCTGGCGGAGGGGCAGTTAAAATCAGAGTAGATTTTCCCCAAACGAAGCTCGGCGGGGCCATACGAATTCCAGGGAGAGTCATGAAAGGGAGAAAATTACCGGCAGGAAGCCACTGGGAAAATATGCACTCCAAAAGTTGAGTCGAGAAAAACGAGGCCCCCGCTCGCCGGACAGGCACGCCTGCCGGAAAAGGGCTGGCTGGGCTAGAGAAGCAAATCGAGGTCGGCAATACCTAACGCGGATTTCCAAAGCGAACCAAAATGAAAGCGTTGTCTATAGCAATACTGCCGGTTTTCCTGAGACGGACGACAACCCGCATGTGAACATTGGAGTGCAGGAACCGCTTAGTTAACGAAACCGTCACCAGGGAAGACTCTGAACGCGGCCCGAAAGCTCATGAAATCCGTCAACGCACTGAAGTACAAAAGCGCTGATAGGACTAGTTGCAAAAAAACAAAAAAACCCCCCCCCCACCGTCCATCAGAGATACGACGCGAAAGAAGGAATAATCTTCAGGAGTGCCGGGTGACGCGGGGCGGGATGACCTACCAACCCGATCCCAAATCCACTGGGGGGCTGTAGCTAGGTGTCCTTCAAGGGTTTCCATTTAGAGGGTCAATGGAGAAAACGGACGTGTCTCGGCGGGTGAAGCCAGCAGGGGATGAGGGGGGGGTTGGAGTCCCCAGACGTATGTTAGTAAGCGCGTTGTCGATTCAAAGGGACCCGAGGATCTGCAACAGAAGATCATGGTTTATACCCCGGGCGGGTTCCTCGGCAAAAAGAAAAAATAGGGCTAATTTTGAAGGGACCCAGTGGCGCGAGTCTACCAATCTACAGATGGAGACATGTCAGTAAAATTTGGGCGGGCGATCGTAATGCTCGTCGAGGAAAATTCGGTAATCGAAACTGACAGATTTATCTAGGAAGAAGGGACTGCGCCAGCGAGATCGTATGGGGACTAGAGGGTTACTGTCGAAAGGCTAAGTGAGCTTCGAGACCGTGCCTCTCGCTTACGACCAGAGAGCAATGACATCTTCAGCAGGGGGGGGGCGGGATCTGCAAACCCCAGCAAGGTGGAGCCGCCTGCATCAAAGACAGAAGGCCTGGCGAAGGGCAGAAGTACGGCGGGGAAGGGGACGGTAACATCACGATCTTGAAAGGGTCCGCGGACGCTTCGTAAAAACTTTATCTGCAAAAAAAGAGGGGGTAGGACCAGGCCGGCGGGTGATGCCACGTCCTCGAGACGACAAGCGGGGGGGGGGGGGGTGTGGTGGGGGGGGAGGGGGGGGGGGGGGGGGGGGGGGGGGGGGGGGGGGGGGGGGGGGGGGGGGGGGGGGGGGGGGGGGGGGGGGGGGGTGGGGGGGGGGGGAGCGTCTGTGGGGGGGGGGGGGGGGGGGGGGGGGGGGGGGGGGGGGGGGGGGGGGGGGGGGGGGGGGGGGGGGGGGGGGGGGGGGGGGGGGGGGGGGTTGGGGGGGGGGGGGGGGGCTGTGGGGGGGGGTGGGGTCGGGGGAAGGTGCGGGGGGGGTGTTGGGGGGGGGGGGGGTGGGGGGGGGGGGGGGGGGGGGGGGGGGGGGGGGGGGGGGGGGGGGGGGGGGGGAGGTTGGGGGGGGGGGGGGGGGGGGTCGCCGTTTCCCGTCCCTCCAGAACGCGGGCCGCGGACAAGGGTCCTTTGGAACCTGGGTCTAGATATAAAGGCCCGAAAAAGCAAGGATACCGGAGCAACCTACTGAACCAGCTTGAAAAAAAACAGTGGCTGAAAGACCGGGGAAATAAGGACCGACGTCTACTTCGAATTCCATGGGGGTGGTCGAGAGATGTCAACTTCGAAAGAAGTCCGCTTGTATGGGAATTTACCATGGGTTTTGCGGCGGCCGGATCCGTACCGTTCTATGGAACGGAATGTCCAAGAGAAATTGGCCAGCGCGGATCTGATCTTGGGAGGGATCAAGCGGGAGACGCGTCCGCGATTTTAAAGAGGAGGTTTGGAAACACCCGCAAAATTCATCATTTCGAAAGAAGTTGGGTATGGAAAAGGATCTCTGCAGCACAAGATACCGCAAGCCGTAGGATGTAGGCCCCAGTTCCGAACAAGTGTAGAAAGGGGCCAAGGAGAATCTTCAAACAAAGGGAAAAGAGAGAGGGATGTCCTTGCTCGTCGGGAGGAAAAATGCTGCTACAGACAGAACAGAGGTCTTTGAAGAGGTAGATGGCAGAGATGATTGAAAAACGTGCGATGCGCATTCGCGAGGGTTGTGCCCCACCACGGTCCGGGAAGTCGCAAGTACGCATGACGTCTCTTCGTAGGGAGAAGTAAGCTAGACGGCTTGGGGAACGGCGACGGCGGCTAATAGGAAAATCCTAATCTTCCTCAACCTGGGTCCGACTTGGCAGCACGGCCGGGTGTGCGAGTATAAATATTTCTAAAAAAATGGACATGGCAGCAAGGGGCGTGCCGAGTCCGACAAGGGAAGCGGCCGAAGGCGCTACCTGGCTTCAGAGAAGGTCTCCGAAAAAAGTTCCAAGAAAGTGTCGGGCCCTCTGCATTTAGGGGGTGAAACGGGGGCAAGAGTGAAAGGGCCCGTCCCGGGCTCGGGCGAAGGCAGGAGGGGGCATCCCCGCACAGGCAAGGGCCTCAGAAAAGAGGTCGCGATAATGGGCCGAGAATCCACGGGTCTAAGGGACGATCAAAAAATCGGGAAGAGTTACACCGAAGAAAGAATCAATGTTGGACCTTCGCCAGAAACGGAGGTGCGAAAAAAACCCTTGCGTCTGGCCATAAGGACGCACCAAGGGGAAGGCATTCAATCGTGGGAGTCAGAGAGAAAATCTGTGCTAGAGGGCCGCTCGTTTCGCCCGTGACGCGGCTGGCCAATTCCCGAGACTCTTTCGCGGCCGTGTCAGAGGAAAAAAGGGTTCATAGATTCGGGGCACTCCTGAAGGAAGGAGACTTGATCCGCCGGACTTTGTCAAAAAACTGCCATGGAACAAGGGGGTCGCGGGAGACGGACAGAAAGCGAAGATTTCTGGTGGAGGAAAGGCCGGAAGGGGGGGAGGATGCAAGAAAAACCCCAGGAAGGCAACAGATGGTTTCTAAAAGTGGCAGAATAAAGATGTCGAAAGGAACACTACGAGATTCACAACAAAAGCAACGCTGCGGGATACCTGGCAGACCTCTCGCGAGAATGAAGAACATTTAATATCTGGAAACGGGACTACCTCTTCAAAAAGGGCCAAGGGGGGGGAGGTTGTCTAAGAAAGAGGGCACGCTCCTTCGTCAACCAAAGACGCGCTACGCCGTTTCCGGCGATATGGGAAAAAAAAAAAGGGCACTCACGTATCCTCGCGGCAGAAAACTGTAGAAAGGTACTGAAAGGGAGAGGCCTGACAAGCTTGAGGGAAGTCTGCGGGAAAGGGAACGGGAGGGATGCTGGTGACCGGGAAGCGGCGTTCGAAGTTTCGACGGACCCACATGTTGTAAAGGGGGTTGCTCCTCCTCATCCACAAGGACTGATATGGGAATCGAACTAAGGACGAGGAAACTGGCGGGCTTTGTCTCAAGGGGACGGGGGACAAAGAAGGGTACGAGCAACCGCCGATCTATTTCCAGTCCTCCATCGAGGAGGGAAAGGAAGGAACAAAGGAACTGGCCAAAAAACGCGTGCGAGGTTTCAATCCGGTCTCCGCTGGGGTTCGGAAAAAACAGGTGAGTTAAAGCAGAGCTCGGAAAAAAAAGCCGTGATGGCAGGGGTCAGAGGTCTCAATCATCGCCGCGCAAGGAATGAAATGAAACCGCTCAATCCGAGACAGGCGAAGCGTTTACGGGGAGGGGTCATAAGGGAAGAGCCTTAAAAGAGCCATATCTAATCATCTCGTGAGATCTCACAGGAAGGAGCAAGAAACCCGCGGTGGCGGATCCGCTACTCCGCCTACCGCAGACGGGCAATGCTTAACGCGCCGCCAAATCAGCTGTGAAGGAAACCAAGCGGCCGCATTTTATCAACACCTGCATTGGGAAGAGTGATGCAGGGCGTCTTAGTCGAGAGACTTTTAGATTAATGACTTAATTGGGGACTGACTCTCTCGCCAGTGTAGATGGAAGGTGAAGGGATCGAGGAGACTGAGCGCCGCCAATCACTCGCGACAAGAAAACATCCCAGGACCGCCCAGGAGGGGCCACATTTCCACATAGAGAGCCTCTAAGACTTTTTCTTGGCGAAACTAAAACCCAGGCCGTGAAAGTAGACCCGAATTACCGGAACTCTCTAAGAAGAAAGTAAGATTTGCCCCGAGGAGTGCTCGGGGAAAGAGCTGAAAGAGCTCAAAAAAAAAAGCCCGGCGGCAAAACTTATCGTGGCCCACATGGAGGGTGCGAGACCAATATAAAAGGCGGACGGGAACGTGGGCCTCAGAGTGGAAATTTAGAGGGGATACAAGAGTCGGCGCTCAATCTCGTGGACAAAGAGGACAGGCCTTCTTCGCTGTCGAGAAACGGATTTGCTAAACGGGTAAAGAAAATCAGGGGCATGTCTATTGACCAAGGCGCAGCACCTAGGAATACCGCGCTTCAGAAAGTCCAGCGCGCTTGTAAGAAGGTGAGTGCCGAGGATGGGCGTCTTTGTTAAGATAGGACTCAGGGGGTGTCCGAAAAAGGCAGGCTTGTCCCGTCGGGACACGGGAATTAACTAGTTTTTCAGACTGCGCGTCGCTCGCAACAGTCAGAAGGAGAACGGGTGGGCAGATTGGAGCTGATGCGCTCCGTCTAGGAGGCGTGAGCGTAACGAGCCGAACGGTCTCATTGCACCTGCGGGGGGGTCTCCTGGCGTTCTCGAGCACAGTGGGGGACCATTATAAAAAGGGAGGAACCGAGGACGAGTCGAGTTCCGCCCAAGGCAATTGAAGGTACGCGGAAGGGGGAAAAAGCACAAGAAAACTCCGCTGATTTTGAATCAGGACGGACTATGGGGGGTTGACAAAGGGAAAAAGGGTTGGCCTAAATCGGCGAGGAGAGGCAAAAAAAAAACTGAGAGGCTCTGGAGAAGGTCGAAACTAGCGGGAGGGAGACACACCGGGCGGCGGCCGACTGCGGGGGGTGACAGCATCACATGAACTAAACTAGGGTTTCATATCTCGTGGGGAAAGGCGAGAGACACCGAGATTCTATCTCTAAAAGAGCGCTATTAAGAGGTAGGAGTCAATCGCTGCTGGTAAACAGCCAACACTTTCGCCAGATAGGAACGGTAGGGCATCTAAGAAAACGACTCATTGTCCGATCATGCTCGGGAGGAAAGCTCGGACCGCCACGCGAAAGTGGCCGGCCCGATTTGCCCTCAGCCAGCGCACAGCCACTCCGACCCGAGCCGAGAGTTCTCAAATGCGGGCCGGACGAGAGGAAGTACGAACATCGACCTATGCGTCTTGACCGCATAAACACGGCCTGAACGCCAGGTGAAAAAAAAAAACAAACGAAGGCGCTAGATCATACTCTAGGAAGGGGAAGGGGAGTGGCTGTCTCAGCAGGCGAATGAAAAAAGGATTTTCTACGGAGGAGGGGAAGAAGCTCACGTTTTGGGGGGTGGTCACAACGCACCGCAGAATCACTTTCTGAAAGGACCTTCTTGGAAATGAAAAAAAAAGGCAGATCAGAACGGGAGGGGAGGGGTGAAGAAGGCCTCGTGGGAGGGAGAAGGAAAAGAAACAGCCCTGGGGGAGCGGAGATAAAGGCCGATCTGTTCTGCAGGATCAGAG
>Ga0179593_1609033_pt1 | contig 25223 bp, 38 predicted proteins | sample CZODoug2_1_08_16_FD_185931 | JGI IMG/M metagenome (GOLD analysis project Ga0179593, IMG submission 185931) | Vadose zone soil fungal communities from Angelo Coast Range Reserve, California, USA - CZODoug2_1_08_16fungal (PacBio error correction) | ecosystem: Environmental > Terrestrial > Soil >...
GAAGGAGAAGGAGAAAGAGATTCTTCCTTTCAAGATCAGGTGGAATGTCCCGCTTTCTCTAAAAAAAAGAAGGCGTTCGCAAAGAAAAGAGAAAAAAAGGGAAAATCCCGTCGAAAAGGAAAAAGCTCGCGTAAGGCCAAGGGGGGACCGTGTCTCTGACCACTCGAAAGGCCTTAGACAGGAGGGAGGGGCGAAAAAGGGGGATGGAAAAGTGACGGGGGACGTTCTCGGATTCCGTCAAGGACTAAATTACCGGTAGCAGATCAAGGATCGAAAGCGCAAAAAACGAAGGGGGCCGGAGAGGGCGAAAAAAAACGTATGGAGAGGTCATCTTCAGAAAAGAGGGCGCGCGGGCTGAAACTGCGATGACGATGCAGAAGCAAACAAGACAGACCGTCCGCAGAAAGCCCAAGGGAAAAAGGGAAAATAACAAGTGGGGAAAAAATCGCGGAAAAAGACTTTTTCGGGTAGCGACACCTTTACAAGGGGGGGGGGGGAAGAGCTAACATCAGGGGAAAGGAAAAGAAAACTCCTCGGTAATGGAAAGATCACGAGCTCCTATGCCAAATAATCCACCGAAAAGGGAAAGAAAACTTAAAAGGGGAAAAGAGAAAAGGGGGAAAGTTAGGGGTCAGGGGGGGAAAACTGCCGACCCAGTCGGGCGGAAGGCTTCCGTCGTTAAGGAGGGGATGTTTGCCTTAGAAGGGGGAAAAGAAGCACACGAAGGTCTTTCCACTTGGGAGGACAAAAATTCGGAGAGGGGATATCTGAAGAGCAGCTACAAAAGGAGGTCTCTAAAAAGAAGCTCTCTTGGAAGTGTCGGCTGACAAACGGGAAAAAAATGGATCCGGGACGTAGTCACGTCTTGTCTTCGGGAGTGAGGGAGGCGCAAATATGAGAATTCTAAGGAAAAAGAAACCTCGTGATGTTGCACCCCCTCTATAATAATGGAAGGGACCCAAAGAAAAGGAAACTGCGGGAGACATCAAGATCACTCCTGTGAGGCAGAATCGTCAAATCTGCTTTCTCGCTGGAAGAAATTCCTTTACTCCGTCAAGGGGGGGGGAGGAGAGTAGATCCATTCCGAAAGAAGAATATTCTAATAGAGAAAAGGATAGGAAGTTCAGAGGTGGGTTGTGCCTCAAGGACTAAGCATTCCCAAAAAGACCGAGTCTTAACTCTGAAGCGGAAAAAGTGAAGAGGGGGGGTTAAAACGTAAAGAAAAAGTCGCAAGCTGCGAGGGAAATTCTGTTCGGAACACAAAGGAAGAAATCGAAGAAGGAAACAGGGGCGACTTCAGCTGAGAAGAAGGAGCAGCAAGAAGTGGAGGAGGCAGACGTACGTCAGCAAAAGCTCCTTGGAAAACGACCGTGGGGGACGAAAAAAAGGCAGCTGAAGGGTGTCCTTGAGCGGCGAGAACAAAGATCTGGGGGGGAGGAGGAAGAAGGAAATAGTAGAAAAAAAGTGGATACGAAAAAAAGCGTCGACCGGGGGGATCTCGAATCATGGTACCTTTATCGGGAGAGAACCAGGAGAAGGGGTAAAAGGGGGGGAACGTAGAGGGAAGCTTGTTCTTCCCCGACACCCGGACGTTTAGGAGTGAACAAGGGGAGGAAACAGGATGTCTTTTCTAGGCAAGCCGGTCGTAAAAGCGAAAAAAAAGGACGTGGAATCTTGGGACGTGTTTTGAGGGGGGGTCGTCCGAGGTAGACGTCTTGAAAACGCAGGAACGAGGAGGAACGGGTCTCAGGGTACGGACGTCAAAAAATCGGCAGTGGGGGCTTCTGGGAGATTTTCACGGAAGGGGCTCAGTGGAGCAAGGGAGGCTGGAGCGCTATCGGTTGCGAACAGCAAAAAACTGCTACGAAATTCCATTTATGGGAACACCCCCGTTAGGGAAAGAAAAAGACTTTAAAAAAATAAAGGGGATGGTAAAGAAAACTTCATAGAGAAAAAAATTCAAGCCTTGGGAGGGGCGGTGGCCTACTATGATGGGGGTTCAAAGGGAATTTTGGGAAGCGATTCAAAGAAATGGAAAAAAAGTCAAGTAATGCGAGAGAAGAGAAAAGGGCTCGGCGGGACCATGCGACGGAAAAGGCGTTCCGGCTGTGAGGGACGCGACAAGGAGAGATCGTACGAAAAAAAAACCCTACGGCAGATTGAAAAACGACAGCCACGGGGTTTAGAGGAGGGTCATCGCGAGGGAGATGGGAAGGGGGCAAAAAGGGGACGGAGTAAAATTCATCGGGGTCCAGGAACGTCCTTCGAGGGGGATAATTACGAATCCCTGGCACTACAATGAACGAAAAAGAGATGAAGGGTTAGAAAAAAAACGGCTTCCGGGAGAGGGGGGGGTGCCGGTCGCGGCGTTTCTCGGGCTCAAGCTGGAGAAGGGACACAAAGGAGAAGGCCAAAAATATTGGGGGAATCGTGGAGGCAAAACGGCTGCACCATCACAAAAAAGAAGGAATCGAGAAAACAAGGAGAACGGGGGGTCGAGGGCACAGGGCATTCGCAACCCGAAACAAAGGAAAAAGACAAAAAAAGTCCGCTAAAGAGGAAAACTCTCAGTTGCCCCAGAAACCCAGGGGGGCGGAAAGAAATCGGAGGAAAAAGAAGCTGATCCAAAAAAAGGAGGTAAAACCTCGAGCCAAACATGAATCAATAGAATGGCAAAAATCCTCTTCGGGGGGAGAGTGGGGATGTAAGGGGAGGAACTTCTACACATGAAAGAAAGAACCTAAAAATAGTAAAGCCCGATCCGAAAGACAAAAAGTAGAAGCCAGAGACGGAAAAGTAGATAGTCTATCAGTGCAGGGGTCCTCCCTTGAATCCTTCAAAACTGGCAAAGGTTTTGGAATAAGAGGAGACGGGAGTAAAGGCGCTGGGTGTCCTATCTTTAGTATAGAGCGTCACCAACAACAAAGAGGAGAGGACAATATATATAAAGGAACAGGACGAGAAAGTCGGAGAATCTTCAGGAGGAAACTTTTCCCGCGAATTATTCAGGCTAAAACCTCAATGGAAGAGGAGAACCAGAGAAAGAGTTAGTGCGGGTGCTGGGGGAGAATTACACAAGATGGAAGGTTCGTTGAATAAGGTGTCTAAGGGTAAAAAATACTCAACCAGTTAAAAAAAGAGGTCTCCAGAAAAAGAATAGTGATTTGTGGACACCATTCTATAAAATGTCATTTGGTCTTACTAGGAGGCGGGGGTGTGGGAAATATGGGGGGGGAAAAGCGAAAAAGAGGGGAAAAAGGGGGAAAAAAGGAGGGCCAATTGAGAGATTTCCTCAGGAAAAGGGACAAGTGGGAGGGTTGGGGGGAGAAGGTAAAAAGTGGCGAAACAAGGTCCGGTTACTAACGAGGACCACGAAACCGTCCGCGAGCAGGACGCTTTCCTCGCGAAGGAAGAAGTGTGCAGAAGCAGAGGGTGTGGAACCTTTTTGGAAAACCCAGCCGGAGGGTTCAGATCGCCAAAACACGCCCCGGAAAAAAGAAGAATCCGAAAGGGTCCAAAAAGAATTCATAAAAGGGAGTGTCCTGTGGGGGGAAATGCAGGGACGGGGGAGTACTTCAAACAGTAACAAGAAAGGACGATTAAGAGAAGGCCATCCTTCTTATCAAAAAGACCTCCAGTCCCACGACAAATCCTTAATATAGGAGAGCTCTCAGAGGACAAGAAATGGGATCAATTTCTTAGGGGGGACTACTTAGGGCGGAGTACTTTGTGGCTTAAAAAAGTATGGGAAAAGGGGTGGTCGGTATCGGCGAAAAAAATCAAAGTGCCGTAATGTCAACGCCGGAGGCGTAGACAGGAGAGCAGTTCTGGAAGGCCGGTGGGGGGAAATAAAATCGAGGATTGACCCAAAGAAAAGTCGCAAACCCGGGAAAACTCCCCGGCTGTGGGTTCCTCGCCGAAGGGGAGTACTTCAAATGAGAAGAGAGGGGTGAGACGGGAAATGAAAGGGAATACATGGCATTTTCGTGGGACCGACAGGTTTTGCTGTTGGAAAAAGTCCAAGAGAAGATAGAAAGAAGAAGCAAGCCAATTGGGAGAGAAGAAGCAACCAATGAAAGGAAAGGCCTCCACGCCTGCAGTTGGCGACGCCGGAGAAAATGGTGGGATAGCCCCTGCTAAACAATACCAGGAGAAAAGTACGACCAAACTCCACCCACTCCGAAAAAGACTTCCACGAACGCAATAAGAGATGGTGGAGAAAAAGCGTAAAACAGTAAAAAGGGGGGAGACATCCCGCCGCGGGGGTCCAGAAGGTCGCGACGGGGGGGCCTTGTTCGAAACGGGAAACTAAGACGGAAAAAAAACTGATTCAAGGGCTAAAGGGAATCACGGGGAGCAGATCGCGCTCACCCTACTAGCATCGTATCAAAGGAAAGAGACACAAGGGAAGCTGGAGAGGAAAAACTCGTCACTCGAAAGATTTGAGTAAAAAAGAGAGGGGAATTCCCGAGGCATGCCTGCCGACGCAAGGAGAGAGCACCGGTCAGTAGGGGGAGGAGGGGCGATCAGCCGATCCAAAAAGGGGAAAGGCGACCGACATCAGCAAGGACTTGAAGGCCTAATCGAGGATCTTCGGACGATCTTCCCGCGTGAGGGATCATTCAACTCAAAAAAACCCAGAAGTAGAAGAACGGCGAAAAAGGCTCGTAAAAGGAGAGATGTCAGCATAGACGGAAGGGATGGTGTTTTTGGAAAGATTCACGTGCTTTTGCTCCCCCGAAGAACCTAGGAGCCACGCAAATAGGCTGGGAGAGTACGCAAGGAAGAGAAGGAGACATTGGATAGGGACGGGAGAACAAAAAAAGAAGACTATTCCCTGACTTGCTGAGGAAGGACAGCATGTCCGATGACGATGTGCAAGGGGGAACCTTATTCTAGGGAGAAGAGGGAATTAGTGAGAGAGGAAAAGGGAGAAAAGGAATTTGTCGATGGAAGAGCGCTCTCGGCGGTGGGAAGTGTAGAGTTCATCAAAAAGGAAAGTCAATCGCATGAAAAAAGGTATCGGGGTCATCACCGGCCGCGTTTGCATGCAAAAGGGAGGCAGAAAGAGCATCGGAAAAAGAGTGGAGCGTACCAAGGGTTTTTCGACCCGGGGCTTTTCGGGAGAAGGTCTCCACGAAGGGGGAAGGGAAAAAGGGGGAGGAAAAAAAACTTGCGAGGGAGGGGACGTCCCACCTCAAAGGGAAAGATTAACGCGGGGGAGGTACTCCCTTACCGGGGGGGGGGCCGTGCCGAGAAGCCTCTCGGGTCTAACGAAAGAAAAAGGGACACCGTGAACCCTCATTTGTTTTCTGGGGAGGAGGGTTTTGCTCGGTGAGCTGGGAAGGGGGCAGGTGTAAGGAGACAAAAGACATTACCGATGAGGCCCGGAAAAGGAGGGAGAAGGGGTGCGAAGAAAAAAGAGGTTGTAGTAAAAGGAAAAAGCCGGTTAAAGAACAGCGGAAGGGCGCGATAAGAAAAGGGTTAAAGAAAGGAAAGGGGCTTCGGTAGGTGGAGGGGATTTACGGCTAGGGAAAGAGAGCGTGCCGCGTCCGCCGAGGGACTGCGATGAACCACGCCCAAGGGGGGAAAACGAAGGACAAGGGGGGGACAAAAAAAAAGAGGATGAGAGGGAAAGGGAAAAAAAGGCTCTCAGGGATGAGAGGTCGGCCGGTCACTCATCCTATGACGAAAAAGAAGACCTGCTACTTCATCAGCATCAAAAAGCTCAAAAGGAGGGGCAGAGGAGAAAGGGATAAGGGCCGATTTCGCAGAGAACAAAAGAGACCTCTCTGCTGAAAGGGACTTTTTTATCGAATCCATAGAAGGGAGAAGGGGGAAAAGGCGATTGATGGCGAAGAAGGAAATTGCGGGAGAGGGAACGCAAGGGAAAAAGTCACGAAAGATGCCGTGCTGATTAAGAAGCAGCTCGTTGTCCAATCTGTCAGGAAGCGGACATCTCTCTCAACAAAAAGAAAAGGGGAGCGTGAAGAAAGGGAAAAAAACCTCAAGAAGACTAATGCAAAAGCCTCAAAAAGCAAGGATAGTTTATACGAAAAAGGTTTAAAGTAAAAAGAAGGACTTCCAGGCATGTGAGCGAGTCTATACACCATCGACTCCCGAACGGCTAAATCAATTAAGAAAGGTAAAGAGTCCGGAATGCGAAGCTTAGAAAGGGGGATTTCGAAACGGGATGACGTCGCCGGAAGGGATTCGTCCCTCGGCTTGAGGGAAAAGGGAAAAAACGGAAAAAAAGGGCAACGACGAAGAAAAGGCGACTTCTTCGGAAAGGACGCGAGGGGAACTGGGCGGAGATCAACTCGGACGGAGGGCAAGAGACCGGAACGGAAGGAAGGGGAAAAATCAAGACAGAAATTCTCAAAAGCATACAGCAATAAAGTACGGCGCCCACGAGTATTCCCTCAGAAAGAAAACTACAAAAGGGTAGAAAAGCGCTAAAGACTGCGAGCGAAGAAGGATTTGTCGTCGGAACTGCCTTCTTCCAATGGTGGGGATTGCAAAGGACAAAAGGGGGGAAAGATCAAAGAACCTGGAAAAGAAGGACTCACGCGGAGGAAAAAAAGGGGACACGTAAACCCATGAGGGGGAGTAATCTCGCGGGTTTGGAGCCAAGAGGAAGACTTATCAGAAGAAAAAGGGCCTTTCGTCGCCTCCTTGAAGGGGAGGGGTTTAATCAAAAAGCTGCCGTTTGGGGGGGCAGGAGAAGATTTAGGAGCCAAAAGGTGGAAAAGGGACAGGGAAAATTGAGGGGGGTCGACGAAGGGGGAACGGGTTTCTGGGGTGTCAACTTTCAAAGATAGATTACGAGGGGCGGAAGGATGTGAGGAAAATCGCCATCCTCGGAGAAAAAAAATAAACTGGAGGGGGGGGAAATCGAGTTCGAAGAAAAGACTTGCTCCGGGGGAAAATAACCGATCAAAGTTCCAAAAAAAGCGGGAAAAAAGGGAAAAAAGGAAGGGAAAAAAAACGTCTCTCAACTCGCGAATAAGCCGGTGAGGGAAAAAGGGGACGGCCTTGGGGGACCGGTCTAAACGTCGGAAAGAAGAAGGTGGGGAAAAAAGAAAATAAAAGGTGCCGAGAAGACCGCAGAGGGCGCATAGGAAAAGGTTTGGGGTCGCAAAGAAGTAACACCCAAAAAGGAAGGGAGGAGAACCCAACAAAACAAAAACCAAAAAAAAAAAAAACTAAAAAACACCAAACACCAAAAAAAAAAAACTCCCCACCCCCCGCTAAAAAAACCAGCCCCCCAACCCCTGCCCCCAAAAAACACCCACAAAAAAAAAAAAAAATTCCCAAAAAGAAACCCAAAAAAAACCCTCCCACCAAAAAAAAAAAAAAAACTTTCCCCCAAGATCCCCCTTCAAACCCCCCTTACCCACCAAAAAAAAAAAAAAAAACTCAAAAGAACTCCAAAAAAAAAGAGAAAAGATACTCCCCACCCCCCCCAACACCCAAAAAAAAAAAAAAACAAAACCCCCAAAAATCGGCTTCGAAGGGGGATCAAAAATAGGGAAAAAAAATTCTCGATAAGGGGAAGGTCTTGTTAGAGATGCGGGGGTATGAAACTGTAGGCGGAAGCCCATGGAGAAGAAAACTCGGGGTCTTCAAAAGGGCATTCGCCGGGAGGATTGGAAATTCCTGATCAAAGGGGGAGAGGATGGGGAAAACTCAAAAGGGAACGGTGAAAAAAGAAGCCGGCGTTAGGCAAATTCTATTTATTTGACAAGGACATACTGCACAGAAGGTCTAAGGAGGGGGGAGAGGAACGTGAGGGCTCGTGACGGTGATAAATGAGGAAAAGACCGGGGGGGAGAGTTCGTTCCCGAGGGCCTTGACTCGCATGAAGAGGGGAACCAGGGAGGGGGGAGATTTCGGGGGAATCCTCCCACAAAAAAAAAAGCTCGGGACCTCTGTAAGTAAGCGTAAGGCTTTTCTTGATCAAAAACCAGGTTTAGGTAGGGGAGGACTAACGAATCAATCGCGAGCGAAAAGGGGGGACTTTTCATTCTTGGGGGAGTGGTGTAATGGTCGAAAGGGGGGGGTCAGGAAAAAGCATCAGGACGAAGGAAGGACATTTAGACAGGGTGGTACTTCACCAACAAAAGGGGAAGGAGGTCGGAGAGAGGAAGTGTCTGAGAAGGGGGAAAGAAGTTCTGCTTGATCTCGAAGCGCTATCATCGATTGGACTGTTGCAAGAAAAAAGTTCGACCACGAGGAAGGGGAATTGGATTCCAGAAGTAACCTTTCCTCAACAATAGAGGGAAGCACATTTGATACGTCAGCGTCCCTCAAAAAAGGACAAATGGACAGGAACGAGGGAGGGAGAACCTTTTTGGGGGAAGTCACCAAATCAATTTTAAAAAAGGTCCCACAACAACAACGGAAATTAAAAAAGGGAATGAGGAAATCAAGAGGAAGAGGAGGGAAAAAAATCTTGAAGGCATGACGACGAAAGAGACCCTACCTTCTCGTTGTACGAACTTCCTCACCATCCCTAGTCGTCTCCATAAAGTCAAAGGATGAAAAGGGGAGGAGCTCGAAAGAGAAGGGGGGGGGAGGGTCTAAACGAAGAAAAGGAAAGAACTTCCAAAGCTGAGGTCCTCCTTCGGAGGGGGGGAATTACGACAAGTGGGAAAGACGCAAGGGTTAGAGAAAAAGTCTTGATAAGAGAGAGGAAAGTTTAGCGGTCAGTGGCTCCAGGGGGGCTATCTGAACAAAAAAGGTGATCCTGAAACGGATATCTGCCCAAAATCAATGCACAGGAAAAGACCATCACCCTGATCAAAGACGTCAGCAATCTCGAACATTCAGGCGGGAAATGTTGAAGCAGCCGGAAGGAGAAAGGGGGAGAAACGACAAACTACGTCGCCTTTGTCAAAAGAGCGGCCGCGAAAATAATTGAAAAGGCGGGTCAAGCGTGAAGGTCGTCACGGGTCACCTAAGGAAACACAGAGGTACTGAGTCCGGAGCAATGAATGGTTTCCCCGAAAAAGGAGGGCGGGTTAGGGGGGCGAGAGGGAGGAGGGGTTGTTAAGGGGTTGAGTTCCTTGCTGATCCCAACTGAAACCACTCAAAAAAAAAGAAAAGGGGACCTCCGATCAAAAATGACGCAAGGGGGGGGTCCTGTGGGGAAGAGTGCGTGGGCGGGGGAAGAAGGGGCCTAATTAAGTGGGGAAGTCTCTTTGAGAAAGGGCCTGTTTCAAAAGGAAGGGTATCTCGATACAAAAAAAACAAACGAGGATGTGAAAAAAAAGGTCGGGAAAGAAAGATGGGGAAAAATCGACCGAGAGAGGAGAGGAGCATATAATTCGGTCAAACCTGCCGTCGAAGTATCAGGAAACACCTGGCAAGGAGATCACACTGAGGAGAGGGTAGAAAGAAAGGGTTTGTGCTGGGAAAAAAGAGAGAGGAAAAATTGGTAGGAGCAAATAATGAAGAGGAAAAGGGAAGAAGGGGAAAAAACAGGAAGAAGGAAATGACAACACCCGGTAGTAAATGAGGGAAACGAAGGCAGGTGTACGAGGAAAGGGTAAAAGAGAGGTGAGAAGGGGGCGGAAAAGGGGGAAGGGAAGCAAGGAAGGTGAAATGGTAGGAGGAGGGGGGAGATAGTATGTGAAAGGGAAGAAAAAACACAAACAAGAAGGGGAAACGAAGGACGACTACGGGCGCGACAGGGAAAAGGCGCAAAAGGGAAAGGGGGGGAAGGATAAGCAGGGAAAGAGAAGATCGTGGGGGGTGGAGGAGAAGAATGGAAACAGGGGAAGTGCAGGGAGATGATGGGAGAGGTGGAGTTAGCAGTAAGGTTAATGTAGGGGGGAAAAGGGGAAGGGAGGTGAGGTAGGGCAGTGGGAAGGGGGAAAGGGAGAAAGAGGCGTGAAACGGGGACGAAGGGGAGAAGGAGAAACATGGTGATAGTGAGTAACGGAATAACATGAAGAAGACAAAAAAGGGGACCAGTGGCGGCTGGCACGACAACAGAGTGGAGGTTAAACCGGGTGTGGGAAGGTGGCCAGGGAGAAAAGAGCGAGGGGAGGGGTGGGGAGGCGTGGGAAGGGAGGGGGAATTGGAGATCAGACGTAGGAGCTAAGAAACAAAAGGGTGTGAGAAATGAAGGGTGCATAAAGGGGAATGAAAAAAGAGTGGAGAGAGCGAGGGGGCGGGCGGGGAGAGCCAGGTGTGAGAGAGAGCGGGGTATTAAAAAACAATGCAAGAATGCTAAGAGGTATAATTACAGAGGAGAAAAGGTGGCTCTGATACAGAGAGAGAGATGGTCGGAGAGGAGAGGGGGGAGGGGAAGTAGACAGTTAGAGAAAGGAAAGGGTTTCTGGGGGAGCAAAAAGAAAGATAGGAAGAGCGGAACAGGGCCGGGCGGACGAAACGGAGAATGGGAGGCGTGGGGGAACCGAAAGGGTGTAAAGGAGAGTAGAAGGAGGGGAGAAGGGCAAGGATTTTTATTTTAAAGGGAGGTACGTCGGGTAGGAAGACAGGAAGACAAGTCTCCAAAGTTCTAACCGCCCGCAAGGAGGGTTGGGACACCCTTCTATGATTCATGTGGCGTACTAAAAGGGGGGTGGGGGGAAAGGAATCTAGGGAGGGGGGGGAGCGAAAGCTGGTGAAGAAAAAAGTCTCGAATTTAGCCAGATGGAAGCCCCAGGCCGAAGTGGATTCGTGGGAGGGTAAGAAGGTAGCTTAAGGAGGAGGGGTCGAGAAGGAAGATGGAAAAGGGAAAAAGAAAAACTTCTCGAGAGGGGGAGGGAGGAGGCCGCGGGCAGGGGTGAGGTGTCATAAATGGGCATTGCCGACAGGAAAGAAAAGTTTGTGGATAGAATCCGGAACATCCTCGGGGGGAGGTCCCAACTCTTGCAGAGACCCCTCGCGAACTGAGAAGAAACCAAGAGTCCATTAGGGGATTTGGTATTTAGGGAACTTTCTTACTGAGAAAGTTTCTAATACTTGGAAGAGGAGCCCGCCGAAAAAGGAAAAAAGGAAGAATGACCGTAATCCTAGGGGAGGTCTCTAAACAACCTTTTTCGGGGGGGGGAAGACGACGTATGTCTGGTGAGGGGGCTTACAGGGGGCTTTAAGGGGCGGAGGACTGAAAACCAAAGGGAAGGGAAACTTGGACAAAGAAGATATCGCAGGAGGGGGAGGGATTCCGTTTTTTGTGTAATATAAAAATTGGTTTACATCGCAAAAGTCTTTTAATCCGTAGGAAGGAAACACTCAAATGTGGGTCTCAGAAAGAAGGAACCTTGAGGGAACGCCTCTAGGGGGGGAGAAGGGCTGTTCGAAAGGGCGGCAATTCCGGTTGAAAAAGAAATGGAGAAGAAGGGGGAAGGGAGGTTTTGGGAAAAAACAGGGAAAAGGGCAGATCAAGAAAAAAAAAGTTGTCGTCTAAAAGAAGGGCGGAGAAAGGAAAAGAAAGACGACACCGGGGAGGGCGGAAAAATCCATTGGTGGGGAGATAATCTGCCTGTCTCTCTTCATTTCATCCGAGAAACAACGGACGACCAAAAAAAAAAAAAGACAAAACGACGGAAAAGGAAAATTGGGATCCTCGAACTGTTTGTAAACGAAGGCGAAAGAGTTCGCCACGCACTACCTGCAATGGTGGGTCAGAACTCCGTCAGGGGGAAAGAAGGGTGCGAGGGATAGGTTGAAGGAAAAACGTCAACTAAAAAAAAAGCCCAAAGGAGGATTCAACCAGTGCTCGCTAAGGACAAGGCGCCACGGAACGCAACGCACTAACCCGGTCAAGGAAGGAGCAGGACGGCAACGAAAGGAAAAACGTGAGGCCGAGGGGGGTATCACCTGGGAGGGGGAGAATCAATGGAATTAAAGCAGTCTTCCTAAAGGGGGAGGTCGATATCAACGCGGGGGAGGGCAATGGAAACGGAACCGGAGGCGCATACAAGGAAAAAAATCTTTTCAGAAGGAACGCCTCAGCTTAGGAGAGGGTTTTCTCGTTTCGAAGAAAGGAAGGAATCGCAAGAGAACTCAGACAGGGGGAAGTAGGCGAACGTCTAAAAAGGGGGCTGCAGAGGAAGGGAGACGAAAAGCCGCAAGGTAATGGGGGGGTTTGGAAGAAGAGGGGCGCCAAAACCTCTTCGCACGAGGAATCTCTCTTCAAGAGAGGAAAAGAAGCGCTTGGATCTATGGAGAAAGCCCACTTTTCTCCAGGAAAAAGAAGGGGGGGGAGCCAAGGAAGGAACAGGAGTACATTGCGGCTCACCGGGGAATAAGCGTAAAGGGTGGGAAGTTGGATACAGGGGGGAAGTCGAAGAACGCTCTCGCGGGGGGATCGGTTGCGAATATCAAGGAAGTCAGTCGTCTCCTACAGTGATCCCCGACGAAGAAGGGTGAGAAAAGGAATGGGAGGGGGCCACAAGAGGAGGGCATTCCTAACTTACTCAAGTTCGTCATCAGGGAAAAGGGAGAACCACGGATTTTACAAACCAGTGCTGGGAACTTCTCCAGAGGGGGGGGGAAGGCCCCCATTTGAAAAGGAAGTAACAAAGAGAACCTCAACTCAATAGAAATCACAGGGGGAAGGAGAACGGGGGGAGGGGAGAACTACGACCAGAGAAGAAGAAGGGATTTCGAACGTGAACGCCGCGAAAGCAAGGCCCTGTTACCCGGGGGTTGTCGTGCCCCTTGAGGGGGGGGGGGAGGGAGGCTTTGGGCATTGGGAAGGGAATCAGGGGAGGCGTGGTGGAAAGAAGAAGCATGCGGCGAATCTCTATTGAAAGGCCTTCTCAGTTAAAAAGAAAAGCGTTTTTGTAGAGGATACGGGGTGGGGAGGGGGATAATCGGGGGGGAAAGAAACTTCGTGCGTCTGCAAGTAGAATTCTGGATTGTGTCGGGGGAGGATTGTCATAGGAGGACGAAGGGACCGGAGGGGAAGGCTATGAGAAAACCACTCCCATTCCCCGCGGTCGCGACTACGAATTGAAGTGGTCATCTGGGAAGAGGCCGGGGAGAGGGGCCTGGGAACGGGGAGATCCTCTAGAGGGAGGGAGAGGAAGGCGAATCCTAGAAAAGAGAAAAGGACAACGGCTGAAATCTACAAAAAAGCATTTCGCCTCGTAAGAAGAAGAAGGGCTCATCAAACGAGGGGAGGACTCTCTTTGGGTAGAGAAGCGTCCATGAAAGGGGGATAATGTTCCATTGGGGAGGGGGGGAAGAGACAGAACGCGGAGGAATCTAAGAAAAAACGAGGGGGGGTCGAGGCCTTGCAGGAGAGGGCTCTGCGGCGTCTTTCATCGTCGACGCTACTCTCTCAGAAAAAACGTTAATGATTGGAGAAAGGAGGACCAAAACATAAAAGAAGAGGAGGACTCGAAATGATTCCCAAAAAAAAAAAAAACCCGGTTCGCAGATTCAGCCGGCGTTAAAAAGGGAAAGAAAGCGCAAATGCTAAGGCAGGGAGTCTGAAAAACCAAGGGAAAAAAGATGACCTCACGGGGGAGAAAAAACGAACATAGAGCCCTTGCGAGAAACGCGGGCGAACTGTCAGAAAGGGAGGAAAGGTCACCGGTACGACGAGGATTCCTCGGAAGCTTCGGGCGACGGGAGATCAATGATACGAACATAGCCGAAGGGTCAAAGCGAAAAAAAGATTGCAACCGGAAAAAATGCTCAGGAGGAGGGAAAGGAAAGAGGATCATGAGCGCTCGGCAAGAGAAAACCTATTACTATTCAGAAGTACCTCACAGATACAGAAGGTCGAGGAGCCGCCAACAGCAGTGCCTCGTGCAAAACAGCAGGGAACTCTCCCAAAAATGTTTTGAGGGGGGCGGCAAGTAAAAATAGATATGGGTCCGGAAGCTGTTACCCTCATGGTGAGACTCCGGGGAAGGCCAGCTGTAATGGAAAGAAAGGGCGAATTCCAAGGCAAAAAAGAAAGCTAAAGAAAGAGAAAGAAAAGCCTTTCAAGAAAGGTTCAGGGCCTCTCTCAGGGGTCGTTCAATCGAAAGACGGCGTAAGAGGAAGTTGAGCGAGACAAGGGCCCTCCGACGTAAAGAGGCTTACCCGGGTTGTAGGATCGGAGAGAGGGTCCTTTGTAGAGTCCCTTCGTGAGAGATAGGACCAAAAGGAAAAGATTTAAAAGGAAAGTGGGGAAAAAAACAAAAGGGAGAATTTCAGGAAGAGAAAGAGGTTTTACACCCGAAACGATGGGCGTGAAGACGAAAGCGGAGGGGGAGGGGAGACAAAGGAAGCTCCTTGCTCTACCGATCACTGTTGGGAAACCAGAGGGGAGGAACGCAGGCCAGAAAAGAAAAATCCCGAAAGGGAGGCACACTCAAAAACTCTACGCTTCCTCCTAAGGCAGGTCCGCATATTTGGGCGGAATAGGGAGTAAGGGGGAAAGGGGGCCGTAGAGGGCCAGAGAAAGGGGGGACCGATTGTCTAGAAGAGAAGAAGAAGATTGCGCAGAGGCCGAGGGGGAGGGGGCGTGCAGAAAAAAAAAGCCTTCGCCTCGGAAGGGAGCTCGAAGAAAAAAAGACGCGACGTTCGCCTACGGAAAGGTCGGGGCTGCCTGCTGAGAGGGGAGGAACCGCGTTAGAGAAAAAAGGAAGGAGAATAGAAAAAATAGAAGCCATGGTACCAATCTTCCGGGAAGGGGAAGGCCGTCTCCCGCCGGCGGAATCCGGATGACGACTTGGAGAAAGGAAGGAAAATGGAGCTAAAGAAGAAGAAGCTAGGGAAGCCTTTAGCGGCACGTTAAAAAAGAAGGACGGTACAGGCTTCAGTTAAAGAAAAGGCTTTTCTCTTTGAAGGGAGGAACTTCTCGCTTAACCTGGGTGAAGAATCTTCGGGGAAAGTGAGCGCCTGGAGGAAATCGAACGGGAATAGGGGAATCGTGTAGCGTCTGGGAGAAGGGGAAGAGACTAGCCACGTCAGCGACCTTATCAGCGGCCTGTTTTTAGTGAACCAGGGGGAAGGGGGGACGGGGAAACGCTTAGCTGACCAATGGGACGAACGTCTTTGTTTGTCGAGGGGGTTGAGGCGGGGGTCTTAGGTCGAGGGGAAGACAGGAAAAAACATGGGAGGAAAAAGAAGGACGTCACCGCCAAAACGCAGGGGGGACTTCGGTGCGGCTGGGGACGTCGAAACGAGGTCGGAGACGGAAAGGGGAGTTCCCAGGGGGTTAAGGAGAGAATCTCTATGGACGGTGGAAAGAAAAAACCTGCGGAAAAAAGAAAGGTGAGGTCCACCAAGAAGACAAAAGGAAAACCGTTATCAAAGAATGGAGGACGTCAGAGGGAAAAAAGGAAGTCGCTTCGATAAAGTGCCAAATGGGAGTGTGCGTGATATGATGGCGACGGAATTTGGGGGGAGGGGAACCAAACAGGGTCAGAAAAAAAACCTAATCAGATCAAATCCGGCGCGGGCGGAACAAGACGAAGGGAAAGGCAGGGGGGGGGGAAGACGAAAGGGAAAACAGGAAAGTTAGGCAACTTCCGCACCAGCCCTCGGCAGGAAAATCCATAAAACGAGAAAAAGGGGGGGTGATAAACAAGAGATTCGCGGAAAAGCAGAAGGGGAAGGGGGGTGTCCTGGAGGTAACAAATACACACATAAAAAAAAAAGGAGGGGCACGCAAAATCTACAAGACATGATAAATCACTGAGAGAAAAAAAAAAAACTTCAAAAAAAAAAGAAAAAAGGCCAAGATGAATACAACAATTGAACACTTAATATGGGAGAAAATTCGTCTAAAGATCGATGTGCCGTTCGAAGAGAAGAAGAAAAGGTTAATATCACACCCGAAAAAAAAAGGGAGGGAAAACCCGGCTCATCTATAGCGATCGTCAAAAGGTTTATGAAAATCAATTAAAGAGGAGACAAAATGACAAAAACAAAAAGAAACAAAAAAGCGCGGACGTCGACGTGGTAAACGGACAGTCGCTTCGCAAAAAGCCGGAAGCTAAAGTATTCAACTACAAAGAAAAAATGGAGCCGGGGGTAGAGAAAGATTCAAAGAGGAAAAGTCAAACTCAGAGGGGACACTTTTGCGAGGAGGACCACGGTCGATCAAAGAACCATATAGGAACAAAAAAAAATGAGGGTATTATCAGGAAGGGGGGGGACAAAAAAAGACAATCGGGGAAGAGGGGGGGGCGACTTGCTGCTCTTGTTTGGGAGGAGGTGAGTATGAAGTGGCCAACGAAAGAAACTCAAGAGGGGGGGGCCAGACCCATCCAAAGAGGGGGAAAGAGACGAGTCACATTCGCATGAGGTACACTTCTCGATCATGGGAGGGGGCTTGAATACTTCGAGGAAACTTTGTGGGGAAGTGAGGAATCAGAGGGGAATGTCCTGTGGCAATCTTGTATCTCGCCAAAAAAAAACAACGGAGTGGGGGAAAAAAAAAAAGAGTACACTAGAGGGCAAAGGGAGACGACAAAATCAATAAGGAAAAAAAAAACCTTTGCCGGCTAAGGCAAAGAGTGAGACACACCTTCAAGAGAGGAAAAAAGGGAAAAAGAGAGAAGGTGAATCGGGGAGGGGGGCTGGGGAACGATTTTTGGGAGGGGGTGTCTCAGTTGGACGGCAGTATCCTCAACATTTAAGAAAAACACCCGAGAAGAGGGAAAACTACACAAAGAATGGATGGCAGAAAGGTGTGCACGAAGTAACCGGGAAAATTCTGGGGGGAGAGAACTATTTTAGAAATGGGAACCGAAACTCCTCTAGAAGGGGGGGGGGTGGGAACGATGAAGGGAAATAGGGGGGGAAAAAAGCGGAAAATTGGAAAAAGGGCAGTTAGCTTCCGGCTGCGGAAGAAGCGAACCTGTCAGGGTACATTCACTTCTCTCACAGGAAAGAAAAGGATCTGACGAAGGGTGATAAAGCATTGCAAGATATTTGGGGGGAAGGGGCCGAGCGACTTGGTAAAAGGCATCCACCCCATCCGAGGGTTTCATATCTCAAAAAAAAAGACAGAGATCCGGAAAAAGCCGAAGGATTGTATGAAGAGGGGGAAAAGGAAAGGGTCCTTGTAGTGCAGGGAACTGTCGGGTCGCACCTTGTGACGGAGGTGACCCTCGACGCTGACTGGAAGCAAGAAGGGACGGTAGAAAAAAAATGAAAAAATTAGCGCCGAAGGAAGGGAGGAAAGTTTTGTCCTGGCAAAAACCGTGGCTGTCTGGAAAAGAGTGGCGGGTTAGGGGAAGGGGCCGTCTGGGGAAGAAAGAGTTGGAAGAACCCATGAGGGAAGGGTGCCGTCGCAGTGGAAAGGAAAAAGGAATTCGAGAGCGCAGGATGAAGTGGCCTTTCCGGGGGGGTGGAGGAGAAAGGGAGGGGGGGGGGGGGCATCGGAAAAAAGGTCGGGGACATCATAGAGGAAAAGAAGCCCCTCTGTGTCCAGGGAATCGCCGCGATGCCTGAGGGAAATGAAGTCGCTCAAATTGGAAGGGAAAAAAAAACTCAACAAAAAAAAAAAAAAAAAAAAAAAAAAACAAAAGAGAAGGAAATAGAAAAACCAAAATAAATGTTTTCGAAAGGGGAAAGCGGTGGACAATACGGAAAGGGGGGAAAAGGTTGCGGGGAGCACAGTGAAGAGGAAGAGGAAAGACGCCCCTAGGTCGAATAAGCCGGACGGAGACGGAAAAAGCCTCCACTCCTAGGTGGACGGGAATTAGGTCTTATCATTGGTGGGGAGGAGAAGAAGGAAAGATGAGATGGACCCTGACAAAAAAAAATAAGAAACCAAATACCAACAATACTAAACTGACGCGTTGTTCTAAAAATAAGCCAAGAGGAGCCACGAAAAAGGTCAAAAAAAAAGGACTTCCAGAGGGGGGAGAAAGTTGGCATCTTAGGCTTCCTACCATACGGAACTCGACATCGACACTACATGGGGTTGAAAATAGGGGTCGAAAACTTCAGAGGGAAGAAGAGAACATCGTGAGGGGAAAAGGGGCACCACTCCTCTTGTGAGAGAAGAAGCCTCGTCCCTCGAAAGGAGTACGTAGTCAAAGGGGGGGACCGCTGCCGAAAAAGGGTCAGTATTGCGCACGCGGGGCGATCTCCACTCCGGCGGTATCCAAGGCGACATAAACGGAGATTGAAGCCAAGACAACGAATGAATGAAGGAAGGAGGACGAGAGCTTCCTCCAGGGAAAAAGGAAAACAAGCCGCCTGCCCTCCTCCATCCAAAGGGCGAACTTCTCGTAAGGGGGAAGAGCGTCGCTCGTGTTGTAAAAAGAGAGGGGAGGCAAGACAGAGGTGTTGGAAAGGGCTCACAACTGCGCCCTCGAAAGGTAGGAACTCGGCGCTATACTATCGTGCATGTGGCTATGGCTTCTACGCCCCACCTTGAAAAAAAGGTCGAAGACTTGCGGCATTAAGAGAAAGGGGAAGAGTGGGGAGGCAAGAACCAGAAGAGTACCGAGGGAACGCCGGAAACCTTCGAAGGGAAGATTCTCTCACTCTCGGGGGCACAGTTATCAGTGCAATAGCATGTGCAAGTAAGGAAGGATCTGGAAATTCAGGAAGGAAGGGAGAGGGGAGAAACCTTCCTCCGCTTATGTGCCCTTCACGGACCGCCGTAGGAGGTCATCAGAGCCCGCGACGTGTAGAGAAAAAGGGAAAAAAGGTTTTCGGAAACATGGAGGGGGACACGTCGATCTCTAAAAAAGGCTGCCTCAAGGGAAAGAAAGGGAGTCGGACTAAATATCTACGAAACTCAACTCTCTTAAGCACGTGAATGGGGAAAGGGAACGGGGGAGAAACTACGAAGGAACGAGCGGGAAAAGAACGAACGCGCGCTAAGAACCGTGACCCTCATGGGGGACAAAAGTGCCCAAGGAGTTTTGAAAACAGGGGTGAGCGAGAATACCGGGGAGGTTTGGGTGAAAGGAAAGGACAAACCATGATGGAGAAACAGTCGAAAAAACGCCGATTGTAGTCCGGGAAGGGAACGAACCAGCTTGTTTAAAGGGTACACGTTAGAAGGGGGACTAGAGAAAAAGATTTGCCGGGGGTAGAATTACGGGGAGGGAGGTTTAAGGCATCGTACAGGAAGATCGTGCCGCGCGCTCCGGGAAAGGGGCGTCGATAAAAACACAAAGTACCGGGGGGGACAGGGTTGGAAATCTGAAGATTTGGCAAAGCCTGCTTCGATCCCTTGATAGCGTCGGCCGTTAGGGGGGAGAATTCACCGAGAGGGTCAGAAAGTCTCCGCAAGGAGGGGGCCTCGAACCATATTACGCAGGGGCCAAATTTCGTAGGTGTGAAAAAGAGGTCATCCGAAGAAAGGAGAGGGGTTGGTCACGATAAGGGAGAGGGCGCTAGGAAGGAAAAAAAGTGCGCGAACCGCCTGGCATAAAAGTTATCTGTCACGGAAGGAAGAGGCCTTGCCTCGCGTAAGGGGGGGGAAAGGAGGGCTGCGCGCGAGAGAAAAAAAAGGGGAGGGGCGTCTTCAGGGAAAAACGCTCAGAGAGGAAGAGAAAAGTAATTCCTCGAGTAGGACCGTTCAATATAAAAGCTGGGAGGCCCAATCGGGTCGCGCAACGAAGAAACTGGACAGCAAAGTACGCAAAAGAAAGAAAGCGAAGCAAAAAGTCGTACGCCGCGAGGAAAGACGTTCGCTTTGCTCCCTCGAAATCCTGCGGTAGAGGAAGAACGCGGGATAAAAAGTTAGGGGGAAGCTCGCCCGGGAGAGGGGAAAGCGTGCTGCTGACCGCCGAAAAATCAGTCTATAAGCCGCGTTTGCCCAGGAAAGAAAAGGAGAGGGCAATTCGGAAAACGGAAAGGGGCCTGGCCTGTGCGGGGGGGGACTCATAAATGCTCTCTTCGCAAATGCACGCTCCTTTGAGTCACCGGAAATAAGGAAAAAGCGATCTCAAGAACCAGAAGGGCCCACGAGAAAGTTCAATAACAGGGAAAAACGCCTGTATCGCTCTCAAAATTGAGTCCAAGAAAAACCGACGGGGCGTAAGCCCTAACAAAGTATGGCCTCCGTGAAAGCAAGCGGTATTTCCCCGAGTCAACCGATCTGAAGAAGCCAACCGAAGCAACGTCCAAAGAACGAAAAAGTGCCCGCTCGCGCGCGTGATTGGGCGAAATCGGGCAGAAAAGAGGGGAAAACTTGTAGCCAGACCCATTTTGAAGCGTCTCCGCCTGAAGAGTTAATCAGAAAGGGAAGGAAAAGATAGGACGCAAGGGAGTTCCCGGCCTGTCCAATGAAGAAGGATAGAAGACGCACCTGCAAGGGTTTGACAGAAGAAAAAATGACTCGTTGGGGAGAGGCCACGGAGAATGAAACCTTGAAGGAAGGCCATCCTCGGGGCAGGTGAGGAATCCCTAGCCCAGGGGGGTCGGGCAAGCGACGAGAAGATCACAAGCCTGACGGGAAACTCTTTGTCAAAGAAAAGGTTTCCAAAAGCTAGAGCAGACAAGGTGAAGCGAAAGACGAGAAAAAGAACGTCATCTCCCTCTACGCTAAAGAAGGTGAATGGCAGCTCAAGGGACTAAGCTCTCAAGAGGAAACGGGACTCCGAAGAGGGCGTTCTCTCCGAATCCAATGCCGCTCGTATATGCCGAATGAAAAAAGAAACCGCAGAGGCAGGAGAGGGGGGTGGCAAATAAAAAGCCAGGGGAGAAAGTGCTAAAATCTCTGCGGGGGGCAGTCCTCACTATCTCGCTAGCTGACCCCTTAGAGGAGAAGAAGAGGTTCAGGGCTTGGAGGAGGAGGTTCATGGATATAAAAAACCATAGCGGGAGAAAAAAGGATTCCTTCATCTGATGATAAAATAAACCTATCATTCGTAACGATTGGCCGCCGGAGAAAAAACGAAGGGGACCGTGCTAATGATGCCTCCTGCTTCTTCAAGAGAAGAGTTAATAAAGAACGTCGTGACGAACTAGAGAGAAGGAAGACGGCTGAAGTAAGAAAAAAAGAGGGTGTGACGGGTAGAGACTGCTCCTCGACATGGGTGAGAGGGATCTCGTTAGGACGCCTTGACTTCTCTAAAAAAGGGGTTTCCAGCTATGAAGGAAGTTGGAAAGCGTCTCGCCCGAAAAAAGAGCCAGTCTAAAGAAGGGGGGGCCGTCTGAGGGTGAAGGAGTTAGGGGGAAACCTTCGGTCAAAGTCTCGGTAGCGACACTTGGACGTGGCCGTCTTTTTTGTCGGGAGGGGGGAGGTCGGGGGTTGAGGATTTGAAAATGAGAGAAGAAAGGGGAGGAACACAATTTATACATCACAGGGGACGTACTTCCCCTCCAAGTCATTCTGGGAGGGTGAGCTGAAATCTCAGATTACAAAATGATTCTTAAACTACTATTGTCCGGTTGCGAAAAAGAAAGGCTTGCAACCAAAAGGGGGAATTTATTCCCAACGGACAGAAGAAAACATTTAAGAATAGATTCGAAGGGAAAATTTTAGGACGTCAGCCGAAAAAAACTCCGGCATCGCGCGGGAGAAAACAGCCTGGGATTGTATGGAAGGAAGAGGTTGGGAGAGCTTAAGTGTTGCGCAAAGGGGAACAAAAATCTCTTCACACCAACGGGGGGAAATTCACCCGAATTCGCTCGAGACTTCGGGCTTTGACGACGAAGGGAAAATCATTTGGGAACTACAACGGAGAAGGAAAGAAATAAGGTACTCAACGTCCTCACCTCTTCTTCCATAACGACGGTGGGGATAAAAAGTAACGTGAAAAGAGCGCTATCTCGACGAGGACTGATTGGAAAAAGGGTATTTTTGGGGTACTCCATTCATCGTCCAGTGAGTCTTCTAACAGGGAGAATTACTGACATGTTCAAAAAGAAAAAAGGGGGAAACCTGACGATTAATGCGTAGGCAGAGAGATGTGCCGGTCTCGGGGAACAGCCGCTTTTTGCGAGGAGGAGACGGAAACTGGTGGATTCAAGGAAACAAGATTCGATCGGCCCACAGGATGTAGGAAGGGGACCATCAACGCTCGGCAATCTGCAGCAATCCGAGGGTTTCAGGTGGGAGCTCTTTAAGGGGGGAACCAGGTGGGAGGCAGGGCCGAACCTGTCGAAAAAACAAACTACTCCACGTTCGGACGGGGGGCCTCGAAAATCTGCAGACGGATCCGGTTTCCAGGAAAGATGGAGGTGGGGAGGGGATCAATTTAGACACAGCAGGGAAAAAAAAAGGGGAAGTTCGTACGCCACGGGAGGGTGTCCACAAAATCCAGCGGAATCGTTTAGAGTGTTCGAAAGGATCTGGGGGTTCAGGGGGAGGCGGGAAAAAAAGACACTAAACTCAACGAACCGAAAACGTTGTTCATTGCTCAAGGAAAACAAGAAAAAAAAAGTTAGCAAAACGAGACAGTCCACAGATCCTGATTTCGCAGAGGAAAAAAGAGACGAAAAGGGCAAAGGTTTGACCGAAGTGAAAGGGGTCAGATAAATGAAGGAAAGGGAGTTATGGGCTCGAAAAAGAGGGGAAAAGAAGAGAAGCTTGGAAAAAAAGGCTGACGTGACTCGAATCTCAGATAAAAGTACAAACCTTTGCCCTCTAATCTTCAGCGAACAAATTGCATGATCGTAGAAAAAAGAAAAAGAGGGAAAAATGTGAAGGAATAGGGAGAAAGGTGGGGGCAAAGAGGTTCTTGGAAGGGGGCAGCAGTTGGACCGCATGAAACAAATTTAGCAAAACGCGCTGAAAAAGACTAACCGAAAGGAGGAGGTTGGGGGGGGATTGAGAGGGGGGGGGAGAAGATCCAATTTTTCAATGCTGTGTGAAAACTCTATTTTGAGAAATTGAGTGACCGACGCCTCTCACAAGAGGGGAAGGGAGGCAATGATTAGATGATAAGTGAAGACCCGAGAAAGAAAGTGTGAGTCGGGGGGGGTCTTTTGAAGCAGGTAGCTTCCGGGGGAAGAAAAAAGTTCGTGAGGAACGCGAGGAAAAAAGATTACCTCAAAGGGGGGGATTTTCAGACAGTGGGGGAAGTGCCTCCACGCTTCATAAATAGGGGGGGTGGCTATCTCAAAGAAAACTGTCCAACAAAGCCGGGGGAAATCGAAAAAAACTAAAAAGGGGAACATCCGATCCTGAAAGCTTCTCACAAGGGCATTTTTGAAAACGCTGGGGGTCAGGGGGAAACCATTGGGGGACCCTGGACGATGAAAGATTCCATCCTTCGTTAAAAACATCCTCCAGGCCCACTCCAAAGACCGGAATACTGAGGAGGAAAGAGAAAGAATCCGCTAGGAATTGGAGGTGGGGGGAAGAAAAGAAGGAAGGAGTTTTCGGAAGGGGAAGGGACTGTAAGGACATCGGGGGAGGGTCCTTAACGCCACCCCCAAAGGAATGAATTTTTGCCTTAGAGGAAAAGGGAGAGAAGCCCGGTGAAAAGGGGGGCCGGAGAGGGATATTTGGAAAAATGTCGGGGGGGAGTCCATCATATTCTTCCCACTCCAAGAGATGTGGCCGGGGGAAAAGCCGGGGTGGGGACGCAAAGATAAAAGGAGGGGGCGCAATGGCGGGAACGTGGTGGACAAGTGGGGACATTTTCTGAAAAAGGTGAGGATCAAAAGAGTAACGGGGGAACGTCCCTTAGGGTTGGGGAAGAGTAAGCCGGCGGATACAAACATCCCGCCTCTAGAAAGAAGGCTTTTTCGGGGGGAAATGTTTCTCAAGTTGTGGTGATGGAAAAAGGATCGTCAGTATGAAAAAAAGGAAAAAAGACTCCAAAACAAGACGGGGACTACGGCCACTTCCAAAGGAGTACCAAAATTTGAAAAGGGAGTTAGGGGGGAGCCGAAGCCAAGCCCAAGAAGGAGGAATGTCTCTACGTTTATGAGTCGGCGGCGTACCAAAAAAGACGACATCGCACTACTTTGAAAAAAGGAAAAAATTACAGCTAGAAAGAAAAAGCAGAGAGGAGAGACCCAGGTCGCGAGAAAGTCGACCTTCAAAAGAGACCACTCATCTGTTGGGAAGAGACTCGAAACGGGGGGAAGTCTGTAGGTCGGCCCAGGAAAGCGAGGAAAAGAGCACGCGGGAAAAGAGAAAGCGGTCTTCAGCGAGAAACTCGACAACTTCCGGCTGACATACCAAAAGAAAACGTTGCCTCAAAGGAGAGGCAAATGAGAAGGAAGGAGATCTGTAGCAACTAACGAAAGGGGGGGAAGAAAAAAGCCGCCGACCCCCGCCAGCAAAGGAAATAACGTCCGCGTCCTCTTGAGAAAGAGGCTGTGATACGAAAAAGACAGAGGGAAAGAGGAACGCAGGATTGGAGGAAGATTTCGAAAAGAAGAAGTGCGCCCTCTTCGGAGTGAGAGGAAAGAAATCCTATCGTCATTTGATCAGCGCGACGCCTCCACCTTCTCCTATACGGGAAAGAATTGCGGCCATTATGTCTAGAAAGAAACAAAAGGAAGGAAGAGTCGGGAAAAAAGACGTAAGAAGGGGGGAAAGACTCTTCTCTCTCGCGGTGAAAAAGTGGATCGTTTTCAAGGAAAGCATTCTTCCTCGAAAACCCGACATTAAGAGAGGGCGAAGGACTCCTCGGAGGCAAAAAGGGGGACGCCCGCTGCCTTCTGAGAGAGAGCCCCGACGTTGGAGGGAGCAAGGTCAGGGAGAAAAGGGGCGAACGAATGAAATCGACTCCCCATTGGGAACGAACTCTTTCGCTAAAATCTACGGCCCCCCAAAAAAGAGACGAAGTTAAGGAGAATGTGTAGGATACGCCCGAGAAGGAGGAAAGAAAAACGCGCGCTAGCGGAAACACATTGGTAAAAGGGGGTTAAAAACGAGAAAGAAGGGGGAGGGGGGGAGTCGGGGGGGGAGAGGGGGGAACCGCTTGCTTTTTGTGTCCGTGAGACGAACGTTCATTCTTGGTGCATGCGCGACGACAAAAAGATGGTAGTTCCATGAAGGGGAGTGAATAAGAAAGTGGTGAGAGAAAACTTTTTATTTGAAAAAGGAAGAAAAGCTCCGACTTCTTCGGTTCTTCTGAACGGGAGATTCTGTCTTGGAAGAAGGTCGCTGCAGAGGCTTGGACCAGCAGCGGGCGCGAAAAGGCCTACTAAAGGAGAATTTGTCATAGGAGGGGGGAAAGAGGAGTGATCTGGTCGCTGGGGCAAAGGCTTTCGAGAAAGTGGATCTGCTCGTCGGCAAGAAGGGCATCTTGCGATAACGAAGGAAGAAAGTAAAGAAAACCTTCAGAGAGCGAGGACTGAAGGGGATAAGATGGCGCAGGAGAAAAGCGGAG
>Ga0179593_1696684_pt1 | contig 25221 bp, 23 predicted proteins | sample CZODoug2_1_08_16_FD_185931 | JGI IMG/M metagenome (GOLD analysis project Ga0179593, IMG submission 185931) | Vadose zone soil fungal communities from Angelo Coast Range Reserve, California, USA - CZODoug2_1_08_16fungal (PacBio error correction) | ecosystem: Environmental > Terrestrial > Soil >...
TGTTTGCTTCTCCAAAGGGGAGATGAAGGTCTACTCCGGGCAAAGAAAAAGCAACAATGCCAAAGGCCCCCCAAATCCCTGTTCCCTCCAGGGGAAGACAATGCCACCAGAAAGAGTCAAAAGACCACAGGGGAGCAGCAAGGCGGAGGGGGGGGGGAAGTGCCCCCCCCAGGGACTGACCATCATGAAGGAGAACTATCTAGAGTAAAGGAAACCACCCATCGCAATGATCGACACAGAAGGGCGACGGCTGCGGAGCCGAGAGGCGACCATAGGCCGGGAAGAAAAAAAAAGAGACGCGCGCTCAACAAAAAGGAGAGAGATTGCCGAGAAGCCGCCTATTGTCTCCTAAGAAGCCGCCGTCGGGCCATAGAGGGGAGATGTGGCGAAAAGGTGGCCTAGGGGGGGAAGGGGCTCCGGGGGGGTTCCCTTCAAAGGGGGGGGGACGCAACGCTGCGAAACAGAAAGGTGAGGGAGACCTTGGGGGGTCTTTGACTATGGGAGGGGGGGGGGAGGCGGTACTCCTCAATCCGGAGGGGTTTCCTCCATCTGGGGGGCATTTTTCTTGATGGGGGACCGGGGAGGAAAGCACTGGACTTCAACGTGCGCAGAAAACAGCATCCCGCGAGAACTTTCTCTTCCTGAAGGAAAAGCTCGTCGTAGGGGGGAAAGAAAAGGGGAGCAAGGGATAAGCTGTGGCGGAGGGAGAAGGGGAGGGGACAAGCCTGTCGTCAAGGAAAGAGGGGACGTTCTACTATCACGACGGGGGGGAGGGGAAAAAGATGATGTGGCGAACCGGGGGGGGGAAGGGCCGACGCTCGCACAAAGCACATGCGTCCGAGAAAAAAGAAACGACGTTCCCGGAAAAGAAAGGAAAAGGGACTGGTCGTTGGTGAGTAGGTACGAAAAGGACTGGGGCACGGCCGCGCAAGAAGGGAGGGAGGAAAGAACAGACCAGGTTAGATCGAAAGGGGCTATCCTTTCGTCGTCGTAGAGACCCTGGCTGGTGCTCCCCGGGCTGAGTAGCTTGGCTCCGGAGACGAAAAAGGAGAAGGGATCGACCTGCGCGACCTAGAAAAAAAAGCACTCCGGTCCTGAAGAGCCTGTGTACCACAGAAAGAGCGAGGTGGCGGGTCGCGAAATAGGCTCAAGGGGAGGGAAAGGGGACCTTCTCCTTCAAGGAGGCGTCCCGCTTGGACCAGCGGGGGAAGACACCGGACCAGCTACCGAGTTAGACAATAGGGAAAACACGCCCAGGGCGTTGCAAAGAAAAGAAAGCCTCCGGTCCCGATTGACTCTGCGGTTAGGAAAAAAGGCTGACTCGGTTCCGGGGACTCCTCCGTCGTTGGCGACGGAAAAAAGGTAGTACGGAACGGACCGGCTCCGTGTAGGGGGGGGGGAACTTCGACGATCCTCTCGTCGGAAAGGCAATACCTTGAGGGGAGCAGTCTCTCTTATTCCACTTTCGGGGGGTGGGTTGCCACCCGGGGGGGGGGGGGGGGGGGGGGGGGGTTTTTAGAAGTTTCTCCCTGGCGGGGGGGGAACACCAAAAACCATGAGGGTCTTCTCGTTCGATGAGAGGGAGGACGCGGCTATCGGGAGGAAAGGAAGATGTTCTTTACACTCTACAACGTGGGGGGAGAAGGACTTGCGCTTCTTTTCTATCTGACACGCTAAGGGAAAGGGGCGTCAGGTGACCGGGAGGAGTAAGAAGCCTGCGACTGGTTGAGAAAAAAAAGAGAACGGCCCGGGGGCGGTGGCCAGGAACCCGTTCTCGTGGAATGAAATGCGGCCGTCCGGTCGTGCGGCAACGGGAAACATCGTGCTTCCCAAGCTCATAGGGAGAAGGGGAAGCTGGCCGCTACCTTCTGCTATCATCGACCGTCCGGCTCCCTGGGAAAGGGGGGGGGGCCATCTGCTCAACGTGACTGGAGGGAGAAAAAGACTTGTGCTTTACTAGTGTAGAGAAGACCCGTCTACCCCTAAAAGAAAAAAACAAAACCCTCCGGTACCAGGTTTTCAAGGGCAAAACCGACCGATCGAGATGAGAAAAAGAAAAGTCAGGTAGGCGAAAAATGCTGCGGCGCGTGAAAGAGGAGAGGGTCCCAGCCCAGTCCCCCGCCAGCGGAAAAGAAGAACAACCTCTACGAGGGGGAAAAAAAGGGAACCATCTTGGTGGAAAGCCTCGATCTCGGACCCTCCCCAGACCGAGATGGCCTCGGGTCAAAGGAGTAGTGGACTCGGCGAACAGGGGAAAGGGGGGAAGAAGGGAAGCGGTCTCAGAACGTCGAGAAGGAAAAGATCCTTCTCCTTTCCCTCCTTTCGAAGACAGACTTGCGGCGATTGAAGTTTCTGTTTAGGAGACGGGGAAGCAAGAGGGAGCGGTAAAGGGGAGAGGAAAAAGGAAAGGACGGGCGTCGAAGAAGGGGAGAAAAGGGGGGGGCGTCACTACTATGGTCCTGTCGCAAGAAACACGTCGATATCGAGCCTCCCCCGGCAGGAGAAAGGGAAAACCCTGTTCCCCATGAGGAAAAAAGGGAGGGAGGAAAGTAAATGGCAGGTCAACCTCTCAACCCTGACTGAAGATTCAGGGTTCCAACCCACCTTTTGATGGCCGGGCTGGGAATAAGGTCAAGAGTAAGGAGAACCGTTATCCTCAACAAGGAAGAGAGAGAAGAGGAAACTTCCGGCTTGGTCGATCGAGAAAAAGTAAAAAGATATAGATCGACGCACTCCTGAAAACCTCGGGAATTCACGGTCGCCATACTATGTTACCGGATGAGAGGGAGAAAGAACATCCCTTCCAGACAAAAGGGGGAACTGAGCGAGGCATCGATAGTGGAAGAAACTTACCTTCTCTGTTGACGTAAGACTGGAAGGGGTCCACCTCAGACCTGGATTACGGCCCAAAAAAGGGGAGAGAGAAAGTCCTATCTTGCAACGAAAGGAGCCGGACATCGGTCGTGAGATGGGAAGCCCTGCTTCTACGAAAAGCGGAAACAGACCTCGTGATCAAACCGCGCCGCACCAGGAAAGACTCTCCGGAAAAAGGAAGTCATGACCCATAGAAAAAAGCAGGCTTCCTATCCGCTACTCGTTGAAGAAAAAGGACACAAACTCTCCGGACGGCGTCTCTCTCCGTAAGAAGGAAACTACCCCGGGGGAAAAAAGGGAGAGTCTGGGCGAGGCGACCGGAAGAAAAAGGGGAGAGAGGTAATTCTTGCGCCTTCTGAATATTGGTCCGTGGTGTGCCCCTCGTCGAGGGTGGGTCCTGAGAGGGGGGAATGGGCTTGATCCTTCGATCAGAGAGAGGCCCTCGGGAAAAGCCGCGGGTCCTCGCCCTAACCCTGAAACTGCGGGAGTAAGAAGGGGAGGGCGTCCAGCGGGAAAGGACCCTGGTCCCGTAGGCACCACCTCTTTTCGGGGGCAGAAACCTTCAAGAGTCAAAACTCGTGTCACCGACGTCAACACCCGGGAAAAGGGGGGGGGAGCGGACCTACAGCACAGGGAAGACGCCTCTTTCGACAGCGTCGGTGAAGGGCGCCTTTACTGGCTTCGCTATCAACTATCCGGGAAGGAGGAAAGCGGCTTACATCCGCGGTAGATGATAGCACGAGGGGAATCTAAGTGGAACCCTACCTTACTTCCATCTCCTTGCAACATACGAACTTCCATATTGCCCCCCTGTTTGAAAAAAAGGGGAAACATTGTGGGGAAAAACGGGAACCGGCCGTCTCTACGACGAAACGGAAAAGGAGGTCCGTCTTATCTCTCCTCTTGCTGATCCAGCGTGGGCGTTTTCATATCTGAACGCATCGGGGGGGGGAGGGGAGGGGAATGGTGGAAAAGGGGGAGTGGAAACGCCCGTCCGTGCGTAGAAGAAAAGGCGCCCGCCTCCTCGAAAACAACACGGGTTGGCTGGTGGTCCATTTCGGGTCAAGCCGGCGTACCAGCCCTCCGAAAAACCCAAAGGTTTTCCGAGAGAAAGATATACTCGAAGGTGAAGACCCGGCCAATACGATATTAATAGTAGAAAAAAAAATCACCTTCTCCTTAACTATATCTTTTTCTGCGGAAGAAAAGGACTTCTCCTTCAAGGGGGAGAAAAGATCCCGTAGACCTAGCCTCTACTCGCCGTCGCTGTGCGGAATATCTTGTCCCGGAGCCGAAGGGGGGGGGAACGCCCTGGGATTGGGTTGAGAAGGAAAAGACGACCTATGGCAGATGGGAACCTTCTTGAGGGTCGTTAAACTAAATTGCTTGGGGGGCATAAAGAGGAAAAGTATCCTTTCCCTGGAGCGGCGAAAGTGAGAATGATCTCCGGGACCTCCTAGATCTATTTGCAAGGGGGGCTTCAAAACTCATTACCGTCGTGACGAAAAAAAAGATGTCTCTCAGGTAGATAACGCAGGAAAAATAACTGTGGCGTCTGGCTGGAGCCCATCCTTTGAGAAAGACAACCACGACGACTCTAAACGGATCGAAAGAGGGGGGGGGTCTCCTGAAATCTAAAAAGGGTATGGAAAAGGGCGCATCTTCAGGAGAGGACAAGTGAACCCAGGGAGCTATCAAAGCCGCGCGACTTTCTACCTCTCCTTGGAGAAAGGAAGACGCCTGAACGACTGGGGGGAAAGAAAGCAACAATATGAAGGGAGGGAGCTCTTCCTGCTGGGAAAGAAACACCCCCGGTCTCCCCTCATCTCTACCTGGGGGAAGGAGTCAACGCGGCAGGAGAAGACGTCCTACAAGGAGGGGGAGAAAATACTCCACATCTGTCTACCACGGCACTCAGAGAGCCTATCTTTCTTTTCAAGGGAAGGGAGAGACCTTTTAGAAGGAGGAAAAAGAGGCGGCTGCCAAGGGAGTCGTCACGTTAAGATCGGTCCATATCAACTACATTACCCCCAGAAAGAAAAAAAATTTCCCGAAAAGGAAGGAGTAATACAATGAAAAGAAACAAAGACCACTGTCGAAAAGAGCGCTTTCGTTTCCGGGGGGACCATGTACCATAGGATCAACAGGGAAAAGAGCGAGGAGTACTTAAAAGAGGGGGAACCAGGAGGGAATCGGTCTACGGGCTACGGCGGCGTAAGAGATTCTAAACATAGGGGAGGTATATATAAACCACAAAAAAGGGAGGTATTAAAATAGGGGAAGGCCGAGATTTTCTCATCTATTTAGGGGACGCAGAAGTCAGAGCAACGGCTCTGTGGAAAAAAGGGGTGGGCCGAGGGGAATTACTCCAGAAGAGGGGTTATACTGATGGGGTCCCTTCACCTTACCGAAGGGAGGAGCCACAGCAGGAGGAGGAAAGGTGTTCATGAGGGGGAGAATTGTTCTACTCCGACAAAATTAAGGACCTGTGCAATCCATCTGGATGGGGGAGGGAGGGGGGTCTGTGTCCGTCGTAGCCCTTCGGCGAAAAAAGACGACCCAGGCGTACCCTTGAAAGGAGGACTGGCAGGGAACTTCTCTGAAACCTTTTGGAGATCGGAAGGCTCTTCAGTCTCCCGGGGGAAATGGAGAGGACGCCCCGACGGGTCGACGTCATTCCGACCTTGCCTCGTGGGGAGGGAACCCATTTTCTAGTTGAGGGGAAGAACCGGGGGGGGCTTTCCGGGAACTAATTACGCGCGCCAAAATCCGCTCACATTCTGAAAAAAGCCGTCGTCGTCGAAGAGGGAGAGAGGTAGAAGTCGAGGGGGAGGGGGTTTACTCACTGAAGGGGAAGGATCAGGGGGACTCCGCGAGCGCCTTTCCTACATACCATTTTTGGAAGGAGAGGTCTATCCTTTTCGGAGGGAGTGGTAAGGAGGGGAGAACCGTCTGGGAGAAGACCCAGAGCTGGTCTCCTAGACGAAAAAAAGGATTCCTGCGCGACATCGATTACTCCCTTGAGAAGGGAATGGGTGTGACGCCGGTGAAGAAATAGATCTCGAGAGGAGCGAGATCATGCTCATGGGCAGAAAAAGACAGTGGGGGCACTCTTCCCAGGGGTGGGGAAGCTGAAAAAAGTCAAGATCCGCAAAAATTGCCCCGCTTGGAACAAAGCGGTGAAAAAAAAAGCGTCCCGAGTCGTCGGAGGAAGAGAGGGAACCACGAACAAGGGAGGGGAAAGCGCCGCCGCCTATCCGTCTCAAAAAAAACATGACTCTACGGCTGCTGCCGAGGTCGAGCCGACAAAAAGAGACCAGCGTCTTCCTGGAAGGAAGCGGGGAAAGACTACATGGAAGGAGAAAAGCGACGGAACGGAAAAAAAAAGAAAAGAGTTTTGGTTGGCCCTCCCTTCGACGATCCTCTAATGCACTTCGGTCTCGGAGAAGGAGAGCTCCGGGAAAAAAGGAAGGGGTCGTGCCGGTTGAAAGTTCGTGGCCGGAGTGGGGGACCCTCACTGTCCCACACCATCAAGATCGTTTCGAGGCGGAGGGGGCATAAGGGAGGCCGCTCGACAGAAGGGAAGGAGGAAATAGACAAACGTTGGCCACCCAAAAAAAAAGCATCGTGGTATTACAGAAAAACGCCTAATTCCTACTTTTACGACGTCGTCACAGAACAGTCCCTCCTTCTGCTGGGTGGAAGGAAAGGGTCGTCTTCGAGACGGCCAGGGCGGGCATCCATCCTGGCCGGAACGGGCGGAAACTTCTCGGGCCGTCCCTTGCAAGAACCTCTTGTCCACAAAGGGGAAACGAGGCGGGTCCGCCGCGGGAAGAGAAAAAGGATGCTTCGGATCGTTCAAAAAAGGAAAACGCCGGAAGCCCTCACAGGACGCTTGGATCGGAGGGGGGGAAAAGACACATCGGGCCGGCATCAAGACATCGAAAGGCTCTTGACGGGGATACCCGCGCCCATAAAAGGTGGTCCAAAACAGGGACCAGGGGGGGGGGGAAAGCTGGCCGCCGAAAAGAAATAAGAGTCGTCATGGGAGTCGACGTCCCACATTCACAGGCGCTGTCTATCAGCGAGGGCACGAGGGGGAGGAAGGAGAAAAGAACGTCCCAGGAACGAGGGAAGAGACCCAACCTCGACTAGGGAAAAAAACCGAATGTTGGAAGAAGGCCCACGCTCTATCCGGAAAGACCTCTCTTTCCTCGGTCCACCAAGAGGGAAAGGAAACGAGCGAGCAGGAGGAAAAGAGCAGAACGTCGAGAAGTCGTCTCACCGAGAAGAAGAAAAGCCCAGCCCTCATGTCAGAGAGGGAAGAGACTTTTCCATGCCTTTGCTGCAGGGAGGATGCACGCTTTAGACGGTAACGGAGAGAAAAAAGGGAGGAAGAGGAGCCTTTCTGCGATAAGGAGGAACTACGATTTCCTGCTTCAAAAGAAAGAAAGATCTTACCATCTCGCCTGATCCTTCTTCGTGACAAAAGAAAAGGGGGAGACAAGGAGGAAAGTTCTTCCCGAGAAAGGAAAGAACATTGTGGCCGATGACCTTCTCGAAGAAGAGCCAAATGTTAGGAAGAAATGGGACGGCGAAGCCGTGGAATCCTGTCCAAAGAGTACGTCTCTTCGCCGACGGGCCTCCTAAGGAAGAGAAAAAAACAACGGAGAGGAGGCAAAGAGAAAGGAAAGAAACAGTAGGGCGCCCGTCCGTCTACTAGAAAGAAAAGAAGGGGAGTCAAATCTCAACTAGGTACTTATTCCACGTCTTGAAAAAAAAAAAAGGGTGGGCTTTCACCCTTAAGCCGAGGCAGTAAAAGGGGGAAAAAAGGTGATCCTGAAATAGAGGGGAAGGAAAAAAAAAACGGGGTCCCTCCTGGGGTCCAGGGAAAAAGAAAGACTGCGCCTGACCGGGGGCTCTATTCTCTACTCGGAGGGGTCCCGAGAAACGCCATTAGGGGGGAGGATCGTGTAAAGATCCAACGGATAGCGAAGTCCCTTCTTCTTCGACGCCAAAAAAGGTTCCCCCGCTACGGGAACGAAAAAAGAGCCGACACAAGATCCAGGAGACCGCCAACACGGCGGCAATCGAAACCCTCTCACATAGACATGTATCCGTCTTCCGAGAAAGAAAAGGGTCTCTCTTTCTGCCGGGGGAAGCGAGAAGGGACGGCGGCTCAGCGGAGTTAGAAAGGTACACGACGCGGGGGTTTGTGGGGAAAAGGGTCGGGGCGAGGAGAAAATGCTCTCTTCGCGATCGAGGAAACCATAATTGTCCGGTCAGGGGGAAAAAAGGGAAGAGGGGGGTAGAGGGGAAAGCTGGAGGGAACCTGGGCTGGTATCCTTCGCTAGAAAACTAGACGTAAACTCTGCAGCGCCCTCATCCTCCTCACGAAAAAAGGGGGGGGAAGGAGAACTACCCTGAAGAAGAGGGGATTACCATGATCGCTCGGGTAGAAAAGATTGAAAAAAGTGGGTCACTTATTTTTCGCAAAAAGTGGCTATTGTAGTTTTCGCTGGGGGAGAAAAGGGAAAAAAACTCTACCTCAGTACAAACACCCAGCTCCTATTCGGGAATACCTGCAGCACTTAAAAAGAGGGAGACCGCGTCTGTGGAGGGGGAAAAAGGCAAGGGACTGTCGCTGACACGATCCAGGAAAAAAGAAACGCCACGCGGAAAGGCCTCTTTCTGTGAAAAGGATCGACGTTTGCCCAGAGAAAGCAAAGATCCGGGGGAAAGAAAAAAAAGCGCCCGGCCAGGAAGGAGAGGCCACCTCCCAGGGAAACTTACCTTGGCCCGCAAAAGAAAGGAGGGACATGGGGGACTCCTCCTCGTCAAGGGGGAAGTAGTCCGACTGAGCGTGGGGAGTGGTGTGTTTGTGGTCTAGAACAAAAAACGCATTCTATGCCGTCGGGGGGATGTCACTCTCCGTCCGGCGTCAAGAAGGACGAGGGGACCTCTCTCGAAAAAAAGCTAAAATCACATTGTGGGCGGGGGGGGTTCTAGCCATTCGTTAAAGAAAAACGTCCCTCCCACGCCGTGTCCTCAAAAAGCGAGGGAGGGGAGACTCGAGAACAGGGAAAAAAATTGCCCCTCCAAAAAGGAGAGGGGGGCAAGGGAGTCAAAAAGAGCTCCTTTCCTTTCAGGGGAAGTCGTCCATGGCTTCGTAAAGGGAGGAAAAAACGTCCAGATTCACGAGATGGGGAGGACAGACCAAAGAACTGGAGGAAGCGCCTCGTTCTCGTGGGCAAAAAAGGGATTGCTGGCGGTCGAGAACCCTGGGAAAAAAGGGTGGCCAGCGAGTTCGGCGAAAGAAGAGCTGGTAAAAAGGAGGAGGGCCCTCCGCTTTTTCCAAGAAACTCCTCGGATTTGAAAAGAAAGGGAGCTGCTAGACTGGGGAGAGCGACCCCGCAAAATAGAGCGAGTTCGAGTGTTTAAAAGCACCCGCATTACCGGCGTACAAAAAAGAAAAGCCTCGATGTCGCAGAGGGAGAACGCCAGCGTCCGCCGAAAGGGGACCGCTCGAAAACCCCCTTTTTTTGGGTCCGTAGCCTCAGCTGAAAGAAAAGGGACCATCCAGGGCGAACAACAACACGACGCCGAAGAGCAAGGGGGAAGGTAGGGTCGCTATCTAAAACTCTTCTGCGCGGCCCGTAAGGGAAGGACTTCCCGTGAGGGGAAAAAAAAAAAAAGCACAGCGACGTCGACAGGGAGAGAGAACCGTCTTCGACTAGAGTCCGCATGTGCAAAAAGAGAGCGGACCGGCCGGGGCCAGCACAACCACCAGGGGGATACCGAAAGGGGGAAAAACGTCGTGATCGTCACCAGTGACGGGGAGAAGATCATACATAAACCCTGTATCCAAAAGAGAAGAAATACGAGGGAAGGGCTTCCACCAGGGGAAGATCACCTTGAGCCTTTCTATACTCAACCCAATTTTCCTCTGGGGAAGGAGAAAAGTTAATAAGCTGAAGGACGCTGAAAACCATACTCAGAAAACACTTCCCATGACCCCAGAAAAAGGGGAAGGGTCAACAGTACCAAGCCAGGGTTAGGAGACGAAACAATGGAAACCCTCAAGAAAAAAGGTCGCCTGCAATGCGCTGTGGCAGTTCCTGTCCTGGGAAACATCAGAAGAAAAAAAGGCGCCCGATCCTGGAGGGACTCAAAGAGGCCACCCTCTGAGCCGTTTCGACTGGCGAAAAGAGAAGACGAAAGAGGGGGGATCGGCGGCGGGGGCAATCTCTCTCAAAAGAAAAGAGATCTATGCCAAAAAAAAGGGATGGTCCCGAAAGAGGCCGTAGGCGTCCGACAAAGGAGACAGTCGCAACGGAAGGTGTCTATCATGGATGTGAAGTACTAGAGGGGCCGCAAGGTGATCCTGATGCGGAACCTGCAGGGAAAAAACGCACGCTCGCCAAAAGTCTACCGTTTTGATATTGGGCATGTTGTGAAAGGAATACCTCAGCCGGAGAGAGGTACTAAGCTGGGGAGGGGGGGGGTTCCTTGGCATTTGGAGGCTTATACCTTCATAGGAAGGCCCGAAAGGAGAAGGGGGGGAAGCATGCCGGAGAGACGGGGGTCCTGCCTGTTTGCCAAAAAGAGTCATTCTCCCGTGTTATGTCGGTAAAAGAGGAGTGCCCGCGCTTGGAGGAGGAAGGAAAAACGAACTTGGCCGAGGGGAAGATCACTACGTGGTCAAAGGTGTTTTGTCAAAAAAAAAAGGGGAAAAGCGCGCACAAAAAAAAAAAAAAAAACATGCGGCCGAGCACCTCAGGGAGAATCAGCGTGGGGGAGAATCGCTGGCTTGGTTAGTAGACCCCAAGATAAAGGTTCCAGGGGAAGACCGACGGGAGCAGGGGGACCAGGTATCCGAGCAAAGGAGGCAAACGGGCGATCCTGGTGGTTCCGGGCTGGCAGAAAAAAGGGAAGAAAAACCCTGCTGGGCCCCCGGCGAATGCCGGAGACCCACAGTGAAGCTGGACGTGAAAGAGGAAAAGGAGCGACATCGAGTAAGAAACTGGTTTCAAAAAGGCCGGAGGGTGAAAGCCGGTGACACCTCGAAGAGGATCGGAGAGGAGGGTCCCGAGATCATTCCTAAAAAAGGTCCGTGCTCCTTCAAGAAAAGAAAAAACGCAATTTAGTGAAAGGTGGACCATCGGGTCATAAAAGGGGGGGGGGGAAACCAAAGGGCAAGGTCGTAGAGCCTCGGCTGGGGAAAGTGCCTTGCCCGAACCCGCCTATCCGGTCCGAAAAAAAAGATTGGGGTGGGGGGGGGGGGGGGGGCGAGGGGGCAGCAACGCTGACGAGGAAGGGGTCCGATGCTACTCTTTGAAAAATAACTTGACTTCTCCTTCGTGTACTACCAAGAGAGCAGCCACGGGGGAAACGACGGACCGGCGGCCGTGCATGGGAAGGGGGAAAGGACGACTATCCTCTCTTCAGGGGGAAGTCTTTCTCTATCTCTCCTAGGCAGAGCCTTAAGGCCACGGGGGGACGGGCAAGGGGGAAAATGAGGGAAGGGGCTCCGGCTTTGCGAAACACACCCGCCCCAATTTGAGGGGAGGGGGGTGTACGATCTTCGGGAGCAGGGGAGGAGGAGTCGTCGCTCTACGAAATTGCTTACACTCCAGGAAAAAAACTTTCCACCATCAATCATTGCGCTGGGAGGGGGGAAAGAGAAAACTCGCCCACCAGGAGGGAAGTGGGGAAGAAGTCTCACCTGTGAAAAAAGGCTTCTTTTTAGGGGTGAAAGAGGGCCGGGAGGGGGGGGAAGGCCCTAATGAAGGAAAAATTGGAGGTTGCTGGTTCCCGGCGCGGGGCTTCAACTTCCGATCCCCGAAGGGGCTCAAAAAGAGAAAGAGGGACATGTCCGCCTCGGGGAGAGAAGGTGAAAGGGATTCTGGGGAGAAAACTACCTTCCCTTCGCCCTAATGTCTCCAAATGCGAGGGAGGGGGGGAGTCGTCACAATCGGCGGGAGATTGTTTGGCCGATTTCGATGTGGAGGACCACCAAGAAAGAAACGAAAAATCCTTTACTCATTTTGGCTTGGCAGAAGGAAAAAAGAGATAAGGACCAAAGAAGGTAGTAGTGAGGAAGGGCCCCGGCACAAGAGACGCTTTGCGAGGCAGCGGAGGAAGGGGATCGAATGAATCAGAAAGGAACCACAAGATGTCGTAAGAGAAAACAAAGCTAACGGGGGGCCCACCACTTACCTTACAAAAAAGGCCTCTATCTCGAAGCGCAGCAGAAAAAAAAAAAAAGACGCTGGCCTACGGGGAAAAAAGGGAAGTTGATAGGCGAAACGAGCGAAGCAAAGGAAGGAGGGAAGCGTCAGAAAGAAAAAAAGAGAAAGAAGTCTTTCTCCGACCATTTCCCTCATTTCGAGCGGTGGGAGGAAAAAGCTTCGATTACGGGAGGGGGGAGGGAGGGGGAGAAAGGAGAGGTAAAGGCTATAAACGGAAGGAAAGAAAGAATGTGCGTCGAGAAGAAAATCGCTCACTACTATTGCCGGCGAAAAAGGGACGCAGCTCGTCTATATCGAGCCTCCCAAAGGGAGGGAAAAACACCTGCCCCAGAGGGGACAGAAAGGGGAAGGACCCCTCGGCAGGGAAGAAGCCTGGGGGGCGATGAAAAGAGACTTCCTCTCTCATTGTCCAAGAAAAAGGTCGTCGAAGCCTGGAAAAAAAGGAAGGAAACCTTAGCCGCACCCGAGGGGGGGGAGAGGAAAGGGAAAGGGCCACTCGGCTTGGTCGATCTCTAAAAAAAAACGGGAGTAAGAAAAAGGAAGAAAGAGTACAAGCCGTGATTCCCCTTCGTCAGAAAGTACACGGTCCTCCTCGATGGGACGCGGAGAAAAAAAAAAGAAAGGAACTACCACGGTGGGAGGGAAACGGAAAGTAGAGGTCATAAAAAGGCCAACAAGGTGGAAGAAACCTTCTCTTTACTTTACCTACGGGACCATTTTTCGCACGCAAAAAAAAAGAAGGGGATCCTCGACGGCTGGGGGGGGAAGGAGAAAAGACATGCTGGCGCCGGCCATCGGATGGAGAGGAGAGACGCAGAAAGGAGGACGCCCTCCTCTCTTGAACGCTACAGCGGCAGAAAAGAACCCGATCCCTCAAAGAAGGAAAAAGGGCAGGTTCACGCGAGGACCCGCTCTACCTTCTGAAGGGGGCTCGGTTAGCCCGACTTCTCGACGTGGGAAAGAGAGAAGACGGCGGGGGGAGAGGGGGTGTCAGCCGAGTCACTACTAAAAGGGGGGGAAAACGAGCCAGCGGGGCGATTTCTACCTTCTTCGAGGGCCGCCTTCTGCCACCAGGGGGGTCCGGCTACGTGTGGGAAATGGAGAAGGGGTGTGTAAAGAAAAAGAAAGAGGGCGGGGGCCTTGTACTGGAAGCTCCCTCAGTTCCCTTCAAAGAATAGAGAAGCAACGGCCTTGTGGACGGGGAAACGACGGCAGGGGGGAAGGGGAGGGAATCTATCGTTTGCTGAGGTTTAACCCTGGTCCCAGGAGAAAAAACGGCGAGGGAGGGGGAAGGGGTCTCCACCGTAAAAAATCGGCACACCCAGCAGACCGGGAAGGAAATATGTTGCTACGACCAAAACACGTTTGAAAATGATAGCGGGGAGGGGGGAGGGCGGCCAGTCTCCGGGAGATCCTGCACAGCAGGTAGCTGCAGAAAAAGCGGTCGAGGAAGTGGGGGGGGGGGAAAAGGAAGGGGAGAGACGTTGCCGAAGAAAGGAAAGTCCACACGGTTCAGAAAAGAACGCCCGTTCCAGTCTGTCTCCAATATTTCCACTAGAAAAGGGAGAGGACTACTACCTGGGGCCCACACCAAACAAGAAGCAGTAGGTCCTTTCTGGAGGAAGAAAGACCAGTTACTAAAGGGGAGGGGGGAGGGTAGGCCTGATTCTTTCTATTTTCAGATAAGGAAAAATAATTCCCTTCTTCCATGTGGGGGGAAGGGGGGTACACTCACCGTAAGGGGAGGGAAAGAACGCATAGCCGCGGGAGAAAAAACTCAGCACTACTACCCTCTACATTGGGGGAAATTTCTTTCGCCACTCCGAAAAAAAGCCGCCTCCCACAGGAAAAAGGAAAAGGGACGGAACAGGCTCTCAGACCGAAGAGGGGTTCCGGATATTATCTTCGAAGGCGGACTGACTCAGGGTGGTGTCCAAGCTTACTCACGGGGGGAGAAGGGAGTCGAAAAAACGACGGGCCGTCCTTAGAGAGTACCAGAATACGACCTTCGGAAGCGAAGAGGGGGAATAAGATCGTGGCCACGGAGAAAGGGGAAAAGGGCAGGCAACAATGGGCGTGGTTGCCATCCGAAAAGATTTTTCCCAAGGGTCCCTCCGATTGGGGGTCCAAGCTTCAAGAATGGGAGAGCCGCGGAAGGAATAGCCTTTAGGACCCTTTAGCATAAGCCAGCTCAGAGAGCCGGGGTGGGACACCGGCGTCACCCGCAGGAAACTTGGACTGATCGGGACAACGTGCGTCCTCGAAAAGTCTATCAAAAGGCCAGCAGAGCCTAAGGGGGAAAGAGAGGAACCAGCTTTTTATCCCCTCCAAGAAGGGCTCCCATCCTCTGCCAAACTGAGCCGAAGGACCATTTCCGTTATCTTTTCGCAAGGAACCTTCAGAAAAAGCCCGTGAACCCTTGAAGAGAGGAAAAAAAAGTAGACCTAATAAAAAACGTCAAGTCTCCTGTCACGTGAGACTCAAAAATGGTGATCGGAAATTTTCGACGAGGGGGAGCGTCCTTCGGGTTCTCCCCTCATTCAATGGTTCCCAGGAGGGGGGGAAGAGGGGGGGGGAGGGGCCAAGGGCCGGAAGGGGGTCCTACCAGTCGGGGAGACTACCTCCACAAGGAAGAAAAACCCCGTATCCCTTAACGAAAGACTCACGAGCTGCTGGCCACATACCGAAGGAAGGAGGGCTTGCACTCTGAGAGGGCCCAAGTTTTCCTCTGGGGGGGATGACTTTCTACGCAAAAAAAAAATGTCCCAAAAAAAAAAAAGAATCCCCTGGATTGCAAACCCAGGTAAAAGCTTGAGGGGACCTCACAGGACCAAAGCCCCTCTTCAAAGGCGGCTTTTTCTCCATTGGGAAGGGAAGGAGGCCTGGAGAAAAGAAGGGAAAAGGAGCCCGATCGGTATTAAGAAAAACTCGGGCCAACATCGCATGATCTCCACATCGCCGGCGGACTCCTACTACATCAAGGAGGGCGGCAATCGCTAAAAAAAAAAACAACGGAGGATTAGGAAAAGGAAAAAAAAAGAAAAGTGCAACAGCCGGAAGAGGGAAAAGTCGATTTCTTCTGCGTCCCTCCTCTCAACGTCTCTGTTGCGAAGAAAAGGGGGCCGATGGGAAGGACTCCTCGATCGGGGGGGAGACTGAGGGTCACCGGGAAAAAAAACACTCGACACCGCCTTGGCGTGGCGACGAAAAAAAAGGGGGTGCATTGTCGACGGAAAGAGGGAACCGGTGCCCAGCCAGAGGGGCGGGGGGGTCCTTTGCAGTGGGGGGGGAGGAGAAAGGCGGATACTCAGAGGAAAACTTTCTCCTTACAAGAATGCCTCTTCTCTGCCAGAGAAAGAGGGAGGCCTTGTGCCATAATCTCGGAGGGGGGATACGTCGGGAGACTGGGTACTAAGATGGAATCCTTGAAGGACCTTGTCTTACGTCATGACGAAAAAATCACTACTTTGTCACCCATGGGAAAAAAAGGGGGTTGTGCTTGGAAAGAGGGAAAAAAAAATCCGCGCACAAGGCGCACCGAAAAAAGAAAAAAAGAAAGAAGAGTGAAGGGGAAGGGGGGGGGTCGACTCGCTGGGCGTTGTGAAGGAAATGGCCCTTGTTTCACGGAGAAAAGGGCGCCGGGCAGACAACCAGGGGAGAGGAAAAGAAAGAACGGCAAACGGGCGATCAGGGAAGTATGGGGGTGAAGGGGCGCCCCGGTCTGGGCCGAGGGGCTGGGCTCCCGAGCTGGGTAAAACGGCCACAGTATGGTGACTCTGGGGTCGGAAGGACCGACATCGAGGAAGCTATCGGCAAAAGAGGTTACTCAGGTGACCCTCGCACTCGCGATCCGGTTCGGGGGGGAGAGATCTTCTCAAGGGGAGATCCATCTTAACCGGGGAGGGTCAAGAGAGGAGGAGGAACTCAATGGGTGGGAAAAAGAATTGCCAAGAGGGGTCCTATCATCGGGATATTTCTTCTCCGATCTTCTGGAAGCCCCCAGGGCTTTTAAAAGAGAACCGACCATCAGGAACGTGCCACTATAGCGATTCTCTTCCTAATTTAAAAGGTCTCCGTGCTCCTGGACGGAGGAAAGGGGGCTACCGATCCGAAGAACGGTTATTACGCGGGGCGCTCTTTCTTGTTGAAGAAAAGGGGAAAAAAGTCGTCAGGGGGGGAAAGGCACCTTCGTTCAGAGGATAGAAGAGAAGGATCCGGAAGGGAAAAAGAGGGGTCGTGCCTTTTTTAGGAGTTGTCTACCTCACTTAAAAAAAAAAAGGGAAGTTTCCGTCTGGTGGCGGAGGAGGCAGGCCGCCGCGTCTATGCTGGAGGGAAAGGAATCAGCGTTTCGGGGAAAAACTAACAACTTTTCCACCTTTCCGACGGGGAAGGGTACGATCTGACACTCTCCACTCGAAAGGAGGAGGGAGTCACCTTTACCGAGGAGAGATCATCACAGAAAGAAAGAAGGGTTAAGCTTTGCCAAGAGGAGAGCCTTCCTTTTCTTTTGAAAAGAAGATCTTTTCGGGGGCCTTCCTTTCGGGAGAGAGACCAAACTCGTTCTCACAAAGAGAAGGAAGCGGCCTTAAGGCATACCTTCGAAGGGGGACTCAGCGACCGTAACCGGCGCCCTAAGAAAAAGACGCTGTCCGCAAAAAGAGGAAAAAAAAAGGCTTAGGGACGATCACCATCGGCAGGAAACGAGGTCGAGGTGCTCTTGACAGGGAAAACATCGCAAAGGAAAATACCGAAAAGGTTTGAAAGGGAAAAACGTCCAGAGGGAACCGATCTATCATTGACGAGTATTCCTACTGCCCACAGGAGGGAAAGCTTGCTATGCAGGAGAGGGGGAAAAGAGGGGAAAGGCGGAGGGGAAAGGCCCATTTCAAAAGAAAGGGGGGAAAAAAGTCGACGCAAAATCACGAGTGTTTCCCACCAACGGAAAGCAATCATTCTCCCTCCTCGAGAAGAAACAGACCTCAGGGGGAAAAAAAAAACCACCTCCAAACCAAAAAAAAAAAAAAAACAAACCACCCCAAGATTTCCACCTTCTTCTTGGGGAAAAGGATATCGTCTGCAGAACGTCGGAAGGGTTCTTATCGGAAGCCTGCGAAGAGGGAGAGCAGGGTCCTCGACTGTGCCTAGAAATGGAGGCGAATGTAATTGGGGGAGAGGGAGTTTATCACTCTTTAGAGGGTTGGGGGGGAGGGGGGTGGGGGTGTGGGGGGGGTCACTGCCTATCTGGCGGAGGGTAGGGAAAGCGGAAGTCTAACTTTCAAGATGCACTACTATTTCCTGCTCCATCATGGAGAAATTTCTATGAAAAGAAAAGAAAAAGGAAAAAGAAATCCATTTCCTGCTGGACCCCTGCCAAAGTTTACCCCGGCTTCGGGAAGGAAGAGCAGTCAGCACCGGGGGGCGATGACCTTCTCTACTGCCTCGCAGAATAGTTCCTGTTCTTTTCTGCGGGAAAAGAAAAGTATTCTACCTGTAGCCAAAACCGACGGGCTCAGGGAAAAACCGACCGGCTTGGTCTATCTCCTAAAAAAAAAAAAAGGAAAGGGGAGAAAAGATATATCGGAAAAGGAAAAAGCCTATTCGCCCTTCTTCGAAAAGAAAGGTCGTCTACTCTTTTACTTATTCCACGGCTGGAAAAAAAACTTGTTGCGGTGACATGAGAGGGAAAGGGGGAAGAGGCCACCCGTGAGCCTTACCTGAGAGGGGAAATATAAAGGGGTAAAAAGGGACAGGTTGTCCACTCAGGGGGGAGGCTCTATCTCGACGAAAAGGAAAAAAAGAGGCGCCTGCAAGAGTAGGGGAGAGAGGGAAGAGGGCGCAGTAAAAAGGAACTTGGACTAAGCCTGCCTTTGCTCTCCTTAATGCTACCTCTTCTCCAAACGGGAAAAAAGATCCCTTCCTCGCCGGCAAAAAGGAAAGTCGAGGAACCGCTCAAAAGGACCGGGAGAAGGAAGAAACGATACTTACTAAGACTTCTCGACGTTCTGCCGAAGAGTGCTGCTAGAGAGGAGGCAGAGTCCACGACGCACGTTTGAAAAGAGAAGGGAGGGGACGGGTAGTCGACAAGCGGAGAGATCGATGCGGGCCTCCTCTTCCCAAGGGAACCCTCTTCTAGGTTGTCGAGAGGGAAGGGGGGCTGGATCCTTCGATAGAGCAGAGGGACCCTCGATGCCTCGCAAGAGAACCCGAAAAAGGGGAAGGAATGTGGTCCTTCCTCCTCCCGGAAGAAAAGATCTATCTTGTCGGAAAAAGGGGAAAAAAGGGTCCCGTATTGTGCTGCACCAAAGGGGGGGGGAGATGTGAGGTCGTCTTGTCAAAAGGAAGGCACGAATGACGTCCACACCCCATCTCTATGAAAAGGGTTCTCTACCTACACAACTCCTCAAGATGGGGGGGAGAAGCGTCGGGTGAGGGCTCAAAAGGGGAAAGAACGGACGGGAGAAACAGCATTCTCAGTTATCTTCCCTAGGAGACGCTTTCTATTAGCGGGAAAGGATCGACGTTGCCGAGCAAAAAGGGAGGGAAAGGTTCAAAAAGCCGGGGGGAGAACCCTCCACTAAAGAGGCCAAGTGCCACCGACAGGCCGGCTCGAAGAGAAAATGGAAAAAGAGCCAAAGCATCAGGGAGGGGAAGGAATCTCCTCCTCTTTCAGAGGATTTCTTTTGTTCGATTTCAGATCGGACAGAAAAGAAGAAGACATTTTTGCAACGGGGGAGGGGGGACCAAGCACCTTACGAGGAGAGAGGAACCAAGCATGAAAAAGACACTACGACCTCAAGGGGGGTCATTTCTGTGAGAAAAGAGAAAAAGCCCGAAAAAGGAATCCCACAGGAAAGAAAGATGGAAGAAGAGCCTTCTCCTTCGATTTCCCTTCCACGAAAGAATCACGGCGAGAGAAAGGAAAGCGGTACTCACGGGAGGAAAAATGAGTATGGTCCCGGGAGGGTACAATTCGTCACTCTTTCTCACCGTAGTCCGCCTCTACCTTCTCAGCTAAGGAGCTTTCTATTAATATCGTTGAAGGAAAGGAGGGACGGCGAGGGCAACTCCCTGGGCGTGGGGGTGGAAAAAGCAGAATGAGGCTAGAATCGGGGAAGGGGGGTGGTCCCCCCTTCTGATGGAAAGCTTTCCACTAAATTTCGGTAGGGGGGGAGCCTTTCCAGCTGGAAGGAGGATAAAAAGATGATCTCGCGAAAAACACCAGCCGAAGAAAGGATGTCGATTTTTTCACAAACGCTTTACTGATCGCCAAAAGAGGGTCTCTGCAGGGAGATCACGCAGCGCAGAAAGAAGGGGAGAAAAGCCCAGCAGGGAGCCCAGAAAGGGGCCCAGCCCGTTGTCGCCCATCCTGCACAAACTCCGAAAACCGTTTGCCGGGAGAGGAGAGTCTACCTTTTCTTGCAGAAAAGGAAGATCGTCAAGGAGGGGGGACCGTGAACCCCTTTCAAGCTGTCAAAAAACAACTCCCATCTACTTCTACAAAAAGGCCCGGAGGAAGGAAAGAAGGAAAAGGGTTGCGAGGCCGCATGTGCTCTGAGGGGAGGGCAATCACAACCCCCTTTTTCGGGGCCCGTGGTGGGGGTCCTTTTAAGAGAGTGACCACGGTGATCCCGTAAAACGTCAACTCGCAAGAGGCAAGAAGTCTACTACCAAGAACCCTGGAGACCTGATGAAGAAAGAATAAGGAAAAAAGCGGAGGGACACCGGGGAAGGAAAGGAACCGTTCGCCTTTCTTACTCAGGGAAGGTTCTTCTCACTTTAATAATCCTTAAAAAGAAAAGCCCCGACCATAAGAAAAGAAAGGGACCAACAGCCCCTCAAAAACAACCTTGGTCCTCCCCGCTGAGGGGAACCCCAAAAAAAAGAAATACCACCTGTCGCGAGGAGCGTTTGGAGAAGTTGGAGTTCCTTTTTACCATCAGGGAAGAAAGAAAAAGAAAGGATCAGTAAGTAAGGAAGAAAAACTTCAAAAGCATTATCGCCACAGATCCGGGAGCGGCGACGCCGTACGAATCGGAGAGAAAAGACGGCTGGGAGGAAGAGCTCAACAAACAACAAAAGGAGATATATTGCGCCAGTGGTCGCCATCGATGGAATAGGAGAACCCCGGCAGAGGAAGCAAAGGCTCAGGGGGGGAAGAAAAGCATGCGATTTGTTTCCTCTGGGAAAAGCTCTTTCTCAAAAGAAGGGAATGGTTCAACAGGAAAGAACGGAAACGAACGGAGGAGCAACAAGCCGAAGGGAGACCGGGTACTAGTTTCGGAGGTGTCACGGAAGCACAAAGCCGTGAGGGCCGGGGCCCCCATCTGAGGGGTTATAAAGTATGGTTCTGGGGAAAAGAGGGAGAACTTCAGCTTCTTCTAACTAATCTTCAACCCAGCTCCCCTTGGCAGAAGGAGAAAGGCTAACTGTAGAGGACAAGGGGGGCCAGCCAGCGAGAGGGGGCGGGGCCGAAGGCTCCCGGGGAAAGGAAGGGGCGGTTATGTATAGCTTCGCGGACCTTCATGACTACCTTTGCCGCAGGGGGTCACCCAAGGGAGAAAGGAGGGGGGGAAAGGAACCGGGGGTGTGGGCTTGAACCAAAGGAAGAGAGCACCCCTAGACATGCGGAAAAACACAGTCCGTCGTCGTCGAAGGTCTCTTCTCTTGCGTGGGGGGACGGTAATCTCATGAAGGGGGAAAGGGGAAGCCTCAGAAGGGAGAAATGGGAAGGGAGACCAGTTTATACGGGGGCAAACTTTCGAGGGGGGAGTCGTCGTGGGGATGGGGGGAGAACCTTTCTGGATAAAAATTAGTCCCAGAAGGGCTCCTTATACCCACGGTTGTCTTTATCTACACTGAGATTCGCCCGTCGAGAGGAGACAGGGTCCCTGCCGGGGGGAAATAAAACGGGGGTCACAAGAGGATCTCTCTCTTATCTTTCGGGGGGGTATATATTTAGAAAAGAAACCGCTTCCTTCAAGAGCAGGAAGGAGAACGCAATTTCAGGGGGACCCGCTTTTACCAATCTGGAGGGGTTACCCATTCCCTAAAGAAGAGGGTCTTCAACCCCGACAAGGGAAACTAAGGAAGAAATCGCCTATAAGGGGAGTCCAAGAGATGGCCCCGCTGAACTCTTCGAGGAAAAGATACTCTTTCCTACTGGAAAACTCCGGACGGAGACTAGGGACACCGACCATGGCAAGAAAAGTGAGTAAAGAGGTAAAGGTGTGACGGCGCCGTGCTTTTCGAAAAGTCTTTTCCTTTCATTCAAAGGGATCTATCTCCGCATGAGAAGAGGAGGACAAGGTCTTGTAGGGGAGGGGGGATCAGTGTCTTGGGAACTGCGTTCGAACCTCACTGGCGAAAAGGGTCTCTTTTTCTAGGGGCTATGCGGGCAGGAGGAAAAAAAAGGGGGAACGTGGCAGTGAACACTCGACAAGGGGAAAGGAAAAAAGGAAAAGCAATGAGGGAGGGAAAGGCCGATCTGTACACTCGCCACGCTAAAAAGAGACACCTTACCGGAAAAAAATGCCATAAAAAGGCTGGTGGGAGGGAAAGAGTCGTTAAGACTTCAGGGGGTGTGCCCTGGCAGCAGAGCTTTTTCTTAAGGCGCTGGCCGTCCTGGAGGAAGGGGACAAACGTCGATCCCTAGGGAGACAACTCAACTCGGCCCTGTCCGCGGAAAGGAAGCGTATTTGCTCAGCGACAAGGCCTCCCTAAACGCCCTGGTCGCACAATATGAGGGGAGGAAAAGGCTGGAAAAGGGGCGATCACCATCTTGCAGACTATTTCGAATGTTTTCGGAGGGGTGAGACCCGCGACCCCTAAGGAAGAGTGGGTCTCACCCTGAAGTAAATTTGGGGAAAACCTACGCTGGGTCCTACCCATCTATCATGAAAAGGAAGGTTAGGCGACTGCCACCAAAGGGCAAGGAGGAGGCGCGGGGGGAAAAGAGGTAGGCACGAAGAAAAAGAGAAGGATCCATCCCTCAGGAAAAAGTCCTCTACCCACCTGGGGGGAAAAAAACCACTGACCGGAAAATAGGAAGAAAAGGAGACAGCCCTCGCGAAGAGAGATGAAAAGTTCGACCTCGGGGGGCCGCAACACCTCTCATGGGGAAAGTCTTTTACTCGTTCGAACTAGCAGGAGGAAAGAGAACGTCGAGAAGTAGGGGAGGGGGGTAGAGGATCGAAGCCTGCAACACAGTCCCGAAGAAAAAGAGAAGTGCCATGGCCGTGGAAGAGGCGCTTTTGAGGGCACTCTGTATCGGGGGAGGCTTCTAAGCGGGATGAGAGGAAGGGCAGGGAAGGGGGGGGAACGGCGCCTCATTGCGTTGAACGAAAAAGCGGACGGGATCTGAAGAAAACCGGAGCCAGTTCTTCTTGTAAAAAAAAGGCGTCTTTCCTTCCCTCTCCGGGGGGGGGGGACGTGACCTCTCTTAAGGCAGAGAGAGAGGAAAAACGTGGTACTGTCCGGCTGGTGCGGAGGAAAGAAGGGGGGGAAAAACCTAGGGAACGGATCCGAAAAGGAAGTCTAGTCTATACTTTCGCCATAAGACAACACAACACCTTATTATTATTAAAGAAAGGAAAAGCGATCCTTCCGGGTGTCGGCTCACTGTAAAGAGGAAAAAGGAATTCAAGCCTTTAACTTCCTCCCAGAAAGAAAGGGGGGGGGGCTGGACCTGAAGAGAGGAAGTAGGAGAATTCTCTTCCACCCCGGTGAGACTCCTTTTCCACTCCTGGAAAAAGAAGAAAGGAGCCTTCCCGGGGGAAGGGGAAGGAATAAAGGAAACGATCGGGAACGCCATTCTTTGAGGACCGGAAATCGTATGTGATGCAAGAGAAGCAGCCCTTCTTCTACTCCCGCAAAAAACTCGCCTTTTCCGAAAAAGATAAACTCGCAGAAAAAAAAAAGGGAGCCAGAAAGGCATGTTGCACTTAGAGGACAAAGGGAATGAAGGTCAATGGAGCAGAAGGGAGATACGCTACTCTTTTATCACGAAAGAAAGACTCTCATCCTTACTTCTTCTCGCGAAAAAGGCCCGTGGACCGAGGCCAAAAGAGAGGAGGGAAGGGACGACCCTGCTGCGCTAGAAGAAAAGGAGGAGGCAGGCTCTTCCAAAAGGGGAAGTCCTTTCCGTGTTGGGCACAAAAAAATGTTTCTTTTTACCTGGGGGAAGGAGCGATCGTGCCCTAGCGCTGAAGAGCAAGAACCGCAACCCCACGGCCTTTTCCTGGGGGGGGAAAAACGCGGTTATTAGGGGGAACGGTCGGCGGCCAGAGTGACCGGGAAACCCTGGGGAACGGGGTGCGCCCACACCCTCGTGTCTATGGTCGTGGAAAAAAAAAAAGTCAAGAGGGAAAGCCGACCTCGGTAACCGCCAGCGAGAAGACGGCCCTATGTTTCTTAAGGCCTACAAAACCTCATCTTGGAGAAAAGAGGGGGAGGGGGAAGGGCCATTCTCCTTAAGGTAAGGAAAAATAGGAGCAGGGGGAAGAACCGCTTCTTACAGGGAAATTTTTTATCACTATGTGGGAAAGGCATTACTTCCATCTCAGGACAAAAGACAGAAGGACCCAGGCAGATGGATGACATTGCAAAGGGGAAAAAAAGAAATTAATAGCAGTACCTGGGAAAAGAAAAGATAAAGTGACCTTCTTACTCCTCCTCTTTCCCGGGGGAGGGTGTGTCTATTTGTAGAAATAGGAAGGGGGAAGAGAAGGAACTCGTTGAAGGGCTTTTTAGGGGGGGGACACCTTTCCTTCTTCTATCTACGAAAGAGAGACCCTCCTCCTCTACAAAAACCCTCCAAGAAGGGGGGGTGGGAAAGTGCGTTCGCAAGGGTCAGAAAAAAAGAACGCCCTCCCACCGGAAAAAGAGCCTTCTCTGCTATCTCTATACCGAAAACGAGAGGATCGTCAGGAAGGGCGGAAAAAGAAAGGGCTGGAAGGGGAAAAGGAAAGGGGGAGAAGCACGGAAAGGGGAGGCCATGTCTCTTCCACGAGAGACTTTTTCCTCTTATTAGGGAGGTCGCCTCGCCTTAGAAAAAGGGAGAGGGGCATGAAGAAAGAGGGAAAGGAGAAATGTATGCGGGGAGGGTCTATTTCAACTCCCTGGTGACGCCCATTCTTCTAAAGGGGGGGAAAAAAAAGGCTGCTTTCCCTACTCGTTGTCAAAAGAAATGGGACGGGCGAAGATGAATTTGGAAGGAGCCTGTAAGATGGGTCTCTCCCTTTATCCTTACAAAGATCCTATATCTATTTGCTATGGGAGGAGAAAAGCAGGAAGCGTGAAGGAGAGGGAAAAAGGCTTCAGAGGGGCACGCAGTTCTAATACAAGAGGGTGTCTCCTCCTCCGTATCAACCCTTGTAATCCCAGACCGGAAAAGCAAGGCAAAAGAGACTAAGGGGAAAAAGGAATCTCCCGTGAAAAAGAAATCTAAAAAGGGGGGAAATGGTGTAGGCCCGGCGAGAGAGAGAGGGGGACCTTTTAACCCCTGAAGAGCATTAAAGGTACTCACCCCCTCCCATCTACTTCGATGCTGGAACAGGAGTCGAATGCCGACGATCTTGGTGAGAGGACGGCAGGGAGACTTATTTTGAGGGGACCTTTCTTTTCAATCACAACCCCAAGAAAGAGATCTACATTTTGACCAAAAAGTCTTTGTAAGGGGCAAAGGTACGTCCATTTAAGTAAAGGGGGGTAAGAAATGATAGAAGTCCACAGAAAGTTAACTATCCTCACTACAGAGAAAAAAGGAAATATACCGTAGAAGGAGAAAATATGGCCCAAGGGTCCCTCTTGGTAAAAGGAAAAAAACGTGAATAATATGAAAGAAGGTAAAGGACCCCGGCCCCTACCATCCTCACACTGGGAAACCCATCCCTCCCGGGAGGGAAGGAAAAGCTTTGATTTCACCGGACAATAAAACCCTCGTCAATACCAAAGGGAGCGGACTTGACGTCAAGGGCGTTTCCGGTCCTGTTTCCGAAAAAGATCACTATCTTTATTTAACTAAAAAACCCATCGCTGATAGAAAAAAGGGGCGAAGGGGCTGACGGCGGAGGACAAAGGGGACCATCTTCTGGAAAAA
>Ga0179593_1380593_pt1 | contig 25220 bp, 24 predicted proteins | sample CZODoug2_1_08_16_FD_185931 | JGI IMG/M metagenome (GOLD analysis project Ga0179593, IMG submission 185931) | Vadose zone soil fungal communities from Angelo Coast Range Reserve, California, USA - CZODoug2_1_08_16fungal (PacBio error correction) | ecosystem: Environmental > Terrestrial > Soil >...
GGGGGGGGGGGGGGGCCTTCGCAAGGAGAGGGGTGGAGGGGAGGGGAGGATGGGAAAGGCGCGAGCAATCGTATCACCGAATTGGTCATCGTCGTGGGGAAAGGAGGGGGAGGGGAGGGGGGAGAGCAGCCAAAAAGGTTTAGCAGGGATGGTGGTAAAGGCAGAGGGAGCCTCCGTCGGACATAACCGGAAGAAAACTAAAAGGGGAGGGGACGCCCCGGCGTGCGTGGTCCGCCACCAATCAGGCCAGGGGGGAAACAAGGTAGGGATATGTTTCGGTAATCATCTCTCGTCACAAACAGTCGGAGGATGACCTAAGCTATGACCGGGCCACAGTCTCCCTAAAACTTGGGGGGAGAAGGGGAACGTACTGTTTTGTTCGAATCTCCGCCGGTCACGCCTAAGGGGGGGGGAAAGGGACGTCGAGGGGAAAAAGAGGGGTCAGGAAACCTCCTTTCCCGGAAAAAAAAAATCCCGGGGGGATAAAACCCCGGAAAGGGTGTTGGGTAGGTAAAAAAGGGCAAAATCAAACCCTCCTATGAACTGTACTATGACAATGTCAGGGGAGAGGACGGCTTAAGAGGAAGGTTGAAAACACTCCCGTCTCCCAGGGGAAAGGAAGGGGGGACAGGTGGACACAATCCTCAAAAACCGAAACGTTTCACAGATCTTTCACTTTGGCGGTATCGAAAAAAAAAGGTGACAGAACAAACCGGAAGCAAAAGTGAGACGGAACTTGTTGGTGGGGCAACACACCTCCTCTGCCTACTGAGATGGCACCGGGAGGGGGATTCAAGAAAAAGGAGGGCTCCCTGTAAAAAACGGGACTCGGTAGGGGAAAACAAGAAAGCAAACGGCAGTCGGAAAAAGGATGAAAACTGCGACTTCCTCCCTTATCGATGAGTGAAAAATGGAAGAAGGCGGGTGATCCATCTTGTGAGTCCGCATGTGAAATGAACCATTTCCACGAGAAGAACAGGGAAACGTTTCATGCACTCACCCCTTCTGCCTGCACAGCGAAAGAAGAATCACGACAAAAAAGAAAAAGAAAAAACCATAACGGACTACTCAAGGCGCAAACACCTGTCTAAGTACGACTTACAGGAAGAGGCATCCGCCAAAAAAAGCACAACATTCATCACGAAAAGGCTCTTAAGAAGAAGGACGGGGAAAAAACAGACACTTATCTTTCAAGAAAAAGGGACCCAATGGGGAAACATACACCATCCTTGAGGCGGTGGGAACCTGAGAATGACCTGCTTCCCCGGCTTTCCCCTTCATTCCACGGGCCATCCGGAAAATAAAAGGAAACCCCCTCAGCAAAAAAAAAAAAAAGCACAAGATCCAGCTATGAGGGCCACTTTGCTTAACTGAATTTCAGCCACGAAGCGATTAAAAGGCACACCAGAGCGAATGACGAAGGAACGGGTTCCCGATACCGATTATTTTAACCGCGTAGGGGGAAAGAACAGGAGGGGATCACTTAAAAAAAAAACAAAACCGCAACCGCACTTTCAAGAATTCCGCTCGGGCACTTCGCGGTGCCGCAGCGCGAACTGAAAACCTTTGGCGGCGTAGTAAAACCCAGGTACCAGGATCTCGCACAGGGCAAACCAGGGAAAAAAAGCATATTCAAGAAAAGAAGAAAAAAAGGAGAAGGCCAGAAGTAAAAGGCTCCCCTCCATACAAAGAAATGAGAAAAGATGGAGAAGAAGCAACCTCACGCTTCAGATGTCAGCAGCAGAGAGAATTATTAAATACTAACCCTAGCCATCACAACGAACGGTAGGTCTAAACGAAGAAGGGTGGTTTGGGACTTTGACAAAAGTTGGTTAAAGAAGGACCGCACCCGGGCCAAGGGAGAGTATGTTTGTCAGGTGCTGGGACGACGGGAAGAGAAATAAAAAGAAAGGGACCAAAAGGCCTCAAGCCAAGGTCTGAGAAGAGAGAAAAAAAAAAAACAAAATGAGGGAATTAAAAGAAGAGGATGCAGACATTGGGACGAGACGCAGGATGTGGGAAAGGGGGAAGAGCTCATATTACTAAAAGAAAGGGGGGAAATAAAGGACAACATCAGCCGCCGCATTGTGAGGTAGCGGGGAGAGAACATGAGGGACGAAAACTGACTAAAAAACAACCGCCGATACTAACAGACGTGCCCTCGTTAAGGGTAAGTGGCTAGTGTTGGCGGAATACTACATCTACTCTAGTCTGAAAGGGAAAAGGGGGGAAAGGGAACTCATTAGCCCTTGTGGCGAAAGACGGTCTGAAAAGGTCCGTGGGAGTTACCCCAGGGGCAAATAGGTACGGCGAGTCAGTGCAAGGAGTCTGCTATCGGTCCCAACGGGGGGAGGGGGAAAAAAGTCAGATAAAAAGGGAAGGGGGGCAGGATATACGCCGCCATTCGATCGCTGGGGAGCGAACAACCGGACCCGTGCACGATTGGGTTCCCAAAAGGCAAGGACGGAGAATCTTTATGGGAGGAAAAAAAAAGAGTACACTAGGTCGACAAGGTGTTCGAACTGAAATCGTGAAAATCCGATGAGGTATCGAAATCTAATGCGCTGCCGGGGTGCCGGAGCTAGAGGGGGTTCTGAAGGAAAAGAACCGCACGGCCCGCCGATCTGGAGGAGGGCGGGGGAAGGGAGGGTGGACCCAGGTAAGGACAGTTTGCTGCGTGGATGCCTGGTCCTGACGGGGCCAGGGGGAAAAGGTCATCCGGTGCCCCTCGATGATGGTGTCCGGGGGGGGGGACGAGGGGGGAACTTTTCAACGTGGGCGGGCGCATTGCTGCCTTACGTTGCTCTGTTGACGGTGAGCGCCTGTGAAAAAGAAAATTCGGGGAAAGGAAGGGTCAGGTCCCGGTGACGACTTTGTAGCGTTAAGCGAGGGGCGTAGGGGCTTCTCCTTGTGCGTCGGATCGGTGGAGGAAAAAAAAGTTTCTGGGGGGGGAGAAAACGGGCCCGGTAGTTGGACGTTTGACACGGGGGAGGGGAACGCGATGGACAATCTCCTTAACTCATTCGAGTTGAAGGGGTCGGAGAGGAAGGAAATTCAAATAAATTTCTTAAGTTTTGAACATTAGCAACAGAATTTGTCTCTGTGACTCTGAGAACCGGGGTAAACGTTTTACGATTCCAGAGTGCCTCTCGGTAAAAATCAGAGGGGGGGGGCTGGGAACGAAAAAAGGGAGTGGGGGTGCACTTATGGCGTGTAAAGCGTCTTTTGGGTCAAAAGAACCCCTTCAGCTGAAGCCGGGGGAGGGTGAAAGGCCACTATCTTTGGTCCTCCGGACATCAAATACAAGTTGCAAAGAGAACCGTTGGTGGAAAGAAGGTGCTTTCCTTGGTCCACACGCAACAAAGGAATTCCTTTTCCATACTGGGGGGGTGGGAGTTCACTTCCGTGTTCTCAATATAAGGGCCAGGAGTGGTTGGAAAGAGCGGTGTTGGTCACTAGAAGGTGGGTAAATTTCTGATGACCACCCTACTGTCGGGGGGTGCCAAAAAGGGGAAGGGGGTTTCTGACAGGCGTCTTCATTCGTAGAGCATAGAAAAAACGGAGAGAGAGGGGGAAATAGTCGTCTGCTTGGTCGGGGAAAGCCAAATCCGACTCGAAAAACCCACTTGGAGGTGGCGGTCACTTGGAGCAAAAACCCTCTATCTCAACTACAAAAAAAAAACCATAGGTGCGGTAAAATATTTCGCCGTAATAACTAAAAATAAACCTGGGGGGGAAAGGAAAGCCGTTGCTTCACAAAAGCAGCCGGGGCCTACTGTTGCCAGCGTTCGCTGCACGGTGTCGGGGCGGAAGACGGAGAAAAAGCCGTTACCCGCTCAAAAAAAAAGGATAACACACGACAGTTCGTATAGACGCCACTAACTCGGTAAAAAGAAAAAAAAAAAAGGGGGGAGAATGTCGACTACGCGGCCGAACAAGAGTCAATGGGACGGCCCCCTCCCCGTCGGCCAGGGAAACGGGGTGGCGGGTGTAACGCCGCTCAAACATCCTAAGGGTTGGAAAAAGATAGGCGCTGGGGTGTCGGGATCGGGGGACTCGGGAAAACACACGGGGGGGGACGCACCAGCCACTTTTGCCCTGCCGGACGGTTGGGGCAAAAAAATGCCGGCTCACCGCCTACGTGGACAACTAAGAGTCAGGGCAGCCGGGGGCGGTGATCAGAACGGGCCCTGCAGGATCAAAAAATTCGAGTGCGTAACAAGAGCACAGGCGTAGGGAAGGAAAAGTCAAAAGGCGAAGGCCTGGCCCGGGCCGGACGGCACCATGACGTTTTCATAGGGGGGGAAAAATAAGCTGGAGAGGAAGGGTGAAAAACGGACGGACGGCAGCCTACCGGGACACAGGAAAAAAACTCCCCGGACCGGCGCTACACTAAACGGGACGCCTAAACCCCGTAAGCAACTCTCTGACCCTCAAAAGGAAGAATGCACCCAGACGGACCAGAGACGACCGGTCAGCTTACCGTATCTAAAAAAAAAACAATCCCGAAAAGGGCGAGCACTCGGCGCGTGACCTAAGACTGGCCGGAACTCTACGGCCCCAGGTACTTTCAGAAAAGGCCAAAGAGGTCACCCCTGAACTCCGCGATGGCCACAGGTCAGTGACTTACCTGCAAATTCCGCAGGGACCGGGACCACTTACCGTCACGGGCCCATCTAAACAGACAAAGACAATACATAACACGGTGACGGCGTCGCCGGTATTCTGCCTTAATGGTCAAAAAAGAGTCGAACTTCCCACCTTCCAACTTCGCCTTCAAGTTTAAAAAAAAAGGGTAAGAGGAAAAGGAAAAGGGAAAAAAAAGCCAATCGGGTACCCCAGCAAGAAAAGAAAGGGACGGAGGGAAAAACATTTAATGTATCTCACTTGTGACACGAGGGTTTCCTCTTATCACCAGCTGCGCGACGCGGAGGTCTTGTGGGCTAAACCAGGATGGGGGGGAGAAAAAAAAAGTATATAATAATTGCACCTTGCCTATACTCAGAGGCCACGGGGGGGGGGAAAGGAAAACTTCCCTCCGACCAAATTCTGCAAAAGTGTAAACATATCTCAGCACCTCCACCGCCTTACGGCCGCCGGAGCGGATAAGGAGAGGGAGGCAAAAAGATGAAAAAAAAAAGAAACCGGAGGGCCTTCGGACAACGCTGTGGTTTGTTAGGAAGTTTACAAAAGGGGGGGGAGGAGTAAGAGACAACCCTGGGCCACGGCATTATTTGTCACTGACAATGGGCCGCTGCGCAGGGAAAGACTGACTGGGAAGATCATCTAGGGGAAAAGAAGGGGGGTGGTAATCTCTCTCACTAGAAAAGAGAGTTCGCAAAAAGACAGGGCCGACTATATTCAGGAAGTTGCCTAATCGCATCCGAGAATCTGAGGCATCGGCAAAGTGACCAAGAACTGACAACAACAATCCCGGGCGGGGCAGAAGGTAACTCTGGGTAGAAAGAAAAAAAAAAGGTGAGAAAGGACGCACAAAACACCGGGAAGAAGTCACTGGGGAACGATCCCTCGTCTTTGGATGTGGGCTTGTTCGATCAAAGAAGACATACTCTCTCGTGGAAGAAAATCGACGGTGAGTGGCGCTAGGGGGGCCCTCCAGGGGGAAACTGGGATTGAAGGGTACCCCGGGGGCCTGCCTGCGGGAGAGGAGACGACAGGTTCCGTATCTGCGTAATTGTCGCACTGGGGAGGAAAGGGAAAGAGATACATGGGACCTGGTCATCGCTAAAACAGGGGGGGAAGCAGGAACGATCAGTTAACCTCGCCGGGCACGGGATATCAAGGAAGTCTCGCGACGTTCACTTTAGTTTCGAGGGAGGCCATGGGGAGATGACGCGGTTCAACAATCTTCTACGAGTTACGACCCGTGGAGGCGAATTGCGGATTAAAACAAGTGACGGGGCCTAAAACTTAAAGGAAGGAAAAAGGTACATGGCAGGATCGCTGATGAGGCTGTTAAAGGTTGGGAAGGGATGCCCTGATGCGAAGTGGGGGACCTTCCCGTTCCTTACGGGCAAGAAGCGGGACAAGCACGCAGGTGGCCAAATCAGAACGGTGGGAAAAAGGGGGAAAAAGAGGTTGTAATTGTGCTGACTGTCTGGCCGCGGGCGGGGCGTCCTTGAGGCTCACGCTGGTGACGGTAATGCCTTTTTGGAAGGCGGATTCTCGAGGGTCATAGAGTCTTGAGAAAGGGGGGAAGGGAATAGCCGTGCCGGCGGATGGGGCAGTGTAAAGGAATTTCTGCAAGTTGTGGGCTGAGGATCGGGGGGGGTCATAACAAGCCGGAGGGTAGGGGGGTGCTGCACTGATGTGTGTGCTTCCTTGGAAACCGGGAAAAATAAGCGCGGGGGCACAGTCGGCCTCTTCGGCTAGGGTGCCGGGAAGGACCAAGACCGTCCCGCGGGGGGGAAGGGTTACTTTCCTCCCTGAAATTTGCTCCGGGGGGGGGGTATGACAAGTCACCGTGTTGGACGGGGGGGCAGTGCCTGAGAAACAGACACGGTGCAGACGACTGGGGGTACAAGGAGTGATTTAAAAGGGAGGTCCACCGCCACACGGGCTCGGTGCGACGGGGGATGGGGGCGTCACGGCGCGGGTCAACGAAAATCACAGAAAGCCAGCGCCGTAGGGCCCTAGGGCGGTGTGACCTGGTCAAACGACCACAATACTCGGTCAAGAGGTGTGGTCCGGCGGAGGTGACTTAAAAGAGTCAAGGGACCGGACGTGTGATACATCGGAGGTGTGGGCACGGAGTTGAGGGGACAGAAAAACCAGGGGGGGGAGGGTGGGATGCACCACGTGGGGGGTGTTCACTGGGGCTCGGTTAGACCCAGTCTGGGAATCTCTCCCCCTTCAAAAGGAAGAAGCACTGGTAAACATCTTACGCTTCTAAGGGGGGGAATATCACCCCGACATACTTCTTCATGACAATTATTTGTTCTTCCCACGGCGAATCTCTCGAATAAAAAGATAAGGAAGGAAAGAGATATAATCCACTTTAACCATCTCCAGAAGAACCCTGCAAAACGAAAAGAACGGGGGGGTTATTTCGAAAGCAGAACTGGGCCTCCTAGTGTCAAAAAAAAAAAAACGGACTGGCACAGTTTTCTTCGAAACAAGCCGCGCAAACGTCCATCCCGTGGGGCTTAACAAAAGGAGGGGGCTTGAAACAACCGCCACTCAACAAGGGGCTACGTGACTCAACCCGGGAAAGACAAATGGGAATGTTTCTTGAAAAGACCCCAGAGGGGAAGCCCACACCGTCGGCAACGATCCGACGTGGTGGCGTTTACCCCGCCCTCAAAGTCCTTGCCAAAGGAACGGCACGGGGCAAAGGTGTTCGCTGGGCGACACGCGCCGGGAACCACATACCGTTCTTCGGTCCTGGAAGGTGGGGGGGGGCGTTTTAAAACCGAAGAGCAGCAAAATGGACAAAGACTCGACTGCACCGGTTTTTAGTTCTCTTCCCTGCCATCGGGGGGGTTGTGGTGGGGGGGGAAGGACGTAAAGTAGCTTAAACCGAAGCCCCTAGGCCAACTTCCTAAGCCTGTCGACTTCCTACCCGATAAGGGGGAGGGAGGAAAACATGAATTAAACAGGGGAAAACAGTATCAAATCTCCCCCCCTGACCCAGACAGAAGACCTCCGGGCCACTTCTCACAAACTACCGAAGGGAAGGGTTCCTCTACACGAGAAGCCGAAAAACTACCCCTAAATCAAACTAACCTCCGCCGGACTCTAAAAGTAAGTACAAAAAGTCTACTCCCCCTGAGGCATCCGTCCTCCTGCCCGAAAATGCTGAACTTCACCTGGGGAATGAACGTAAGGTCCGTGCCCTCTCATCCCATCAAAGAAGGAGGCATCACCAAGTTAAGCAGCTCAAGGTGCACAAAAGGAAAAAAGCAGAAGCGGGGCGTTGCACGAATACCGCTTTCCCAAAAAAAATCAAAAAGTACAAGCCGCCCTGTAAGGACCCCGTTACACACGTACAACACCTAGATAAAGAGGTTACTACTGACTGCGGAAGGAGACCACTATCGCGGACGACAAATCAGTCAGCGCATGGGCACTGGGAAAGGGGAGGAAAACGGGGGCCGCCCAGTCAGTACCGGAAAGGAAAGGAGCGAGTAGACCCTCTGCCGAAGCTAACAGGACTGAACAGTCGCTCAACGGGCCGTGAATAGTCAAGATTAGCTGTCAGGTAAAAAAAAAGACCGTGGCGGCGTAGTATTGGCACAAAAACAAAATGATCGCGCACCCTTCCAATTTAAAACCTGACATCAACCGAAAACCCACGTTCCCAGTCCCCAAGAAACAGCTCGAAAAGGTCGTTTAAGGGAACAGTCACCTCACCGTATCGGCGAAACGTTAGCGTAGATTGTGTCGGTGATCCGAACTAGCCCAGAAAAAAGGGAAGAGGACGGAGGAAGGGAACCTTACTATAACGTTTTGTTTACCGTTCGACAGGGGATGTGTGTAAAATCGACACACGGATTGATGTTTGTCATTTCTGAAAAGGCAGGGGGCCGTCTTCCAGATGAGAAATGGAAAGGGGGACTTCCCTGCCTCTCGCGCGCCATATGGGAACGGAAAATCTCTCTCACAACAAAAAAAGAGAGATAGTCAGCACAGAACGGGAAAAGAGTTGTTGGAAGGTCAGCAGTCTCATAAGCGCAGCAAGGGCCCAGTGCGGGGGAATAAAGGAAACATTCAAAAGCCTTGCGTGGTGCGGTAGCCTGCACGAACAACTGCGGTCGAAACCAGGGAGAAAAAAAAAAAGAAGGTCTGATCCGGTTTGATGTGAGGTGAAACATGGGTTCGATACATCTACTCACGGAAGCGGCCGCGGACGGTGAGGGGCAGAAATCATGGTGAACTTGGGTCGGAAAACAGTGTGATTTGAACCACCGGGGAAGGAAGGACGGAAAGATCATAAAACGTCGGGAAAGCGTGGTCTTTCTTGGTCACAGATCGATCCTGCGGGGGGTGTACCGGGTGCATTATAGGCGACGGTCCTCAGTCAGAAGCGCGAAAAAACGGGTGCACGGAACACGCCCCGTGCGCGGGGACTGGGATATAAGTGGCAGGGTCGGTCTAAAAGTTGGGAGGCAATTACTCGGTCGAAGGGGAAGATGAAGGTGGCTGCCGGGTGCCGGGGTACTAGCCTTGGGGAAATTACACTACTCAGGGAAAAAAGTGGCCGATCAGGAGAGGTCTGGCTGGTGTTTACCTCCGGGGGGACCGGGAGCCCTGAAACGGGCCTGACAGGGAAGGGGTACTGGAGGGCTATTGGCCAAATCCGAGTCTGAGGTGGGACCACGGTGTTCACAGGCTGGTGTTAAAGGGGTGGATGGGAAAACAAAGCTGTAACGGGGGGGAGGCAGAGGCGGAAGCGCCGCGGTGACTGTGAAAAAAGCCTGAAAAAGGGCGCTTTCAGAGTCAGGAGGCCCGGGACGTGCCTGGGTGATAGTCAGGGGTGTATAGCTGGCCAATCTGGAATTAGCAGGTGGATCGGGGGGTTTCGAACTTCCGGGGCACACAAATTTGGGGGGGAAATGTTCGGGGTAGGGAAGGGGCCCTTTCGCCCGGTGCCGGGTGGGCACGGGCGCGGCACATCTCAAGTGAAACCGGCTGCTAAACTCAGTTTGAGACCATCACGGGGGGAAGGCCTGGCTCTGGGGTGACGTAAAAAGGAATTACCTTTTCAAGATGTACACGTTTTTTACGGGATAAGGAAGGTCCGTCGAGCAAACGGTGGAGAACGGGGTAGTTTGTAGGCGGTGTTATCTTCGGGGTGCAACCTACAAAGGCCGTACATGTTGGGAGGGGAAAGGTGGGGTTTGGGGGGAAAGCGACGGGTACGTCCTTCTATCACGACAACCTTGCAAAGCGCAAGTATTTGGAGGTAGGCGGTGTTGGGGAGCGGCGGGTCCACCGCCACCAAAAGCCGAAGCTGCCTACGGGGAAAAGGGGGGGTTGGAGCCGGGCGGCAAGGTCTGCGATAAAACCGACATGGGTTGCCTTCTGGGGTGCACGTAGGCGGAGTGGGAGGGGTGCTACCTCCACCATTTCATGTTGGTAAGATCCCACGGGGGAATTGAACACGGCAGGGGTCAGGACTATCAAAAAGACAGCCTGTGCACCATACGGAAGAGGGAACAAGGCGCCCCGCGGGGGTTATCAAAACGTCCCCTTCGGGAGCCAAATGGGGGAGGATGGGTTTAGTTCAGAGAGCAGATCGACAACAAAACTTATAGTGAAAAGATAGAAGTAGGGTACTTGACCCACCCGATCCCATTTGGGTAGTGAGGAAGGGTGACGGTGGAGGACAAAACGCCTGTTGCCTCCGGGAAAGCTTCGCTGTAAGGTCTATGGCACGAGGAAAAGAAAGGACCTCCAATCAAAGGGTGAAAAAAAAAAACGGCAGGGCGTGGACCCCGCCAACTCACAACACTACTGTTTACCACACAGACGATGAAAACAAATGGGGCGTTTTATGAAGAGGAACCCCCGTTACCGGCAAAAAAGCCAGGGAGCACGGGTGGCAGGGTTAGCCCTCCTCGAAAACACGACCGAATTTCCAATCACGAGCGGCAATGGAGGGGGGGGGGACGATCGGAAAACCCGCGCGTACAGGGGCAAAAAAAACCTTCAACCGGCCGTGGAAAGGGAACCCCGCCTCTCAAGCACTTCCAACGAACTGAGTTCAAACCTTTTCGGGTTGATCATGTGGAGAAATGAAGTCGGAAAACGGAAAGGTGAACTCGTGAGAAGGTCGAGACCATATTCACTGAAAAGGACAGAAAGCGCTTGAACTTCCGGGTCCACCATACTGCAGTCTGTTCCACTGAGGTGTGAGAGAATGTCCACGGCCGGGCCACACAGAAGAAAATTGGCAGAACAACCGCCCCCAGGCACGAGAAAAACAAATAAAAATCAGCAAACCTTCGCGAGAAAAAAGGAAAATAGCACGCTCAAGTGGAACACGGCTCCAGTACCTGGCTGAACAGGAGATCCCCCCTTAACCTCAAGTCGATCACTAAAAGCGTTCGCCACCTGGGGGAATCCGGCACACTCTGCCCAACCCGGATTCAGCAAAAAGAACACCTCCTACCAGGAAAAAAGCCATCCAGGAGAGGGGTATTCAACACGAGTGCCTCCCGGGTCATAACGGCATTGACCACTTCTCAAGGCCACAGAAAAAAAAAAAAAGCTACCACCGCATCATCGGAGGAAAGCGGCGTAGGTGACGGCGCCAAAAGAAAGAAAGATCTCTACCTTCACCAAAAAGCGATCGCATTCGCCAGGACACTGCATACTTCCTGGGTAAGTGAAAATTAAACAATCTGGTAATAACGAGAACTCGGGGGAAAAACTCCATCGGTTAAAAGTCAAAGTCGTGACTGACTCGGGGTCACTGTCATTTTCCGCGCTGAAAGCTGCAGCGGAACCGTGGGGGAGTGAAGTGTACAATTTAAACCAGTCGAAAGGGACCACTCAATGGAACCGATAGACAGAATTTGCCCGGCCCAAGAGAAGGGGAAAGCGAGGAAGTCAAACTGTTGGTCCCATCCCAAGACCTTAAAAAGAGCGTAAATGTCCTGAGCACAAAAGTCCGATGTTGCGGGGGAAAGAGTATCTTTGGATGATAATGGAAATAGCCACCTCAGGGAGAGGGCCTTCGACAGAAGAAGAAGAAAACGGCTTTTTGGTTTGGGGGGAAAATGGTCTACGCGCAGTGGGGGAGACAGACGGCGTGCACCCGGTAAAATGAGGGGGAGTTGATTTTGGTCAGGAACCGGCACTTTTCAACTTTCAGAAAGAATCTGCTTCCGGGAATCCTGCCTCTAGGAGCCAATTCAGGGGGAGGAAGACTCTCTCAAACACCACAAAAGAGGCAGAACAAGAACACGACAGGGACATGTGTGAAAAGGGGGCAAGCAATCTCTCATCTGGAAGCGTGCTTCTGTCATCATAATCCCGCCCGGTTGTGCGGTCGCGTTTTCGAGAAAAAAGGGGAAGGGTCAGGGGGGGGGATGGGGATAAAACCGGACGACGGCCGGGGGCGGCGAGCCCGCGTTGTTCTAGGTTGAGGAATCACTCGACTACATACGCTACCGGCCGACATCGACGGTGTGTGCAGGCAAAGGGTCCCATACACGGGTGGTAACAGAGGTCTGGAAGGTACACGTGGAGGGGGGGGGGGAAAAAAAAAGGGGCAAAAGGAGTAAAAGGCCGGCATTCTGCTATCGGGGTGTTTGCGGCCATTCTAAAGGAAGAAGGTGTACTCGTTCAGAACTTGCCGCAGGGTAGCGAAAGTCTGCGAACCCGCCGTGAAGAAAGCTGGAGATCCCTCAAACGGGAAAGAGTGAGGCGAAGAGGTGGACGAGGTCTACCAGAGGGGGGGGCCTGCAGTTCACCGATTCAGAAAACCTTATCGGGGACCGGCTATGCTACAGGGTTGCGACTTGGCTGGAGGAAAGCCATCAACACATTGTCACGAGATACTATGGAGAAAGGGGGACTGGTAGCTGTTCTGGGTCAGGGAGGGCGAACCGGAAGGGGGGCACGGCCTGTTAAGGGAAAAAAGACACATGGGTAGCATGCTGGATGGGTCAGGGGGGGACACAGGCGGGGTTGGCGAGGAAACGCTACGGGAGGGCCGCTGGCGGACGATCGTGTACAGAGCCGGCGGTGAAGGGGAGCGCGGGGGTTGCCGGGGGTCGGGGATGCTCTCAGGGGTAGAAAAGCGTCTTATCACAGAGGCGGTTGAGAGGGGGGAGGTTGAGCGTTCCAAGGGAGGATTGTTCTGAGCCGGAGTAGCCGTTGTGGCGGGTTATCGGGTCGCAGAAAAAGGGGGCAGGGTCGTTGTTCACGCAAGGGTAGGGGCAAGGGAAAGGGGAAAGGTTTCAATGTTCAAAATAAGAACATCTCCTTTTAACGTTCTTCAACTGGTGCAGCCATCCAGGGAGAAAGAGATTTAATTTGGCGTTCCGCCCAAATTACCCGAAAGGGGGGAAAAGGTGAAGGCCGGCAGGGACGAAAAAGGGATAACCGGACACTGGTACGACCAGGGGGCGTTTGAGGGCTTTTCAAAACACCGCCACACGGAAGGGGATCAGGGGCATACGGGGTGGTGGCGGTCTACGGGGGGACGGGGGCGTACAAAAGGAAAAAGGTGCAGCTCAGTTTTGGGACTATTGAAGGAGTTTGTCCACCGCCACAAGCAGTCCTCGTCCGGGGAATGTTGAGCGCGAAAGGGTCGGCCTCGCTAGAAAACATTTTGTCAAAATCTGGGTCCTTGTCGTAGGGGGAGTGGTTACGAAGCCCCCTTGACTTTAAAAACCACGGGGGGGGGGGGGGGGCACGAGGGGGGAGCATAGGGATAGCATAAAATACACGAAAGCGGGCAAAACAGGGGGGAGGCAAACGGCGGGGGTCGAGAACAAAAGAAACGTCAAGTTCTCAGGGGGAAGCCAAGGGGGATGTTTTGGTAAGATCTCTCACAAAAAACAAGGAAAAATATAGTGTGCCCCACACATCTCCAGACCAGGCAGAAGGGAGAAACTATGGTGGGAAACAAGCCGCCGGGGGCCGGAAGAGGGAATCTCTGAGGGGGGGATATGATCGACGAGGAAAAAAGAACGCTTGACATGTCCAACTCCCTGGTGGGCATACCAAAGGACAAAGTTGGGGCGGTAGAAAGACCATCTAAAGACCAACACACGAGATGAACAATGTCGGACGGAAAGCTAAAAAACCCGACTCCGTGGTCTCCCCTAGCAAAAAGGCAATACTTGTTGGCGGGGTAAACGACATCCAAAAAGTGGCCAACTGAGGGGAAGTTTACTGGGTTTCGGTTATAGGGGGACGCGGGAGAACACAGAAGACCTCCACAAGCCATCGACTTCCGGACGTGTTGCTGTGGGAAACCGCCGGGGAACAAAAACCCTACGGGGCGCTGAGGGGTCGGTTACCTCGCGCCCAGGAATGCTCCCTTCCAAACTCAGATAACAACGAGCACCTTCTTTCAAAAGCAAAAAAGGGGGGAACGGGAAGAGGGCCGCCCTGCCGATTAGGGACATGACGAGCATCGTTCAAAAAATCTGTTACTCTCCTGGGACAAAGGAAAACCGGTTCACCTGCATCACACCACCGTTCATCAAAAGAAAAACCGGCCGGCAGCAAGTATCAAAAGCCGAAACACACTCCCAAGAAGGAGGCGAACCGTCCGAGAGAGACGTACCGAGAGTACCGACATTCCGGGAACATAACCCATCTATAAAAAGGGGGAGGAAAGGGAGCTCTCCGGAAGGGAATATTAAGCCCTGTTGGCGGGGACAAGACGCTTTACACCAGCAAAATACACAAAAATCGGCGTTTCAAAAACAAAGGCTTAACCGCGGAAAACTAGGAGGCACAAGGATGAAGGAGGGGGGCTCAAGCAAGTCCAGAACAGAAAAAACCAAAATAAAAGAAACTCATATGGATATGTTACTTCATCTGCTTAAGTAGCCACGAAAGGAACCCCTCAGCGCATTTCGACTAAAATCAGGGAGATGCCTGTCTAATATTGGCCGCTAGACAAGCTGGGGACAGATACCTCGTGGGACCCAGTCCATACGTAATTACGAGGAAAAGGGGGGAAGTTGAGGAGAAACGATCGGGTTAGAGTCCCTACGCGTCAGCGAAACGTTGCGGAGTATTACACCCCTTTTACAACTAGAGACACAATAATGACCTATATTCCTTTTACAAGGGGGGCCAAAGAAAGAAGGGAAGAGGAGGACTTGTGTTTCCCACACCCGGACCGTCCAAAAAGCGGCTCACCAGGGGGTCTGAGAATAGAGGCACCCAAAAAAAAAAAAACAAAAACCACAAAACCCCACCAAAAAAAAACAAAAAAAACCACACCCGAAAAGAAAGGGCTAAGCTTAGATAATTGTATGCGGAAAAAAGGTCCAAACTATCACCGAAGACCTAACTATTGGCGAACCTATACTTCTTTTGTTGGGCTTCTGGTTCCATTGTTCACACAGCGAAAAAATCTTGAAAGAAAAACCTTGCCACGTTTCTTGGGGATGGACAGCACTGGGGCAGGGGGGGGGGGCGAAATGACGAAAGAAGAACTCTCTCGCAAGGGCCATTTCGTGTAATCTCTCAACTTAATAACATAAACACCAACTGGGGTAAAAAAAATATATATACACCATACCAGCCTCTGGATTATTTTTGCCAGTAACACTCCCTCTGCGTCAAAAACAGTGCGGTCATAATCGGACAAAAAAGAAAAGGAAAAAAGGAGGAAAAACATTGCAGGAGGGGGGAGAGAAAACAACTGTCGTCGAAACTGAGAACAAACCTATCCTCTTCAAGGGGGGGGGGGAGATAAGTGCAACTGTTTGGCGAGTGTTCAGTCAAGCTACTACATCTACTAACGTACAGGCGACGGGGAAGGGGTGAAACTTGCCTAGAAAAAAGCAAGACAGGGTCTGGAAGGGAAGGGACCCCAAAAACCCGTCCACCAAAAACAAAAAAAAAAACTCAGACGCCCGCAACCAAAACAAAACCCCCAAAAAAAAAAAAAAAAAAAAAAAAAAAAAAAAAAAAACAAAGACAAAAAAAACAAAAAAAAAAAAAAAAAGAAAAAAAAAAAAAAAAACACAAAAAAAACAAACACAAAAAAAACGCCGAAACCAAAACCAAAAACCCCAAAAAAACACCAACAGATTTCCTTAAATGCGCTCGTGAGATCAGCGATCGGGTGAACTGATTTGACGTTTCGGCGCGATCGGTGAAGGGTACTAAGCACGCACAACACTGCGACGGAATCAAGGGGAACGGGATCAAGCACTGGCACCGGGAAGGAATTTGACAAGGGGAACACGGGGTCTACCAGAATTGACGCCTCGGCGTTAACCCGAACGAAAAGATCGGAAAAGGGAAAGGGAGCTGTTTGGACGATCTCCTCAGAACGCATGGCCGCGATCGAGGTGTTCTTATATGGTGTTTCAGGGGTGGAACCTGTGCGGCCGTGAAGCTTAAGGCCTGGGAAGGGACAAAGGAAAGAACGCAGGAGGGCTTGTGTCCCGTGGTTTCAGGTGCTGGAGATACTGATGGCCGCTGATAGGGCGACGGATAAAAGCAGAGCGGGGTGGGAAGGGGGGTAGGCCGGGTTGAGAGAGGCTAGCTGTCATCTCGAGCCCGGTAAACGCCTAAAGGGGGAAATCTGCCGGGGGAGGGGGGAGTAGTCTTGACTCAGTTTATCGAGGGGTGATAAGGGGAGGGGGGGAGTCCGGGGAAGACAATGGGAGGGGTTTCTGAAGTTCACGGGAGTTTTAATTTAATGGTAAATTGAACGGCGAAGATCTCCGGAAAAAAAACGAAAAAGGGTGCCAATCCCGCCTTGATCGGAGGGACGCGTTTAAGGTTGACTGTTATCCAGAACTATGCTCGGTGACGCAAGGAGTCACGTGGGGGACACGGGCTGATGACCGGAAGGGGGGGACATCTCAGTTGACGATACGTATCGATCACACCTCCACCAAAGGACAGGGGGGAGGGGCCACTTGGGGTTGTCACAGGAGGGAGGGGGTTACTCAAGAAAAGGGGAAAATAGAAGGAATGTGCGCTTTTAAAATGAGGAGGGCCAACGCAACCCAAGTCCAAGCTGTGGGGTATTGGGGGTAAAGGCTGGCCTTGCCGTAAAAAAACAAAATTTTTTCGCAGGGGGTTTTCACGTAGGGAGTGTGAGGTGAGACACAACTTGAAGGGGGTATCAAGAACTGGGGGGGGGTTGTCTTCACGTCGCTGCCAATGGGCACCGGTCGTCGATGAACAACTTTCCGTGAATCTTTCCACGGAGGTCCCCGAATTGGGTGAAGGACAAAAGAAAAACGTCAGTCCTATAGTAGAAAGGTTGGTTGAAGTGAAATCTCGGAAGAGACAAAACAACAAGATTGAGGAGGTGAAAGATAGATATCTGCGGACCAACTCTCCGGCCCATGTGCTCCGAGCACGGAACTTGGGGGGCGGTCGACCCTCCAGAGTCCAGAAGTGTCCATCTCTGAAAGTTTTAGGTACGGGAGGCGAAACCCTCTCCTTGCCTGAAAACACCTTTTCCCATGACAGGGTCTTTATAAACCACACCCCGCCTTACCAAAAAACGTGGAGAAAAGACAATAGGGTGTGATCGACTCGAAAAGAGGAAGGCCTCCAAAGCCTTAAAAAACAACGAATAAAAACGACTTTTACTTTGAACCAGCCGAACTCACACCGGGGAAAACTACGAGATGGAATTTGAGGTATCGACGCGGACGCGCCTACTAAATCACCCGGCTGCACCGAACGGGTGGGTGAAAACTCCTATCAAACGAACGTTGGGGAAAAATAATAAACGGGGCCCCCCCCCCCCAAAAGTCCCCCGAAACCAAAACTTTGAACTTGCAGCTCTTACTGCGAGAGACTTCACAATTACACACAATACAAAAAAAAAAACCAAAACCCAACCCACAAAACAAAAAAACAAAAAAAAAAAAAAAAAGAGGGAGGTACCCCGAGGAAAGATTCTTACTTCAGTGAACGAGACTCCTTCACTTCCGATCACCCAAGGTCAGCCTTTGGGTCCGAGGGGTCCGCAAGGGGGTTGCAAAAGAACAAAAAACCATCACAAGAAGCGTCATCAAAAAAACGACCCAAAGGAAAATGAAAAAAAGGGGTCCCGCCGTACCAAAGCCAGCTAAACTGGAACATCCTGCACGCCACCCTGGGGCTCCGATCAAGTACCTGGGGGACCAGGACCTCACCATTGGGAGAAGCACCCTCACACCGACGGACCTCCGGGACCAAGACACAGAAATTAGCAAAAAACCAGGTAAACCAAAGGGGCACACCAGCATGACGTGTGCTTGAACCTCTGCAAACAACCATGGCCCGGTAAGGGCCAGCATTCACCAAGCGCCAGGCAGCTTACAACGAACACAAGCGCAAAAAATACATCAAAAGATAGCTTCACGATTACGCGGAAGAAAAAAACAGGGAAGGAAAAACAGACGCTTCCAAGTAAATCGTTACAAGAGGGTAAAGGAGTAAGAAAGAAGAGGAACCGCGACTCTGGTCGTTAAACTGCACTTTGGGAGTGAGGGAAAATCGTCGTGGAAATTCCTATTTTTCTCGATGCGGCGACCTGGGCAAGGGGGAAGTTCCTTCCGAACCCATTGCTCGCAACCTAAGACCTATAGGTGGCACGGCCAGGATGGGTAGAGTGCAATAAAAGGGGGGGAAAAAAAGCACCCCTGACTCTTCAGACGCTGCTGCCTAGCGCAAATCAAAACCTTAGGCCGCCTTATGGGTTAATGTGGGAAGGGATCCTACACTGAGGACAAAGTGAACGTAGCCTAAAAGACTCTGGGGGGGGTTGAGGACATTGGAAAAATCATCTCGACCAGGAGGGTGAAACAACAATTCCACGATGTGTATTGGGGCAGAAGTGAGACGTCTCTGGAAAATGCTGACTGGGGAAAAAAGAATATAAATCTTCTCCGCCAATTTGAGTGGTGGCTTAATCTCCTCAACCGGGGGTAGGAAAAGAAAGAGAAAAAAAAGTTCACAACGGGGCTTCTACAACGAGATGCAGGAGGCAGGTCAGAATCGATCATCGAGGGAGCAACAGTGCTGGGGAATGAAAAAAATAATCCCTCCTTTTCCAGGTGGGGGCGCTGATAAAGGCGTCAAAACTGACGAACAACAGGACGGGATACAGGGTAGGGGGAGAAGCCCAAAAAGTGGCGGTGTGGAGTTGGGGGCGGATAATCTACGAAGCGACTCTTGAGACATCACTGTGGGTGCACGAATTCTATACAAATTTGACACAAATCTGGGGAAAGGAAACGGGGGGTGTTAAAAAACCTTGCCTACTTAGGTCATCAAAGGCCGTAATCGGGGGAACTTTCGAGATCTAACCGGGTGGCTTACTAAGAAAAAAGAACAAGGGGGGGAGGCGGAAAGGGGGCCAGAGGAAACTCTCAAGTTGTCACGAAGGAAATATCCCGCAAACTGCAAAAAGAAAAATATGGAGGGGTTACATGTATACCAAGGATGGGTCAAGGAAAAGTGGAATCTTCGACCAGGACCGTGAAGGGAAAAGTCTCTGACGTTTGCCTCAGAGCGTGGGAGGAATGACGCCTCCGGCAAGCAGGGATTGAAGAATTCTTTGAGGGTGGGTCCTGGAAGGGGGGGGAAAGATGGCGGCCTTTGTCTTAGTTGCCTGGTAGGAGTTCACACGAAGGTTGCAGGTCGGATTCTTGTGTTGGTGCAGAGGGGGGGGAACTTTGCGAGCTTCCGTCCTATTAGAGGGCAGGGAAGGATGCGGGTTCCCGGGGGGAAAGCAATTGGGAGTCTGTTCGACTTCAAGCGTGGAAAGAAAAGGGGGTAGGGAGCACTTGGTGACTCAGAGTCGAATATGGGGCTTATCTCTGGGGGAACCGTGTTTCCGGTAGGTCGCCCAAGGGATTGGGGGAAACTGTCCCAGGGGAAACGTTCTCGGGACTTGAGGGGTTGAGGGGGTCGTCACATGCGCAGTACCGCTGAAGGTGTGGGTGGCCATCTGCCGGGCAAAGTCCGTCGCGTTGGGAGGGTAGAGAAAAAAAAAGGGGGCTCGGGTGACGCGACAGGAGTTGGTTACCGAGACGGAAAGGGGACGCTTGTATCACCGTGACAGTCAAAACTACTTTATTGGGAACAAACTGAGGAAAAAGGGGGTGCGTGTTCCAAATACACCGTAAGGCGAGTTGGTCAAAAAGTGGTATGTTGCTTGTCGCTGGGGGCCTTAGGCTGGGACCTCCGTCCAAGTTCACAGAAGAAGGGCCCATCTATGTTGGCTCAAGAGGTCGTGGTAAGGAGGGGTCCCACGCCACACCCAGTCCTGATCGGGCCTAGGGAAGGTCACGGGACTGCTTTTAGCTAGACTGACATCATGGGGGGGCATTTTTTCTCTGTTACCGGTGTGGTGTTGGGAGGTTGGGTTTTGTGGACGGTTATCTGAACTTTGTGGTAAGATTTGAGGTTCAGGAAACTGGGGGGGGGGTCCATCCTCGTTGAAGGAGGACACACGGACATCTAGGGACTAACAACTTAGAGTCACTCTGGTGTCATACAGAGAACACTAACGGAATTCTTAGGATCTGGAGGGTTAGGGGTTCACAGTAGGATTTCAAAACAACAACGTTGAAAGAGATAGATCCAAGTGGAACGCCAGAAAAAGAGTTTGGGTCCAAAAGACGTGTCGGGGCAGGGGGGAAAGGGAAAAAGGGTGAAGCTAAAGATGACTCTGGTCAGACAAGTAGAAAAAAGCTATTAAAATGCCCCATACTGGTCTACAACGAAAGGGGGGATGGGGTACCCCTCCACACGCCCAGAGGGTCAAACAAGAGGGACACATTTGGCTGACCTGCAGAACTGAACAAAGGGGGGGTACCGCACACCTCGAAACCTGGGACTTAGTGTGGAGGGGGGTACCACTCAGCTCAATACTACTGTGCAGAATCTGTTGGTCTGGGCATAAGTGATACCAGAGAGGGGACCAAACATACCTTCGTCAATAAAGACGGGGGGGGCTGGTGTATACCAAGACAAAACCGCAGAAAGTGGAAAGGCTAGACAAGTTCGGGAAAGCGGCCCTGCCGAGAAAACCTTCACAAACGGAAGTTTTCGGAAACCCGGGATACCGCAGGGCGGAACGAAATTTAAGCTACGGCCGGCCAACAGATGGCCACTCGTTAATGACGGGGGAAACAACCGTAAAATGACCCAGGGCACCTGGGGGGGAAGGGACGGGAAACCACGGTCAAAAAAACTAACTTGAAGGCTGCACTCAGCCAAATGTCGAACGTTACCGACGACCCCCTCAACTGCACCCATCCTTCACGGGCTACCGAACTCTCTCAGAGAAAAGGGTCCCTCAACAAAAGAGAAAAAAGGGGAAAAAAGCGGAGCAGACCGCCTCGGCCGAGCGACCGCAGATTCGTGTACACAGTTACACAAGCCTGAAAGGACAAGAATGGGGAGGGGAAATGCTGGAGGGACCGCTGAACAGAACAGCATAAAATCAGGAAAAAAGATACATCCTTCCAGTCCCGAAAACAGGAGACAATCGAATCGTAGGATGCTGAGTTTCTTCGGGGGAAAGGAAATCAGAAACTAAGACTCGAAAAGAAACAAAAACTGAAGGACGGATGGAGAAAGGAAGGGGAGTATACGTCCTTCGATAGTGGCCGCGTCAGCACAAGCTGTGTTCTGACCAGGAAATCTGCCCATAATCCATCGGGGACTCAGGCAGTGGCAAAGATTTCACGGAGAAGGGGGAACAACGAGAAATCTGGGAGGGAAAAAAGTGGAACGTAATTCCCTTCACCTGTCGCGCCTGGAAAAAGGCAATTTAACTCAGATAATTGCCGGGGGGGGGGTCATCGCACGAGACAGTCAGTGACAGCACGCCCTTCTGCAAAAATACTGCGCAAAAGGGACTGGAAAGAAAGCACCACACCGTCGATGTTCCGAGCTGTGAGGGGGTAAGAACTATGTCAAAGAAAGGGGCCTTGAACGCCTACCCATACGAGTCGTACAAGTTTCGCGGGAAAAGGGTCAGAAAAGCTGGGGGAAAGGAAAAAATGGACAGTTGATTTTTGTCATTCTGACCAAGGCCGCTGCGGCAGAGATAAGCCGGGGAAAATGGCCAACATCATTTAAAGAGAAGGTAGCCGCCAATGTCTGGGGTGCGGAGAAAAATCAACACGGGGAGAAGAGGGGAAAGGACAGCAAAAAAACATTTTGCGGGGGAGGGGAAAAGAGCAGGGTGGGGGGGCAAAAAAAGGGCAAAACTGGACTCATCTGCGCAGCCCCAGGGGGAAACGGAACACATCAATCCCGCCTGGGACCGGGGAGGGTCGCTTGTCAGGGCGACACTTAAACTGAGGACAGGAATGTCTCTTCCAGGACGAGGTGTGGGGAGTGTTGCCTTCCCTCTACTAAATCTATAGGGCCGAAAGGAAGGGTTTCACGGTCTAAGAAGGTCCAGACACTGACGAACTGCGGGACCGTGGGTTATGGGAACCACCGGGTGAATGCGTCAGCGAAAGAAAGGGAGGGCAATTCTTCTATCGTGATCGGTCACGTTGCGGGAAATTTATCTAAAAATGGGAAAGGGGGTGAAGTACTAGCAAGTCTCAGAGGAAGGAGCGTAAAAAACTCGGACACTGGGATGGAGATAACCGAAATGAAAAAACAAGTTGTCGCTATTAGTGGGCTGTTCAATTAGCGGTCTACAATGGGGGGAAGACTTATGAAGAGACGGAAGTATCTGACCGTGAAATGACGAATGCGCAGGGCAAGGGGTTAATTTCGAGTGGAGAAGAGTCCTGCCAGGAAAAAAAAGGATGGAACGAGGGGGGGCTGGGAGAGGGGGGTGTTTAAGGGGTCGGGAAAATGATAAAGGGGGGTGGAAGACGGGCCATGACGGCAGGAACGACGGGTTAAGAAACCCCGACCGGGGCGGCTGGCTGGTGTCGGTTCTTGTAGGGGGGGGGACTGGGAAAGTGGGCTGGAACGGATGACTGGTGGGGGCCGGTCGGCAAGGATTTTGGGGTGGGTAAGACGTGGGGCTGTAGCACAGGAGGCGAGTTATGACTGGTATACTCGGGATCGTACAAGGGGAAGGAAAGGGTGGAAACGCAATAGTGGGTAATGACGGCACAGAGGGCGGAGCTGTGGGTGGAGGCGTGAGGTGTCGGGTAGGGAACGCGGCTATGGGTATATACTCCTTGCCGCTTTTGAGGGAGGGTGACCCTGGGGGGAGGGGCAAGCCAGGCCGCCTGGAGGGGGGAATGTCGTTGAAAAGGGGGGAATGACTGCGTCATGGCCCGCAAAATGGGCTGTTTCCGCGGGACAAAGGGGGGTGAAGGAAGGTTGTCACGGGCAGAGGGGCGTCAAAAGGGGGGCGGGGATGCCGGCAGGTAACTCTCTTATCGGGGGGGCCCGCCGTGCCAAAAGTCCTTTAGCGGGGGACGGGGTCCACCGACCACCGCGTCACACAAGGTGAAGAGTGGGGGGGAATGAAAAGTTTGGTGGTCAAGCGGAACTCGGGTGAGCCGCTGGGAAACGAAACTGTTCCTGTATTAGTTACGTAGCTTTTTAAAAGCCAGGGGACAACCGGAAAACCTTCGCCGGCCGTCTTCTAGTTTTCTGGGCGGGATGGGGGGTGGGAGGGACGGCGCGGGCGAGTCGACGACATTGGGTGTCATCTTCTTGGGTTGGAACTTATCGGATTGGCGGGGGCCACCGTTCTTGTTGTAAAAAACAGGGATGGGTGCGGACGCCGCGCGGGGTTCGAGTCTTCAGACAAACGTTTAAAATCAGGGGAAAGGGGTGAAACCGTCTGCTGGGTCTACAACCGAACTTCACCGAGCACACGTAGTGGAGGGGGGGTCGGGCACTGGAGGCAATCTAAAAAAATTATTTATTCGGTGGGATATCGGGCAGGGGTACCGACATATCAGGGGACTAACATTTGGCAGGTAAGGAGCGGAAGGGTGGTGGGACGGGAGTACCAGAAAACGCCGTCAGAAGAGTTTCAAGCTTCTCTGAGATGATCGGGATCAACAACAGAATCCGTTTACCAGCCACAGAAACAAGTGGGCTAAAGAAATGACCTTGTAGGCAAGGCCAAGTCAAAGAGACTTAAAAAACAAGGGGGGGGGAAAATGAACATGCGAACGTGGAAGCAAGCGACGTGACGCCAAAAGTAGCAAGCCGGAACGTTTTGGTGGGGCAATCTCACACAGGAATAAAGGCAACTACTGCGGAGGGAGAAGGAAATATATGGCACAAAACCCGCGCGCGTTTTGATCCCAGAGGGCACTAAAGGGGGAAAGTTTGGAGGTGAACAAGAAGGAGTAAAAAAAAAACAGACGAGACCAACTACGTCGCGGAACGTGTACAAATCCGAGGAGTCCAAGGCAGAAAGGTCAATTACCTCGTAAGAGCAAGTGTCTGGGGAGGGGGTAAGGAGTAAAAGTGAAAGGAAAGGACCGAAACCCTGAAAATGTCGGCCACTGAAATTCACCGGGGCCCCAAAAAGTGTGTAAAGGGGAAGCGGGGTTTCAAGGCATTTCCACCAGAAGTCCACGGCGGACCACTTGCCACTTGACCCGGGGGAAAGGGGACTGGCCGCTGACATATAACAGCCTACCCCGGCGCATTAAAAGCCAACCTCCTTCACGCTCACCAGGCCGGAACAACGGAAACAGAGGCGGAACGAGTAAACATCCTCGAACAGAAACACCGAGTCAAAAGTCCCCGACGGTCAGGGGGGAAAGGACTCCTAACCAGCCATCTCCAACGAGGGGGGTCGAGACAAACAGTGAAGGGCAAAACGCAAGGGAAAACGCGGCGACCATCACCTCTGGCGTGTTGTGAGGGGCATCTTGACTGGAACATTCCCGAAAAATTCGCGGGTATCAATCCTGACTAGGAAGAGAAAATCTAGAAATCCGAGTCCCTGTCGACTGAGTCCTTCCTGAGAGGCGGCCCTTAATTCAAAAAAACCGCTCGGACGTGGAACGCTAACATCTCATTATGAGATCAAGTCATACAGTCTTAACTATGTGGAAACACTCTGATTCAAAAATCGGGGGAAAAATCGACCGCCCCTCCTCCAAGTTAAGTCGGCACGGGCCGGGAGAGAGAACTCTTTCAACGGAAAAAAGGAGTTGTTCAAAATCTGACGAAAAGCGAGATTGCTGCAAAAAGGGTCACAAGGGGGAAGAGGGGGAGCACTTAACCTCAAGGGAAAGTACCAGGAAAAGAATTTCCTTGATACATGCGACTTGGGTCTCCCATCCCCCGGGGAAGACAATATGCTGCAAAAGGGTCTGGACATAAACCGCATGTCGTCCGCCGAAAGGTAGTCTAGGGAAGGGATCACTAGAAAAGAAAAAAGCCAGGCGACCGACCCGGACGAGAGACGAGGTGTTTTTGTTCTTCAGTTTCGAACCGAAGAAGGGGGGTTGGCGGTGGGGGGGTGGGGTCTAAAAAGAGACCGGGGAACCCAGACCGAAGAGTGTCAGCTGAAAAAATGCCTGCGGGAACATGAAAAACAGAGCTGCTGACTCAGGTTAAAGCCTGCACGTCCTCCATCAGGGGGCGGA
>Ga0179593_1441113_pt1 | contig 25217 bp, 23 predicted proteins | sample CZODoug2_1_08_16_FD_185931 | JGI IMG/M metagenome (GOLD analysis project Ga0179593, IMG submission 185931) | Vadose zone soil fungal communities from Angelo Coast Range Reserve, California, USA - CZODoug2_1_08_16fungal (PacBio error correction) | ecosystem: Environmental > Terrestrial > Soil >...
CCATCTCGGGCAGGGAACCAGCGTCATTGAAAGAGGCTCAGCTAAAAACGGGGGCGTATACGTCTTCCTAGGGGGGGTCGGTTTCAAATGAGAACTCTCAAAAAAGTGGGACAAATGAGGAGCCATGGGGGACGAGGATTTTCCCGACAACGAGCGAAACAAAGGATCCAACTGTGTTATCAGGGGACAGCGACACTAATTTTGAAGGGAAAGAGGAAAGGAAAGAGGAAATCCGGCTGATAAAAGGCTGGGCACCACGAATCATGGACCGCGTAAGAACACACCACGCCAAGAGAGGACACCGGGTAACTCATCGGAAGGGTTCAACCTGGTAAAAAAGGTCCGGTGGACCTATAAGCGATAACATGTCCAAAGGCTATACATAAAAAAGCCTGTCCTGAAGACACCCGGAACTTCAGACAGGAAAATCCTATTCTACACCGTCAAAAAAAGCCTGTGCGCGAAGTCATGTTGGAGCTGAGTTAATATCACCAAAATCGAAGGGGGATCGCCAATAAGAGAACTTCAGGAGATAGAAGAGAAGGGAGGCTCAAATGAAATTCACCAAAAAAAGCGGTCCACCTGCCAGACGAGGAGCCCTTAAAAATAAATTATCATGAGATAAAAATTTAAAAAACGAACGTAGAGGTTTCCTCCGGAGGGGATAGGGAGCAACGCCTTTCACCCATGGTCTCGGGGAGACACGTCTGACATCGAAAGGCCGACAGGACTAAGGATTTAAGGGGGGAAAGATCCTAGCTACTTCGGGGGTTTGCAAAGTAGCTGGGATAACACCTAAAAGGTCAAACCACAAGGGGGAGAAGTAATAAACCTAAGAATCATCTCTATCAACAGGTGGGGAACGCAGCGGACAATCAGAAGGGGGGAAGAGAAACCTTAACCAAGAACTCTCCCAGCTTTCTACTAACCTGAATGAAGAAGAGAGTACAGCTTGACTCGTCCTTTTAAACCAAGGAAGGAGAACGTCTTCAAAAAAACAAGCAAATTACCGGGAAAGTCGATTCCGGAGAAAAATGGATGAACGGGCGCAGATTCCCTAGATAGAAGGGGAAAGGCCGGAGACTTCTAGGGAAAAGACCGAGGAAGCGTCGATTCGGGTCGATAAAAATGGGCTCAACCTCTGCTGGAGGGGGAGAGACTCGCTGAGTCAGCAAAGGAAGCGTCTCGGAAGGAAAGCTGTGAATCGGTAACGGGAAATTGAGGGCATCGGGGAAACAGGTGGGTCCACATCTGTATTCGAGGTTTCCATCAATCAAACGCCTGCTCAAAAAAGGGTGTAGCCTCCGGTAACCAAGGGGGGTGAGGTTGATAGGCTCACATGAATCAAGGGGGGCTCCATCAAGGAAGAGTACATCACGCCTGATCGGCGGGGGGGCGCACCGGCCCCTTAAGGGGAGGATCACAACGTTCGAAGGGGGAGGGAAGTCCAGAGCACCTTGGAGCAAAAAACCAAAACCCAGCCAACTCGATGCGCTGGGGAGACAGATGGACCCGACGCGCACCATGGGTGACAGATTGGAAGGAAAAACGGAAGATGCAAGCGTTTAGCGGGGGGCGGGGGGGAAGAGGGACCCCCGCCCCCAACAAAGTGGATCTGGACGATCTTATTCCCCGGGATATCGTCTCCTGCCGAAGGAGAGACCAAAAAACCACCTGCACCTCAGCTTGGAAGGACGATATCACGATCCGGCAAAAGTCTTTCACTGGACCGTCATGTTAAGGGAGAGGTGGGAGCGCGTTATGACGCTTCGGAGGGGAAAGGAGGGCTGCAAAATGACCTTTGATGGAAAATCTCTCGTAAAAAAGAAAAATAAAGAAAGGAAGCAACGCGCGGAAATCTTGCTACTCCTGGCCTTCAAGAAGAAGAGCAAAGCAGAAATTTCAGCACCCCTCGGAAGTCAGCTAGACTGAGGCGCGCGGCTTGGGGGGCCGAGCTAGGGCGAAAGATCGAGGGCAAGGATGTAAAAAGTTGCGCGTCATCCAGGAGAGACGGGAAGATTTCTCGATGTCAATAAAAATCCTGTACATGAAAATCTGGGGCGGGGGAAGCGCACCGCACTAAAAAGTGGGGGAAGCTTCTTAAGTATCATAGAAGTAGCACAGGGTTAATATAGCGGGGGTTTTGCCTTCTGCAATAAAACTCTAAAATCGGAGAGATCACGGCTCATGGGTAGCTACATCATAACAAGGCGACAGGAGGTCTCCAGAAAAGGGGAAAAGTTGCAGTTTCGGCCCCCAGCCTATGATAACATGAATGAAGTTGGTAGATAAAGGGATTAAAAAGCGAGTGAAAGGGCGAAGGGGCACACAGCACCAAGGATGGGGTCACTTGACCCGGTAGCTAACACCTGAAAGGCAAGGCGGGTCAATTGCGACATCAACCAAACATCTACTAAACCGAGAGGGGGACCACCATTTGTTACAAAGTACTTGGACCACCGCGATTACACTTGACGCCGGGGATGATCTCAGGGAATTCGGAGGAAAGGAAGGGAACGACGAGTTACTCATTGGGGATCGTCCCAGTACGCAACTCCAGACAGAGGAAACTACGATCTAAGGTTCGAGGAAAGGAGAGGGTGACTTCCGCAAGGGGAAGAAAAGTTGCTCCGCGAGAAGCGTTCAGCACGGCATGGGGGTGGGCAGGGCGGGGTACAGCCGATGGAAAATGACTGGCGAGACGTAAAAGGGTCATTTGGCAGGGGAAAGTGTGACGGAATCCTCTTCTTTGACTCACTTGAGATTCCCACTGTAATCGAACTGTTATGCGGTTGCGAAGGACAGGATAGCCGGGAGGCTGACTTAGAAAGCCAGTGAGTGGGGAAAAGGGGGGGCAAGTGGGGTTAATCAAAAGGCAATCAAAAAGGACCGGTTTCGGATTAGCGGATAACAGATTAGGATGGTTGGTAGTGGACCGACTGGGAGGGAGTGAATGGGACCCTCCGTGCCATCACCTTGGGGGGGGGGACATAAACACGGACGAACACTGGCCCTAGAAAGCTGCATGTTGAGAGTAATGATAGTTTTTACCTTTAGATCGTAGGGGAAGGGGGGAGCTGATTCGGACGGAAAGCCAAAAGATCGACCTCATATTTCTATCAGCAGCTTTGGGAAACCATGCGGTGTGTGTCATAGGACCATTGGCATCTAAAAAAAAGCACTCCCCTATTTCGGGACGGAAGAGGAAAGGAATGAGAAACGGGGGGAATAATGGGGAACGCCGTCGCGGTGAGGAGGAAAAACACTGCTGCTGTGGGAAGGATCGTCGCACTGATCGAAAGGTATAGGAAAAAGGCCAACTGAGGGATCTCGGGGGGGGACAGGACGATTCGCTTGGAATGAAATTTGGTGCGACTGCGGGAGAGTTGGGCAACCCTGGTATAGGGTGGGGGGAAACACAAAGAAAGTATTGGGGCTCTGCTTAAGCCCTCTTAAACGTTGATAGAGGGAGAAATTATGAAACTTTTTCATCACTGGGAGGATAGTTGGGTCTGCGGTTCAATGTTGGGGCACATCCTCTTCTTCCTCGGCACCGGGTGACTAGGGTACTACTAGAAGTAATCGCAGAGAAGGTGAAGGGGGACTTCTCCTGCTTTGATCGGGGCGGAGGAATCAAAGCCAGTATCGAGGTTACCGGAACAATCTGGGGGTCAACTCAACACAGGTCCGCCCAAGCACTAGTATGCTGGGGGGGACGAGTCCTGTTATGGGGGGTGGACAGACCGAGCCTACCGGGGAATACGAGGGAGCAAAGCAGGGAAGGATCCTAAAGGAAGGGGAGTTACGGACAGGCTGGGGAAAAATCGACTTGGTAGTGGGAAGGTGTAGGTGAAAAATGCACCGAGCCTGCCTTCAGGGGAGACGTGCTAGCGCGTTAGTTGGCAATTCTTCACCTCAAGCTCCTGAGCAAACTCCTGGGGCCTAATCTTCAACTCCCGAGGGAAGAGGGGCTGAGGGATTTCCGGAGCGGGCTGGGCTTCGGAGCGGCTGGCGAATGAAGATACGGGTCTCAGACCGCCTCTCTACGGACGGGGCTCCTGGTTGGTGGGCACCTCGAGTTGTCTGGGTAGCGGACCGCGCGGATCGTAGGGAGTGAGGCCTAGGTTATTCCTACCCAATTTGGGGGGAGCCGGGGGGGGAAAGCGTAGGGGTCTTCCTCCGGGGCCGAAAGAAAGGGGAACTCAAGGATCATAGTCTTGTTGGGTTTGTTTTGGGGGTTTGGGGGTGAACGATAGAGACGCGCTGATAAGATCCTTGAATACTCACCCTTGTAGGACTCTTTCGATAAATCCCGCACGTACGCGAGGCCTTCAGAGAAGCCAGGGAGAGAGAAGCACCACTGTTATCTCCTGGAGGGAGAATTCCCTACGGGGTGAGTCGTGGCTTGGTGGGGGCCAGCTCGGTCGTGGATAACCGGAGGCCTGCTAGGAACCTCTTCTCGAGAAAAGGAGAAAAAAATATCTAACCGGGAGTACTGGGGGGTGAAGTCGAAAGCAATTCCTGGCCCCTTTAGCTGAACCATCGAGGAGAGGATAACCAACACTCATCGGCCAGGGGAAGGCGCAAAAGGGTCAAATTATTTACAGGGGGGAAAGGAGGTATACTCTTCTAAGGGTCCACTGGGAAACCCTGCTTTATGACCGGGTCCCATAAACGTTATGGTCGAAAAGCACGGGCGAAGCTAAAAAAACTTTCTCTCTATTACCACGAGAGATAGCTCAAACACAAAGGAAAAAAGAGAATCAGGGGGAGACAATCTATATCACTCGGATCTGAGCCTCAGTAGACCGGCAGAGTGGAGGGGGTCATCACTTTCACACTCCGGGTCCACTCGGTTGCGATCTATAGCGGGGAAGGGGAAAGAGGTAAAAAGGGCGGAGACAGAGGGCCCCAGAGGAGGCTTTAGCTATGATCGGAAACACCATTTCCGAATTGACACCCTTGGAAGCGGCTGAGAACCAAAAGAATTCTCAATCTGGGGTGGAGGACATGGGGCAATTGGGGAAGGGCCTAGGTTACCTGAACCCAGGGTGACGATCAGGGGGAGAAAACGGAAAAAACAGGTACCAGGAATCAGCCAAACAAGAAGAAAAAAAACCAAGGCGTCCAGGAGGGGAGAGCTCCCACTTTTGGTTGCTCCGAGCTGCGAAAAAGTGCGGGGAAAGCCTAAGAAGAAAAGGGCAGGGAAGAAAAGAAGGAAGATCCAGGATATCTCTAACCAGGGGGACTTATGGAAGAACGATGCCTATTGGAATCGGGGGAAAAACGGGCACCGATGACATGGGCGGGAAAAAGAAATAGGAGGGGCGGTAGCTGGGGGCACAAAAACAGGGGAAAAAAAATGACACCAAAGTCAAGGGACGCCAGCCAGATGACAGCCAGATCAGCCGAGGGAGGTCCCGCCGGCTGATATCCACAGAGCAAGGGAGGGGCCCAACACCCTCATCACCAGGAGTTAGCGAAATGCGTGTTATAGGTAGCTACAGGCTACGAAAAAGCGGTAGATCACTCATACCAAACGAGCGCTGTATCAAAAGCGGAGCCCCGCTAAATAGGTGGTATTTACCGATCCTCCCGGAATCCACGAAGGGGGAGTAAAAAAAAAGAGCGGATGGAGGGGGGGGGAGCGGCGAACGCGCTCAGAAGTCCATCCCTACGCTCTGCTCGGGGGCCTGTGCACCGACAATCGAAGCATGGCCTGTAAGAGTAGTGAAGACGTCCAGGAAGAAAGTTCCAGGATGATAGGTATCTCGAGGATCACCAACCATCAAAGCAGGAAAGGGGGGGTGCACCAGCAACTAATGTGCGTCAGATGTAAACGGCCGCTAGGAGGTGAACACGAGAGCGTCAGTTGACGGACATCAGAGAACACAGCGTATACCTCTGGAGGATCCTTTATTACTCTCTCTCCCAACCGGGTCAATGACTATGCATCCCTCTTATTTCCCCACCACGAAAAAGGCGAATCCCACGAGCAAGGAGAGGTTAATGCTTTGAAGAAGTCGCCATCAATTTGGGGCCATCACAAAGAATGAGAGTCAGATGGTGTTCACACGGAAAAAAGAAAAGGGGGGAAGGAGCCGCGAAGGACAAGTAAAAACAACACGGGCACAAGGGATCGCATGTCACAAAGCAAATCGGGCCATGGTGCAAAGAAAGAGAAAAGAAACGGAGAGAGAGACCGACCAGCCGGCCTGTCATCAAAAAACAAAGGCGCGACCAGAAGAGGGAGGAAGCCGGTGCAGTCAGGCCGGTGAGCTTCCGTAAAAGGAAAAGGAGGTCGGAGAGTGACGTTCATCATTATCACCCCGCGAATCAGAATCCCAAGTGCAGGGGAATAGAAGATGATTGCTACGCTATGGCCAAAGGGGACGGAAGACCCAGGAGCCGTCCCCCTCCAGAAGAGGGAAAAAAAGGGGGGGAACCAGAAGATGACGAGAAAAACTCTTTGAGTCATCACTGGAACTCAGGATGGTATAGCTCACCAACTTTCAACCCAAGTTAGTCACGAAGGGGGTCAAAAGCACAGCGCACAGTAAAGAACACAGACGAAGAGAGAGTTCATTAAACCCAATACGTGGGTTTGATGCACTGAGAGGGAGAACAGCTTCAAAATTATCAAGGGGGTATTGTAAGCAGGGGGGTCTCATCCCCGCGAAAAATATACAAAACCTCAAAACGCGCGGAAGCTTCTTATGGGCTCGAACGGGTGAGGCCCAAAATATTCTTCCTCCAAGCGAAGGGAAAGCATTGACTCAAGGACCAGCAGGTCCTCGGACCTGGACCCGGCCTCTGAAATGAACCGGTTCTAAAGGGACCGTGAGGAACGCGGCCCTTACCGAGGGGGAGAATGGATTACCGGGTATCTCACGAGAAAGACGGCTTGCCACGTCCCTACCTTTAATACGAGAGAGCGTAACCTAGGTATGCCTCTCTGCGGAAGGGGGCATCCAAGAGCACTCGCGCTGGCGCAAGACTAACTCGGTCAAACTCGTGAGGCCAGGAAGGGGAAGAGGGGGCTCGGGGAAGTTACTTACCTGCTAGGAAAAGGGAAAAAAGCGAAGGTCTGGTAGGGGAAGGGTTGGATACCCAAAAAGCCCTTCTATATTTTGACTCCGGGACGGGAAGCGGGGTCGGTTGAGCCATCGCCGCAGGGGAAAAAGAGAAGGCGGGGGGTCTCCATCCCCAATCACTTCTGAGTCAGTGAGAGGCTGTGGCAATGAACTTCACGTTCTTGGGGGGATCAGCTGTCGGCGGGTGACGGGAGTAGGGGGAAAAGAAAACACCTTCGCAAAATGAATCCTCGATGCGCTGGGGAGGCATCGGTCAAAGAAAGAGAACTGTCCGGGGGTTCTTGATAGGGGACCGGAAACGGCAGAGGCAAAAAGGGGTCGGGTAGGTAAGTGCGATGCCCAGCCCCATGAAAAAGGGGAGAGGGTCCTGCATTGAGGAACCGAGCAGATCGGGGGACCTCCTCCTAGTGGAAAAGCCCCACGAAACTTCCACAGAGCTTGCCGCCCGAGAGCCTCTAGGACACTTCCTTGAACTTTACGACGTCCTGGTAGGGGTGGTGAAAGGAGAGGGTGGGGGGACACGTTGGAATTCTGACTGCGGGCGCTTCCAAAGAAGCCTGGTAACATCAAAATAGATCCAACAAAAAAAGAGAGGAGAAAGAGAGGATGTCAGCAGGACTGAATCGCGACTCCGATCTCAGAAAAGAGAGGTCATCAAATTTCACCCAAAAGCGTACGACCCCTACAAAGGGCTCAAGGAAATGCAGCGGAGCAAGCGGTGGTTTTCGGGGGGGGGGGGGAGCGCAGTCGACGAGCCTGATCCTCGCGAGGGAGAAAGGAGAGCAATCAAATGTAGGGCAGGGAATCGCCACTTCGCCCCCGAAGAAAAAAAATGGGTGCGCACCTGATAAAGAACCAGGAGCACATTCGCGGGTGACCTGTCAATCCCTGCGAATCAGAATCGAAAAGGGAGGCCAGGGACTCATCTACTGAAGCAAAAGGACCGAAAACTAGGGAAGGGGCCGGGACTCTCCCTCCTGCTCAGGGGCTTGTCCTTTTAAAAGGAGAATCCCGCATGATCATGGAGTCGCGATGGGAGAAAAAAGACCCAAGTCCTGGATCTACACTAGATATTCATGTCGGGGGGGGGGCGACCGCTGACAAAACTCGCTGCACCAATGGAAAGAGGCCGGTAAAGTACGTCCTGACAGGCTTCCCACTGCCGGGGGAAATACCGGGAATGGATCTCCGAGAAGGGTCTTCCGCAGGGGTGACATTAACAGCGGCCTTCTGGCTAAGAGGCTCGATAGGTCAGGAGCGGAAAAGAGGAAAATAGAATGACCTCTGAGAAAAGGAATACATTCGAATAAAGATTTCGTAGGAGTAATCACGTCGATCCAGGTGGAGGTGACGCGGGAAGGGACAACCGACCTGCCTTAAGAGAGAGAAAGGAAGGCAGGTGACCTTTTCCTGAAAAAGTCGTGGGACTAACTTACAACGCTATAATTAACTGGAGTGGATGTGCTGGATGATCGCGGCAAAAAGGGCTCGCCATCACGGTGAGGGGGGAAAAGGGGGGAAGGTGTTTCGGGCCTCTACTTGATCAAAAAAAACCGCCTTGGAGGCAGGGGAGGAGATTTCCGCTAAAACCTCGGTGTTCCTGGCGAGGCGTTCAACACCCTCCTGGCAAGAAAGGGGGGAGAGCAGTAAGAACGCGGCGGCAAATCGAACTTTCTACGGCCCCTAGGGTGACAGGGTGAGGGCTTTGAACAGCTCATCAGGAGGGTTTTGAGGCGCTGCCGTACAGGGAAAAATCGAGAGCAAATCGGGGGGGACTCCCTCAGTAGTCTGAGTGGCGATCCCGAATCCGGGGCAGTGTGTATGCGAAGAGACAGAAAGATCAAAGGGGACCGGACGCTGACCTTCCTGAGACGCGGCGTCTCCCCGCGAGGGGAAAGAAGGTCGGCGGGGGGGTATCAAAGGTGGAGGGTCTCATGGGACGATGCGGAATTCTCTGATCCCAGGGGGCCGCTGAGAGATCAAAATGGAATCATCGCTTCGCGGGGGGAAATAGGAGTGAGGGGGTGGTCGTCCAGTGCAGGCGAGTTGCACCATTACGGTTTTCCCCCACCGCAAGCATCGAAAATGGTTTGCCTTTGGATTGAAAAAGAGCTGCGAAACTAGGAAAAAACCTGTGGGACACACCAGAGGAGGCCAACACAAAAGGGGGGGAAAAAAAAAAAAAGGAGGGATTGCACAGAAAGAGGGCCTCGGCAAGGGACCAACTTGGGTTTAATGACTGCACGACCTGGGCATCTCGGCTGCTCCGAGCCGAAGGATAAGCGTTATAGCTGAAAGGAGAAAGATGACGCGAGAGGGGAATACGGGGAATAGGGGGGGGGGCCAGGCCGGAAGAAGAGATCCTTAGGGGCAGCTGGGGGTGGTGGTGAGAAAAATCCAAGAAAGATCGCTCAGCGCCTCTTCATTCAGCTTAAGGAAAGAAGAGGGACCATCAATTACTTATTTGTTAGAGAGGGGAAGCCCGGAGTGAGGAACCTAACCTATCACAGGAAGTTTTGGCGACGCTGCGCGAAAGGGTACGGCGGACGGAACCTCAAAGAGAGGGGTGATCAAAGCCTCTTCTTATAAGGAGGGGCGTGACCCACCGATGAACGTGCGTGACCCTGATTGCGGGGAGAGGAATCAATCGAGATAATCTTTGAGCGGAAAGAAGGAAGAGACCTGAAGACTGAGCACCAGGGGTGAAGTGCGCCATGTTTCGGATGCGGGTGGATCTGAAAGCGGGGAAACAGGGCCATCCCGCTTTTATATAAACGGGCGTGCGAGGAGGGAGGAAGAAAGAACGTTGGGGACTCTTTTGAAAAAGAGTCCGGGGGGTATGGAAGCTCATTAGGTGTGGCCAAACCATCTCCATGGTGTATGCCAGATCAGAGCTACATAGGTAATGGGAAAGAAGGAAACTGGGGGGGGGGGGGGGGGTCGCTGCTCAGCGGGCTGTCTGCCTCTTCAGTACGCCCTGGGCGGGGGGACTTCCAAAGTGCGCGCTCGAAAGCAAACGTGGAGAGCCGAAGTGCCCTACGGGAAAGAAGTGGAGACTTAAAAACGGGGGGGGTGTCGCAGGTTCTTGCGTGATCAAAAAAGGGATCGCGAGGCATAACCGACTTATCTGGAGACCAGTCTCAAAAAACCACAGACGTGGAGTTGTTCTTCACTAGCGCAGGCAAGGTTTCTTCTGTACAAGGGGAGAACCTTGTTCCTGGGGATCGAAAAACTCGAACAGAAGTGCCAACTGGAGGAACAAGGCGGGATACGACGCGATCACCGCAAAAAGCGGGACCCTGTTCCGTGATGACAAGGAATCCACGTGGAATGAAAGAACCAATCCGGGTCGAAGATCAAGTGCAAAACTCTCGGGAGGGGAGCAGAGTATTCTCTCAAAACACGGGTGGTATGGATCTTCCACGAGAGCACAATCTCGAGAGACGTCGAACCGGCGGTAACTGAACTCACGGGGAGGGCCGGAAAGAAAAAGTGCCAAAAGCAAGGTCTCTGGCTATAAGGAGCGGCGTCGTAGACAGAGTCAAAGCTTCGTGAACATCATGATTGACGGAGCGTCAAAATTCTAAAGTCCCGATCAACACCAGAGCCGAGTCGTACCCCAGCACCGTTTCAGCGCGGCTTGAAGAAAACCACCGAAGCACCACTAAGGGGTGGTAGCGAGGTGTGGAAAGACGGGGCGGCGCTTCAAGAGGAGAGAGAGAGAGGTGATTACCAAGGCACGAACGGAGAACCTTCACCAGCCAAAACGACAAGGGAGGAAAGGAAGACAGAGAGCACTGGTGGGGACATCATGAAAAGAAGAAGACTCCTAAGGGCGAATGAAGAAGGGGCCGAGACAGAGAGCTAATAAAAGGGTGAAGGGATGGCCAATAGGAGGAGTGAAAGTAATACACCGGGAAACAAAATTAGCAATGCGGCACCAAAGAGGATTAGAAAGATGCAAAAACATAAAGAAAAGAGGGGTAAAACCATTGAAAGGAAGGGTCGTACTACAGCGCCGAAAAAGAGGATCAAAATGCCATGGCCTCAACATAACACGAGAGCAACGGTACCACATTCTCACAAAGGAGTGAGCGATGGTGGATATTAGAAATGCATGTCCAAGCACCTCAGGAATCTCGCTTAAAACCACCCCAGCAACAAGCGGAGCACCGCGAGAAAAACCGAGGCAAATCGGTTGGCGGAAGGGAGGCTCCTCAACGCCGAGGATGATCAAAGGGGAACTAGAGGGAAACCGCGCCGCGCAGCAGAAATCCCGCCCGGAAGGGAAAACTCGGATCATAGGGGAAGGTCGGCCCGCACTTTCCTTCACGTAATAAACAACATCAGCAGCAAGGCAACTACCTCTTCGGCAGAAAAGGAACGCCGAGAGTTCGTCAGGGACTCGAAGCAAAAACCAAATAGGGCATCGGAGGCAAAAAACGCGAGGCGTCGTCAGGGGGGAGAGTAGCATAGTAACCTCGCGCGGCATTCCGGAAATCAGCAGAGAGCCAAGAGGAGAAGGTCCGAAAGGGAATCCCGGGGGATAAATATTTACTACACCGTTGGCCGTACAGCGGCATGTGGACCAAATCAGAAGAGCGAAACCCACACCGCTCGTTGATGCCAAAGGGTTCAGCTCGCAACTCTAGTCAGAAGAGGGGAGACAGCAGCGAAAGGGGACCATTCACTTATCCTAAGGTGTCAACGATCAGGCAACTAGGGTCCGCGCAAAGGACGAAGACAAAACTCCCCTCGAGGGAAACACGCGAACTGCTCTCAGTCACCTCTTTGCCGGGGGGCGTATCTCGAGCCGACGCCGACGCATTACTAAAACCATCCGGCCTTTACATCACAGAGAAGGAGGAAAAACCGAGGGGGGCCAGGACAAGGTCAGGAACCATAAAAGGCAATCTTCCTTACTACATTATGAAAACACCACGCCAAAAAACCCGAATATTGATCAAAGAAAAGAAAAGACCTAACTGCTGTATAAACGCTGACTAAGGGTCATGGTCCGGAGACGCAACCCTGCCAGACGAGTTGGACGACGATCAGGAAATAAACGGGGAGGGGGAAGGGACCGGCACGGAATTTCTCTTTGGAGAAGGCTGACAAGGAATTTCCACCACCGCATAACGGGGAGGTTGAAAAATTCTCCCATGAAAACACCACGAAGGGTAAAAAAAAAAGGAAGAGAGAATCCGAACCACTCCGTGGTGGGGGGAAAGGCACGTATCGTTCAGACCCCTTAAGCCTAAATGGGATGGACCTAGCAGCCCAACCGAGACAGCTCTGATCAACCGACAAGAAAGCGGACGCGGGACTCGGCTTAGGAGTCACCCCACTCGTCGCGGTCTACGCCCTGCCTTGAAACGGGGGGGGGTCCATCAAGGAAGAGAAGGGGGTAAACCAGGGAGAACCTTCTTGTCAAAAAGGTGACCCATTGCAAAACGGCCGCAGAGAAAGAGGGGCTAATGCCCTTGGCGCAAAGGTCAAGAGAAGGCCCTGCCCGCCTAGAATGTGAAAGAGAGGAAGCTCGTAGACCGAGGGTCCTCCTTGCGATCCACTGATGGAACGTGCGACGCGAAGAGTCATCAAGGATCAAGCACCGCCGCTTCAGCGCATGAAGTGGGAAGAAGGGAGAGGTCGAGGAATTCCTAAAAGGGTGGGTCCACATCGGCGGTGTCGTGCTAAACAGCTACACAATGAAATCGGAGGTGGGGAGAGTCTCAGGTACCTGGAAAGGGTTCAGGTGGAGAACAGAGCGGAGGAATCGAAAAATGGCGGGAGGAATCCTCCAAAGACTTCACAAATGTAGTTTCGCCCAATGAACTTCTGTGATGCCTAATCGGCCTGGCAAGGGGCGGGTAGAACAAGCATCCCCTGAAAAACCTCTAAACTAAGACAAGGTCCCGCATACTCTCTACTTCACCATGTGCGAACTTTGGAAGGAAGAAAAGCAGCTGCACTGGGTGGAGGCGGGGAGAGGTGGGGAGGGAACAAAGGCCCCGATTCACAGGGGTGGCCGGCTTATGAAAAGATAGAAGATCTCTCTCCGACCGACCTGCTAACACACAAATGCCAAACGAGCTGGATCAACTAGATTCCTCTCGGCCAAGGAATTGGATGTGAAAGAGGGAGCCAGAAGGAAGAAGGGGGGCGCGAACGGTTGCAGAAGGTCCAGCTTCGGGTCGCCGATGAAAAGGTGAAGGGAAATCGGAAAACAATCCACAGGAAGGGAGGAAAAAGGGAAAACAGGAGGCATACCATGCTTCATCTGCAACGACCCTCTCAGCAAAGTCTAAAGCAATGGCTGCAGCGAGCGGGACGTACCGCATAGCTCTATAAAGGGAATAAGTGGACGAGCGGGATGGGGGAGGAACTATGTGCAGGGTTAGGGGGCGAGCAGCTAACTAAAGGCGCTAGCGTCTTCATCAGCTCGGCCAAGGAATGGGCATCGGGCGTTAGAAACTTCGCCCAAGCATAAAGGGGGTCAGCGCGTTAAAAAACCTGATCAGAAATTAGCAAGGGGGGGATCGCGTGGGAGGGTCAGGCTGTAGACTCAACTGTGTCTAAAAGGTATCTTATTAAGCAAAGGAGACAGCGGCATCGCCTGAAGTTGCCTTTGCGCTACCAAGAGAGAAAATGTCTTGAATAAATAGGGTGAGGGAGAAATCCGCCCGTATCATTGAATCATGGCAGCCAACAAGACCCCTAAGTGCCCCTTATCTCAAGACTCGTGGGGGGAGGAAAGAGGGCGCAACCCTGCACCGCGCTGGGTACAAAAAAAGGTGGACGAGCGTTGGGTCATTAGACCGGCTCCTTGCGGGAGACGAGGGGACTTAGCCGCTAAATTGAGGTAGCCATAACCAGCGAAAGTGGAAGGCGAAGGGGGGACCTATAGGGGAAGATGTCACGAGCACTCATCGATCAAGAGCTGAAGGGGGAAGGGATCGGGGCCTCGACAATGGCAACCGTTAAGTAGATGTCGGGACGCGTTCCTCCGAAAAGGAAAGAGGGGGGGAAGAATAAAGGGAAGGAAGTCCGAGGGGAACTTATGGAAAATCGATCTTCAGCATTTCAGTATCCCGGGCGAAACCGGCCTGGGGTACATTTTCCCACGCAGAGACCACCGCAGTAAGAGTTGGGCGGTTTGGAATAGAAGCTGAATGCGTTGGAAAGCGCATCAAAGGGGCTGGTGACGTGGCACTGGTTCTGCACGATTTCAACGACTCGCGCTCTAACTACCATACTTCGTCGGGTTGGAAGTTCCTGGGCCGTGCGGTGCCACACCGCGGGAAAACTGGGGGTGACCACAGGGTTGTCCTACCCGACGAGCAAGACTTGCGGCGCGAGGAGCGGAAGGAGAAGGTGTTTTCCAACCGGGAGACTAGGAGGAAGGGAAACTGACTGGCAAGGGAAAAGTGGCCAGCCAGCATCTCCTATACATCCTGCATCTTCGGAGGCGGTGAGGAAAGGATGAAATGACAGAAAGCCGCTTGAACTGACAGGAGGGGAGCCGGCCTGCGGAACTTCTTCTCCATAGATGGAAAAAAACGCCTTCGAGGGCTGAACCGGACAAATGGTGGAGGTCTCGTCAGAGGTGATAGACGAATCTTAACAAAGGAATTCTGATACGCGGGTGCAACAGGGTCATCGTTCGAGGCATCTTGTGTAAATAACACTTAGAGGCTATCCCCTTGGGAAGGGGGGCACCAACAAGGCTATCGTCAATGGGGGAACTAGTCCTTCAATGCTTTCGATTCGTTAGTCGTCTGGGAGAAAGGGATACCAACCGGCTCAACGAGCGGAGACGGGGCTTCGCGATAGCGGGTGGGGAAACAACCCCAACACGAAGCGGATCCTCGTCCTACCACGGTGTTGTAACCTCTCTCCGCCGCGCTAAGTAAGAGGAAGACTTAAAGAGACGCGGTGGGGATCAAAAGGGATGGAAAGACATGAGGGGGTTAGTTAACCTGCCCGAGCGGTACATCGTGGGAGCCGCCGCAGCGATGAGTGCTGGGGGTGCTAGGGTGGATGTGGTATCGCAAAAAGGGAGTACCGGGAAGAGGGAACCCTCGGATGGCCGGCTTCCACCCGCCGCGCCATTTCGCCTGGCTGAAGGGGTTTGAAGTAATGCCCAGGAGAACCTAACCTCTAAAAAGCGGAAGTCGGCGGGAGAAGAGCGTGCGCGGGGGAAGAGACCCTCATCGCGACCAGTGGGAGAATCCCATCCTGGAGGAAGTCGTCACGAAAAAACGATTCTCTTGCTGGGAGTGCCAAACTCACGTGCGGGGGCTGCGGGAGAACATGAGAGATCAGCGTGCGAGACCGCAGGGGGAGACCGATAAAAAAATAATCTCTCTCTGCAGGGGAAGAAAGGCTCCTGTTGGGGTGTCAGCTGCGGTTCGTTAGCGACGGAAAAGGAAGTTAACTCGGAGGAATCTCGGGCGTTCTGCTAAAAAACTGGATGTAGGAAAAACCGAAGGCCACTGGAAAAGAGTCTTTGGAAAAGGTCCGAACTGGAGTGGGTGAAAGCATGAACGTGCCGTGTTCTTAACGTCATAGCGCCAGGGAAACGGCCATAGGGAAAGAAAAATAAAATTCTAGGCATCACGGAGGGAGCGCGGGCTCGGCAATTCAGACACGGCGCGGACGTAGTTCTTCAGTTCCCTGAGAATCAGGCCGCAACAGGGGAAGAGAAGGAGAGGACTACTTAAAAGGGGGGTCGTGCTGATGGTGGGGGATCGACGAAAGCGTGCCGTGACCATCGTCAAAGACGCTCATGGTATGAGCGGGACACCCATATCAAAAAATCAAGCAACCACACGGGCGTAGGGGGGGTTCTTCTACACGAGCTGCAAGGAAGGGGGGGGCATCGGATGCTAGACGATCAGCATCAGCAGGGGGAAGCGAGAAAGCATGAGGGAAGAAGCTGAAGGAGGTAGTAAAAGAGAGAACATTAAAGACAAAGCACGCGCAAGGGATAAAGGGCCCATCCACTTTTAGCAAAGCCTGGACTGCTCTTGAAAAACGTGCCCGCTCAATATAAAAAAAAAACAAAGGGATGAGGATGGGAAAAAAGGAGAGAAAATCAGACATCGAGAGCCGCGCAGGATAGAGGACGGGGAGGAGAAAGGAGGTACTCAAGAACACACTTTATCAGGGAAAAACGTCAACTCCTTTCCAGATATAGTGTCGGATTAATCGCTCGTAGAAAGGCACTGCATTCAACCGGAGGCCAGACTAGACGCGAAACCGTCCCTGAGGAGGGCAGAGTCCGGACCAGGCGCCCGGCGAAAAAAGCAAAACACGGGGGGAAGAGGTGCTGAAGAACCCCAAAAAAGCACGGCAGAGGGGGGGGATCAGGTGGCGAGACGGAGCAGAGTTCGGTCCCTGTACTATCATTTGAGACCAAAGAAACAAACGCGAAAAGAGGAAATAAACATGGGGGGAACTATGAAGCAGCGGAGACATAAAAAACTTTGGAGGGAAGAGAGGAAAGCGAGGGGAAAGAAGCCTACCTCGGAAAGAGCGAGAAAGAGACCTCTACCACCATGGTGCCGTATCAAGGGAGACGTAACTAAAGGCTCAAGTAGGATAGGGAAGAAAAAAATCAAAATGGGAGGCAAACCCCCTCTCGGTGGCCTCCACGAAAGGATGGTAACCCCATTTCACACAACCAAATTCAGGTTAGGACGACGAACATCCACCGCTCAGAGAGGGAGGACGGGAATAAATCAACTATCAACCTGCGGGGAAAAACAAAGGAGCATCACAGAAGTTTAATATCTGTGCATGGGCATTAGGCCGCACGAGGAGACTGCTTTATAAGCGCTATCCCCAGAAAAGAGAGAGTAAGATAAAAATGATCACCGCGGACTATTGGGGGGGAGTTAGAAGGCCACTCATTATTCCGCCGAGTAGGATCCAGGGTGTGGGGGGGGGGGGGGGGGGGGTTGGGGAAAACATGTGGAGATTGGAAGTGTTACCTTGTCCAAGCTCACACGAACTGAAACACGTGAAAGCCCGGACGGAACCGTCTAACGTCGGGGCATTGTTTTCTGACCCATCACCCTGCACGGAGATCAACCACCTCAAAAAAGGCATGGCCGAGGCACGGGCAGGAAAAAAGGACAGAATGGGGAAAACGTACCGGTGGAGGGAAGGTCAGTCTCGCGAGCAAACCAACATGTCAATCCCGTCAGCGATGCAAGAAGCGCGCGCGGAGGCGGGAGGCAAAAAGGGATGGGAATACTGAAATGGCCGGAACACGCGAGGGCGGACCAGTACGGGTAAGCGCTCCCCCGCGAGACGGAGGTCCCTCTGATGAGCTACGGAAAGATGTACGGGATCCGTGGTAAGCCGAGCCGAAGCGAAATGTGACAGCACAAAGAACAAGTAAAAGGAGACGCTCTGTCGGCAAACAGTTGGCGATAGGGCACGAATGGGTCCGGCAGAACGAGCAATTCCGAAGAATGGGGGGCACAAAGAAGCTTGTCGAGGAATAAAGTACACCACTAGAACTCTCTTCCGAACGCGTCAAAGCAACGATCAAGGGCCAAGTGCCAATCATCGCCGATCACACGCACACCGACAAACGAAAACCGACCATGGACTTGCATCACCTGGGTAGCGGCGGGCGACCACGCGAGGGCGGGGACTAAACGGCGCGCCGGGCGCGGACCGGTCCAAGGTCACAGTGGGTCAAGTGTCCGGACACCCAAGAGGGAGAGAATCATACTGGCCCGCCTCGCGACAAGGGGCTCGAGGGGCTGGCCGGGCCTCAAAACAAAAAAATGCGCCACCCTGCCATAAGGAGACAGGGGAAACCAAAAAATCAGGGCTCAAAAGGGGTCGTCTCCTCAAAAGTCTCTGGGCATGGAATCCGGGATACGCCAGGATTTGACCAACCCAGGGGAGATGGAACTTTGCAACAGACAAGCGCACAGGAACGAAGAAAATACTAAGAGGAGGCATATCTCCTAGAGACACTTAGGACCGTTTTTTTGATCACTAGCCTGGAGGAAAAAACAGCCATCACCATACACGGGGAATGGACCTAGACATCCACACAAAGTAGATAAGAGGAGTCAAAAAAGAAAAAAGCCTCTTGAAAAACGTTTTCCAGACTTCTTGATCTAAAAGTTGAAGGAACACGCTTACGAAAAAGGGACTCTGCCCCGCCTCGAATGGTCCCAGGTCCTCGGAAGGGGAAAAGGACACGACCAATGCTGAGCTTAAGGAAAGGTGAGGACAAAAAAGGGACCTCGTCAAACAGGGGACTTGGCGCGCAAGTAGAGTGCCTTGAAACAAGAATGAGGAGCGCTAGGAGAACAGAGGACGCGGCGGCCAATGGGTGATCCAACTGAAAAACCTCGGCGGGGGGATGGCTAGTCGATATTGGAGGTACACAGGGGGAGAGGAAAAAGGAAAGTGGAATCCGTTCCGGTGCACGTCTGGGAACCGAATCGGAAATTGGGGGGTAAACTCTGGACGGTTTAAATGTTGCGGCCCTCACCACGCAATGCAGTCATAAAGGGGGAGCTAAGGGAGAAAATTAAGCGCTGGTCGGGGTGGAGACATAGCGAGCATACAGGGAGGGATTCTCATACCCGTATCTTCACGCCCTGTAATGCAGGGGGGATCGGCAAACGCCCCAACGGATGATGCCTGTCTGGTCGAAGGTGAGGAAGGAGCAAAAAACCTGCCTCCCTTCTCGCTGAGCTGGGCTAGTCATCTTGCAATTGAAGGACCTCAAGTTCCACAATGTGGAAAGAAAAAATGGTTCTTGATCAGGATCATGTTCACCACGTTGGAGAGGGGCGAAAAGGTGGAGGAGACACCTCCCAAGGGGTATGACATGATCGTGCCGAGCTTTATGCAAGGCCTCTACACCGACTAAACCACCTCAAGGGCCCTCGAGCGGTCAGAAAACGAATCCGCTAGTCCCTTAAGTGAACTGAGCGAGCCGTCCGGGTGGGTTGGGAACCGGGGTGGAGCGAACTGACTGATCTAAAGGGAAGTCGGTGGGAGTCAAAAGGAGGAATCAGGGGACAGACAGAGAACAACATTGAGGAGGAAAAAAGAGAGAGATGGCCAATCACTGCTTAATGGCGCGAGAAGCGAGGAAACTATTCCTCATTCTCTCAAAAGACAGGGGAAAGTACATAATAGGCGCTCAAGTTCAGAATTGAACGAGCGGATATAGGGAGGCAAAGACTAGGGGCAGGGTGTTGAGGGAGGGAAGGACGAGGCGAGACAAAAAAACGCAAAAAAAAACGCTATTCTCGATAAAAGACGAGCACATCCACATTTGAATCTGGGTCTGGGTTCCTCTAACAAAGCGGGCCCCTGGGGTCAGGCAGGCCCTGATCAAGAAACAAGGAGCAAAAACATGGTGAGGATCGCGGAGGGGTGTAGCGCTCTCACAGAAATAGGAGGAAGGGGAGAGAAAAAGGTGGCTCGGACGCGAACTCGGCATCCCTAACAGTGACTTCCTTGCGGAGCAACCCATATGGCGTGAGCCGTGGATGGTTACAACCCGAAATAAAACAGGAGAGACAATACTGGGGGCCAACCGACAACAGGAAAGGAAAAGTACTCAAATACAACGTCGGGAGTGAAACATGCTACAACTGTGAACACCAGGGGAAACTAGGCAGGTCAAGGAGGTAAGGGGCTAAAATTCCTGGCCAAGCGCGGGGGGGAAGCTAAGTCTGAGGCCAGCCACGAGGTGCAAGCAGTGTCGGAAAAGGCCGCAGACGAGGAAGAGGTAAAGAGATCTAGGAAATCTTCAGGAGCGAGGGTCAATTCAGGAAAGCGAGGACTTCCGACAAGGAAGACGCGATGAACTTAATCACTGTGCATAAGCCGGTGTGGAATGCGAGTTCGGCCGTGTCAGGGCACGGACAAAGGAACTCGCCAAGGAGGGACAGTAGCCGCGTTTCTGAAGCCGCCTGGGAGTTTTCGAAAAAAAAGCAATTCCGGAGGGGCTAAAGGGAGCTGAAAGAGGAGAGGGTAGGAAACGCGCAAAAAAAAGGGACAGGGTGAGGTTCTGTGGCTCCGATACTTCTAAAAAACACGCGCCGGAGCTCTTATACTCCAACGGCTGGTCAGTCTGGTGAACCAGTGGGAAAAGAGGGGGGTGCGGGGGGAAAGACGGCCGCGGGCACCTGGGGAAGCAGGGGGAGCAGACCCCAGACCGGAAAGGGATACTGCTGAACCACGCGGGAGAGGGCAGGAGAGGCTTGTAAACGGACAGCGGCAGGGCGGTGCGGCGCTGGGGGCATTGGCGCTAACTGCGAAGGCTCAACTGCAGTACGTCTCGGGCGATAAAGATAGAGGGGGTTTCAGGGGAACCGAAGAGCCTCACCTTGAAACGGAAACAGAAAGCGCACAGGCCTTAAAGCACGGCGCGGAAATGCGAAGGGGCAGAAGCAGTAGTCGGTATTCTGCCGGAGGCGGGGGACCGCAGGGGCTGTAGAGATGAAAGACGGCAAAAAAATGGACCTGCTGAGCGTGGCACATCAAATAGACGTTGACGAGGGGTGGGAAAGCCGTGGTTGAGTCGTCAAAAATGCGCTTCGAGGTTTCCCCTGGAGGTGTAAAAAAGTCAGTCAAGGTAAAGTTCCTTCAAGTCTGGCCAGGCCATCATTCTCACGTGCTGACAGGTGAACACGTTCAGCACCTATCTGAGGGGGTTCTTAAAATCGGAGGGTGGACTCACGTCTTGCGGCATGAAACAGGTGGGAAAGAGGACCTCGCGAATCCGAGAAGACGCGTCCGAATGATCACGCTTATATGAAGGTCAAGAGCGCGCGGGGGCGTCCCGAAGGGGGCATTCCTCGTTGGCCGCAGACGAAAGCGCGTGCTGGGGCTACGTGCCTGTTATTTGTAGAGAACTAGGACTTCAAAAAGTCATTGCCATGCTTCCTGAATTAATGGCCCTGCTGACTATGGGGGTGAAAGCGACGTGAAGCCGAGGGCACATAGAAGGCAGGCCGTTCAACGGGGTGTGTTTACTGCGCGGCATGCGGGAGGGCCCAGTCATCGCCCCTGACTAGGCGTGATGAGGGGGAGGGGAATCTTCCGCCCACCGAGAAGAGGTGCTAGAGGTGCTCTACAGATAGCTGGGGTTCTTGGATATACACTCATAGTTCGATCAATGACTCTCCAAATCAACAGGACCGATCAAAAGGACTGGATCTCATGGGGGGAAACTAATCGGTGGGCTGATCGAGCGCCCAAATCAAGGCGTCTATCCGGTCGTTCTGCTCTTTAATGTCTGTCAGCAGACGGGGGGGGGGCAACAAGGGGGACCATACGTGTTCGTAAGCGAGGGGGCCAGCAGAGAGGGGGCAACCCGAAACTGGGGGGGTGAAGGGGTTCCTTCAAATCCTCTTCTTGATCACTGGGAAAGAGCCCTGGTGGTCAGAGGGATACGGAGGGGGATATCAAGACTTCTCCCGGCGAGAGGCTTCTTCAGAGAATGTCGGAACTCCGAAAAGGGAGCGCGACGTGTAGGGGTCGGGACCTGCTGGTGGGGAGCTCGGGGTCGCGGATTGGACGAGGACAAAAAGGATACGTCCGAGGAAATAAACCTGAGTGCATACCCAGAACCAGGAGCGACAAAACGATGTCTTCGAGCGCAAGCTGCCAACCGGGGATTTGACGATAGGGAAACCTGGGCAGGACGGAAGAAAAAGATAGCACATTAAAATACCTCCCTAAGGAAAGGGGATGGGGGGGGAAAGGAGGTCTTCTTTTAGAAATTCCAACCCCTCTCGACCACTCTTAGGGAACCGGCCCATACACGTGGATGGGGGGGGCTAACAGCCGGGCTACGGAGAGTAGATCCTCCTTTCTCTCACAGGGAAGAGAGAGGCAACAGAACCACAACGGGGAAAAGAGAGAGGAATCAGCCCAAGTCGAGAGCAAAAGGCGAGCGCGTCAGCCAGGAGGGGCGCAATCCAGTGGAATGTCAGAAACCCGAAATGCACGAAAGGGGTAAGGAGGGAGGGTGGAGATCTTTATCTAACGATTAAAACTCGCCACATGTTTCGGGGGGCGCTCCCGGCGAGTGATATCTAACGATCAGCAAAAAAAGGGAAGGAACGAGAGAAAACACCAGGGGAAGGCGAGGCGTCAGAAGAAAAACCCCATGCGGTTTGACGAATAAAGGGGAACTCTCCGCTGAGACATAAAAAGAGCATGGGGGAGAAAATAACTACTACCCAGATAAGCAAACCAGGGACAAAGGGGGGAAAGGATTGCCCGCTCTTATCTCCACGTGGTGCAAAGTCCGCCGAAGGAGAAAGAGACTAAGACCGAAGGAGGAAAAGATCCTGGCCCGTAGCCGCGACAAACAAGGGGTGAAGTAGGAATGGGATCCGAATAAAGAGGGAGGATTATCGTAAGACACACGTTCGAAAGGGAGGTCAAACCATAGTGTCCACCGGCGGAAACCCAACGATGGGAAAAATATCATCCAAAGTCCGGAACAAAAGAAAGAGCGAAAGACCCGCTAGAAAGCTTATTAATGGGCAGCGACATCCCCTATACGAGCGGAAAACATTATCTACAGGCCGGGGTTAATCAAGGCGGTGTTGACAGGGCTAGAGGTCGATGATCGCGGTAGATCAAAAATCCCTAAGAAGAAGATCAAGGACGGGGCCTGCGGGGGGGAGTGACAGTTCCGCAAGGAGAAAGCCGAGGAGATCCACCGGGACCTGGGGGTGGACCCGATGGGGGGCACACGCGCCAGCACTCCAGACCGGAAGGAATAGGAAAGCGGTGGTTTCAATCACGGCCTGCAGTAGATCAACCCATCATCAGCAAGGGGGGAGTATGAAAGGCAATGGAGGGCAGCAGAGAGGGGGGCGGGACAGCCTCGGGGCGAGCACCCCATAAAGCAAGAATGCAATTCCAACAGAAGGACCCTCGCGGATGCGGAGTCCACAACTATTGAGAAACTCAGGCGGGTAACCGTAAGGTCCGTAGAATCAGACCCGAATCGGAGAGAGATGGACAAGTAAGGACTAGGTAAGCGTCTCACCAACGTTTCAGGGGGGACTAGGAAGGCAGGGGGCGGGTATGTTCCCCAACGGCCCGCACGAAAAAGACAAGACCGCTAGGGGAGGGGACCTGGAATCAGGTCTCCCTGAGAGGAAAACTAGGGTATGCAGCGCAAAAGAGAAATGCATAGCATGGACGTGGGGGCAACACTAGGGGAAAATCGAATCTCAAGTTGGGACTCCTTAAAACCGGGCAACACCTAACAAGATCGTCATGGGACAAAAGAGAAAGAATTGCACATGTTTCCGGAAAATCATAGTATCTCACGGACCGGGCGGAGAGAAAGACAACCAACTCCCGAGAAACCGTCGCTAAACTCTATGGTGCGCGCCAAACTCCTGGCGCGGGTCAAAGGAACACGGGCAGTGGATCTGGAAAGTTAAGCAAAAAAATCACCCCCAACGTCTTTGAAAAAAGTCATGGGGGAAGGGGAAGATCCCTCCGCGATGTGCTGGGGCCTGGGGCACAGGAAGGCGCCGCACAAACCCGACATGAGCCGTGAAAACGACGATCAGTACGATACCGAGATAGACGAAAGGCTGACGGCCGCCGTCTGGAGAATTGAGCCACAAATCCAAGACCAGGGGACTCGTCCGGAGTTTTTCAAACATCACTCCCAGGAAGACAAACAAACCCGACTAGATGTGCGGATATAGCGCCTCTCCCGACACGTAGGGTTGGGAAGTAAAGAACAAACTGCAACCGTCACACACGGGGATGGCGCAGAAATCAAGAGAAAAGGATAATCAGGGGCACCGGAAAAACCGTGGAAACGCTGGTTGATTCGTTGGAATCGCGTGAGTGAAAAAAACAAACGCAGTTCTGCTTAGACAAGGGCTAAGGGGCACGTGACGATCGCTTCCACAAAGAACCAAAACGGGGTACCGGACCTGTCGGAACACCGGATCATGACCGTGAGGAAAGCGGAGAGGAATCGACTAAATGGGAAAAGGAGGCGGAAAGGGTCCTCGTCGCCTTTAACCTTCCGACCTACGAGCGATCACCGAGGACTCGGAGGGCTGGGCGATCACTGCAACAACGAGGAGGGGCGGGCTCGAAAAGAACTTCGAGGGAGATCATCACCGGGCCCTGCTCTCCAGAAGTGGAGCCGGAGTAGTTACGGACAAAGAGAAGATAAAAAAGTTGTGGGAAATCTCGATGGGTGGCGGCCATCGACCTCCCAGAGTGTAAGGAACAGAACGGCCGCGGTTTTGGGGTTGGCGCCCATCTCAGCAGGGGGGATGAGAGAAGGGAGGGTATGCTCCAGGGATCACGCCCTTTAGAAGATGCGGGACCAACCAATTAAGTCATGGGGGAGCCCGGGGGCAGAAGGAGCCTACACTTGGTTAAGACACAGCAAAGCCAAGGCGGCAATGGGAAAAACAAAAACCAAGGTGGGACAAAATGTGCTCCTTTGGGCTTCAATGACAAAGGGTCGGCGGGGGAGGAAAGTGGGTCAGTACACCGAGCCAGGGGATCGAAACTGGGAAATGGCAACTCAGAAGATCGACTCAGAAGAAGAGAGGGAGAAAAACCGACAAAGCGGCCACAAAGAATACGCTCGCCAATTCCTTGACCTAGGCGTCTTTAGGGGGGGTTACCGAGCGTGCAGAATTGGAACAACTCTGCAGCTGAGTGTCGTCCTTCAAGTAAAGAAGGGGAGGGACAATCGAACTACAGAAAGGGGGGGGGGGGAAAAAGAGATGAATGTCCCTCCAAACGTCTTCACTCGCCTCCCCGTCCAGGAAGCTCGGGACTTGCCGGGACATGACAACTACAACCGACAAGGGAAGAGCGATCAGTGGGACAGGAAGTGGCCGAGATGAGAGAGGGCGAAAGAGACCGAGTGAAAGGGCGGGGCGCTCAAGAGGGGAGGCGAGCCTATCAGGCATCTATTTCACAAGCTCTTGAAATAACATGGGGGGTGGGAGGGGGCCTCGCCAAATCGCAAAAACGCTACAACGGGGTGGCAATGGCCGTTAAAGGATCAAGAACCAGGAGCCACATGGTTACGAACGAGGGAGGGGGCCACGGGGAGGGGCT
>Ga0179593_1618512_pt1 | contig 25217 bp, 36 predicted proteins | sample CZODoug2_1_08_16_FD_185931 | JGI IMG/M metagenome (GOLD analysis project Ga0179593, IMG submission 185931) | Vadose zone soil fungal communities from Angelo Coast Range Reserve, California, USA - CZODoug2_1_08_16fungal (PacBio error correction) | ecosystem: Environmental > Terrestrial > Soil >...
AAGAATTCTGCGCCACACAACAAGTAGAGAAAAAAAATAAAGGGTCTAAGAAAAGTCAGCCGGAATGGACGGAAAAAGAAACAATTGCAAAGAACGAAAAGGGCTTAAAAACGAAAAGAGGAAAATGCCACTGAAAAAGGAAAGAAAAAGGGAGAAAACCTCTAAGGGAAACAAAACAGTGGAAAAAATGAAATCACTCGCCGAGGCAAAACAAAAAAAAAATAAAGACAAGAAATAGAGGAAAAAATCACTCCCATTTATGAGAAGGCGCGAGTGAGGGAAAGAAGCAAAAAAAAAGGAAAGGCGGGTCGGCTAAAAAAAAAAGCCTGAGAGGCAGGAAAGACCAAAATAAGAAAACGAGAGGGAAATCTATTTAAAGTTCAGGGAAGGAAGTGCAAAACTGGGGAAAATCCGAGGTCATCAGTAAAACCTCAAAGAAAGAAAGAAAACGGAAGAACATTGTGTAGCAAGGAAAACCACATAAAAGAGGAACAAAAAAGACGTTGTTTTAAAGGATAACCGGAGGAAAGGGGAAAGACCGGGGAAGGACAAAGTGGCAATTTAACAGGCACGGCCCAAAGCTTCCCAAAAACTAAGGGTTTTTCCAAGGGGGGAGAAATGTTGGAGGGGGGAGACCGGGGAAAAGATTTAACGCCGGAGCGCCGCAAGCGGTATGAGAAAAAAGAAAACGCGGCGAGGAGAAGGTTATTAAAACAATAAATGAAAGGAAGTGCGAGAGGAAGGAAGGGGAAAATTGAATCAATGATCGACTTGGTATGACAAAGGCAAAACAAGAAGGGAGGGTTGAGAAAGGAATCGGTCGAAAAAAAGCGTCTTTTTAAAGGTTGTGAAAGGGAAGGGAGAAAGGAAATGAAAAGCTGAAACAAGGGAAGGGATGAATGAACAATAGGGCGAAGTCCGCTTTCAACTACGAGAAAAAAAATGAAAGAAAAGAACCAAACGGCTTTAAGGAAACGAAAGCAAAAGGGACAACGGAAAAGAAAAACGAAAAACAAAACGAAAAGACCTTTTAAAAAGAATAAAAGACAAAAAAAAGGGGGAAACTTAGAAAGGGAAAAAGGAAAACTGGGGGGGATCGTCGTAGGTAGACGCGGAAAAAGTAAAGAGTCGTTAGCTTAAGAAAAAGCAGAAAAAAACAAAAAAACAGTGGTAGGATCCATAGAAAGGGTAGGGGAAAGGGGTAGGATTGAAGGAAATAAGTACTAATCAGTGATAAGATTAAAAACAAAACAGAAGGGCCTTAAAAGTCAACCCGACAAGACAGTTCGGAGCTAAGAGGGGTGAATCACCTCAAAAGGATAAAGAAGAATAGAGAGAGAGGTTGGCAGGGACTATCTTTCCGGCTGAATCCCTAAGGGGAAGAAAAAAAAGTAATTTCGTTGGCAAAAGGTGCGAAAATAAAAAAAGCGTACAAAGAGAGGGAACTAAAAAAAGCGGTCATTCAACTTATGAAAAAAAAGATTCGAGGGGAAGGGTAAGGGGAAGTGAGGAAGATAATGAGACGACAATAAAGCAGAAAGGGAAAAAAAAACTCAAGTTCTCAAAGAAAAACGAGGGAAAAATGGGTAGGGAAAAAAAAAGGACTCAAATAATGTGAACCGTAAAAGGAAAAATAAATTATGAGAGAGGGGAACTACTGTGGGAGCCATTCAGTAAGCACAAAAAGAAGCTAGGATGACAGATAGGTCTGAGGGGAAAATCTAAAGAGTGGTCCCAGAAGCAAGGAAGGAGGGTGGCGAGAAATTGGGGGAACCACCGCAGACACGAGGAATAAGTTTGGAAAAAGAAAAGGGATAAACAAAATGGATAACTCAGAACGAGTAAATTAAAAAAAAGGCTCTCGTTATCCCGCAGTGTCGAGGGAGAAAATAAGGCAGAAGGGGGACGAATTTGGCGAAAATACCAAAAATAGGGAATGGTCAATTCTAGCATTCGGAAAATGGCCCGTCTGAATATGAAAAAAAAGTCTATGGGTGCCATGGGTATGGGAAGAAAAGATGGGAAGCTAAAGAAAAACAAATTATGCGAAAAAGGTGGAAAAAAAAAACTCACAAAAGCCTCTGGTGGGGCAAAGGCTTGGGATGGACTAACCGAAGAATCAGAGGGTCTTGCTAGGAAGTGGAGGGAAAAAAAAACAAAAAAGAGGGACCCTAGACAGTGGTAACGTCTCAGAAGAAAAGAGAGCAGAAATTCCTCAAATACCAAGATGATAAAGAACCCTGACAAAGCACACTCAGCGGAATAAAGAAGGTTGAAAAAAAAGAAAAAATTAAAAATTGGAAAGGAACAGGCTGAATTCCGGAGAAAAGGAAAACAAAAATGCAATGCTAAGGGGGGAAAATGGACCAAAAGACAAAGTTTAGTAGCTAAGAAAATCTTAATACACAAATCTAAAAAGAAACGGGAAAGAAAAAATAGCTTGGAGAAGAAGAAGTGACAGGGGAAGTAAAAAAGAAAAAAAAGCGCGAGAAAATAAAAAAGAAGCCTCATTAGGGGAGAGAAAAAAGGCAAAAAAGAGGGGGTGTACGAGGTTTCATCACGGCTAGTGATGAAAAAGGGGGGGGAGAAAGAGGCTGCTAGCTCTGTGGAATTAAAGCAAAAAAAGGATGGGGTTTACCAGAAAGAATACGGAATAAAAACCAGGAGGAACAGGAAACAACAAAAAGAAGAGGGAAAACATGACCCAAAGAAAAAAAAAAGGTCGGAAAAGAGGAGGCTATAAAAAAAAATAACAAAACTGCATAAGCCGAAAAAAGAATGGTAGGAGGGGGGGGCAAGAATAGTACTACGATCTGGAAGGAATTTCATATAAGGGAAGGAAATGGGAGCCGTTAAAAAGAATAAAAAATCTGGAGACGAAAGGAAAAAATACGAGGGGGGAACAGCCTGTCTTGAGAGGGGCCCCGGGGAAGAAAAAAGTATTTCTGGCCAAAGAATTCCACCTGGGAGAAGGATTGGGAGCAAGTGTCCGAAAAGGTAAAAAAGTTTAATGAAAAAAAAACCACCCCCCCCGAACCGGAAGACCTGAGAAAGGGAAGGCAAGAGAAGAGGTGGCTGGAAACGGCCGTGAAAAAAAAAACATCAGGAAGAAGCGACCTAAGGCTACAAGTGAAGGAAAAAAGCGACTGGGTACTTTGATTCTGAGAAAAAGTGAACAGGGGGGGATAGATTGGAACGGGAAAGTAGTGAGGCAATCAAATGCTTGGAAAACAAAACGTTGTGAGGGTGGGTGTAAAAAGACTGTATGTTGGAGAAAATGATAAGCACAGACTCTACTCGAAGGGTATAAAAAAAGAAGGAAAGTGGACAGAACTTATTCCCGGCAATAAAAGCAGCAACGAGGGGGGAAGCTGAGAAAGCGAGCGAAGAAGGACAGGGATGGGTGAAAAAAAAAGCGAAAAGCCCTCCAAGTGGAGGCCAAAAAAAAAAAGATTAGGAGGAGCTAAGTTGACGACAGCGAGAATAGATGAGTAAAGACGTGGCACAATGGGGGACTCGGATGGAAGAGAAAGAGGACGTGTCGACAAGGACGAGAAAAGACCGACGAAAGCGACAAAACGTCAACGGGATTCAAGAGAGGAGAAAAATGGAGAAGGGTTTCTGTAAATAGAAAGCGTTAGGAAGGTTTAGGAAAAAAGGGGACAGGCGAAAAAAAAACGAAAGCCCTCGGCCCCCCGCCGAGCTGGGGAGCTCCTAGACATAAAAAGAAAGAAAAAGAAACAACACGGAAGGGGAGGCAAAGAGAGAGAGGAGCGGACAACAGGGAAAAAAAAGGAAACGGAGGGAGGTGCGTTTTTCCGGGAGAGGCGATTCAGTACTGAACAATAATTCAAAAAACACTTCTACCCGAGAAGGGTCCTTCAGGAAGAGAACACGTGAGAAAGTGACAAGGCTTTCCTGATCATTTTAGGAATAGAATAAAAACGCGATCCCACGGACGGACCTCGGAGAAAGAGACGAAAAAAAACACTCCACTCCAGAAGATTACAAGCGAAGAAAATCAGAAAGAAAAGAGATCAAGACAAGTCATAAGAATTAAGTCCCTGAAACAGAGGAGAACCGCTGCGGATCGTTCAACACGGAAAGAAAATTAAAAATTCTAGTCTCCTCCAGTCATCGACAAGGAGGGGGGCCAGGTAAATGAAGACTGCGTGGCGAGATGCCTGTAACAACTATGAGGAAAAAAGAGAAATAAGTGGGGGCAGTTCAAAATAGACGAGAGTAGCTACAAAAAAAATAATCAGGGGAAAAAAAAGACCTTGTGCAATCACAAAAAAGAAGACGATCGGAGAGAAGGGGATGGAAAAAAAAAAAAAAAAGAAAAAAGAAGGAAAAAAAGAAGAAAAACAAAAGAGGAAAATAAAAAAATTCTATACCAGTTAGAAGAGTCAAGAACAAAAACAGGGCACTTTTCAGACATCCCAAACAGGACCTTGGGGGGGAAAAAAAAAACGAAACAAAGAAAAAAAAAAAAGACACGGAATCTTTCAATTATGAAGTCGTCCAGGGGGGGAAAGAGATAGGGGAACCGGCAATAGAGGAACTGTTCAAGACGAAAAACAAACACAGAAAGGAAAAAAGGAAAAGTCACTGACCAAAGACCTGGGGCCTTTAGGAAACACCTTAGAATGACCTCCCTTTGAAAGCGAAGGAGGAGGGGGGGGGAAAAATCAATAGGCCTCCTTTAAACCCCCAATTTAGAGAATAAAAAGAAATGACGATGGCACGCAAATATCGGGAAATAATGACAAAAAAGAAAAAAAAAAAGAGGGAAGCGCACTCATATTCAAGATAAGGAACGAGAGTGGCAGAACGATTTCGAACGAAAGAAAGACTTTAAGATCGGGATGCTTCCCAGGGGTAAAGAGTAATGTTAAGGAACAAGACCTGGGCAGGTTTCTAGGGAAAGGAACGATAAAGGAAATTAGAGGGGGAAGAAAAAACCAATACTCGCGAAAGGAATACCACATAAAAGGAAAGAGCAGAGCCTTAAAAAAGCGATGAAGAATCAAACGGCTTATTCATTAAAAACTTTCCACCACCTTCTTGAGAATGAAAAAAGAACAAAAAAATGAGAGGGAGAAAACTCGCTCAACAACAAATAACAAAAAAGAGCAACACCTGGTGTGGGTAGGAGTGCTCTATCAGAAAGCTTACAAAAAAGAAAAAAGACGAATTTCGCTAAGAGTGTAAAGATTTAAATTTAATATCGAGAAAACAAAAGAGGTTCCACTTTGTCAAAGCATTTGACAAAAAAAGGGAGTGGGGATACGAATAGTAAGGAACCTGTTCCTTTTAAAACTCGAGGAGATCAAAGGAGAGAGCACTGAGAGGGAAAGGAAAGCTAGATTCTTCGGGAAAGAAAGAAATCGTGAAAAAGCGAGAGGAGAAAAGGGAGTCTGCAAAGGCGAGGAGGATGAGTACGAAAAGGGAAAAAAAAGGAACCAAAGGGAAGAAGAAAAAGACAATGCTGAAAACGAAAAAGAAAGCCTAGAAAGAGGAAACAAAAAGACCTTTTTCATCAAAGAAAAGAGGGGAGAAACGGGGGGAGGGTAGGAACAAAAAGAGACATATTTGGAAGGGATATCGAGTGCCCAGGTTTGAGAAAAAAAATGAACCATAGCAGCACATGTTGCAAACAAAAAAACCAGAAAAAAAAAAGAAAAGCCCGAAAAAGGACGAATTGCTTTGGTGGAAAAGCAAAATTTCCTGCAAAGCGTAATACACGAGAAAAAAATCGAAAACCAGATAGAAAGAAAGGAACCAAAAAGTAGAGGAAAGAGAGAGGCGGAGAGTAAGGGTTAATCTTTTTCGAGCTTAGTGGACAAGGGATAGGGAGGCGGAGTTTTTAGAAGGTAATCTAATCAAACCACGCAAAAAAGGTTTAAAGGGGTCCAGTAAAAAAAAAAAAGGCAAACCAAAATTCAAAATAAACTGGATTGCTCTGAAATGAAACACGGAAAGAAAATTCAAAACGAAGGTTGAGGTGGTCGAAAATAAATTGCTCGGAAAAACTAAGGAACGGGCAAGGAAATAGAAGGAAGAAAAGCAGGCCACAGAGCTAAAAGAGGGAGGCGGGGCCCAGACAAAATTCATGGAATGGGTACAGAAAGCATATTTCAAGGGCTAGAGAAAAATGGCCCGCTCAAGACGTTGAAGACTTCGAACTAAGGTTTGGGTCGGGATCACGCCCAAATAGATTTCGGGTGAAAAAAGGAATACAAAAAGAAGGAAGAAGAAAGATTCAGAAAAACAGATGCCAACGTAGAAGGAGAGAAAAAGAAAAAAAATCGAAAATGGGATAATGTCTCCTTTTCAAAAGGTTGCTGAGAATTGTATGGGAAAAAGGCAGAAGGGCGTCTTATGTTGGGGAGAAAGTGGAAAAGGGGGAAAAAGGAAAAATCTAACTAAAGGACTGAAAACAAAAGAAATTTAAAAATAAGAAAACAGGAAATCCCGAGCACTGATGTCTCCCGCAAAAGAGAAAATGTTGGGAAATTGGCTTAGGGCGTAGGAGGAGAAAAGAATGAAACAGGAGTCCCCTTAAGCGGGGAAGACACTATCCATAAAAGAAGAAAGTGCTAGAAACCGAAGAGAAGCGCCGTTTGTTAAGAGCTTTCGGAATGTCGTCACACGTAAGAAAATCAAATCACGTTTCACGGAGTCGGGTTAAAAGCAATAAAGTGGGGGGAAAACCGAGGCAGTCGTCGTCCTAAAAAAAAAAAGAAAGAACAGAGAAAATCAAGTGCACAACAAGCCATCCAGAACTTGCTAAAGTAAACCAGACGTAGTGAAAAAAAAAAGAATTCCAATACATTTAAAAAGAGACAGCTGCGAAACGAATGAACGAAAAAAAACCAAGGCCAAAAAACTTGACCTCAAAAATACAGACCGAAGGGGGGCAAGTCATCGTCGATTCAAATGCCAGAGCGCGCGAGAAAAAGAGGAAAGGGGAGCGAAAGAAAAAAGATAACTTGGCAGAAACGCCTCAAAACTAAAAAACGCCTCGTCAGAAGCCTAAAAGGGAGGAAGAAAAAACGAGCGGAACAAAGGGGGAAAACAATAAAAAAAAGAAAAAGGACCCAAAAAATCAAAAAAATAAAGGCGTTCGCCTCCAGAGAAAAAAAAGTAGGAAGAGAGTATATAGAGAGAGGTTAAAGTTCCAAAGAAGGAATCAAGAAATGAGTTCCGTTCTAAAAAAAAACCACGTAATCATAATAGATAGAAAAGGGAAAGATGTATCGTGTTTCAAACAAAAATCGAATGAAGACGAAAAAGGAAAAGAAAGGGGGCCTGTTGCAAGCGAAAGAGAAGAAAAAATGAAAAGGCAATTACTTATCAAAAAGACAGAGAAGAAAAAGTTCCTTCGGGACGAAGGGAAGAAGTGGGGAAAAGAGATTTAAGTTCCTTTCCGAGAGGCAAATAGAAAAAGCTGGAATTATGCGAGTAGCCGGACAAAACCCGTTAAAAGTAACGGAGGTGGGGAGAAGAAAAGACCGGAAAATAAAGAAAGAAAAAAGCAGAAAAACAAAAACTAAAAGGGGTGAACTTTAAGGGGGTTTGCCAAAGGAAAAATAACAAATTTTGCGCCAAGTTAAATGTGATGGGTAGAAAGAAAAAAAAAAGCGCCATGAAGCGCGTGAAAAAAAGAAAGAAAAAGACTTCCACTGAATTGGGAAAGGGTCGCGAACCAAGGAGAAGAAGTGACCAATTTTATCCGGGAAGCCTAATAAGGTCACGGAGGACAAGGCATCCGAGAAGGTCAGGCAACTTCGACGTAACGTTCAGCCAAAAAAACGGAAAGCGACGGAGCGCGTAGAAAGGATTGTGTAGGAAGAAAAACTCGAAACCGTCTTGTGAGAAGGTTGGATTCTGAACAAATCAAAAAAAATAAAGGAGAGACGCCGAGAAGAGAGGAATGAAAAAGAAAAGGAGAAAATAGAAGACAGAAGAAGAAAAACAATAATGAACGGAAAAAGCAAAAAATTCATAGTTAAAACAGCAAATTCGCACTATTTTGGACAAAGAGTGGGAAGATCGGAGAAAATAAACGAGCATACAGAAGTAATATGTAAGACCAAAAAAGACAAGAAAAACCCCCCCCACCCAAAGACACAAAGGTAGAAAACAAGTAACAAAAAAAGACCTGCATTCACAAGTATGCAAAAATGGAGAAAAAAAAAAAAAAAAAAGAAGGAAACGAAAGAGAAAGAATAAGAAAACGACAAAAAGAAGAGAGAAGAGGAGAACCGAAAGGGACTAAAGAAGAGTGAACAAAAAGAAAAGAGAAAAGAAAACTGTATAAAAACAACTAGAAGAAGAAAAAGTGAGAAAGTAAATGAGAAAAGGGAGAAAGGAGGGGGGGGAGAGGACATTAACGAGGAGACAGAGGTCTAGGAAGAACAGCAGAGGAAAACGGAGGAAGGAAGGTGGGAATCGGGATATCCCGGGGTGAAAGTAGCGAGACAAAAAAAAAGTGAAGGAGAAGAAAGCGAATGTGATGAATTCAAACTAAGTGAGGGTTTTTAGAGAAGTGATGGGAAAGATTTTTATGTAATTATAGAAATAGAAGAACAAATTGATTAAAAAAACTCATGTTCTTAAAAGAGATAAGAAAAAAACAAAAGGGTTTAATGATGAAGAGAAAGGAGTATTTTAAAAAATAGTCTCGGAGATCAACAGTTTAAGTCAGATATGAAATAAAAAAAACCCAAAACCCCAGGCAGAGGAAAACATTCTGAAGAACGAACTACGTAAAGAAGACGGTAAAAGACACACATAAACATCAACAAATCAATATAGAGCGAACCTATTCCTCCAAGAGAGCAGAAATGAGATTCAACCTACCGTGTAATAGTGTAGTCACAAGACAATAAAATTACTCTCAACAATTCGAACCGCTGGCTAAGACACCTCAATCTGCTGCGGGTCCCATAGAAAAATATATGACGATCGGATGGGGGAAGCAGAACTGAGGAAATACCCGAGAGAAAAGACAATAGAAGGAAGACGTTACCGGCAGAGACACCGGAGGGGAGTCTATTCGGGGTCATCAGCCAAATCAGTGCTCATGACGAAAGATTGAGATGAAAGGGAACCATAGGAGCACCTTTTTATGCCCGTACAAAAAATCCAGTACAGATACTGGACAATGCAGCCAATTATCAGAAGCGGAAAAAAAGAGGAACGGTCATGATACGAAAAAACGGAACGAGAGCGGGATGCCGTGTAACTAATAGACAATAGGAGAGTCAAGTTCTCACACGGGCAAGTGACAGGAAAAAAAAGAAAAAAAGAAAACGAAAGAGAAGAAAAAAAAAAGAAAAAAAAAAAAAAAAAAAGACTTGCCGTGACCAACAAAAGTCACAATAAACAGTAAACAAAGAAAAAATAAGACAAAAAAGGAAAACAAGTAAAGTCAAGCAAGGGAAATAGGAAAAGAAAAAGAAATAAAAAACAAGGACTAGAGAAACAAGATTTCAAAGAAGGAAAGGATTTTACAAAAAAAAAAAAAAAGCCAGAAAAAAAAGAGAAAACGAAAAAAAAAGAGAAAAACCAAACCAAAAAAGAAAAAAAATACATAGTAGAAGTCGGGTCCAAAGAAAAGAGAGATTCACTAATCAAAAAAAAAGAAACAACAGAAAAAAGAAAAAAGTCGGGCAACTCTCTCTCAAGGAACAAAGAGAAAGAAAAATACCCAGCAGAAGTGAAAAAACGCAACGGGACTTTTTTAGATTCCCCCAAAACGAGGACAATTTCCGATAAAACGAAAAAGAATCCTCAGAAAAGCCGGGAGACAACGTTGGAGACAGTCGTGGGGAAAGCGACAAACTATTTCTGATGTAGAACCCGCAACAAATTAAAAAACTCCGTGCATCAAAGATGAACCGGCCCTAAAATTTTCCAAAAAGAACAAGGGGCAACAAAGAACTAATCTAAAACTTTAACCCCCGAATTAGTCATATATCTCTCCCACGTCTGCAACGAGAGGAAAAAAAAAGCATAGGCACGAATCACTAAACCGAGAGATAAAAATAGCAGAAGAAAGAGGTAAGAAGACAGGCCTCAAGGAAACGGTGAAAAAAATCGAGGAGAAAAGACAAAAAGATTTAAAGAGGGGAAAACGAGACTGGGAATACGCCCGCTATGAAAAAAAGGAACTCCCCACCAAGCTGAAAGAAAAAATCCGCCACTAAAGGAGAAAGAAAAGAAAGGAGACTACATTCGGACTAAAAATCGAAGAATCGAGTACAACTGAAAACCAGGAAGAAAGAGAATCAACTTCTAAAATGAGTAGTGAGAAAAAAGAGACATCGGAAACTTCCATGGCAAAGAAAAGGGTCTCTCTCAAAATAAAAAATATGGCGGAAGACACCGTCAAAAGAGCAGGAAAAAACCAGAAAATACGAAAAAAAACCAGATGAAGGGATCAGTGAAAGCAAAAAATTAAATGAATGGGGCAAGAAGAGGGATCAAACTAAAAAAAACTAGGGGGATCGACTAATAAAATTTAAATCAAAATCACAAGAAAAAAAGAAAAGTCGGAAAATATAACTCAAACAGAAGAAGCTTGATGTCGTAGACTTGAGTATGAAGGACAAACCAAGCAGAAATAAAATGGAGACCTACTTCTATTTTCTATGCTCATAGAAAAAAAAATCATTACTCAAAAGAACATCGAAAAAATACAAACCGTGGATAACGGGGGAAGTCCTTCAGAGTAAGACGATTAAAAAAAACCCTCACTTTAATATACGAAGAAATCTACCCACGAAAGAAAAAGTCCGCCTTCAAATCCAAGGAACGCAAGAAAAAAAGAGAAATGGAAAAATCAAAAAGAAGAAACAATTGACGGAACAACAAAGTAATGAAAAAAAGTACAAAGAGGTCGGCGCAACAAAAACTCACGGTCCCAAAAATGAGACAAGAAAAAAAAAAAAAGCAAAAAAAAAATAAAAAGACACCAAAAAAGACACCTATAAGTGGAAACAATAGCCGAAGTGGAACATTAAAAGAAAGAATCACTCCCAATTTAAAGAAGGGTAAAAAAAAAAGTAAAAAGACTCAAGAATCTATAAATGATTAAAAACGTAAAAAAGAACCATCCTTATCCTTGCAGGACCTTTTCCCTCTTATTCTCTCGCTTATTTGCTACCTCTTTTTTCCTCTCCCCGCTACCCCCCGCTTTCCGACGATAGACGGAAAACCTAGCTACAGAGAAAAACAAAGGGAGGCTATAGAAAAAACCAGGTCGTCACTTCTTCTCGTCTTCGTATGCAAAAAAAAATGGTGGGACAAACTAAGACCAAAGCGCCGAAAGAAGGAGAACTAAATAACAAAAGAAGCTAGAGGCCCCTCAGAAGAATGAAAGGTCTACTTCGATAAATGAATTAAGAAACCCGGCACTGGGGAAACATCAAGGCCGGCAAAATCAATAGAACAGAAAAAAAACCGAAAAAAAGCTGACGCAAACAGAAAAAAAAAATGTGGGAACCACGCAAATAAAACAAAAGAAGAATCCCCATCCAAAGATCGAACAGAAAAATTAGGAAAAAAAAGAGAGGGAGTCAACAAAAAAGGGCAGGTGAACCTTCCAGTGCACAGGTTTAAAAAAATAAGAAAGGATCACGAAAGTGGAAAAAAGATCCCATTCACCCAATCCAATCGAAGAAAAAAAAAAAAAAGAAAAAAAACAAAATCTAAAAGTATAAGTATGCCAGCAGGAATCCGAAAGAAGTTATTGAAAAAAAGAAAACAGGGGGCGTTTTTTATAAAGATCAAGTAACAAATGAAATAACGCCTCAAGAGGAATACATGGGAGCGAGAAAAAGCCCGAAAAGGCAGCAAAAGAGTCAAAGGGACGGGAGTGAAAGATTCGACATTAAGGGGTAGGGGGCTCTATTCTAAATATGAAAGAGAAGAACAGAAAAGTCGCATATCTTAGCCAGAAAAAGGAATAAAGCGTGTAATGCGGCAAAACGGCGTCTCAGTAAAAAGGTAAAAAGGGGGGGTTTCGGGATAAAAATAAAAAAGAACGCCGAGAGTTAAAATGAATGAAGGAAGAGAAAAAATTCAATTAAAGAAAAAACTGGGAAAAAAAAAAAGGTCAAGACTGGGGGAGAAAAGAAAATGACGCCGGCCCGCAGCCGCAAAAAAAGAAAAAAGAGGAAAAGAAAAGAAAAAAAGAAAAAGCAAAAAAAAAACGAAGAATGCGTAAAATAAAGAAAGATCCAATTAAGTAACCCGAAAAAGAATAAAAAAAACAAAAGAACAAAGAAGGAGGATGGATTTGAAGACTAAGGTAACGGAACGATCCAGCTACATAGGTAGAAAGACAGGGAAAACAAGGTAGGCACGTCCTTTTAAATAACAAGAAAAAATAGGAACCAAGTTTATCAGGGGGTCATATAGAGAAAATCAAAAAAAAGAAGATAAAATATATAGGCCAAAGAGAGCCAGTACTAAAGAGCCGACCAAAACGACCGAAATTCATGTTAAGGAGAAAAATCAAACAAAAGTTTGAAAAAAGGAGAAAAAAGCACAAAGAGAGAGATATGCGAAAGAGAAATGACAAAAGAAAGAGGAAACGAAAGGAGAAGGAAAAAAAAAAAAAAAAAAAAAGAAGAAAAAAGAAAAAAAAAAATAGAGGAATATCTCCTAGAGAACGAGTTTACTCCATAATCGAAGAAAAAAGAAAGAATATAGACGGAAAATAGCAATTCTCAGATACGAAGGAGAGGTTAGCTGGGCATCAGGAGAAGGGCACCCTCAAGGGCGACAGGCATAAAAGGAATCACGAACAATCTACAAGGACTGTTGGGCATGATGAAAAAAACCTCCCCTTCACAATAAAAACCAAAAAGAGAGAGAGGCAAATTTTTCAGCGAAAGACTGAATACCGGCTGAAGCAAAGGGAAGGGAATAACAGAGAAGAAGTCCAGAAACAAAAAAAGGGGAGAAGGCGAGCCTCCTTAATGCAGAAAACAACAGAGTTGCAGAAGGCGGTCTAAACAGAAAGGGGGAAGCGCTCTTTAAAAGAAACAAAAACAAAAAAAAGAAAAGAAACGAACACAAAAATGGCTATAAGAAAAGAAAAAGGAGAAAAAAAATAGTAGGGACATAAAATAATTGCGGAAGAAGACTTAGAAATCTCGCGAGAAGAGAAAAAGTGAGAAAAACAAAAGAAGTAGAATGTCCTTTGGAAAGCAAAGAGATTCAAAAAAGCCATGAAAGCCAATAAAGCAAAAAAGGTCTAAATAAAAAAGAGACGCAAAAAAAAAAGGAAGAAACACTTGGAAATTGAATTCGCACGATAGACACGAAAGGCCATAAAAGAGGGGGACCATGATGAAAGAAGAAGACCAAGAGTATTCGAAAAAAAAAAAAAAAATGAAAGCGAGCCGGATACTCTGGCCCATTCAAAAAGACGAGGAAAAAAAATGTGGGGGGGTTGGCGCGCCATTGCTCACACACGGAGAAAATAAATCAGAAAAGAAGGGAGAAAGAAAAGATTACACCTGGGAGAAGCGAAAAAAAAAAATATTACCACTTGGAAAGGATATATATCACGCAGAACAGGAAAAAAAGAGGGGAAGACGCTTTTCAACATCCTACAATAGGGACAAAGAAGTAGCGTCGCGCGAGATCGGCCTGGAAATAGAACAAGGGAGGGAGGAAACTTCGATGGGAAAAAAATTGAGGAGAAAGAGCCTCCCTCGAAGGAGGAGAAGGGATTCCTAAGATGAACAGAAACAATCAGCTAGCTAAAGGAAAGGAAATATGTTGACGAAAAAAAATTCCATGAAAAAAGACGAAAAGATAAACGTTTCAGCCAATACAAGCAAAAAAGAGACGGGCCTGTGTAAAGTAAGGTATCAAAAAGGGAAAGAAAAAGGTGTAAAGAGGCCCCTTCGTCTGTCACCAGAAAAGAAAGTAAAGAGTGAAGGGGGGAGAAACATCCGGGCAGCCAAGCATCAATCCACAGAGAAGAGATTCAAAGACCAAAGTACTCCGGGATAAGTAAAAGTACCAAAGAGGAAATCAAGGGAAAACAAACATTGTCAAATGCAGAAAAGAAACAAAAAAATAAAAGCCGAGTGTAGAAAAGGCAAAAATAAAATCATCTGTAAACAAAAAAGGACAAAGGGGGAAAAGGACTAAGCGAGTAATCTAACAAAAAAAAAACAGAGGTGCAAGAGGAGACGGGCTATAACGCCGCGGCTCTGGCTGGAGAAAAATTTTAGGAAAGAGTGCTCCACGACAAGCATTTAATTACGCCTACAGGGGCGGAAAAAAAAGGCTCAAAGGGGCGGACAGGGGGGACAGGGGGTAAATAAGTGCTCGGAACCGTGTTGTGGTGGACCAATCAAAGCCAGTGAAGCCGAAGAATAACTAAGAAGCAACATCCTCCAAAAAAACTAAATCAGACAGAGTCAAAACGAAACCCGCATACCAAAGATCTTAAGAGAAAGTAGGGAAAGTTCTGGGAAAAGTAGGCTATCACAAAACTGCATCACCGTAAACCTAACAAAGGGGAAAAATGAAATTGGGCTAAGAATGGGAAAGAGACGATAAACAGTTCGTTCCTAAAAGAGATGACACAGGAAAAAACGTGCAGGGGTACGGAGCCTTACACGTTTTTCCATAGGGAGATTAGGGTACAAAGAAAAGTGCTTTACATTGGAAAGAAGGACTGGCCAAGAAAAAGAGGCGGGTCATTTACTGCCGGCCTCAAAAAAGGTGAAGTAGAAAAGGAATCTATGCCGGGATTCATAGTAAACAGGGAGAAAAAAGGGGTCAAGAGTAACACTGCCTCTACCATCAGACAGAGGAAAAAAGAGCCATAACGAAAAAAGGTGAAAATTTTTTTTGGATTCTGAAAAGAATTTGTTGTTCCCGAGAAAGTAGGAAGCATCCAAAATATTCAAACCAAAAGGAGGGGGGGTGAGGTGTGTTTTTTACCACTGTTAAGGGGAAAAAGAAAAAAGAGTAAGAGTCAAAAACTCGCATCTAACGCTGAAAAAAAAAATATAGCGGATAGAACCAGGATCAAAAAAAAAGTCGCTCCTCCTTATATTACCAGAGAAAGGGAATAAGGGAAAAAAGAGAGACGGCGAGAGAAGGCATGCCTGTAACTGAGGGAGAAGAGGAGGAACAACAGAAGCGGCCAGGAAAGACCCACGGTGGAGAGAGGCTCAAAAAGTAGTGTCCTGACGCTAGGTTTAGGAAAGCGAAAAACAATAATTTGTACAGAGAATGTAGTGGCGTTAATTGCCAAACGCGAAAAGGAGAGCGAAAATGGGCGCGTGATCGACCACAAGGAGAATGATGAGAAGGGAAGGAAAAAAAAGGTACCTCTTGACAGGAACTCACCGCAAGAGAAGAGAGGAAAAGAAGAGAAAGCCGATCTGTTTCGTTGGAAAGAAGAAGGGAAAATCATAACGTAAAAACAATCAGCGACCAATAGATGACCTCTCCAGAGAGCCGAGAGCAGTTATGGGAGGGAAAAGCTAAATAAACAAAAACAACAACGGAGGAGTGAAAAAAGAAAAAGAAAGAAAAAATAAGGAAAAGAGACCTCTCTCGGAGCTGGGAGAGGGAAGAAAAGTCGCTGAGAGATGGAGAAGTAATGATTAGGAACTAATAACGGAAGCCAATACCAGCAACCCGGATTGCCCGACAGATCAGGAAGAAGCTCACTCAAAATTTGACAAAAGAGTTCGAAAGAAGAGGCCCTAGGTTCCCAAGTCTCAGGTATGAAAAAAAAAGCGTGAGAAGAAAAAAAAAGAAAAAGGGGGCCCAAACCAAGGAAGACAAAAATCAAAGAGAAAACAGCGCGCTATAGAAAAAAAAGGAAGAAAAGATCTATGAGAAAACCCCTTCGAGAGGAGGCTACAAAGAAGGAAACAGAAGATCTCCCTCCAAATTTGAAGCCAAAAAATCTTCGGAGAGTAACAACGCAGTAACCTTCTAATAAGAAACTCCCAGAAAAAAAAGTCAGAAGTAAAATCTGAAGGCCTGAAAGACCTAAAAGAAAATGAGAGATTCCTTTAAAAAGACTCTGATAGTAAAACTAAAAAAAATAAGGGAGGCAGTATAGATCGAAGCGACCAAGAAAAAGGACAAAAAAGGAAACTAAAACCAAAGCCTGGTATAACACACCCCAAGAAAAATCAACAACGACGTTAGTGAAAGAGGAAGGATTTGGAGGCAGGAAAAGTCAAATCGGGTTCAAAGACCATGCCTGGTAAAATCAAAAATATTGTGGACAGTCAGTAAACAAAGTAGGCCACGAAGGAAGGAAAGACGGGGCAGTTGGTTACCCCCACAGATAAGAAAAGGAGTGCAAAAAAAAAAGAATAGAATAATGTCCGAGTTCTAAAACAAAAAAAAGAAGAGAGGTGAAAAGCGTCGAAACTGGAAAGAAAACAAGGGAATTCTTTGGGCCAGAAAGGAAAACGACATAAAAGACCGCCGTTGCCCAAAAGCCCGTGGAAAAGCGAATGGCTAAATCCGTACCAGTTTACGGGGGGAAAAGAATTCCATCAGATCTAGCTACAGCGAATACCCAATTTGAAAACAAGGAAAATTCTTTCCGGCTGGCATAAAGTTTGGAAAAAAAGCGTTCGAACAGAAATATGAAGAGAAAAAAAAGGCCTTTAAAAACGGGGCAATAAGAGCCAGATAGAACGGAGAATGTTGCCGGGAGATGCGCAGGAGGAGGCGGAACGAAGAGCAGGGGTGGTGATCCAACAAAACACAACAAGAAGGCACTGCCACCACTCCACCCAACCCAGAAACGAAAAAAGAATCTCATCCGAAAGGAAAGGGCAAGCGAGTCAGCAAATCAAGAGCCGCTGGTAAAACGACTGAATATTCAAAACACCTGAGTAGGGACACAAAAAAAGAAACCGCTCAAGCGTCGTTAAAATAAAAAAGAAAAAAAGACAAAAAAAAAAGAAAGTCAGCGCTCAGAAATATCAAAAAACAAATCCACGAAAAAAGGTGTTGGAAATTAACCCTTCTGCGAAAAGGGTCAACTAAATGGGTAAGTGCTTGTAGAGGAAGAAAACTCGGAAGTCCCCAATTTGGCAAAATAGAAAGGTGAATGTTTTGAAGTCAGCTACTGAAATGGCAATCAGAAAAATATATTTTCCAATCAAAGATTACGAAATGGTGGGTCAAGGCCGAAAAGAGGACTGCTTGGGCTGCCAAAATTAGATGGGAATGATCCATCATGTCTTACTGGAAAGTATCGGGACAAAAAACGAAAAAGGAAAAACAAAAGAAAACCGGAAAATGGGAGTGGCAAACAACATACCAAGAGGGGAGTGAAGAAATTGAAGGGTCAGGAAAGAAATTTTAAGAGAGGAAAACTAATCGCAAAGCCGTCAAGGAGGCCAAAAGCATCAAAAGCAAACAAGCCGTTTGAATCACACAAACAACAAGCGGATAGGGGGAGGAGAGCCTCTGCATAATAGGGTTTCTCATAAAAAAGTGGCCCTCGTAGAAAAAGGGCGCCATCGATCGACAAAGAAAAAAATGTTTCCACAGGGAAAGGGAAAGAAGAGTGATGAGGTGGAGCTTACTTTTGCTGGGGACCGCAAAGCGGAAAAACACCGAAAAACAAACCTTCTACCCGGAACGTGAAAAAGAGAAAAAGGTTGGTCAAGCTGATGCGTAGCAAGAGAGTAAAATAAAAGGGAGGTCGAAGTTCTTCAGAAGGCTTCTTGGTGGGCGTGGAAGGGGAGGTGTATTGAAAAAAAAGCAAAGGCCAAAGCGCTTTCAAAGTGAGATAAGCCTAGAGAAAAAGCAAGAAAAACCGAATGACAGAAAAAAAACAAAAAATAAAAGAAAAAAAAAAAAAAGAGAGAGGCTGAAAAGGAGAATGGCTACTCATTATCCGGAAAAATTAATTCAAGGGGGAAAAAAAAGGTGAAAGTGTGCGAGACTAATGGTGGAAGAGGAAAAGGCTAGAAAGAAGGTGCTTCATAGCAGCCCACAGCGGCTCAGGAAGAAGCAGCCTTCAAAAATGAAAATTGAAGAAAATTAAAATGGGCATCAGGATAATTCGGCAGCGAGGTATAAGAGGCCGCCTAACACCTTATGAAAGGTAACTATAATAGGGGGAAGTTCAGAAAAAAAAAGCAACGCCAAAGTTGCTATCGCGGAAGAGGGCTCAAAAAAACCGGACACTCGCGAAACACCTGGGACAGAAAAAAAAAAAACAAAGAAAAAAAAAAAAAAAGGAGAAAAAAAGGAAAAAAAAAAGAGCTGCGCTTGGAACGATGAGCTACCGGGGGGCGGGGTGCAAGAAAAAAAGCCGAGAGAAAAGTATTTGAAGAAAACCGGACGCAATAAATGAAGGGCAACGGGGAAAACTGAATGAAAGAAAAAAAAAGAACGATTCAGACAAAATGAAGACTGAAAGAAGAAACGCACACCGAACAACTTCCCCACTGAAAATTGAATCAAGCAGAGGTAGGAAGGGGGGAAGGGGGGTAAAAAAGGTCGGGTGCGAAAGAAAAGAGACCGAGAGGAGAGGCATCTAATCGACAGAGCAAGAACGAAGAATTTTCCAATGTGCTAAGAAACTACTCAAAACAGGAGAATCTTGGAAAAAGAATGGCGCGGAACGTTTAAGAAGAGAAAAAAACAGTCAAAAAGACGGGTCGGGGAGTTTTTTCCAAGGAAATCTGATTGAAGGAGACTTGATGCTGTCTCCTGCGACGAAAAAACGAAAAGAAAAAAAAGGACCTCAGCACTGCAGAGTCCATCAAATAAAGGAAAGCAGGGCAGGTAAAAAATAGAAGGAAAAGTTTAAAAGACTTGAGAAAGAAGTGAAAAAAAAAGCTAAAAAAAGTGGGTCCAAATCAAAAACCGAAAAAAGCGAGACCCGTAAAAAAAAATTAAAAGGAAGCGAAGCCTGAGAAAGGGAATCGCGAAAAGAATAAAAGGATTCTGATAGGTCAAAATCCCCTCCGGGCGAAAAAAAAGGAAGGGAGATAAAAAATCCGGCGAAATCCGAAGTTGCTAACAGAAGAAAAAAAAGAGACGATAAAAGGCCAGTCCACAAAAAAGATGCAAATACGAATCAACTCGGATACAAACTTTTCTATGGGAGGAAAGGTGAAGGGCCAAGTGGCTGCAAGAAGAACGAAAGTTCATGGAGACCCGCCAGTTCTCCGTAAAAACCCGAAAACCAGGGAATGGGAAAGGAAAACGCTTTAGCTGCTTGGCTAAAACAAAAGAAGCAGATTCTGCAAAACGATTTCGTGGGGTTCAAAGGGTAACCAGTAAGACGGGGGAGGGATGTTAAACAGTGCACGATAATTAAAAAAGGTAAGAATATAACTCCTAAGAACTGCAAAAAGTTAAAAGCTAACGTTTCAAGTAGCCATACTAGAGAGAAGGGGCGAAACCTTCATTTGCTCGGGCAGACAAAGAAACCTTTACGGCTGCGAATTGGTAAAAGAGAGAAGCTAGTACCGTAAATGGAATCAAGGAGATCAACCAAGAAAAACAATGGAGTGACTTTCGTAAATTTAACAAAAAAAAAGGGAAGAGTGTTGCGCAAGTTTGGTTATGAAGTTGAGGGAAGAGAGCGAGACCGAAGAGATGGGGCACGGAGGAAGCGCTCCAAGAAAGAAGAAAAAGGAAAGGGGGAGGAGAAGCCAATTGGGTGGGGAAGTAAAAAAATTGCCATTTTCGCACGTGCTCACAAATAGAAAAGTAAAAGGTAACCGAAAAAAAAAAGTAGAACGGATTAAAGGAAATGGAAACAAAAGAAAAAAGTCGCGATCCGAACAGGACACAAGAACAAGAAGGGAATCGACTAAAATACAAGCAAGAAAGAGAGGGTGAAATGAAGAGCAGAACTCAGTCATGGTCAGCGAGAGGCACTGAAATCCCCAAACCCTCTAAGAAGCACGCAAAACGGTATTTGAAAGCTTGCCAAATAAAGGATACAGGAAGAGAGAGGAACAAGCAAATGCTTGGAAACGAAAAGGGTTAAAAAGAGGGAAACGTAGGCGATGCGCACGAATGAGGTTAAATACATAATAACAACGCCAAGAAGTCAGAACTCTGGCTCACGAAAAAGCAAGTAAATTGCACGGAGGATGACCGGAGGTGGGCAGGTTTGGATAGATGGGACTCGAAAAGGGGAAAAAAGTCAAGATCTTTGAACTATTCAACAGATGTGAAAAGACACTCCAAGCTGCGAAGAGACCAGTTTCCCGAAGAATTGAAGAAAGAAAAGGGGGAAAAACGGAATATAAAACAAGAAAAAAGAAAAAACCAAAAAAAAAGAAAGTGACCGCTCCGATTACTCTTAATGGTAAAAAGGCAGGACCAAAATAGCAGGAGATTCGATAAGAAGCCATTTTTCCAGATGCTTAACGTAAAAATGAAAAGAACAAGACTTGCGGTCCGTCAGGAGGGAAGGGCTTTTTCCGAAAAAAAGCACTAAAAAAAGAACGACAGGACAAACCGCAGAAAGACGAAGAGGACTTCAAAGCAACGTAATATGAACCAGAGGAAGCAAGTTGGAAATTCCGGTGTCCAAGATACAACGAAAACCCAAAATGGGAACTTACTTATATATTCTTCACACACAGAGGAATCTCAGAAAGAATTTTGTACACAACCGAAGCACATGTGAAAGAAACAGAAAAAAAAAAATACCTCCGACGGGAAAGCCATAAAAGGGTCAGGTGTTGTAGAGGCCTTTATTAAATATCGGAAACGTCAGGCAGGAAGATGGAAAGAGGAAAAAAAAAGGGGAAGGGGGGGAAAGGGAGAGGAAAACGAGACAGAAAAAGTAAAAACAACGTCCCTGATTAGAGAAGAAAAAGAAGAAAATCTCTCTGAGACCACTTAGAAGGCGTTGAAGAACGAGACTAAGGCCGCTTTCAGATCATCGAAGAGTCTTCAAATAGGATAGGAATCCCGGCATCTCGTGAGTCTCGATAAAGAAAAAACCAAAAGACGAGGTGAGAAGAACTAACCTGGGGGTTGCCAAAAAGAATAAAAATTACGTGCAAATACAACACTGACCGTCAAAAAGAAGTGACGAGGAAGAATAAACTTCAACCTCACATGCACAGAAAACAAGAAACCAAAAAAACCACGGCGAAATGGAGTGAAGGAAAAAAAAGGAGAGGAACCGGCGAGCTACAAGATAAGAGATGAATAAAGAATCACAAACGCAACCATCTGAGACCACTACCGAAAAAAAATCGGTCAACAAAAGAAAATAAAAATATGCGTTACGACGGACTCTCAAAGAGATGAAGGAGAATTAGTTTAAAAACCATCAAAGAAGAAACTCGAGAAAAGGGTTTGGACTGTTAGCCAGGAAAAAAAGAAAGAGAAAAAAAGGAGTTGAGGGATTCTCTTCATGTACGACAAAGAAAAAGGTAAATCACGTCGTCCCTTAGGTCCTACAAGAAGAGGAAAATCGAAGTCAAAAAAAACGTGGCACTTAAAAAAAGAAAACGGAAGAGGAATTACGTCGAAAGCTCCACATGGGACACAGACCGAAGGGAAAAACAAAAAAATCCAAAATTGGAGCTTCACTTGAAGCCCAAATGACTAAAAAGAAAACGTCAGAAAAAACAAAACTTGCAAACAAAAAAATTAAGAGAAGAAAAAAAAAAAATCACTACAACCCCGTTATTAAGAGGAAGCTAAAGAAAGTTCACGAGGAAAAAAACAGAAAAAGGAAAAACGAGAAAAATTAACGGAAATCGGCTACCTAGAAAAGGGAGACCTGACGCTAGAGAGAAAGGAGAAAATAAAAAAACATGGAATATTGCAGTTCTAACGATAACGCAAATTTGGCACTAGAGACAAGGTAAAAAGTTATACAAAAGGTCCAAAAATCAAAAGCAGAAAGACCCATCGAAACTGCGAAGAACATCTTGGGAAACGACTCGTGCCCAAAAGAGATCCGATGGGAAGGTGGGAAAAAAGCACAAATTTGACCCTGAAAAAATGAAGTGGGAAAACAAATGGAAGACGGCCCAATAATATCCCAAAGGAAGAAATCAAAACTAACAAGTAGAGAAATCCCAGGGGCGAAATTTGAGGTGCCTTGTAGCGGAAAGAGTAAAGACGGGAGACACGCCGCAAGCGAGGAGAAACTGATCCACTGAAGAGGGTGTCCGCTTCGACAGGGGAGTGTATAGCCAAGAAAAGGGGTGAATACGCGTTCTTTTATCAACGCTCGCGAAGAAGAGAAAAAATTGATCGACTGTGCGGGGACTTGTGCAAACGGAGAAAACAAAGTAAAGATATAGGAGGAAGGAATCGTTTCGATCGTCTTTATTAACAAATGAGAAATGCAAGCTGGAAAGCAGTATCGGATGGGGGATGCATAAGAAAAGAGAGGTTACGCAGGGCGCGACGACAAGGCAAGCGGACGAGAGGACTTAAAACTCCGGGTAATGGGAAAAGAAAGGAAGAAAAAAAAACAAACAACAATACTTGCTTAAAGCGCGTCAAAAGTTTACAAGTCCAGGGAAAGGGGGGGAATAGCTTAGCCGCTTCCGGTTATTATGGGGGAAGAAGGGAATATTAGATAGATCAAGCCCAACACACGAATCTAATAAAATTTCTGGGATCAATAGGGAGGGACTGCTGGCGTGGATTAAATAGGTTAAATCAATTAAATGAGAGAATCAGTGTTCATAATCATAGGGTTCTTATGGCCTTGACACCCCAAAACTGACTTCACAAGATCTACAGGGCTTAGGCACGAACACGAAAAGGAAGAAAAAATTCCCTGAAATCTTGTTGCAAAGATTTTGGACGCATAGGTCCGAAGAAAAGCGATTTTTTTAACTCGACTCAAGTAGTGGAACGTAGAGCTCTGAAGAGAGAAGAACTTGAAGACGGTCAACGCACTAGATCGGAAGACAGAAAACTGAAAGAGGAGGAAGGTTATTATGGGGGGTGAATGTTGGGGGGGGAAAGAAGAAGTGAGGATAAAATCCTCAAGTGGTATTCTAAAAAAAAGACAGGGAAAAAAGAAAGCCCTCAATTAGGAGCCCGCAAAAAAAAGGAAAGGAGGAAGCAAAAAAAGGAGAATGACGGAGACATTCAATTAAACGAAAGAAAAATAGAAGCTTTTGTCGAAGACTTAAAACAATGATAAAGAAGGGGAGATAGCCCATAACAAAAGTAAAAAGGGGGTAGAAAGGGTCAATACCCCTAGCAAACCAAAAGAAAATTGAAGGAAAGCGAAAGATTACCCTTGTCATACTCAAAGTGAAAAAAATTACAAGAAAGCCATAAAAAAGACAGTCACGAAGGGAAGCAGATGATCTGTGCTTTATTGAGAGGCAGGTTGAGTGTCTAGGAGAAGGCCGCCCCAAAAATAAGAAGAAAAAAGGAGGAACACAGAAAGAGAATAAATCGCTCATTTCAGCCGAAAAAAACATAGGGAAGAGATGTGAAAAATCGATGGGAAAAACGTAATTAAAAAATACAAGAAAAAGCGGGAAAATCGGATATACCATCTGCAGAGAGAGAAATACAGAGAGGAGATGGTGTTAATATGCAAATCTTTTTAAACATTAGGAAGGAAAATGACTGAGGCTTGCCTATTCGGGTTGCCAAGGAGAAATGCGCCAAGCGGCGGGTAAATATATCTTTCTCTACAAAGGGCGAAATCGGAAAAAGAAACAATGCCCTTCAAATGTCTAAAGAAGAATACATAGGAGAGAAAAGGCCACAAAAAAACAGCAATCAAGCGGAAGGGAATACACATGCAAAAATGAGGAGATTAAAACAAGTTGAAAGGACAGGCTGAAAGTCAAGAAGAAAGGACAATAGACAAAGGGAACTAGACGAGAATAATTTAAGAAACCAGACATTTTACCCCCTCTCAACATACTCAACAAAGAAAGCTGGGAGTAAAGGGATCAACCCTTTAACAAGGGGGTCAGGATGAAAAAGAAGAGCGACTATTGACGGCAAAAAGAGGTTTGGAAAAAAGGTGAATAAGGGGCGGGGATGCCGAAGGCAAAACAAGAGGGTCGTCTTGCAAACTGCTAGAAGGCTTAAAGGAAATGAAATTTTGCGCACCGATAAAAGGGTGAAACAAAAAGGAAGACTAAAAAAAAAATCGTCCAAATTGAAAAAAATTCAAAAAAAAAATCGAACACTGGACTCATGAAAACACGATAAAAAGAAAAAAAGTAAAAATCGAAAAAGATATAAGCAAAGTACGAAGAAAAGAAAAGCACAATAACCGGAGAAATGATTGTAAACAATAATGGAAGGAGAAAAAGTATGTCGACAGAAACTTCAGGAGGGGGGGGTAAAGAGGGGAAAAAAAGTGTTGCATTCGTTCTTTTGATTAAAAATAAGACGGGGGAAAAATGGGACCATTCCGATTTTCTGAAGAAATAAGGACACGGTCACATTGGAGGACAAATGAAGACAAAGAGACGAAAATGAGAAGGGGATCAGCGCCTTTCTCAGCACAAAAGTCTGAGGAGAACAGAAACCTATTTGTGGGCTTGGCACTTCAAGGGAAGGTCCACTGCGCTTCCAGCATGCCGTCAACAGAACTGGAGAAAGAGAAACTAATTGGTTTTTGCTTCTAAAACTGTAAAAGGGGTAGGTGAAAGTGACAAGATAGCATCCCAAGGCACAAAAAGGATATTGATGTTGTTAGAACCAGAGGCTGGTGGGGAAAAAGAGAGGCAAATCGGAGGACTACTCAATCTAAAGGGAAAATTAAATTATACATAGGGGAAATTACCAAAAAACAAAAAAAAACAATCCGGTCGTTAACGGGACATCCGAAAAAAAAGGAGAGCGAAGACCTCCTGTACTGCAGTTTGAAAGCCAATAAGAGGCAACGAAAAAGGAAAGGGGGGGGGGGAGGATAACACTCGATTATGGAATATGAGTAAAGCGAAAGGTAGAGGGTAAACTACGAGAGACTGTCAGCAGGGAAACTGTACAAAGAGAGGTCGCTCGCTCTGGAAAGGAAAAATCAGCCAGCCAGGATTAGAAGTCCAAAATGACCTGCACCTCTTTCCTAACTAGAAACACAGAAGTACTAGGTGCGCCTGCCTGAGAAACGGTATCCGGTTTGACTGGGGAAATTAGAGAGGGATAGAAAAAGGAAGAATCGACGGCGGCAGAAAACGAATCACTCCACAATAAGAAGGGGGAGAGGA
>Ga0179593_1404916_pt1 | contig 25211 bp, 36 predicted proteins | sample CZODoug2_1_08_16_FD_185931 | JGI IMG/M metagenome (GOLD analysis project Ga0179593, IMG submission 185931) | Vadose zone soil fungal communities from Angelo Coast Range Reserve, California, USA - CZODoug2_1_08_16fungal (PacBio error correction) | ecosystem: Environmental > Terrestrial > Soil >...
CTGGGTAGGGGGGGGGTATTGGTTGGCCTAAGGGAGACCCTAACCTGCTGAATAAAGCCGCGCTCAACACCGGCAAAGCACGAAGGGTAGGAATGGAAGAACGCTGACATATGCGATTTCCAGCCCGGGTTGGAGATCGACCCGACAAAGACAAAATACTAGGTCCAAAGGAAGTAAAAAGAAAAACCAAAATTCCCCACGAGCAACAATGGCGCTCGAAAAGAAAGTCATGGTAGAATGCAGGGCACGTGCAAAACAGGCGGGGGAAAAAAAGGGAGACAGCAGAAAAGAACATTGGATTGGTCAACTAGCGTTGAGGGCAGTGTGGGCACATCCTGAAAAAGCGATAAAAAGGACTCTCGGACCAGAAAAACCGAGGAAGAATCAAAATCAAAGACAAAGACAACCTAGCGATAGCTCTTGGGGGGCACGGCAAAGTCATGCTGGGAAAAACGAAAGAGCGATGGAAACATACGACGGCAGAATGAGACCAAAAAACCAGAGAAAAGATGGAACAACGAGGTCCGGGGGAGGAGAAAAGAATTTCTAGTAACTTAATTTCAGCTCATCGCTCCGGGGACTGCGAACCGCAAAACTCCATCAAGGTCGCATCTGGAAACAACCAATGAAGACGGCGGGAGCTCTTGAATGAATAACTAGGCGGGAAGGTCGGCGGCCGCAGATACACGCTCATTCGAAAGGGGAGGGACTAGGGGAGGTCCCAGAGCAGCTGTCCATAGTAGCGGAGCAAGAAGGCAAGGGGGCCCCGAGTTTGGGGTGAAACGATGGAAAAGACTGTAGGGAAAAAGCAGAAAACACCAGTTAAGTTGTAGGGGTGTCTGGGATGCTGGGTGGCCGTGGATAAGGGATGTTATGTAGTTGGGGCGGGACGAGAGTGGTTGGTGACCAAAGGGGATGTTCGAGTGATTCAGGGCGGAAGACGGGATGTCAAAGTGGGCGCGGGATGGTGGGGACATGACCTCTCAGAAGGGGGTCAAAGTAATTGGGGGGCGGTGGGGTAATAAGGGAATCCGGGAGGTCAGGGGGGAGTGATCTGTGGAGTGTTGGGGTTTTCCGATCAAAGTAACGAGGGGTGGAATTCTGTGGGAATTAGTGTTTGGGAGCGGGGGCCAGACAGACAAAAAGACTAGACAATAAAAAAGTGCTAGGAGATACGAAAGAAGTAGACCTCAAGTCGCTCAGTGAAGTAGGAACTGCACGTATACGGGGTAGAGAGATTTTAGGCTCAAGGCAAGATGGGCTCCGATGGTAGGGGTAGTGTAGGCAGAGGACAGGAGAGGATGAGTGCCTGTTACACCGGGGGCGATTCTTGATTTATACAGCAAACCAAAGCACGATTATGGAAAATCGACGCCTGAAACAGTGTGACTGCAGACCCGCTACCGAAACGTAAGCGGGGCTGGGAAACAAGATAAAAGATCACCGAAAAGCCACAGGGAGGCTAAGGATGAACGAGAAGATACATATGGGGTAAAAGAAGAACATCGACAGCGATCATGGGGATATCAGGGGAGATAGTGTGGATAATTGTCTGGCGGGGGGTCTGCCATTACGGATGCAGTGGTGGTGTAGTCGGGGAGCCATGAATCAAAGGGAATTCATGCGGTGGCTAGGAGAGGAATGCCCGTATAGGAACTGCTCTTGTAAGGTAAGTGTATCGGGGGGAGGGAGGTAGCAAGGGGGGGGGGGGCCCCATTGAGAAACACGAGACCGAAAAGGGGGGAGCTAGGAAGGGGCTGGCGTGAACTTCTACAACGAGACGTACGCGTGTGGACAGTCTACTACAAGAATAAGGGGGGAAGCCAAGGCTCACGTGAGGGAAACAGAATAACAGGATAAAGGAAGCGTATTGTAGATAGCAAAAAGACAGTGAAAGACAAATCTGGAAGAGGCATGGGGAGTAACGAAACAAGGACACTGATATAAGCAAAAAGAACGTTTGAAAAGGAGGGGTGTAAAAAGCAAGACTAAGACACGCACGAAGACTTGCACCTAGTGAGACGGTAGATAATAAGGGGGGGAACTAGTGGGGGGGGGTGGGCCGATGGGTGGAAAAAGGTGGTAGTTGCCGATTGGATTTGGGGGATAGTGGGGGGCCCGGTAGTGACGGGAGGGGGTTGAATTATTGGAGGGAGCTCGGGGGGCATTTCCGGGGGATCATGAGGGGCTCGGGTAGGGGGGGGAAATACGGGGTGGACCACCGTGGAGGAGGGTGAGGCCGTGTTACAACAGGCCAAAAGGGCACACTCGGAGTGGGAGTTCACTTAGAATGCGGGCTCGAGCAAAATCTCGGGAAGGAAGTGATAAGAGTTTGGGGGAAAGGAGAAGTTAATTCGATGATATAGAGTGTGGATTTGGTCTGTGCGGAGCAAGTCGGATAAGGGAAGAGATGAGCTAAACAGGGGGGATGAAACTGAGGGATTTCGGCCTAGCAGGAGTGTGACGACCGCTCTTGAGGAGGGTTTCATCTCAGAGATGTGAAAAAGCTGAAGAAAAAAGGAAAAACTCCTATGGGCATAAAGAGATTGGTTGGACGGGGTGGTTTGTTTAGTAGGTTCGAGTCCGAGTTTGGAGTGTGATAGGGAATTGCTGGGGCAGGGAGGCTCTTAGTGGTTGTGATCTCTAATCGGGGGGGGGGGTAACTGAAAGCTAAATTGCAAGGGACGCGACCATCCGAAAAGGTGCCTTCAATGCACCGTCGGGTTGTTTCTGCCTGTGTTTCTATTTATGAAAGGGACTTGTGCGCCCTTAGAAAGAAACACCATGTCCTTAGGGGTCTTATCCAAGGAGGTAGCAAGCAAAGCCGAGCTAATAAACAATGTGAGCTCGAACACGGCTCGAGTAACCCAGGGCAGGAAGTAGGAAGGCAAGGGATGGAGAAGTACGGGCAACAGGAGGGGGATAAACAAATCTTAGGGTACCTAAGAAAAAGACTATTAAAAACCAAGGGAAAGCGTGGGTCGGGGTCGATCATCAAACAGAGAACAAGAAAAAACAAGAAGTTTAAAATGACAGGAAAATTAGGAACGGAAAAAAGTCTAGGGTACGTTAGGCGGAGGGAAAGGAACGGATGAAGGACAGATTGAAAGGGGGAGCTCGGCTGGTAAAAGTTTCGGGGAATTCCACTGTAAACGTGGGACGGGAAGCAAAGGCATAGGGGAGCTCCGGATACGTGCTTGAAGACACGCTGGTATAGCTAGAGCAGACAAAAAACTGTTAATTAAGAGGGAGAAAGGGGGAGGGACGTGTTTGGCCTTCATTGGGGGGAGGGGCCCTGAGTTGGGTTGAAAGTGTGGGGGGAGGAATAGAGGGGTGGTCTGGCCTGTAGCTCCCGGAGAAGGTTTATACGGCTGAGAGGGAGGTAATGGTTGGGGATGGTTTTATGAGGGTTTGGATGTTGAAGGGTGGGGGGGCAGGCCCCGCTGTAGTTGGGGGAAAAGGAAGAATGGACTGGCAGAGGGAGAGGAGAAAGAGGATCCGAGGGGCGAAACCAAAGAAGTCCAGGATAAAACAACGTCCAGTTGAGAAGGAAGGAGGTGCAGGCGGAACGCCTTTCGGGCAAATAGCGGCACCGTGGAGGGGAGGAACCGGTTACTGGGGTTGGAAGGCCTGGCAGCTGGAGAGTTTACACTGCACTGTAGTTAAGAAATTGTGTCTGGTGGGGAAGTGAAGCGGCAGGAACAAAAGCAGAGTAGAAGAAAGCCAGGCGGACAGCCCAAGCCCGATGAATCGAAAGGGGCGGGCAAGTTATTATAATCTTGCTCTAGTAGCGCAGGGCAAAAAAAAAAAACGCGCGGGGGCTTTGGGTTCAAGGGTACGGGGCAACCAGACTGCGGGTTAAGGGGTGGTGGGGGGGGAGAAGGAAATTGGTAGGGGGGGTGTGGTGGGGGGGGGGGTCGGGAGGGAGGGGAGGACGGCAAAGTAGTGGCTGGAAGAGGAACGCAGTGGGACAGCTAGGAGGACACGCAGGGACGATTGCGCACAATGAAAGACAAATCGGTAGAGTGGGGGGGAACCAGGGCAGATCCTCATAAGCAGCAGAATTCCAAAAAGGCAGCAGGGCAAAATGTGGGTAAATTCGGATCATACCAAAAAAAAGGAAGGAAGAAAAAAGTCTTTTCTTAAAAAAAAAAGGTTAATCAAGTTGGAAGCGTAAACAGGGCCAGAATTGAGCAGGGTCTGGGATTCGGTGGGATCGCAGTGAGGTAAATGACCGGAAGGGGGGGGGGGGAGGTTTGAGCGCGGGGAGGTACTGGGCATGGGTGGTTCGGACCAGAGAGTCGTAGACGATGGGAATTCGAATTAAGTAGGGTCAGGAGGGCGATAATGGAGACGTGTCCTAGAAGGGTGAGGGAGGGGGGGCAAGAAATGACAAGGGGGGGGAAAGGGGCGAGTAATGAAAGGGGTTGTTAAAGGGGGGGGGGGAATGGATGTAAGCTTTGAAAAAAATGGAAGGACGGCAAGAAGGAGAAAAAGCACAACCACCCGGACAAGCCAGAAAGGGGGGGCAAACAAACGAAGAAGGAAGAAAGGGAGAAAAAAGGGGATTTGGTAGGGAAATAATAGGGAATTATATGAAACACGAGCGGGGTAAGCGGAAAAAGGGCGAAACAAGCGGAGAGGGGGAGGGGTACGTTGAGGTGTGGAAGGGGGGTGAAATAATAGGTTGGGTTGCAAGAGGGGGAAGTTGAGGAAAGGGGGGGTGTAGGGCAGGACGCACATCAAGGGGAAAGGAGGGAGCGGGAGGCGAAGGGGGGGGACAGCCCCCAAGGGGCAAAATGAGGGGAGAGAGAGGGGGGGCGAAGGAAAGAAGCCGGGAAACAACCGGGGAAGACGCCACAGAAAAAGCAGCGGGCGCCACAGAGACAGGGCAAATCAGGAATGATGTTTAATAGGTGGGTGGAGTGGGATGTTTTTTTGCCCCGGCAAAAGGGGGGGCAAGGAGGGGGAGGCAAAGCAATGGAAACAAAGGGAGGGGAGGGGGAAGCGGGGGAGAAAAAAGCAAGTAGAATGAAGCGCGGGACGAAAAAAAACCGAAACGGAGAGGGGAAGGATAAGCAGCAGAGCACAGCAACGGGAAAGGGTGGGAGGGGAGACGGGAGAAGGACGCCTGAAAAAGGGGAACTCCGACGGAGACCGGCGAGAGGACCTGGGCGGGGGGGGGTGGCGAGTAGGAAGTGGAGATTGGGTAGGGAGGGTGTGTAGGGGGAAGGTCCCGGGGAGGACCCCCACGGGGGCAGGGGCTGGAGCCTGGGCCCTGAAGCGGCAAGCGACCAGTTGAAAAGGAGCGCCGCGGCCCGACCAAAGGGAGGGGGGCAAGAGACACAAACGCGAGAAGAGGCCGACTGGGGAAAACGCCAACGAGAGAAGGGAAGCCGACAGCGAGTGACGATGGGTGGAAAAGGGGACACGGGGGCAGAGGGAGGGAGAGGGTAACGATAGCGCTCAGGATGTGCAGGACAGGCCTTCGGTACGCGTGCACGGTATACCCTGATTTGCCCACAATCGTCCCTGACTGCTATACCCTCTGGCGATGACCCTATCTAGCGAATTCTCCCAATCGATAGAGTAACGCGCAGTCGATCTACGAATTTCTTTACAACCCGTCCCGCCCAATCCACGCTGCGGAGACCCATAAGAACCCCACCCCCCACCCAGGGCCCCACCCAACCCCCACCCCCCCCACCCAACCAGCGTTGCGGGCTCGAGAATTGGACCAAACCCTGGCGTGCGCTGGGCGTTGACGTCGAGGACAGGTCGACTCATAGTCAGGCCAGTGGTGAAACGCCCCCTGCACTGAACCCCAAGGAGGGACCAGAGAAAACGAGGAGAGCCTGTGTCGTGCGGAGATAAGAGCCGATGCTTGAGGGGGCAGAACTGCGACGGTGAGGGTGAGGGGGGGGGTGCTATTGATGAGTGAAGGATAGTTGGATGTATGTGGAGGATTGGGGTGGTGGGAGATAATGGGATTGAAGAGGGAAGGGGGGTAAACTACGTTTGTTTTGGGGATGGGGGAAAAGTTGGGGGGGGGCGAAAACCAAAACACTACATCGGACCAACGCGAGGGGAAGAGAGCGGGGGGGGGAAAGGCCAGCAAGGAAGGTGGGCGACGAAACCCGCCTCAAAACATCCCGAATCCCGCGGAGACTGGGAGCGCGCGGTAGTAACAAAGGAGGAGGCGAAGAACCCGGGCGTAGAGGGCGATAAAATCGACGCCAGACGGACAAGGCGAAGGGGGAAAAGGGGCCGGACCGACATGAGTTTACCCGCAGGGGGGGGAGACCCCAGAAAGACACTTATCGAAGGGGGTAAGTAATGGTTGGGAGGGAGTTATTTTTGGAGTAAGGAGAAGTGATAGAGTAAAAAGAGAAGGGGGAGAGCAGACAGAGGGGTAAACGGGCTATGTAGGCTGTCCGGGGTGACATCCAGCTGGTCACTATTTGGGTGGGAGGGGGGGTGGTTGGTTAACTAGAGGAATGGGGAATTACTGTGACGTGGTGTAATCTGTCATGGGTGTGTTGTTGGTACAGTTGGGGGCATAACACAATGGGTCATCTGGCTGTCTCGGGTGAAACGACAGGCTGCTTTGCCTTGGGGAAGGAGATATCTCTAAAAAGGAAGAAATGAGGGAATTATGGAAATATAGAAAAAAAAGATATGTGTGTCAACAGAAGAAATAAGATCGCATGGTCTTTCTAATAAGGCGGAATCTCGTAGAAAACGGCCATTTGTCAGGTGGTGGAAAGGGGTTTCAACTTGTGGTGGAATTATGGCTAGAATGAGGTGCAGTATACAAAGTGTATCCGGTCATTACCGAGAAGAATGTTCGAGGGAGGGTGAGGGGGGAGAAGAAAAGGAAGGGGGTAGGTGCCACGCGTGCTGGTGGGGAGGTGTGTGTCTCCCCAGATAACCGGGGTGGGAAAATGCTTTAAGCGTAGTGGTAACGTGTTTTGGGGGGAGATAAGGGGGTGCGGTGGAGAAGAATCCAGGTCATTGCTGTTCTAGTAATGGCTGCAGCCGCAAAAAAATTCCGACTCAAGTGAAGGGTCGTTGCAGACAGTGCTGGGTTCCCCAAGGTCAAATAAGGACAAAATTCTACCTCTCGCTTTTTACCGATGCATAGGATAAAACAGGAAAAAAAAAGAAAAGAAAGAACAATACAAAAGACGAAAACGGCAAAAGACACGCGGAAAAAAGGAAAGGGGCCACGAAAAAACGCAGCGAAAAGAACGCGAAAACCGGGCGGCAGACAGAAACAACGAAGGAGGGACCGACAGAAAGCAAAAGAACAACGGGACGACCAAGGGCCACAACTTTGAGGGTAAAAAGGTCGGTTGGAGGGGGGGAACGGGACGCGGCGACATGGGGGGGGACAAAGGGGAAACGGGGAAGCAGGGGAAAGAAAAAAGGGAAGGCGGCACAGGCCCGACCGGGCACCCGGAATACACCGCCGACCGGGGGAATACTCAGTACTGAGAAGAAAGCTAAACCGGACAACAAAGGCACGCCGCAGGCGAAGTAACGTGAGACAGACCCCCAGAGTCAAGACGCAACAGCCAGACGCGGAGGTCTAAAGTGAGACAAAGGACTACACAAGGTGGGGAAACAGCCCGGGGCCAGGGGTCGAGAAGGCAGAGTAGGGACGAGGCCTGCACGGAAAAAGGCGTAGAACAAAGGGAAGACGAGGGGATGGAGGAAGGGGCTAAGCGGGGGACACGGGCACGGGCGACTGGAAACCGAGGGCGAACCGAAGGCTAGAGAGGAAGGAAGGAACAAGGGTCCCAGAGGAGAAACGCAGAGAAAGCGAGCGGAACAAAAAACAGGTCGAGGGCGGGCCCCCGGGGCGTTGCGCGCCGGGCGCACAAGGACAGGGGAAGATAAAAACAAACAAAAACCGAGCGAATCCACGCAGAGGGAGGAAGAACGAAAGGGGGAGAACGAAGAGAAAGGGGAGGGAGCGACGGAGGAAAAGGCGAAAGAGCTAAATCAGGAGCAGGAAAGATGCGGGTAACCAAACGTTCTTCAGCAGCGGAAGCTTGCAAGCAAAAGCGAAAGCAGAACACGCCGGGCCCACACAGACTGTGAAGCACGACCGCTACCCCGAAAGAGCGGCATGGACAGAGAGCCACCACCAAGAGTGCGGGGGGGAGCAGTAGCCCAACCGGATGGGGACCGAAGCGGCACCAAGAGGCAGAGAAAGGGGGTTATTTTGGGAGGTTGAGGTGTTGAGTTTATATTTGGTTTGTATAAGAGTATTGGGAGGGGAAGGCCGGCCGGTAGCAACAAGCGCAAAGGGTAGGGGAGGACGGGCCGCAGGGCTGGTAGGAAAAGGGCGAACACGCGACGGGCGCTGGGGCGCCAGAGAAAGAGGCCGGAGGGGAAGCGAAAGGGCGAGAGAGCGCACTAGGTAGGAAGCAAGAGCAAGCGAATCGCCAGGACTGTGGGAGATTGGGGTGACTGGCGCGAGTGGGGGGGGGGGGGGGGGAAGAATGAGTTGTTGTGGGTTGAGAATTGGGTAGGTATATTAGGGGTAGGTTGGGTGGGGGGGAGGTAGGTAGGAGACGCGACGGAACAAGGGGGGGAAGTCGGGTGGAAGGACTGGGCACACTGAAAGTGAGGGAAGGGAACGGGGGGGCGGCCCGGCAAACGGGGGAGACAAAGACAGGGGCGGGGCGGCACGCGCAAAGAGATAGCGGGCTGCCATGCCAAGATGGGCCGGTCGAAGAACGGCGGCGGGCAAGGGAGCAACAAAGGCGACAGGGACGAGCCCAAGGACGAGGTGAGGCGCGGGAAGGTCGTCACAACGGAGGCCGAAGCCAGCTGAAAAGCAAACACAGCGACTGGCGGAAAACAGCCACGAGAGAGATGGGCTGGAGAAAGAGCAGAGGAAGGGGAAGTATGTGCTGTGGCGAAGGTTACCGCGGAGCTCAGAACTCAGGGAGACCTGTCTCCCTCAAGAAGCGACACAGGAGACAAGGAAATAAGAGGGGCTGGAAGTTAGACCTTGACTAAAAACCCGTCTCCCCAAAGGCAAGGGCCAAAAAAAAAGTGTGTCGAATAACGGGTCCTGTGTGGAGTTAAAGTTGTGGAGAAGGAGAGTTCGACCTGTCCCGAGGGGAGGTAGACGCAGAAGCATGGTGGAAATCTGGGCGGAAAAAATAAATCGGAACTATGTAGGAGAAGAGCGGTGGGTTGAGGCTCAGCGGATGAAAATAAGAGGGGAAGCCGCGTCCGATGGGCTCGTTTGGTGGGTTACCGGCGGGTAATATAAAGGGATAAGAACTGAAGGGAGGGTCGTAGCTTTTCATCAGGGGGTTGTGGGGTAGTGGGATGCGGGGTTGAGTTCTTGATGAGGGAAGGATGTTTAAAGTGGGGGTGCTTCTGTTAAGATAGGGTAATGAAGGGTTGGGTACAGGGGAGACGGAGACTAATAGGGAGTCAGGTCTTCCTGGCGATAGGAGGTGGGTGGCGGATGAAGGGAGAGGTGAGTGGCCTTGGGGGGAGTTAAAGGGGGTCTCTACCGGAGAGTATGCGCTAGAGATTAGCGATCCCAGGCTCTCTCGGAGGAGATCGTACTACCGTAGAATCTGGGCAGGGGGGGACACGGGAAGAAAGGTAGTTAGATTGCCTTCAGGCAAACGTAGGGATTCCAGGGAGGCGGGAGTATGGACTATCTCAAAAAAGAAAGTATCCTAAGGAAGGACAATAATTCGTGGGGATTCATCTGGGAAAAAGGGCGGGGGAGTTCACCCAACGGTCAAAAGCAAAAAGGGGCGGGAGGAGCGAACAGAAACACAGAGGAGTCTGCACGCTTTTCCAGGGCAGCACCGCGGGAATACGGAGCGAAAACTTAAGGCAAACAATACGGAACAGAACGGCAGGTGGTTTTGGTAGAATGGGAATGAAACTGCTGTCGGTTCGAAAACTGGGGGTTATGCCGGTGGAGGGGAATTTGGGGGGAGAGGGGAACGGGATTGTTTGGTGGGGGGTTGAGAAAGAGAGTATTAGAGACACAGAACAAATGAAAAATCCGGTAAAAAAAACGTTTCACAAAGCAAAGAGGGGAAAGCCGGGAGAAGGGAAACTACAAAGCAAAGAAGATTAAGAGGGAAAATAGATCTGAATCATGTAGGAGAGGGGGAAGAAGGTGCAACAACTTCACGGAGAACGTATACCCGAAAGGAACGGTCAGAGAAAGAATGAAATTTGGGGTGGGCAGGTGGGGTGATTTTGGTGTGTTCGAGGGACGATGACGCCGAGAGGCGGTGAGATAATGTGTGAGTCAACTCAACTCTAGGGGAACCATCAGTAGCACCTCGTGGACGGTGTTGGCGTTGTGGGTTAAACCAATTCCATTCCGGAGCCGGCGGATGGGGGTTAAGAAAGTAGGGGCGAAAAGCAGAGAAGGGGTTCTTTCCTGGTTGAAGCTTCGAAAATGTCGAGGGAATCATCTCTTGAGCCGGCTGAAAAAGTACCGAAAAAATAGGACTCTGCATTGGAAACGAGGGGATGAAGAAAGTGAGGGGAAGAAGGGGGATCCAGTCGGAGAAAGAGGAGGGGAAATCGATGGAAGTGGGACGGATGAGGGGCATTCGTTCTGTATACTGCGGGGTAATTGGGGGGGGGGGAACAGGTCCCTTCGGATAGAAGGACAAGATGGTCCCTGCAGGGTTTTGAAGAAAAAAAGGGGGGGGAAGAGCCCAAAGGGGGAGGCCTCTAAGAGGGGTCCTCAAAAGGAGGGCTGATCTGCAGAGTAGAAAATACTACATCTAGACAAGAGTCGACCTGACTTACAGCGAAAAGTCAAAGCAAGGAGGGAGAGGATACCTTCTTTAGGAACATTGTAGTAGGGCTCCCTTGGGGTGTGGGTTAGTGGGATGGGGACGTTTTCGGGATGGACTCTCTTTGTGATGGTGGGGTCCGGCGTCAGTGGGGCATAAGAAGTAGAGGGTACGCGTTGGGATGCTGATGAAGGGATTGCAACGTCCTACCCGTCGGAGGGGTGGGAGAATGTCGCTTGGGGGGAAAAAAAAGCTACTTACAAGCAGCGCTGAGACTGATGATGGTGATGGTAGGGTTGGTGGGGGGTTTGTTCTCCCCTATTAGCCGGACAAAGAAAGGGAGGGGAGAGGCGGATTACGGAGGTCGGAAGGAAGCATTCAGATATTATGCATCACTACCGGGGGTGGGGTGCCATCGTGAGAACTAGGCCCCGGGTGGCAGTTTGGGGGACTAAGTAAACACCTATCAAAAGTTCTGGAGGGGGAGGGGGGAATCTATAGAAGAAAAACAAAATTAGTATTATGAAATAGAGGATGTGAAGAAGTGAAGGGCAGGAGGTAGACGGGGGGGAATAGGTGCCCACTTCTTGTATAGAGTGCTTATGGAATCATGGGAAGGGGGGGTGGGTGAAGGGTCGCATAGAAAAGAGAGGCTAAAGGGTTCGATGGTCACTCGGAGAGTCGCCCGGCAGAATGTGGTGGTTTCTAAAAAAAGAGGAAGAATGGAGGTTCATTACTTCTATTGTTGGAGGTGGGATGAGCCGGAAGCCAAAAAACATACAAACACAAGCAAAAACTAGACAAACCAGTAAATACCCAAGGGGGGGGTGCGGTTTGGGACGCGGGGCGAGAGGAGGAACATGACTCTTAGTACAAGGGATGGTATATACTACGAATGGGAGGGAAAAGATCGACAAGAGGATAAATGGAGAAAACCACATAAAGAATATATATAAAACAAGGGAGATTGTGAAACAAAGAAACAAAATCTTCCAAGATGAAAGGCCACGGTGCACGAACAGTCTTAAAAAGGGGGGAGGGAGTCGGGGACGGATAGGGTTCTACCATGACTATTCCGTATAGTGGGAAGTGGGAGGTACGAGGGGGCTGAATTTTCAGGGTGAAAGATATGGTGTTGGGCAGCTGAGGTGCAAAAGAAATAATTGTGCTGGGACGCTATCGGTCGTCGTGTGGGGGTTAGTCAGTAGGTGTAAGGTTCAAGGAGTACCGAAAATACTGGGGGGAAGAGGAATTTTGTCCTTCGGGATGTCAGAATGCTGCGAGATTTGGGGTGTAGTCTAAAGGGGTGTTGTATCCCAGAAACGGGAGTAGCTGCTGTGTGGCATTAGTGAGGGGGGGGGGGGGAATGACCGCATTCCGGGGTGGGAGGTGGACAGTGTTTCTAGGAGTGTGGGGTGGGCGCAGTTGGGATGGAAGCGAATGACCCAAACTGAATAAGAAAATGTCCTTACCAGACTTGTGAGGGGTGGGGGGGTGTCCACAGGGGGCGAGGGTTATTCTCGGGGATGAAATAGAAAGTTTAATAATAGAAGGAAGGGGCAAAAACCGCAGGGGGGAATGAATCTAGGTGGGGTACTTCATAGAAAAAAGCTACAAGAAGACGGAGGGATGGCTCAGAGGGTTGTTACGATCTAAAGGAGGCGGTGGGGAGGGTGAGATAATTGAACATGGTGACCGGTTTCTCCGGTAGGGCCAGGAAACGAAGGAAGGGTGAGTCGGGGGTGGCGGGGAAGCGCGTAAAGTTACCCTGTCACCAAAAAGGGGGCAATGTTGGTAATTTTGGGTTGTGGTGGAGTGAGGGTTAGGGAGGCAGGGGAACGGATGAAATTAAAGTATTCCTTGCACCGTTCTGCGGTGGTTCGAGTTGGGTCTTGTGACAGGGGGGTGCATGCATTACTGTAAAAAGTTCTGAATATATGGTCTTCTCGTTGTGGACAAGGGGGGAAAGGGTCGGCGGAACGCCGGAGTCTCTGGTCACAGACGTCAATTGGCGACGGGGGAGAGATTGTCTAGTGGCCGGTTTGTCAAACGCACAGGATAGAAAAGAAGGGCCTCCAGGAGTAAGTGAGGAAACTCTCATAAAATGGGCTTCGAGGGGGAGAGGGAGAAATAAACACAGTGTGGCAGGGATCAACGAGTAAGCTGAACCTGCCGAACGAAAATGGCTAAGGAGACATCACTACCAAAACTGATGTTACACCAGGTTGGTACATGAAAAAATTCTCCCAGCCGGTCACTCTACTGTGTTCTGGGTGGACAGATTTACTAAAAGTATCATTGTTAAGGCAATCTAATACTAGGGGGTGCTGCCGCGTGGTCAGAATCAAGTGGATAAGCCAGAAAGGTCCAGATGAGAAGAGGGACATACTGAGTGTCGATAACTGCAAAGAGGGAGATCGCGTAGAAGAACTAAGATACTCCTCTCAAGAAGCATGAGTGTGTTGGGGAAAGGGGTGGGTGCTAGACAGTTTAGGTTTTCCAGACAAATAAAGGCGGGTTTCCTTTCATCGGGGATGTAGGGAAATTCGCGATGTGTTGAAGGAAAGACGCCGAGCAGAGAGTCAAATGAAAACTATGAAATCGTAGCGGGGCGGGAGAGAGAACAAAACCTGGTGTGGGGGGGGGGGATATCATGCATTCGGTGGGTGAAAAAATTAAGGACGGGACTCTTTCTACGCATGGCGGAGACGGGACTGTGCTGGTCCCTATGAAAAAGAGATCGAAATGAAAGGCGGGGACAGGCAGGTTCACGCTCCGGACGGGTCCAGACAAACAACAAACCTAGAAACTGTCACGAAGTTTAGGGAACAAATTTTGTAGGTGGACCTTAAGAAGAGACAGGAAACCAAACAGGTGCGAGGGGGTCCACGGACGACCAACGAAAGGGGGGGTGAACGGGGAGCATCACAAGGGTAAGGACCAGGAGGGGTAGTGGATTGGTAGTGAAAGGAGAGCGGGCGAAATGGGGTCTAAGGTTGTGGTGGTGAGTCGCGTGGTTGCGGGGTGTGGGGGGGGTGGGTATTTCGGTCCCAAAAGGAGTTGTGCGACATTAGAAGAGAGGCGGGGGATACGTTTGTTTCGCAAGTGCGGACTTGGAGAAAATTAAGGGGGGGGGGTGCGAGTGGGGTGGGGCTGTATCGGGGGTGGTTTATGGGGGGCCGGTGTGAAAAGTACCGGGCGTTCAGATGGCGGTGGGGTCCAAATGTTGGGGGTAAAGGTTCGTGAGCTGGCTTGGTTTCTTTGTTGTTTGTGATTTGAATTTGAGGTGGTGTAAGGAAAGACGGAGTATCAGGAATCTCTAGATCGGGGGCAATCCCCGTATCAGTGTGGGGGGGCTGCCGTTGATATTGGGAGTAGTTATGTGTGTCAATAATGACGTTGGAAGTGTTTTCTATAAGGGGGACAGTATAGTAATAAAGAAGAGTGGGGTGGAAGAGTGGAGGAGGGTGGTCGGGGTCGCTGTGCATCTTCATGTGGGGAAGAAACAGACTTCCTGTGACCTATTATTCATGGTTAAAATATCGTAGGGGGGGGGGTCTGGGATAGGCGGAGGGTCCATGGTCTACAGGGTACTTTGTACGGTGTGCTGTCGGTGAGCGCAGTCGCAAAGGAAAACAAAGAACAAAGAAAAGTAGTGAGAAAATTAAAATAAGAAGGAAATGGCGATACGAACAGGGGCAAAGAGTCAGTGGCGGGAACGCGGCTCATGCGAACTGCAAACTATCAAGTGCGAAGTGTGCAGAACAAGAAAAGGGGGAAGGGTCCAGATTCCTCGGAGCAGCGAAAGGAGGAAGTAGGGGCAAGAAGGGGACGACTCCTCTCCATGAAACAGCGAGTCTTTCCAGACCCGGGCAAATTATCGACCTTCGAAGTCGAAAGAGGTGAAAGACAGGAATAGTCATCAGGGAAAATAAACTGGTTCAAGGGAAAAAAGAGGGGGGGAGGAATGGTCAAGGGAAAAAGATCCCGAAGGGGGAAGCCGGAAAAGACCTAACCGCGAAGGGGCCGGTCTGTATCCGGAGTGCCAGCAGGACAAACAAGCGAAGCCTACTAAAACGGGCAAGTGGAAAAAAGCAGGGCTGACAGAATTGGCAGCGTGTGTGCAAAAGAAAAGATTCAAGGAAGACAGAGGGGTAAATGTTTGGGGAGAAGGGGGGGAACGAAGCCGCGATAGAGAGTGCACCACAGGAATAGTTGCAAATGAAAAAAAAAAAGGAAGGACTAACCTCAAACAGAGAATCGCAAAGCTTTCTGGATAAAGAGAGTCCGGTGGCAGAATACTTACAAGGGGGAAACAACGCTTGCAGTGAACAAATACGAGAATCGGTCAGATAGGGGTAGGACAACTAAGGAACGACAGAACCGGTGCTCACAGCGCGTGCGGCAAGGGGACAGAAAGAAGTCGGAAAACAATCACTTGGCACGCACGGACGACCACACCCAACAACAAGGAGGAACCAACGGGGAAACTTTGCAGACAAGATCAAAACGGGGACCCTTCTAGTAAGAGGGACAATTTACATGCCCTGCGAAGGGAAAATGGAGGAAAAACATAGCAGAAGATGCGGAACTAGGCAGGAGGTGCGAGTGGTGGATTGGGAAGAGGGGGTCTTCTAAGCCGGTGGGAAAGGGTATTCGGATTGGAAGCGCGGGCCGAGGCCGGAACCAGGGGGAGGGGGGGTCTAGAACACAGGACGGGAGAGTAATCGAGAAGCTGGGACCGCGAGGGCGCATGAGGGATTCAGCTAGGAACAATGCTCAGCGGGGAAAGAAAGAGGGCGACCGTAGACGGGGGGACAACGAAAGCGTTGCGCATTGGGAGAGGCCGGGGGTATCATTCGACGTGGAGAGGGATGGGGTGGGAAGGGGGGGGGTCAAGACGGCAAGGGGAAAGAGTATCTTAGGCTGAGAGGCAAGTTACCGGACAGAAGATCCCTCGCGCGCAGCTCGGGGACGGAGAGGGAAGTTTCCCGAACGCGACGTGGAAATATTAGTAAGGGGAAAGGGCAGAGAAGACCTTCGAACGGCCCCCGGTAGTGCATGTAGCGCGACGTCGGGGGCGGGGAAAAGCGTTTTCGAGAAAAAAAATATTTTTGGGGGACGGGGTTGGTGCTAAGCAAAAGGGAACCAAAGGCAGGGAGAACGCAGGAGACAGAAGACCCCAAAGGAGGCTCTATAAGGCGGACTTGTCCCGGAAAAATGAAGATCGGTTTTCTAGAGGCTGAGCGTCATTTGTACGGTCAACTTACTTAGTCCTCCACCATCAGAGAAGGGGGGGGTGAGGTGAAAGTTTTAATGTGGGGGAAAGGCATAACGGCAAAAGGACGCTATACGGATCCACTTCGGAACTCGCCGCGGGACCAACCGGGGGTGCCCGGAGGCTGAACATGAGGGAGAGAAACCTCCCTCATTGCGAGTATCACCCTGAAAGCACATGCGGGTGAAAAAGTGGGGAGGAAGGCGAGGGCTTCCTTTCCTTGTTTCAGGGAGAAAGGGGGATCATAGCGAAAGAGGGGGGGGCTCCTGATGACGGAAAAAAAACTAGGGGGAAGAATTGAAGGCACCCAGAGAATCTCTGTCTGGGCCCAACTGGGGAAGGAGCGGGGGGGATTAAACGCCGGCCGGCATGGATCTAGTCAAATGGGGAGCCGGTCCCAAGAATTCAATCAATAGCGAAAGAGAGAGCCAATATGTGGGAACCATACTGAGACTTGTCAGGGGAGGGAAGAATGCGGGGGTAGGTCTCTGAAAAAGGGTGGGGGAGGCAGAAAGCTGAAGTGTGAGACTCTGGGCAGCCCGACTTGACGAGTTCAGACGGGGGAATGGGAAGGCGGAGGACGAGGCCCTTATCTTTAATGGGGGAAGGTTGTCGGCAAAGAAAGGTCAATGTGGTAAGCTTTCCGGGGGCTGTCTACATAAGTGGAGAAGGTTCTATGCATGCTACCACCACTTGCGAGAAGGGGAGGTACGCAACGCGAGAAGGCTCGCGCGAAATCAGGATGCATCCTCTCGGGCGTATCACATGGGGGAGGACGCTACGGGAGGGGGCGAATACGTCCTCTAAGGGCCAGGGAAGTGCAATCACCGAGGAGGGACAACGATCGTCGCCCTGAGGTTGGAAACACCAAATCTCGCTGTCGCGCGGGGGGAGGTCAGGAGGTAACAACAGAATAGAGATAGGTAAAATTATAGAGAGGGGGTAACCGCGGTAGACGGAAAAGAGGGTGATAGTCACCACTTCAGTGAGAACCGGCGCTGCCAAAGGGATCACGTTTGGCGGGGAAGGAAGAGATCGACGTAACTGAAAAACCGTTAGTCGAAACGCAGGCGACAGTGAACGGTGCCCAAGGGTCACCGCTCGCTATCTTCCCTTTAGCTAGTGAGCTCGGAGGGGAAGAGGGGGAGTAGGGTCCAGACGCCCAGAAAGGCCTTTTGTTGTGGGAAAAGAATTCAGTATAGAAAGGGTTTGAGGACAAGACTAAAAAATCTACCGAGAAGTATCAGGGGGTGAAAGGCGAATAGACCTATACTATTCCACAGAGGGAAGCCGGAATGGAGTCTAAAATGCTGAAAAATGGACTTGTATTTGTTCAGGTAAAAAAGAGTCCCTGAAGAAGGGAAGTGGCTGGGAGGAGCGCGTACCCGCGTAGGCGGACGAAATTTAGAGTTAAAGGACTTGCAGGGTAGCTATCTTAAGAACTTTATCAGGAGGGCGCGGACCTAGAGAAACAAGACATGACCATCCGGGAGAGATGGGACCCCGTCTATTTAAAAAAGCCGAGGGAGGGGCATCACTACGTGCGAAGGAGGGAAACAGTGTGGTTAGAGTGAGGTGAAGAGTTAGTCGTGTCCATGCTGTGAGGAGCAAAAGGATAAAAAAAAATAAAGAGAAACTCTACGGGACGACTTTGCGTCAGTGTGGTCCACGGAGAAGCTACGAAGGAAAATGGGGGACGTGTGGACGAGCCTAGTGGTGGTATGTCGATGGGAGAACGGGGGTGCGCGAGGGACCTGGGCGCTCTTCTCGAGGGGCGAGGATGTGAGAGGGGGAAAAACAGACGGCCCACTCAAACCGGGGGATGCTGGGTGAGAACGGCGGGACCAGACAAAAGGGATCCTGCGCCGGAGAGGAGTGTTTAAACCGTCGCTTTACAGGCGGGGCAGTACGAGCAACAGGACGGGAAAATCTGCGGAAAGCCTTGAACCAGGGCGCTGAGGGGGGGAAGGGAACCTGGGCCGTGTGATAGTTATACTGCTCGGGGCGGGAAACTCGGCAAGAATATGCATTCAGGAGTGGAGGGAGTCTTCACGTGACGGATTAAAGAGGAAAGGGGGGGGGGGGGATCCGAGAAACAATAAACTAACTACCTTGCGGCGAATGTCTCGATATTGTATGGGAGATGCAGAAAGACCTGGGTCGAACCTGAATTGGGAAAGAACCTGCTAAGAAACTTAAAAGGGACTTAAAGACGGGAGCGACGTATCAGAGTGGGGTAGCAAGTCAGCAGATGCGAGGGGTCCTGGAGGTCAGGAAGAAGCATCTCGTTCGGGAAGCTTTAGTAGACCGAAGGGCGCCTAACCAGGGTGGACCGCATAAAAAAGGGGGGTCACTGATCCGTCAGCAAGAAAAAAAGGAGAGATCACTCTCGATACGGGGAACCGAGTCTTTAGGCGGCGCGGAGGAAGGCTGCGCGAAGGTTTCGGTCATCGTGGTCGATTTTAGTGTTCACTAGGAAGTTCTGAGTGAGGTCCCACTGGCTGGGAGAGGGAGGGACAAGTGTCTTTTGAGGGGGGAACTTGAGTGGCAAGCAGGGGAGGCGCCAGATGTATACTTTTTGGGGGAACCAGAAAAGGAGACCCGTGCGACCAGGTCCAGGCGAGGAGGAGGGCTTTGGGCAGTAAAGCACACGCTAAAAAAAAGAAGTAAGTGCGCTTGGAATGAGCGGGAAGCCAAAACAGCGTCGCGAAATTTGAAATAAGAGAGCTCTAATGACGGCTTCGTTGACAGAAGTGGGGGGGGGGGGGGGCGGGGGGGTTTTTGGCCGAGGCGGCTCAGGGATCGAGGAAAGGCGTTCTTGACCAGGGTGGTCAACTAAAGATAGGAAACTCGATGAGAGAAGGAAATGCTTATCTGGGGAGCGGTTCAGTATAGAAACGGGGACAGACCTGACGGCGAGATGTCCGGATCTAGCAATGGGTCAGGGCGTCAAGAGTGGAGTTCCAGGGCGTGGGGGGGGGGCAAAGTCTAGGGGGAGCAAATGAGCGACTGCTGACGGTTGTCCGTTCTTGGACGGGGGTTTCGGGCAACAACCCACGGTAAGGGGGTAAAATAATATATAAAAAAAAAAGAAACGCTTCTCAGCGAGACTCGAGGACCAAGGGGTTTCTGTCAGACGGTCGACCTTCCGGAAAAGGACGTGACGAAGAGAAGTGACGCTATCGGACAAGGGGACCAGTCGAACGGTGGGGGAGCAACCGGGCAGATAAAAAGGAATATAGACAGATCGAGGGGGGGTCGGGACTCGAGGTACTTGGGCGAAGAGGGGGGGGGAAGCGAAGCAACGGGGCAAATCCCGGTTCCCAGCGGGGCAGGGGAGCATCGTCTCAGGCAGCAAGGGAGAGGAACACGATGAATGCATCTAGATTTCATCTTCATGAACTATCGGAAAGAAACTCAGTTAGACAGGTGGACGGCCACAATACGGAAGAAAGACTGGCGCAACGAGGTCTCCAAGGCCTTGCAAAAAAGGGTTCGAGGGGGAGGGGGGCGACTTGCGGGAAACTTGCACGCAGGCCGCGCAAACGTAACTCCGACTGCCAAGATACCCGATAAATGGCTCCGGGAGAAGGTCCAAACGGAGGCGGGCCAGTTACTCGGTCGTATCAAGAGCCTTCGGGGGGAGAGGGGGGAAGGAATTAGGGGTGGGGATCCTGGAGGAGAATGAGGAGGTGACCGGTTGGTTGAGGCCCATTTGGGGAAGGGGGATTGAGTTCACTGTAGGACGGCTCGGAAGGGAGCCTTCCAAAAAAGCTAGGAGGTCGGGGAGCTTGGGGGATCGGGATCTCTGACCGCAAAGGAATATTAAGCTCGTGAGCCAAGGATCTCTATAAATCGAGGCCGACCGGGGGGGAACCAAGACCTCGGACGTGGCAAAGGGCAGTGGTCCTTCGAGATTGGGGCGAATGCGTTCTCGCGTCAGTAGAAAAAAGTAGCATAAGTGAATCCAGGAACCGCAAGATAAATCCCCTCTCTCCGCAATCTAGACTAGCTTTGTTTCCCCGAAGGGAAGCCGTGAACGATCGACAAAAACTGCTGCAGTGCCGGCCCGAGAAAAGGGATGGTCCAGCGTGTAGAGGAACAAGGAAAAGATTTTTAAACGGGTGCTCGAACGCAACAGAACTCGACCCAGGCCGGGGCACGCAATCTCGTCAGGCGAAGCAGGCGGGTGCCAGGGCAAGGAAGGGAGGATAGAACCAGCATCCCCTCAATGGGTATTTTTAGTGGAAGGGGGGGGACCGGAGCCTATTAGAAAAATGCTCGCCACAGGGGAAGTGTGGGGGGGAGGGGTGTTGTGGGGGTGGGGGGGGGGTTGGGTGTTTGGGGGTTTTGTTGCGGGGGGGTGGTTTTGAGTTTGAGGCATGGAATGCAGCCATCCAAACGACAGAGGGTAGTCCCGGATAACTGGAAGACAACTATAGATGAGGTCAAACTCCGGGAAAGAAAAAAGATCCGCCACCGGACCAAGAACGAAAGGTAAAAGAATGTGTGTTCAGGGGGGGGGGGGCGGACGATTTAAGGAGGTCCTGGTTGTGGATCTCTGAAGGAAGACTACCGTACTAAAAGAGAGTCGAAAGGAGGTCAACACCAATGAAGGGGAGAGCCGGGATTAGGGAAGAGGAGAGAGTGGTATTTTCGCCGTTCCGGAAGAGTATGATGAATTTACGAGGTTGAAGGGTCCAGAATATAGCGGGGACTTCCCTATGGAAGAAATCGATGTCCGCGAGGGATTTCTCGCAGCCATGGCACTCTAGGATACATAAGGAATGGGACTTCTTTACTCGTGGTCGAAAAAAGCTTCATCGCCGATGTGGGACTAAAACGAAAAAATGACGTGGTCTGAGGGAGCCTAGGGAATGATGGGTCTAGTGTCCATAAAAAAGATCGATCCTGAGGAGGACGTGTACCCACGCGAGGAAAGAGGGGGTCAAGAGACTGCTACGGCTACATTGAGACGTCCGCAACGCTCGTAACGTGGGGACTCCGTGACTGGAAGGGTGCTCGGTTGCGCAGACTAGAGACAACTCCTTCTCTATGATTATGGGATCTGGAAGGGTTCGGGAAATCAGCGCTACGGTCTCCTTCATGGGTTTCTGTCCCCGCTCGCTGTATCGGGGTTAACATAGCAAAAAAAAAAAACAAAGGTAGGAGGGGAAAATAAGGATAGGACCTCCTCTACATGAAGAGATGGGCCGCCCGGGAGGGAAGGCAAAACGGTCAACACGGGGGTTGGAAAGGCTCAGTCTCGAATGGTCTATTGACGAAAGGAGAGCTAGAAGTCTGAGAGGCCAGACTGGCTAAGTTGCTTACGTCTATGGGCGCGGGAGGCATAAAAATCCATAGCCGTGGTGGTGGACGGACAAATCATGATCGAAAGGTTATTTGGAACAAGCGTAGAGAAAGGACAAGAGAGGGGGTAGAACTCCCATTACGGTGAAAGGCGAGTTGGGTCCCCGAGGGCAGCTTGACGCGTAAAGAAAGGCTGGGGGGGGTCACGGGGATTTAGAGAGGGGAAGAGTCAGGACGCGTCAAGAACTATATCTTACATTGGCGCGTAGGTCGTTGGAGTCGTAATCTTGCGGGCTAGGGGAAAGAAAGGAAAGAACAGACTACTGAAGCCTGTCCTTACAGGATTAAATCGAAAAGAAAGGGTAAATCCGATGGCATCAAAGACCGCAGAATCTTCATGGTGGTTGCAGGGGGAGAAGTCAAGACGGTCGGGGGGAGAAGATGAGCGAACATGGATCTAGACGGACCGTTTATCGGGGGGGGGGGCCCTCTCGGGAGAAGAGGAGGAGGCATGATCCGTGGGGTGGGCGGTCTATTGTATAGGGGGGGCAGGGATGAGACGCTCTATAGCGATCGCGCGGTATTGAAGAAGTTAAAACGAAACCACTCACCGAAGTGATGGCAGGGGGTTTCATAGAAGGGTAATACCTGGACAATTCCTGGATAAAGTCAGCAAGAACGCCCAGGGAGAGGAGTTTTTAAGGAACCCGGAGGGAGCGGGGGGAATTTTTGCAAACAACGTAAGAATCTAGCTTAACCGGGAAAGGCTTTGGGCGCGCATCCTGGACGGGAGGGGAGAGTCGGAACCAGGCGTCTTTTCGGAAAAGGGGGGGGAAGAAAGCGATAGGGCGCGAATTTCTCTTCTTTTGGGTTCACTAGATCAACTGTGAAATCACTGGAAAGGGAGGCCCAATGCTGGTAGGGGATTACGGACCGGACCTGCAAAAAGGCGCCCTAGAATGGGATTTCCGCGAAGGAAAGCACTATTTAGAAAGCAGCGTGGGGGGAGAGCTAAGCTCCAGGCGCCCGCTCTTCACGCGACGATACAGGCAGATAAGAAAAGAAGGTGTCTTAAGTTGGTGTCCGTCATCTGTGGGGCTGGAAGGCTGTGCTCCTCTCCAGAGCTGCCGGAAACAAGGTGGTAAGAAGGAGAGTCAGCTGTGGGGTAGGAATGGTCACTGGACCATAAGCTCTAGGGAGAGTACCGAAAAGGTCTGGGGGTAGGGTGCACTGGTCGGAGACTCGTGGGGTGGTGTCACGGAGGGAAGTACCAAAATTTTATTGATCGTTTAGCGATGGGTAGAAAAAGTCACTGCTGGGTGATGTCTTTAGTTAAACGTAGTTTCAGGAAACCCGAATTCCGAATAAAATTTTGTGGGGGCCCGGGAATCTTAGGAAAACGGGTGAGGGAAAAAAAGAGTTCGCATTTAAACTAGAGAGGTCACTTCACAGGGTTCATCGGGGAGGGGAGGGGGAAACAGAAAAGAATTTGGGTCAAACCGCGGTCGCATGAGGGGGAAAAGTATGCCGAACGTAACGTGGGTCGGTCGGGAGTCAAAGGGGTTGTTCGAAAAAACAGGACGACTCCGGGGTGCCTACTTAAAAATTGAAGGGCTTTGTTTACAGGAGGGAATGTCGAGAAACCTGTCGAAGGACTACATAAAACACCACGGGAATATGGTGACTGAAAAAATTCGCCCGGTGACAGACCGGGATTTCTAGATGTCCGTCGAGTGGACGTAGCAGAGCGGCGAGACAGAGGTCTCGCACTATCTCTGTGACGGATCTTAAGAAAGCAGTTCTTCTTTACACGGCTAAGACACACATCGGATGGGGAGGAAGACAAGACGGCACAGGTAGGAGCGCGAGGGGAGAACAAGTATCCGGTTGGGGCGCCGGACCCGAGTGGCCCAATGTCAAGATGGGAAAACATTGAAGCTATCCGGCATCTTAAAAGGAACGCTTGGGGTCTTGTGTCGGGCTAGATAGCCCCCCCCTCAAAGTATAACGGTGAAAACTTCTGAGAGCAGTACCGGAGAGAGTGCAATCGGTTGGGGAGTAGGCGAGCGGCGTGTCGGGGGGAGGACACCCGATAAAGGGAAAAAAGAATCGGAAGACTCTGCACTTGCAAAGCAGGAACAGGTTTGGGGAAAGAAGGGAATAAAAACCGAGGAGGTGTAAGGGAGGGGAAATTCTCCTCTTAACCTGGGCAGGAGTCTAAACCCTGGGCTTTCGGCAAAAATTGTCTCAGCGCAAGCTTGTCACGCGGTGCAAGGGACAAGAACGAGGTCACCGCAAGGACACCGCGACCCATCAGGAGTGAGAGGCCCCAGAGGGGGCGCCGAATTACTACCACCGGGGCTCTTGGGTGGAAGGCCTCTTAGTAAAAACAAACTTCTTTCTCGGCGTTGAAGGAGGTGAAGTTCGGAGGGGTCCCAATAATCTGTGGGTACGAGGGGCCGTGGAGAAGAGCAAGGTGGGGAGTGCCGGAGGGTGTAATATTCTGACCTTAACTTCGGTGGCGTCATAGGGGGGGAAAAAGGTCTCCTGGGCTGTCATCGATACACCATTAAAAAGGAGTTAATAATCTTAACAGCCAGTCATTGGGAGGTGGGGGTTTCGTCCATTTGCATAAAAGTGCCTTCTACATAGGTTTGTCTATCCCCTCGTCAGGGGGGGGAAGTAGCATCTAGGAAACGGGCCGAAGATCCCCTCTAAACTCAAGTCGGGAATTTTGTCCCTCGGGGGGAGGGGCGCCAGGCGAGACGATCTTAGCGGAGAGAACGGCCCGAAACATGAGTCCCTCTCCCGGTTAGGCCACAAGGTGATAGAATGGGTCTTACATATGGATTGTGTTTAAGTCACTTGGGGGAAATCCAGCGAAACGGAGTCGAAGCCCTTTCACTAATGCTCTCCGGTTCTTGCTGTGGAAAAGGGGAAAGTGGGGGGGGCAAAGGACGTGTTGGCCGAACCATAGAAATCGTTGGATGGTCCCGGTGTGGTGACGCCGCCCGAGTCAAGCTCAACGGAGTCTCGCGACAAGAGAAAACCTCTAAAGGGGAGTAAGAAGGAATTGAACCAGGGACTATCAGTGGGGGGGGGGAGCATTTCCGAGGAGGGAGGAGATCGGGGGAAGGGAGGGGGGGAGCAGGGGAAAAAACAGGGGGGACCTCAAAGTAGTCGGGGGGGGGCTCTGATTCCCGTGCTGGTGGGAGAGTCAGAGGGAGGGCATACTGAAGGGGGAAGACGAAGCTCATCGAGAATGTGTACAAAAAGACCTACCAGGACTGGGTAGGGAGAATCGTGGGGGGTTCGAGTGCCAGAGGGGAGGGGTACGAATAGACGCCACTTCGAAAGGAGAAGGCCGAAAGGGGTCCTGCAACTGGGTAATCAAAAATGGGAGAGAAAGAGAAGAGCATCGTGAGAGAAAAAGCTGCAACCATCCCGTTTTATGGGGACGGCAGGAGGGTCGGAGAGATTACGGCGGGACCATACGCCAGTTACAGGGTGGGGGTGGGGGTGTCTCACTTAAAATCGTAAGGGAAAGGCGTGTCAATGTCTCTCAAGTAGATCTATCGCCAGATGAGAGAGGAAAAAACGTCGAAAAAGGAGGATCTGCGCTGCAGAGACTCAACGGGGGACAGTCACTCGTCGGAGAGGGGAGCCATGGGGTGAATCCTCAGCAGGATAAGGTCTTCGCATACGGAGTAAAGTAAGGGTAGGGGAGGGGGGAATCTGATAGGGAACATACACCACCAGTCTTCATAGATAGTCGACTTAGTGGGGGCTATCCCAACGATGGGAGGGGATGGTTAGGGCAA
>Ga0179593_1498723_pt1 | contig 25211 bp, 35 predicted proteins | sample CZODoug2_1_08_16_FD_185931 | JGI IMG/M metagenome (GOLD analysis project Ga0179593, IMG submission 185931) | Vadose zone soil fungal communities from Angelo Coast Range Reserve, California, USA - CZODoug2_1_08_16fungal (PacBio error correction) | ecosystem: Environmental > Terrestrial > Soil >...
CCCAGAAAAGAAGGTGGGAAAAAGGGACGCGTTTGACATGGAGGCAAAGGAAAGAAGGCAGCTCTGGAACTGGTGTTCAAATACCCCATCACAGTCCAGGTAAAAGTCCAGTATTTATACCCGGAAAAAAAGAGGAGAAATCCTAGCTCAAGGGACTCCAGGGGGATTTCCCGGGGGGGATTGGAACGCTTAATTTAAGTTCTTACACAAAAGCAGAACTCACGGTCGTAGGCGTGTCGAAAGGAATGTTAATGGGGGGGAGGCAGACCATTGGTAAGAAGTTTTCTACCAGCCCTGTTGCAATCTTCCATTGGGGCTGGAAGGACATATCGTCCAAACAGGGGAACACGTCCAACGTTTGGTGAGGTTTGGAGTCTGAAGAAAGAAGAGTGGACTCCGGGCGCAGGGGACATACAAGCAGGGGGGTTGTGGAGCACAATGGTCATGGTGAGCATTGTCGTTCTCCAAAAAACTTTTGGGAAGTCTGTCAAAGAGGGATAAAAAAAGGGGGGAGAGGGGGCCTGGGTGAAGTTTAATGGGGGCACTGACGGGTCCGCATGTGGGGTAAAGTAAATCGGGGGGAGATAAACAGCGGGACCAACGACGCCGGGGGATGATTTGAAATTGGGGTTCAGACGGGTATTTGGGGGGCAAGGTCCAATTGAATGCTTTGACAACAAGAAATAATGGCTCACACAAATCCAATGGCTCATTAGGGAATACAAAAATTTGAAAGCCTAATCTCATTTCTCTCGACTCATTGGACCGGAGGGGACATGGACACACGGGGGACTTCTAAAGCCTTCAGGAAAAGGGGGGAATAGAATTTGAGGTCGAATTAAGCAGGACATCCACGCGTAATTGCACGGGGGAGGAGGCGGCTACAAGAAATGTTAGGGCACACAATCTCAATTCAAGACAAAACAAGGGGCGTTTACGAAAACATCGCCTCTAATTAGCGATTCAAAAAGAGGCGTTTATGGGGTGGTGTAATAAAAACAATTTGGTGAAAGAAAAGCCAAAGAAAGCGGGGCAGGGTAAAACAAGCAGGCAACGGAAAAGAAAGTGAACAGTACTCAGGTCTAGGCGGAAAAGTTCAGTCCACTTGTCGGGAATAATCATTAAACAAATCAATCTCTCCTAGATCAGTTCCCCAAAACTACTAGAACGTCCTTAGGGAGCCTTTTAGGGGGGGGGGGGTAAAAATTTTCCTTGAATGATGGGGCTTCCCACTGGAGGGAATCAGGGTGTTCCATTCGGAAATATAGGGGTCGCTAAAGACAAGGAATAAAGGTTGAAAAGACAATTTAGACATCAGGTCAGGATGGGGAAAAGGCGGTAGTCATGCCAAAACCCTAAAAAAACAGGAGCGAAAGAATGAAACTGCTAGTCAATGCTGCTGGAAACGGGTGACCTATGGGGAGAACGTACGTTGTGGGGTATCCCCATCGTATACCAACTTGGAAAGAAAGGTAAGGTCAGCTATGATTTCAGAAATATAAAAAAGTGGGTAATGGAGAGAATTTTTGATTGCCACATTAATAAATAACGGGTAATCTGTGCACAGGTCTTTTTTAGGGTTGAACAGAATCTTGGGAAATGGCGGGGATTTGAAGGGAGGAATAACGCAAGAATTTAATAAGGGGGGTCGAAATGATATGCCTCGAAGCAATACCCAAACATGGGGAAAAGCGCGCTCCGCATAGCCGTCTTTGAGGAATTAACATTGAGGAATGATCTCGACTCGGGAAAATTCAACTCAAAAAAACCACAAACAATACACCAAAAAGGGGTTCGGGGAAAGAAAGACCTCAAAGCGAAAGGGGGGTGCACAGTGATTAAAGGCTCTAAAGGAGGGACCAATCAAAAAATCCGGTACAATGACATTCATTTAGGAAAAGGTCATAGATAAGGGAGACAAGCAAACAGTCTTTAGAGTTGTGACTTAAGGGGCGCGTACAACGAATTAAAAAGGTGAAAATCACATTGGGGCAGACTATGGGGCTGGCCGAGCCGTTTGATGTTTGGGTTGGAAAATGATAACAGTCAAAACCCCTACGTTGTCAAAAAATAGGAGGAGCTATGGTGATTAAAGCAGAGGAAGTGGGGATCTCTACGAGATCAGAGAAGAAATGAAGAACACCGGAGGGAAAACTCTGAAGCCGTTTTAAAAGTAAAAAAACAAGCGAGTGCTTTAGGAAAAGAAATCACCGGAAACCTGGTGGGGGTAAAAACAGAAGGGAAGGGGGGTAGGAACTTATCTTGGAGAGACCCGGATACGCAAAGTTCAAAAAAATGATGTCATGAACTACGCCAGAGCTTGGAGGAAAAAACCAAAGCATTTTTTCAATGCCAGGGGGAGAAAGAGTTGGTAATTCGAATGCGAAAAAACACTGAAATACTTGTACAAACGGAGAATGGAGGAGGGGGGGAAACCAAACGCAGACCTTTTAGCGTGGGAAGGAAGGGGGGAAGAAAGGTTGTGAACTCTTTTGGGGGGGGAACCCCGCTAAACTGACCATGTAAGCGGGGAAGACGCTGGGGTAATGTGGTAGAAAGACGAGAGAAAATGCAGGGTAGAGGGGGGGGACCACTTCGGATATCTAAGTAATTAGGAAGAATTAGGAGGGGGAATGAAAGAATGGTTGGGGGGATCAAGACTAAAGGGAGGGCGGGGAGCATGCTGGAAGGGATACGAAAGGATAAGATGAAATTATCACCAAAATGTGAGGACGCCGTCAAAAAAAAAAGGAGAAGCGACACGCGGGGGGGGGGGCGCTGGGTTTGAGAAATTTTGTCACCTATAAACACAGACTCTAAGGAAAAAAGCCGACGGATCAACGCAAAGGAAAAAAAACCGAAAAAGGGGGTGGAAAATAGCAATAGGAATAATTGGGCTCCAAACCGTACTGGGTATGGCCACCATGGCCCGCAGGGGTAAGGGGGGTCGAACATGAAGAGAGAAAAAAAAGTAAGAAAGGACTGAGAATAAGAAGGAACTATTAAAAAGATATGCGAAAAGAAAAGTATCCGATAGAAATGGGGGGGGACCAGGTATATATTCAGACAGGGAAAAGGAGCTTCCTAAGTCTGAGAGACAGAAAGAAGATAGATTACATCAGAACAGCCTCGAATCCTTGAAACGTCGGGACGCAAAAATCTATGACGTGGAAAAAAAAATAGGGGGAAGGGAATGCAAAAGACGTTTGAGGTGGAGGAGGGTTATTTGTGGACAGAGGGGGAAAGAATCAAAAGGAAATCAGAACAAAAAAAGGGTTACCAAACAGAAAATGGAGTGATCTGTCTGGGAAGGTAGACTCAACCACACAAAGGAAGGAGGAGGATAAATGAAAAAAAGAAGGCCAAGCGCTCTTTGGAAAGAGTATTGGTGAGAGGGTGAAACGGCCGGCAGAAAAATGTGGGAAAGAGGCACGCACATCGGCCACGTCAACACGTAGGTTTATAAAGGGACACCAATTAAGTGGCTCATTCAAAGGAAGAAACGTCGTAACACGTCCAGGAGGAACCGCTAGTTGGGAGGGGAGCTTCGGAAAGGTTATGCGGGGGGGGGGGGGGGGGGGGGGGGGGTTTGGGGAGCTCCAGAGAATAAAAGACGTAACTTTTCCGAGGAATGTAATCCTTGTGAGTTAAGCATTGGAAAAGATGTACTTTTCAGGAAGACTTTAGATCTAGAGGGAAAAAAATGAACTTCTTCCAGGAGGACTAATTTTGGATAGTGGCCAGTTTCTGATCCATCGGAGCCAAGAGGGCATAACAATACAAGTATAATTTGTGGGGGAGAGGTCATTGGCTAGTCTACCCCCTTTTTATTGGTAGGGGAGATGTGAGTAAGGTTCACTTTGGGTGGGTAGGTGAAAAATAGAGGGGGAAGAAGGAAAACAAAAAACGACCATGGGGCGTGAGGAATTTTTGTCGGAAAAGAAAAGGTTGGGGGGATACCTTCCATATATCAAGTTCATATTGGACACGGTGCCAAAAAAGAGGGGGGTATGTCGCCACTCCAATGGAGAGTATGATCCCAACAGTCTGTTTTTTTTTTTTGTTGTTTTTTTTTTGTTTTTTGTGTGTTTTTGTGTGTTGTTTTGTAGATTTGGTTTGGGTTAATTTTTTTGTTTTTATACCCCCCCCTCCACACCCGAACCCGCCCCAGCCATATGTTAATTTGTTTTCACATTTGTTTGGGCTTTGTTATAGAGGTAGGTTAGGAGGGGTTTGTTTTTGTTTTTAAGTGTTGGGGTCCCCCCCACCGCCCCAGAAGGCCCAGTGAAACACCCCCTCAGTAAGCGCTGCCCCCCCCCCCTCCCCCCCCCCCAAGCCCCCCCCCCCCCCCAAGAACCCAACCCCGCGGCCCCCCCCCCCCAACAACCCACACCCCCGCCCCCCCACCTGCCATCCGCAAAACCCCCGGGACCAACCAAAAAAACCCCCACCCGACATGAGAGAACAAAAGCCACCCCCCCCCGTTTACCCCCCCCCCCCCCCCCCCCCCCCGCCCTTACCTAAAGACCCCCCCCCCAACCCCCCGCCCCCCTCGCCAAAACCCCCCCGAAAACGACAAAGAACCCCGGGGAAACCCACAAAAAAAAACAACCGCGGCACCAAAAAAAAAAAATTTTTGCCCCCCGGACGCCAACACAGCCCCCCCAAATACACACCCGCCCCCACCCCCCCGCCCGCCCGCCCCACCCCCCCCCACCCCCCCCCCCCCCGGGATCCAACGCTCACCCCCCCCCCGACCGCGCCCTCCACCCCCCCCGGACAACCCCCCCCCCCAAAACTCCCCCCCAACCGCCCCCCCAACAAACCCCGCGAAAACACCCCAACCCCCGCGCCACCAACCACACCCCAAAAACCCACAAAAAAAAAAAGAAACTTTTTTTTTGTTTGTTTTTATCGCCCCTATGGAGTTGCATTTGTTGTGTTTTTGAGATTTGGTCTTTTTTGGATTTTTTTGGTGCTAATTTGATTTTGTGTTTGTAATGAGGATGGGGTTGGGTGGAAGGGGGTGGGGGATATTGTGGTTCTGTTTGGGCGTGTTAAGGTATGGGCAAATCGGTTGTGGTAATAGTGGGAGTTTGGGGTGTTGGGATTGTTTAGGTGATGTAGACGTTGAATAGTGGGATGAAAAGGTGGGTGTTGAATGTTAGAGTACAAGTTTCGGGACGGTGGTGTGTCGACGGGTGAGTGGTACTTGATGGGGTGTGGTGGAGAGGAGTGAGGGCTTAGCTTGATTAGTGGTGATGGGTAGGGTGAGAGAATGGTGTAGGTTGTGGATATATTAACGATGTTTTGTTGTTAGTCGTCGGTGGAATAGTTGCGTTAGGGTTGGTGAAGATGATAATGAATTTTGCGGGGAGTGGGGTGGGATTTGATTAGATATTAGTTTGGGGGCGGGTAAGGGGGTTGAGGTGGGAGGATACGTCCAGTGGGTCCCCCCCGGGCCCCACTCTCGGACGCCGCACAAAAAACTGGGAACAATGACCCTCACCAGCCCTCCCCGGATATAACCGTTACCCCCCCCCGGAGCTCGCGCAGGGGGCCCACCGGTGACTTCCCCCGCCCGGCACCCACCCCAGAGAAGGCCGAAACCCAACCGCGGTCAGCCCCCCACCTCAGCGAGTGGCCGCCAATAGGGCCGGTGCGCGCGCCCCGTACAGGGACCGCGACAAGCTCGCCTTCCGACCCACTCCCCCCCGACCCCTCTCCGCTAACACCGAGGGCAAGGGGGGCCACCACCGCCCCCACGAACTCACGTCCCCCGACGCAGACTCAAGTCCCACACACACCCCCGTCGTCCCCCACTCGCCCCAGTGCCGCCGTCCCGGTCAAGCCGCCCCCTGCCCGAGCCGCCCGGCCCCCTCCCCCACCCCCCCCGCGCGAGCGTGTATCTGTGACATTTGGGTGTGGCAAAAAAGGGGTCTTCACGGGAAGTGTTGGAGAAGTAAAATGCGGGACGGACTCCACGCGGAATTTTCAACCGTGTAAGTGGGCCGGGCGGCTCCAATAGTCTTAAAATAAAGAATGAAACAACAAAATCAAATGCTGGACTATGGGTTTCCCAACAGCGAAAAATAATCGCGTAAGAATTATGTGAGGTTTAGCAAGTTGTGAAAGACGATAACGCGGAGGGGAAAAAAGGAAAGGTGCGAAACCAAAATACTGGGAGTCCTGGCAGAAAAAAAAAAAAACGGGCGAAATCCATAATGGGGCCGACACTTTTGTCGCACGACTTAAGAAAGGATGCTCCTAAATAACTTAAGAACTTATAATTCCTCATGTTAAAGTTCAAATTTTGAAAATGTTTAAAATAGGGGGCTTTTGGGGTCTGGGAGGAAAGAAAACTAGTCATCATGGTGGTTCTGATCTTGAAAATAGGAGATAGGATTCAATAAAAAGGACGAGGAAGTGTCAATATGGTCTAAGGATTCAGGGGTGAAGAGGTACTGTTAGGAACATCCAAAAAAGAACCAACGGAGAGGAAAGGAGCCCCTCAAAACCTCGAGCAAAGAGGCAGCCACGTGTGAAGGGGTTTGGGTTAATTCGGGGCGTGGTTTGGAATCCACGAGTGACAGGGGGTAAATTGCTTGGACCTAAGTGCGATGAGGTTTAGAATGAAGGGGATGTCGAGGTGGGAGTCCAATTAGAGAAAATAACCAGACCATTCCTTTTTTTAGATCTTGGGGGTTGAAAAAAGGGGGTATGTTTGGGGGGTGAAAAAAAAGGAGATAGAATCCCGGAACGAAAAGTAATTGATGAACATTGGCACTTCATCCGCGGCACTCAAAAACACAAACGATGACGGAGGAAAAGAAAGGGAGGGGTGGAACGACGGAAGGGAATAAAGTTGAGGAAGGGGATAGATCTTAAAAAAAACCAACATCACAAATATTTTTTGAGTGAAAAAAAAAGGATCTAAAAAAAGAATGTGCACAAGGTAGCGTTCTCTATGATTGGGGAACATCAAAAATGAAGAAAGGATTTACGTTCTGAACTCCCTAGAGAAAAGTAAAGTGACAAAGTGGGACTCCGACTGGTTGGAAGAAAACACGGAGAAATTCCAAAGAAAAAGTGTAAAAGCCTTGATAATCGGATGGAAGGGGAAGTTCACGTGGTGGGTGGGTAGAAATCCCCAGTCCCCCCGGTAAAAAATTATGGAGACAAGGTGTGATTGAGTCCGTACAATTGGGGTATTTTATGGCTAACTATATTTAACGAAGAAATGAATGAACACACCAGAGGAATAGGGGGGGTGGAAGTGTTTAAAAAGTTAAAGGAAAATAGGTATTCTTAAACCCGGAGTGGAAAAAAGAAGGAGAGATAGTTTCTGGGGAGGAGAGGGGAGAAGGGGAGGAAATAGAACCAGTGAAGAAGTATGTGGCATGTGCCTCCCACAGAGGAAGGAAGGGGAAAAAAAAAGGTGGGGGGACGGCCAAATGGTAAATCAGAGCCTTCTTAGGGAGTAAAAAGGGACACCATTGATTGAAAAAAGAGCGTGGTGTGAGAGAAACAACGAAATCATTTAGGGGAAGAGGAGAGGTGTGTCCGACATAGGGTGGTAGCTCAACTACGAAAGTCCCATTAAAGTGAAAAAAAACTCAGGGGGGACAAAGACCAAGGATTAATCAAGATATAGATGAGAAAAGGGCACCACGTTTGCATTTCTCTCTAAAGGGGAGAAGGACATCGAGAAAATAAATGAGGTGCAGGAGGAGTGGGATTCATACGAATGGGAGGCAATACTGGGGGGGGGAGGGGGCAGCAGGTTGATAAGATGGGTACTCACAAAATCGAAATTATGGGGATGACCGAAAAAAATTAAAAGAAAATAAAAAGGACGCGTTGGTCGCTGGGGGGGGGTTCGAGCAAAGGGTAAAACCTTACACACAGATTTGAAAATTGAAAGGGAAAAGACTGGAAAACGACCAGACATAGGGAATGGAAGAAAATAAAGATTCATTGGGAAAGCAAACCCCCGAATACGTCGTATTTGGTCAAAAATGAGAAAGGGGGGGAAATAATGGGAAAATGAATCAAACCAAAAAAGGACAGGGGGGGGGGGGACGAGAGTCATACCGCAATGAAATAAAGAAAAAGTACAGAGGGACAAATGGATTTCGACCCAGGGGTATCAGGAGGACAAAGGGCAGCCGCAGGAGAGGATCTCAGAAAGGAAAGGGGGACGCTCTGAAGAATGAACCATAGCGGACATCCTGACGCTGGGGGGGCAGATAGAGCGGGGGATGGAGAAATTAGTTTGGCCAGGAGAGAAAGCGTGACGTTGCCGTCTGTTGCTAGGCGGTGGTCTGTGTTAAAAGAGGGGGGAACCCCAAAGGGGCACCCGGGGAGACGGACCCCTGGAATGGGACAAAGGCCGAGGCCCAGGGGGGGGGACGAGCCGTTGGGAAGCATAAATGTGGATTTTCAACACATGAGCCCTACAACGGAAGAGAACTAGAGAAGGACCCACAGAAACTTCCGTCCCCGGCAATGGTGGAGCATGAAGGGGCGGGCGGCAGCCTTTCACGGGGGGTAAACCCCTCTGGCCCTCAAAATGCCAGCCAAAACCTTCACAAGATTGGGGATATCCCAGAAATAAAATAATGGCTAGGAATAGCTATGCGAAAGAGTCCAAGATGTGGGGAAGTGTTAGAGGTAAGCGGGAATTTCCTTGGATGAACTACAAGAAGACCGAGGACGGAGGGAAGAGATAGTTACCTGTTCTCAATCCATTTGGTCTCACTCGGAGACTCAGTGAGTAGATACCTTTTGAAAGAGAGGGAAAGATGTAATGAAAATGTATTAAAAAAACGACGGAAAGGGGGGTCTAGTTGGATAGGAGGGGTGGTCCGCCGTGTAGTCTGGACCGCAATTCAGGGCACACCAGCGCATGGCAAAAAAATAAAGGAAAGGGTGGGAGCAATGGGCATAGGGGGGATAGGCTTCTCGGGGGACAAAACAACTGGTTTGGGCGGGGGAGTCGGGGGAAGCGGGCGGAAGGGGGAAGTAACAATATGAACTCTGTGTGGAAATTAAATAGGGAGAGAAACAGCGAACAACGCAATGGTGATGAGGGAATGTGGGAGCATAACATACTTGAAAGGGGTGAGGGGGGGGGGGGGTGAATACTTCCAAATAAATTAATGCTTTGCCCCCCCTCCTAGAATGGCTCCACGGCGCAAAACATGCTCTTATGATCAAAAAACCTTCTTTATCAGCCATCCAACGGTTGGGACGAAAATTCAGTGAAAACGGATAGAATGGCACTGAACTGCCGCAAGAGTCACCGCATTGAGAAAATAGGGCGGAAAAAGGGGAGCGAACACTCTTAAACGTCGAAAAATCCAGCGGCTGCACTGGAGTCGGTGGAAATAAACAATCTGTTAAGGGGACACACACCAGTAGTTCATCAACTCAGAAAAATCTTGTAAAAGTGCCACCCCATCTCCCCTACCGGGCGCGGAAGGAGGATGGGTAAAAAATTTTGGGAGACATCCAAAAGGAAGCACGGAGAAAGTGAAGCAAATTCCCCCAAAAATGCTGGGGACTCCGGCAGCGAAAAGTGCGGAGGCCGGAAATAAATCCACTTGGTCGATCCACTTGAAGGAACTGGGCAAAGGGCGAACGAAAAAACTATCTCAAGGAGGGGGGGAAGGTCAACACAGTTGTGGTCAGAAGAAGTAGGGTAAGGTATCCGGTTGGAAAAACCCTCCAAGATGGACATGTGAGGAAGATTAAATAATTATTCGATATATACAATTCAGATACTGGTCAATCACATCGGGGAAATACAGTATAGACAGAAGGTTGGGGAAGTAGGGGGGACTGTGTAGGCAAAAAAATTACACACGATACGTACCTACAATCGTCGCCAAGGAATGCCGGCAACATTTGACCGATTTGTTAAGTCTTCCTGGGGGTTTGTAATAAACCTCGAAAGTCCCAACTTGCCTGGGGCGGGCCACTTTTAGCTGGGGAAAATGGATGGGGGGGAGGCGTTTGATGGTGTAAAAAAAATGTTAGATAGAATCGGCCTCGTTTTTAGGGGATAGGGTGGAAAGAAAAATATTGTGAGGGGGGGGGGGGGGGGCTGGTCACGGAGAGCCTTCTCGCCCCAGTGGATGTAATAAGGGGCGACTATTCCTCCTTCTCGACGTATCAGCACACCCCCCAATTCGGATGAGGAATCTCAAGAATACTTCTGAGCCAAGGGAATTAACGAACATTGTTAAGTACTTGGAAATATTTAAACAATCCTCTTAAGAGCCACTACAGACAAAAACCAAATATTGTGGCATTCAAAAAAGGGAAAGCATAAAAGTGAAAAAAGAGTGAGGGTATCGGGATGAAAAAAAATCAAAAAGGACGTACCAAATGGTATTTCGTGAAAATCAGATCAATAACTAAAGGGGCAGGGTTTACAACGTGGGGGGAACGTTACGATTGGGTGATAAAAAAAACAAACCTACGAAAGGGACAAACCAGTTCAAAAAAATTTTGCTCATTGGGGGGGGCGAAAGATCTGGAAATTGTAGGTATGTCTATTCGTTGGGGTCTGGTTTTGGTGACTGACTCCCGAGTGAACCCCTCAGGTGAGAAAAGTATCGTTAAATGAATTTCGTTTACCAGAGTTCGGGGGAAAAACAAACTCGTCCGGTAGGTGCTCGCAGCATTTACTTCGCGTTCCGTTCCGGAACCCCCAACAAAGTAACCGGTTTCGGGGGTGGTCAGAGGAAAGGGGGAAAATGAAGTTTATTCCCTTCAAATGGGAAAGGAACCAGACCGGCGCGAGAGGGTTTATCGGCCTATCTGAAAAAAGGAGAAGGAACTGGCTCAAAAAAAAGAAATGATTCCTGTCCGGCTAAACGGGGGTCTCGCGGGGCACTGCTCAAAATGATGGGGGTGGACTGCACTGTGTTTAGCGCCGCTTGCGCAAGGCGGGGCGAAAAAAAATTCTAAAAAAGGTATTTGGACGACACGTGGGGCAGATGGTGAAAACCAGCACTGCTTGGGGTCGGAGTTTGAACGCGGCTCTTTGGGGCGCCAAGAAAGGGGGGGTCGCCACACACAACGCCCAGGACTCTTTGAGTCCTACTTTGGGACTAAAGGTCCATAGGCAGCAATGGGAGGGGTAATATGGAAGTGAAAAAAGGGGCATTTCGAGAAAAGCTAAAAATAGAATGGTATTTGCATGAGGGAAAAATGTGGGGGGAAAAGAAAAACAGCAGGGGGGAAAGTGGCTACAGGATAGGGTAGGGGTGACAAAAATGGATGGACAGGAAGAACCAAAAGAGAACGTTCATTGACCGTCAAATTCAAGCCGAGGACGAGAGGGGTGTTTGCGTGGGGGGAATCTCAGATGGAAAATTTTCAATTACAAATAAAAGGGAACATTAAGGAAAAAGGCCCTAACCTTAAGCCAGACAATAAGCAACCGGGGGTCAGAAAAAAGACAAGATGAAACCAATACTTTCGTCTTGGGGGGAAATGCAAAGGGGCAACGGTATTCTGGAGGGGAGGAAAAAAAACCCCTAGAAAGAAAGTGTGGAACGAAGCGAGAAAAGGAAGCAGGTATCTGTAAAAGACGACGCAACGGAGGTCAAGCAATGGTATTGAAAGAACCCAAGGAGTAATCTTAGCAAGGAAAATTCGTAACGTACCTCCTCGGCTTCGCGCCATACTTCACAACTCTTACATCAGGAAGGAAAGAGGGACATCCTGCGCAGGAGACGAGGGAGGCTCGGATGCTTATTGGGGAAAGGGTATTAAAAAAAGAAGGGGTTGGTAAGGATGTGGTATGGAAGGATGTGTGAAGGAAGGGGGGGAAAAATTCCATAGAGGGCCGGCCTTATGCAGGGGGGGGATCCTATGTCCCTCTAAGTGGGAATGGGCTGGTATGGGAAGATAGCTAAAAACGAGAGGAAAGGGGGAGAGAAAATCACAAAATGACCGTCCAGGAAAAAAACTGTTGGGAGAATGTAAAAAGAGTCCTTCAGGTCAACGGAAGCAACTCTGGAAAGGGGTGAAACGCTGGCACACATAACACGGACATCCACAGACTGAAAGTAGGGAGCACCCGGGACACAATATTTCCTGCATTACTATCCCAGGTAGGAAAGCAGAAGGAGGTCCAAGATAGGGTTTTGAGGTAAGCGCGTAGGTAAAAAATGTTAAGGAAGAAGAATACTTCGACGTAACTTTTCATCGGATAATATAGAAGTTTTCTCAACTCTACGATACTTTTTCTTTCTTCCTACGAAGGTCAAGAGCAGGATTACTTAGGAAAAGAAAAAATCTTGGAAAGGGGGGAGGGTTCCTGTTGGATAAAAGATAATAAGTGCACATGCGAGACAAAATAAAAGGAAGTGTTGAGCAAGGAAGAGGAGAGGGTTATCCACCAAAAGGGGTTTAAGAACGAGGGGAAGGGGGAGAATCATTGGGGTTCCCGAGGGGGGGGGGAGGTTGGAGCGAGAAAACAGAGAAAACTGCAGGGCGAGGGGGAGGGGGGAGGTCATAAAATACTTAGAAGGTGGTTGGAGAAAGAATTTCAGTGGGAAAAATCCCCCAAAAAGAGGTAATGGGTCTCAAACTCAAGAAAGAGAACCAAACGTGTCCTCATGCAATAAAAGGGAGCTAGGACTCATTTAGACGGTTAGAGATCAAACTGGTGCAAACGGCGATCAGTTCACAGAGCATGATAAGCAGACCTTCGCAAAATCTGAAGCAGAGGACCAACGATAAAGGCAAATGTAGGAAGGCTACCAAAGGTGCTGCCAAACAAATTCAATCTTAAACGCAGAAATGCTTTCTAGGGTGGTAACCCAGAAAAAGACAAGTGGGGCGAGAAGGATTGAAAGGTGTACGGGGGGGGGAAGGCAAAGGAGGAGGCGATAAAAATGGAAAGTCCCAAAAAAGGGGAGGGGGACCTCCACCTTCACGCTCTTCCGTAGGAGGAACAAGACATGTGCTTCCACTGTTGGACGAGATAACCGAGGTCTCACATCGAAATAATCAGCCTAAACTCAGAGAAGTCTTTTACTTCAAAACATTGTTCCGGGGGGGGGAAAAAGAAAGATGGTCAGTTGAGGTTAAAACTGACTAATTCCTCAGGTGTTCTTCATCGATAACTATAAAGAGGGATGAAATACAAAGAAGAGGCCTTGGTCAAAACAAGATTGGAGAAGAATTCCTCATATGGGGGGGTCTTGGTAGACATGCCAAAAAACTAAAGAAGGAATCGGGAAAAAAGAGCAAATCTGCGTCAAACTTGTGACCTGTGGGAAAACAGTACTTTGGGTAGAAAAAGAGTAAGTCAGTACATCCTTGGAGGGTCAACTTTAAAATTTCAGAAAGGAAAGAAAGGGAAGAAGGGGGGAGGGAAACCAGACGGGCACAGGACTGGTTTATGATCGGTTTTTGAAAATATGGGGGGGGGGTGGGGGTGGGGGGGAAGACCCAACTCACTTTAAGGGAAAGAAAGGGGGAGACTTCTGCTATCTCTCTCAAAAAACAAGAGGGGCAAAGGGAGGGAAGAGGGGGGGGAAGTAGACAAGGGGAGTTGAGGATATATACTAAGCAAATCAAAACAAAGCAAAGGGGGGGGGTCGTTCCAAAAAAATCATAAAAAAAGAAAAAAGGGGCGTATCGGGTATCTAACTGGGGAGGAAAATCCCAAGGGGAATCCTTTTAAATTAAGTCTAAAGCGAGAAAAAGGAAGGAAAAATTTGGAAAAGGACTATGGGATAAAACACGTACAAAAGGAACAAGTAAACAGATGCTTACTATGCTGTAGCTTAGAAGGGGGGTTGGTTTGGGTGTACAGACGACCCAGAAAACTACTTAAAATAATGAATGATGGTATGAAAAAAGGGGAGGGGACAAGGCATCGTAAGGGGTGGAACGATAGAGTATATTTACGGAAGAGGAAAAAACCCCATGAGAAAAGAGGGGCGGGGGGGGGGAAAAAAAAAGAGGTTCTTCGTCAGGAAAAAAAAGAAATGAAGAAAAAAGGAAGGAGCGAGACGTTTTTGCCTTCGGAGAGAGAGAGTGAAGGAAGAGGGGGAAAAGACAAAATTAAAATGGATGGACGCGCGGGGAAAGAAGAAAAAAGCGGGTACGGGAAAATTTTATAGCGCGAATGCGGGGCTTTTTCCTCAAACTTCTAAAAAGGAAATAAGTGGGGCGGAAAAAAGGTAGGGGGGAAAGTGGAACCAGCAAGGCATTTGAGGGGGAGGGAGGTTGTGACAATGGTGGGGCAAACCGACTAAAAGTGCCCATTAGCGTTGATTAGAACAGATTTTGCGAAACAGAGCCATATTACCAAAGCAAGGAAATGGGCCCAGGGGGGAATTCTATCGAAGGGCTAAATGAGTCAGGAAAGGAGATGTGCATGATAAACTGTGGGGGAGCAAGAAAAGGGGGAGGGGGTTCCTGGAGAAGGCCGGGAGGGGCAAACAAAAAATAAAAAAAGTTGTAGAGGGACCTGATCAACAAAGAGACACTGAGGTTATTAAAACACCAAAAAGGGAAAGAAGAACACACGGGGGGTTTCTGAGAAAGATTGGGAATTTGGGGAAAAGGGAAAAAGGAAAAGGAATGCAAAAGGCCGACAGTTATCCAGAACGAATCAAAAAAAACCAGGTTTGACCGCCCCCTAAATAAAAAAATGGCCAACACGAATACGGGAGGGGGGGAAGTGAGACAGGGGCCTTATAATTGGTCAAAATAAAAAAGAAGAAAATTAAAGGGGGAGGAGGGGTGAAAAGAAGGAAGAAAGATCCTTGACAGTAGCAGGAGAGAAAAGGGAACCTTGTCTACAGGAGACGGAGGAAGAACAAGGCTCATATTATCCAGCTGTAAAAAAGGGAGAAGCCCAAGGATGAGGAGGCGATAGACAGATCCGCGGGAGGAAAAGGACAAAGACATATAAGAAGACTGGAGACAGGAGGGAAAGAGAATAAAAATTATTGGGGGGCCAGGGAATCCCCTCCTTTTTTCGTCTTTGGCTGGTTGAGTGGCACAAGAGGGGGGAAACAACAGCACGAAAGGGGGAAGGCCGAAAATTAATGACCAATCCAGATCAGCAGACTGGAAGATACTGTTGGGATAAGCACAACAACCAACAAAGGGAGGAGGGGAGAGAAAAAGAACCACATATTCCTGAAGCGCCAGGGTGTTAAGGCAGAATTTGGGGTGCAAACAGCGCGGGGCGGGGCTCTCAAAGAATCCATCCACGAAGGAAAACGTATTTATGAAGAAATGGGGGGAAAAAAAATAGTTCAGGGGGACGAGAGAAAAGCTTCCCGAGACATGATTCCAGGGGGGATGGGTAGCGCTAATTTCAGGGACAGGATCTCCTCAAACTCGGCGGAATAGAAAGAGGGGGAAAAAAGGGAATAATATTAAGAAGGCAAAATTTGGTCTACCAGGATACTGGGCGGATCACGACTTAGAGGGAGGAGGTTAATTCTTCGTCCAATCTGCAAATCTAAGGTGGGGGGGAAAGTTCCCTGCTGATCACAATTAGTAAGGGAAAATGCGAAGGGCACAAGACGACGGGTTGAGCAAGTTCATAGGAGAGGGGGGTTCCACAAAAGGGGGGGGGGTGGAGATAAGGCGTCGTCCTGTGGTCAGTAGGGGAAAAAACTTTGGGGGGGAAAAAGGGAAATAAATCGGGGGTGAAAGAAAACACGCCACGCGTCAGGGAGTTAAGTGGGCGTCATAAAATAAGATGGGGGGGGGGATTCAGTCATGAATTGCAGGAGGAAACAACCCCTGAAAGGTCCTCACCTCGGGCACGTATGGGAAAAAGCAAGTTCTTTATGGAAGGAACATCAGAGTACGACGCAGTTAAAAAAGAAGGGGAAATGGAAAAGTAAACGTTAAATAAAGGGAAAAAAAAAATTGGAAAGCGAATTGATAATGGAGCCTGGGAGGGGAAAAATGAGTCTGACTCCAAAAATATTGTATTGCGAACCAAAAGAGGGTCTTACAACTCTCTAAATCAGTCAATGCTTTCTGATGGGCACAAAACCCAACCAACATACCTTCTCACTGCGTCAAAAGGAGGGGTGTTTTTGGAAAGACAGTAAATCGGCGATAAAACTTGTGTCAGCCAACAAAATGTTGGAAAGGGAATTCAAGGCGGAAGGCTCGCAAAAAGATTGCTTCAAAACTTGGGGGGGGACAAAAAAAAAGGATCCCGGAAATCTCCAGAACTTCCAGAAACAAGAGAGATCAAACTGGTCAATTCAAAGGTGTACCTGGAAATATTTAACTTGGAAGAGGGGAAACTTAACCAAGAAGATCAAATGGTGGGGTCGTCATCTCCACGTACAGATAGGAGGGAAAATATAATTTAATATGCCGTTGTCAATCAAAAAGACGTGTATCAGCCTCATATTTTTGAAAATTAGTGGAGATCCAAAAAAAAAAGACAACGGCGGAAAAAAGGAACCCTCGAAAGGAGACAAATGCTGCTTGGTCCAAAAAAAGGGGAACTTTTTTGGAAAAGTTGTACGTTGGTGTGAGTCCAAACATCGAAGAAAAATAATTTGGCTTATCAGGAGGGGAAAGGAAGGGATGGGGATAGCAGGGGTGTCCAAGAAGTTAGGATAACGATAAGCTGTGAACACTTTTCTGGGGGAGAACTTTGGGGGTTTGAGAAATATTGTGATGTTTGTTTTGGGTGAGGTGTGGAAAGGAGGAAGAGAAGCCCCTTCTCAACAAATAACATTTAGAACGGACATCATGCTAGAAATCAAACCCACAAAGGATGAGGAGAAAAGAAGGGCATGAAAAGGGGGGGAAAAACGTTGGAAAAAAAGTGAGGAGGGGGGGGGCTCATACGAACGAAAAAGAACACCCCCAGTCAGGTTAAAAACAAAAGGATAGAAAAAAGAGGGGTGAACTATAGTTCGAAAAAATATGGGACATCAAAGGAAGGAATAGGTCCGGTGGAATTTCCCTGAAATCCTAGAGTAGGGGAAAAAAAAAAAAGAAGAGGTGTCCGACGAGGTGGTTCATACAAACAAATAGAATTAAAAAAGGAAAAGTGGAAAGAAAGGGAGAAGGAAAGGGGATCTGAAAAACAAAGCAAAGTGGGGTGGGGGGTGTTGGGGGCAGATAACAGGGCCCCCACTTTGAAAAAAGAGGGGAGGATGGAGAAAGATATAAAAACAAAGTCAATAGGACTTTCTTTAAGGATCCAGTATAGGGAAACGGCAGATGAGGACAAAAGGGGGACAGTAGGGAGGAAGTTTTAAAAAAAGATTGGGAAGAATTTAGAACGGAAAACCGGGGGGAAAAAAAGGGGGGGAAAAGGAGAAAAATTAGAGGGGTTAAGAGATCAGGAGATTATTCTAAGTACAAAAGGGAACAAGTAGGGCATGCCGACGCCGACTACGAGGACGGACCGTCCAGGAAGGGGAAGACAATGTTTTAAAAGGCCGGCGGGATTAGGGGTCGGTGGAAAACTTGGCGAAAACACCCAAATATCATGAAGCGAAGGAGAAGGGTAGACGGGGGAAACCCAGCAAAAAGAATTGTGAAGGGAGTTGGAAGGGAATGAGGGGTGAACACCTATTGGGGACATGCCTACACTTTCCTCATTAACCGTTCTTGGGGGCAAGGGACAGCTTGAGATTTGCGACAGGGCAAGGGGGAAGGACTATTAATATGAGAAGGGGACCTTTGTCGAATTTCTCAAGAGAATGATTCGAAAAAAAGTTAATGGGATGGAAGAAAGTTGGGGAGCACTAGGAGGTGGGAAGAAGGGGAGAACATTGGCTGGTTGCCACATGAAATGAGACACCAAAATGACAATGATGACCGAAAAAAATAAGAGATGATAGGCAGTGGGGCGCAGGGTTTTAGAAACGATGGTAAGGTTCACCGGGAACACAAAGCGGGGACCTTAATGAAAAAAGTCCTATCCTTATAAAAAGAAAATAAAAAAAGAAAATAAAGATGACATTAGACACAAAAGAGGGGATATTTGTGCAAAAAGGGGCAAGTATAAGGGCATGGAGCAGAAAAGGAAACTGAGAGAAATAAGTGTTTGACAGGGAAAGGTGGGAGGGAGGAAATTAATCAGTGAGAGAGAAAGGGAAGATCAAAAAGGAGACAAATGGATTGAAAGTACAGTTAAGGGAAAGAGAGGAAAAGGAATACATGATGTGATGAGATCTCAGGAATACGCTCTTCCATCAGAAAAAATTGCCATAATCGGGAAAGACGGGAAAGGGGAAAGAGGAAGGACGTATTAAAAGGGGGTGGGGCCAGGATCTCAAATTGTTGAAGGGAAGGGGGATGTATTTACTGTGTGCCCAAAAACAGCCAAGGCGCCCAAAAGAGGGCCGAATCCTATCACAATCAGGGGAAAAGACTTTCATGGATTTTTTATCGGAGTCACACCAGAAAGAGGAGGTACTTAAAAGCGCGATATAAAATCCACAGAAATATCCGTCCCGGGGGGGGGTAATGAGAAAAGGCCTTAAAGTTCCGCGAATCGAAAGGGAAAGTTTTCAAAAGAGGGAACACCACTAAAACATCCATCCACATACAGAAACAAAGGAGGGGGAATATCCCGGCCACCCCTACTTTCGACCTTTCCAGGGCTTACCCCCAGAGGAAAGGAGGTTCAAAGGAAGTTATGAAAGTAAGAGCGGAATTTCAAGTTCGACGCCAGAGAAGCGGGTCGTAACTTGAAAAAAAAGAAGGGTACTCCAAAGGGGTCTTCAAGCGTGGGGAGAAGATGAGACCTCAGTCTCGAGTTAATATCGTCTTTAATGTGGGGGGCGATTATGCACAAAGTTCTAAAAGGGGGGGGGGGAGGGTTCCGGGGAGGAGACAAAGGAAATAAGGGGAACCTGGCGCAAGAAAAATACAAAGGTTCGGGGGTGACAAATAGATTTGCTATTTTCTTGTCTCCACCCCAGGTTTAGGGGGCGTGGATAGGGAGAAGAGTAGTCAGTGGTAGTACACAAAAAAAAAAACCCCAAAGCCACCCAAAACCCCCCAAAAAAAAAAACACAAAACAAAAAAAACCAAAAAGAAAACCAAACACCAAGAAAATGAAAGTGGAAAGGAAAGAAGGGAGGGGCAGCGCCCACGAAACTGTCGATGATTTACATTTTTGCGGGGAAGAAAAAATATTAATTTTGTGGGGAGAGAAACAGTCACTTTGCATTTCTTACCTACAGAGAAGGGTCATCTAAAGAAAAATATCGTAGGATCCCACAGTGATATCATGAAAGCAGTGGATCTCGACGATGTAGAAAAGGGGGAGAAAATGCCGCCCGGGTTCCAACGGTCTAGAATCACACGGGTGATATAGGGCAAAGGCGCCAAATCAGTCGGATCCACCGAATGGCAGGGGTAGTCCGCGAGAAAAAATAGTTCTTCAAAAATATAAGAGGAAAAAACAAAAATGCTGTTGCCGCTGGGTTTTCCCCCAAACCATTCAACGAGCGGACAAGAATGGAAGGGGGATGGAAGACCGAATAAAGCGGCGAAAGTGTGAAAGGACAAAAAATGACTTGGGAAAACGGCATGCACGCATCTAGGCCAGGATAAGTAATTCCACTGTTGGGGGAGTAGAAATCTTTCCTCACCTGAACTCGTAAGAGGAAGAAAACGCATAGAATGGTAATTCACAGTTGTCCGGTGTGGAAAAAAGAAAATAAAATCAGGGACGGGAAGAGGTGGAAAACACCCTCCCTTTCTCGTGTTTAGGGAGATGCCGGATATAAGTATATCGTGATAAATACAATTACTATTCAAAGGGTTGTAAAAGGCAACATGTGAAGACAGCATGACAGGAGGTTGACAAAGGTCGGGGACGTGAGAAGGAAAAAAAACATAAAAATCGAAGATGACAAATCCGAAGTAGCAATGCTGCTTGGGTATAAAAGGTGTGTACCGGTTTGAAACTGCATTTGGGACAAGGGAAAAGAACAAAACACCGTTTGGGTTTTTGTAAAGACTTTAAAAGTCGACTTTAGCGTATGATTTCAAAAAAGGAAAAAGGGAATGATAGATTGGTGATTGGACAAGCAATTAGCTCCCTATACTGTAAATTGTGGTGGAGACTGGGGTGGGGAACAAAAGAGGGGGTGAGTTTGGGGGTGAGTTTGACAGAAGTATATACCGGTCAAAAAAGGGAAGAATAAAATGGTCAAATACTGAAAAAACGAGAAGCTCTAACACAAAAAAGGGGAGGGAGCGACGTAAGTAGAAAAGTTTGGTCCGCGGACGAGTAAAAAAAAAAGCACCAACACACCAATTGCGGGGGGGTCCAAAACGCTTAAAAAAGGGAAGAATCGGCTAAAGGATTGGAAGCAAATGCAATAAGAAGAAAAGTTGCTACTTTCGGAAATACAGGGAAAACCGCCACAGGGGGATACAAGTGACGGACAGGCGGGATACAACCAAATAAAGTAAAAAGGTCACAAGTGAAACAGCAGTTGGAGAAGAGGGGCGATTTTCGCAAGGGGTGATGTTGTTTGGTGTAACCTTCAACCCTAAGCAGATGAAATTAAGGAAGGTAGGAAAAGAATTGGGAGTCAACGGCAGGAGTAATTGTATTTATAGACGATAGAAGTATAGGTAAGAAGATGAAAAAACCTGCAAATAGTGAAAAAGGCAAGTGGTGACCGGTTAAATGCAGGCCAGGGGGGTGCTTCAAACGGGGGAAAAATTGAATGGACCCGCCGGATATGGAGGAGGGGGGAAGACGCTAAAGTCGGAGAGCAGGGCTGACCCGCGGATCCGGTCAAAAGTTTCCAGCAATGATGGGCATGGGCCAAAACGGCGGCGTGAAGGCGTCTACCTTTTGGGGAGGGGAACGGGCCAACTGTGGGAAAAACCGCTTGAAAAAGGGTCGGGATTTATCCCCTGCTACCCAGGAAATAAGGGGGGGAGTAAGGATGGAATGGGGGGAAAACCAAAAGAAAAAAAAGGGAGGGGGAAAGAAAGTTAGAAATTTGTGTGGAAGAAAAATATTTTGGTATCAATCCGCACTACACCCGCCAAAGGAACGCCTGGGAGTAAAGAGATTTTGCGACAGGATCAATATGAGAAATGAGAGGTGAATGAGGAAAAAAAAAGGGCAGGTCCTAAAGTTCATGACTTATTAAGTGGGAGGTTCATGAGAAAAGAAGGGGTGGGGGGGAGAGTTGGGAGGCGTGGGGAGTGAGAACCTCGGGAAGGGGAAAAATGAACGGAGGGGAATAATGACGGGGAGAAACAAGCTCACTTATTGGGAGCCCACGCAAAAATTAAATCCTAGAAAGGAGTTGGAGCGGGTGGCTCTCAAAAAGGGGTTGGGTCAAATTGGAAAACAATCTTTGAACCTTATTTAAAAAGGCAATTAAGACGACAGAACAGAAAAGGGGGGGGTTGGAAAGACATAGCAATAGGACATTGCAGAACAAAAAAAAAATAATGGCGGATGGTGAAATAAAGGGAAAGTATTTAATTGAGGGATCAGAAAAGGACACTCAACAAAATTCTCACTTGTGCAGCGTTTGTAAAGGCAGGGAAAGGATAGAAGTAGAAAGAAGAAAGGGGAGACAGGATTGAAGACAAGATAATAGGGGGAAAAAAAGAAAAGTCTAAAGAAAAAGGATGGGGAAGAGCAGAAGAAAGGGGAAATGACTATTACCATCATAACACTCATATCGGGACAGACGGGAAAGGGAAGACGCGGGAGCGCGGAAGGGGAAAATAGGGGGCAGGGGAGGAAAAAACGTTTGACGTATGGGGGAGGGGGTGTTGGTCCCGCTTTTTCCCAGGAAAAGAGAGTGCACGGACGAAAAGGCCGAATCCTTTCCACCGCAAGGGAGGGGGGAAGGGATTTCGGGAATTTTATATGGAAATCAAAAACAAAAAAATCTGGGGTCACAGAAGAACTCCCTAAAAAAAAAAGATACTGACAAGGGTGGAAGAGGAGTCGCTGGAAGGGTCAAAAGGAAAGACTGGTGGGTGTTTTCCCCTCGGCACGACATCCATCCACTAATAAACGGAAGTTTTCTACTCCCTGTAACCAGACGGAAAAGGGAAAGGAGAGAAAGACAAACCAGATGTGCCCGAGGGAAGGGTTTATGAGGGAGAGAGGGCAAATTTCAGCTCCACATCCTTAACTGACGTAGACTTGTACTCTGAAATAATATGAAAAAAAGGTTCTAAAGACATGGGTCTCCTCTGGCTTTCCTTGACAATTCGTCGAGTAGCGGGGCAATGTAATACGAATGGAGGAAATCGGACAAGGAAAGGTGGGGTAGAGGGAGGTCTGGAAAGAAGAAATTAAAGACCTGGCGCATGGCAAAAGAATACCTATTGAGGCAAACTAGCGATTGAGGGTACACCCCCTGTTGAGGTCCTTGGAGGGAATGCGTACATTGGGGGACAGGAAGTTTACCGCGTTGGGTGAGGTGCCATTAACGTCGTGGAGCGAAAAACATAAAGCGACCGGGGGCCAGAAGGAGGAATGTGGGTGGGGGGCTGTAATAACGAAGGGGGGGTGAGGAAGCCAGTATACTAGGGTTCATGCTTTGGGACCCCCCTCCCTCTAAGAAAAACTCCAAAATGAAGTCGGAGGACGATTTCGAAGCAAACGCATAATTTGAAGAGAGGGAAGGTGCAGGGGGGGGGGTGAACAAAACGTGCCAAGAGAGAATCTTATGCATTGATCATATTGGCATGGCTCAACAGTCTTGCCGCGTCGGCACAGCGAAGGGGAAAGGGAGGAGCGGGGGGGATGCCCACAAATCTCGCGGCACTCATCAAAAGAGGGAGACAAGGGTTCCAACCCAGCGCCAATACATTCTCCTTAGAGGAAATAGGATAAATGTGTAAGCAATTTGTGGAGAAATCCAATAATCGGCGATAAATTGGCCTACCCAAAAAGGAGTGGGGGGGGAAGTCCAAGAGGAACGGCGTGGCCATGCGCGGAAAGGGGGGGGCGGACAGAGCTCCGGGTCGCTCCTATTCTCCTAAAACTCAGAGAAAGGCTTTTTAATAAAGTGGGCGGGTCATAAAATCAATGGCTTTAAAAAAAGAGGGGGAAAAGCCGAAAGGATCTGGGTTCAGTCATCTTCCGTAAATGAGGTGAATGAGTCTATAGTCCAACGGAAAAGGGTGGGTAATCAAGAGGGGAATCCATAGATCCTCTTTTGAAAAAAAGTAGGGGGGAACAGCAAAACATAACCAAGGCGCGAAAGAAAGATGCTGGAAAAGTGTGGACGTTTTGTCACGGTTTGGACAACCATCGTAGTAAAAAAGTTGTAAATACTGTAGTTTCAATAATTGATCGAGGAAAAGATGAAAGGAATAGGAGGGTTGGATGGTCCCTCCTTGAAAAAGATAAATTGTCAAGGAGGTATGAGCTTTGGGACGAAATAGGGGGGATGTGTGGGGGGGGGGTGGGGTGTGGGGGGAGGGGAGAGATATCCGTGGGAAGCAACTGTTCATTAATAAAAGTGTCTAAGGTCCTCCTGCGCTCACCTCTAACAACACAACCGGAGTGCTCACCTATCTAGAAGAAAAAGAGGACAAGGTGGAGATGAACAAGTGGAAGAAGGGTAGCAAAGCAAAAGCACACAACACCACCAAGAGGGGGGACGTAACAAGATCATAAAAAAAGAGTAATTGGGAAGGAGAGTAGAAGAAGGATTGACAATCAAAATGCCGAATCCCTTAAAATTGTACAATTCTGAAGAAGAGAGAAGTGAAAGGAAAGCCAAAGGATTTACAAGTGGAAACTTGAAAAAAAAAACGGAACGAAGAGGTCCAAGGGGGAAAAGAAGCATTGCATACCTGATGGAGGTGCGAGCCTTTTTGTGGGGTGGGAGGACGAAAGGAACCACTGGGCAAAAGATTGATGAGGTAGAAAATGGAGGGAGGGAAAAAAAGGGAAGATTGTGTATGGTATCACGACTACGATATGAGGAAATAGGACCCCCTTCTGAACTATTGGACGTTTGAAAAAAAAGATTAAGGGAAAATGATGAAAAGGCTTAAAACGGAAAAATGGAATTAAGAAGGAAAGAAGAAAAGTGGTGGGTATGAATGGAAACGGGAGGGAGAGGGAGTAACACAGACACAAGGTGGGAAATCCAGGCATTTCCTGGCGAAGCGCGGTGAAGGAAGTAATGCCGGTGGGGGGAATTGGGCCAGGTTCTCGGCCGCGGGAATGCGGTAATCCCCCCTTTGCTCACCTAGCAGGGAATAAAGTTGAAGTTAAAGAGACAAGGAGCCGGAATGGGGGGGGCCCCCCGAAAAAGCATTTGGAGTGCCGCGGAGATGTGTGTAACGCCAGGTAGAACCGGAAGAGAAGGGCCCTTTTTGGACCGCGGGAGGCCTAAAGCTCTATGTGAACAGTAGCAAATAGGCGCTGAAATGCAAAGTGCGATTGGAAAAAAGTGGAAAGGGGATAGGAGCGACCATGGGAGGAGGAGTGCAGGGGGAAAAGGAACCTGGTGGGGTAAAGAGAGGAATGGCGACTTGGCATTATCGGGGGTGTAAACGCCTGAGATGGGGGGAAAAAAAGATATTCATTCGGGCACCAAAAAGACGAAAGTCTGGGCGCCAAAATTAAAGTCAAGCGCAGTCATACGTTGGGCTCACACAGGATGGGGCAGACAATGGATTGTTCACCTTACAACCAAAGCCTGGGACAAGGAAAAAAAAAGGAGACGCCTTATAACAGACGGAACCAACCCTACCCCCTTGTGTGAGAAAAATTGCAATGGACTGGGGGCTAAAAACAAGGAATCATGAGACCAGGGGCACGTGTAGATTGATTTAATCAAAAGGGAAAATCATCCAAAATTAGAGTGGAATGGACGACGTGATTAAAAGGTCAATATGAAGATCTCTCCTCACAGGAAACAGATGCCGAAACAAAACAATGAATTCACTGAAGAGGAAAGGTCGCGTACAGGGGAGCGAAAAAAAGGGACATTACGCGCTTACTCCTCACCGAAGGTACCCTCTGAAAAATCCTGGACTCTGAAATAAAGGGGAGAGAGTAGAGAATTATTTGGTGGGGGGGGGCCCTTGGTAATCCGAACCAAGAATGTGAGGATGGAGGAGTCTGGTGTGCCACGTTAAACAATGAACAGCTACGAAGTAAAGATTGAATCCGAATAGCAACCCGCGACATTTGTACTGAATCTTTTCTTGTTGTTTGG